>Ga0307373_10010675_pt1 | contig 13464 bp, 11 predicted proteins | sample OX2MG_FD_202534 | JGI IMG/M metagenome (GOLD analysis project Ga0307373, IMG submission 202534) | Soil microbial communities from Risofladan, Vaasa, Finland - OX-2 | ecosystem: Environmental > Terrestrial > Soil > Coastal area > Acid sulfate soil | place: Finland: Risofladan, Vaasa | collected... | reverse complement strand
ACCTTGGTGGCCGCCGGCTTCCTCCTCCGCTTCCGCGACGAGGCGGCAGGCGTGCTGATCCCGATTCTTGAGGAACTGGACGCCGAGTTGGCGGTGGCGGAAGCGGGACGCGAGCAGGCGGAGGCATGGGCGACTGAGATGGAAGCTGCGCGGAACCTGGCGGAAGCGGGGCGGGCGACCGCCGAGGCGCGCGCCCGATCTCTGGAGGCGGAACTGGCATGGCTGCGTCGGCAGGAATGACGGCGCGGGGAAATCGAACGTCGTGCATGGAGTGTCCCGCACCCTCCTGGAGTGGATGCGCCTCGTACGATGCCTGGTTTGGCATCAACTACAATCCGTGCCAAACGAAACGGATGTTGGCCTCCGATAGTGGGGCCGCGGAAGTAGCCCATACTGGACATATCTCTCTCAATCCTTACTTCTAGGGTTGGGGCAGGTTGGACGCGGATTGTCGCGCTCTCTCTCCTTCCATGGTAAAGGGTGGAGGCGACGGAGGTGCCGCGCCGTGTGTATTTCGTCCGTCACCTATTTGGGGCGATTCCCTGATTGTGCCTATTCTATTGATGATTCTCCGAATATTCCCCATATGGGTAGATACCGGAATAGGGAATAGTGTAGGGTTGGGGTGGCGAGTAGGATGGCAAGCATAAGGACGTGGCGAATAGATCCTAATTTCGACCCTCTTCGCGCCCCAGGAATGAGGGATCCCGTATGATGATCAGTCTCATCCTCTCCGGGACCCCTCCGGTGCTGCCGGCCACCGCCGTCGCCGGCGCCCTTTCCGTTTTCGCCGTCCTCACCTACCACGTGGTCCGCCGTGCCGCCTGCCATCCCCCCATGGCGCGGGAGTTTCCCGTTGCGATGATGGCGCGCGTTGGCCCCGCTCTCAGCGCGCACTCCAGCCGCGTGGCCGAATTCAGTGAGGTGATCGTGCGGGCGCTGCATTGCCGGGGCGAGGATGCCGATCTGATCATCGCCGCCGCTCGTCTTCATGACATAGGGAAGAGTAAGGTGCCCACGGACGTACTGAACAAGCCGGGACCACTCACCCCGGCTGAATGGGAAGTCATGCGGGCCCACGCTGAAATCGGCGCCAACGCGCTTCAAGATTGCCCCGCCTTCGCGAAACTGGCGGCTATCGTGCGCCATCACCATGAGCGGTGGGATGGCCGGGGCTATCCCCACCATCTCAGGGCCACCGATATCCCCCTGGGCGCTCGGGTCATTGCCGTGGCCGACAGCTTTGACGCCATGACGAGCGACCGTCCTTACCGTCGGGGGATGCGTGCCGCGGAGGCGCGAACGGTCTTGCGGCTGGGCCGCGGCACGCAGTGGGACGCCGTGATCGTCGACACCTTCCTCGAATGCTTGCCCTCCTGACCGAGCGCTCCTCCCCGCAACTCCCGTCTTTCGCGTCCCGCCCGATCTGGTATGTACCCCGGCCCATTCCCCGAATGGGGAATACGATCTTCTCCCATACCCCCCAAATGGATAAGGAGAATTGGTCATTCCGTGCCATATCGCACATATGCTACTGTAAGTGCGTGGCTTGGTGGCACGCAGTGGGACGCTCCTCCCTAGAGGTAGCGATCCTCCTTGACCGGCCCCGTCCCCAGTTGGCCGCGCTTGAAGGGTACGCTCGATATGGAACAGATTACGGTTATGCTGGCGATCGCCGCGCCGCTCTTGCACTCACGCATGCGCGGCATCACGGTCAATGATCCGGGTACGCTGCTGGTGTATGACGCGCTGAATGGCCTGGACGCGGCTGAGCACATGCGCGAGGAGACGCCGCATGTCGTGCTGTGCGACCGGCAGATGCTCGCGGACCCTGATTTTATCGGCCTTCACATTGCCAGGAGAGATGGCCCCCTGGTGGTGCTGGTGACCGTGAATTGCGAGGGCATTCCCGCCCGGTCCCCGATAGCCCTGGCCGGCACGGTGCCGTTCAATACGCGCACCGGCGATCTGGCGTCGCGCCTCCGGGCCATTCTCCACATTGAGGCCGCCAAGCCGGGACTGACCGCCGCCGCGCGGTCGCCGCTCTTCGTTCCGTCGCCCGAGGCGGCCCAGCTTAACGCACGGTTCACCGTACCCGTTTCGGCCTTATCCCTGGCCGCCGGATTACACGGAGAGGGGGCCAAGGCGCCCGTACCGGGCCAACAGCCGGTGCCGACCAAGACGGCGCACCTGAAGAAGACATCGTTCCTCAAGTCAGTACTGGAGGATCCCGACCCGGCGCATCAACAGGAAAGAGCCTCGTTCCTTTCCTAGTGTTTTTTCAGCCGGCAGGGTTTGACGTGACGCGACCGCAGTCGGGGGCCGTGGCGCTCCCTTTCACGACCCGCAAGCGGGCGCCCCGGTCAGGGACATCAAACGCGGTAGCCTGATTGTGCCCTGGCGCCATGATCCCTCATCTTTACGGTTGGCCATGCGTGCGTTAGACTGCAAGCGTCAGGGAAACCCCCCGTGTCCTGGCGCATTCGCGGAATCCGCATTGAGGGAGCACACGAATCAGCATGGCAAGGGATATGGACGCCGACACGGCGGCGCGGCGCCTCCACGGGCTCTTGACGCCCCCAGATCCACGCTTCGTCGCGGGAGTCACCCCCCAGCCATCCGATGGCGGCGCCACGCGGCTGCTCCGTCGGGTCGTGCTTGATCCGGAACCCGAACCGCCGCTTCTCCCCGACCAGCCTCAGGTCCCTCGGGGCCGGGATCCGCTCTCCGCGCTTCTGCAAACCATTCAGCGGGACAGGAGCCACCCACGCGACACCATCACCGGCCTCGCCACCGCCGCCACCCTGAACCGTGTGCTGGCCGCCCTGCCCGCGATGGAGGAGCCGGCCGCCATCGTGGTGATCGCCCTCTGGGAAAATGGGCTCACCGCCCCACTCCCGCGCGATACGCATCTGGCGGGTGTGCTCCGAACCATCGCCGCTACCCTGCGCGCGCATGTGCGGCACGATGATTTGGTATGCCGTCTGGAAGACCAGGCATTTGCCATTGTATTGCCGCATCCGCGGAGTAACGCGCATCAGGTGCCACGTCGATTGCGCATGGCGCTGGATGAGCTGCGGCGTTCGAGCTTGGCCGATCGGAGCGGCCTGGCCGTATCCATGGGATTCGGATTCTGGGAACCAGGGCTGCCGCCCAGTCATCCCCTGGAACAGGCGTGGCAGGCGGCCAGAGGGGATCATAATCGCGGGCCGATGCCAGGGCCTTCCAGTGTTCCCGCTTCCAGCTAGCGGAGACCGCCAACCCGGGGGTCTTGGAGGGGGCGCCGGACGTTGCTATGATTCGTGTAGAAAATGAGTGTCTGGTACTAGAGGATGTAGCATGAACCAATCAGCTATCACCCCCCAGCAGATGGTTGTAGCGGCGCCGCTGGATCTGATGCTGAGCATGATCTCCGAGGCGGACTATAGCCCGATCCCAGGCTCTTCTCTGGCTGTCCGGCGCCTCGACAGTTCCGATGGACGCATATTGCTCGAATTCACCACGCGAGATACTCGCACTCACGATCAGGTGGTCAAACAACTGATCATCGATCCGCCCGATCACGCGGTCTATCGCCATGTGGCCGGCCCCTATACCGGCACGGTGGAGGAGATACAGCTGGCCGCCTCGGAAGGAGGTACGACCGTCACCCTGACCGCGCTGTATGAGCGGCTGGACGGCACGAACCGCTTGGTTCGTCACGTCCTTGAGGAGGGAGCCCGGGAACACCTCGGCAACCTGAAGAATACGATCGAGCGCCGCGCGCGCCGCCTGGGAGTGACCGGCCGCGCGGGGGTGCTGGTTTCAGTGCCCAGGATGACCACCGAGGAAGAGGTGCTGGCGGCATCCGCCGAACAAGAGCGCATGGAATGGGGCCATAGTGGGCATGGGCGAGGGGTGGCGCGCATGGCGACGGCGCTGGCCCAAAAAATGCAACTGCCCGATCGCCATGTTGAGGACTTACGGCGCGCCGCGCTGCTGCACGACCTGGGAAAGGTGGCGATTGACAGCGAGCTTTGGGGCCGGTTGGGCACCCTCAGCCCAGAGCAGCGCGCCCAAATGGAGGCGCACGCGCGGCTCGGTTATCATCTGGGGCAGCGGGCTCACCTGAACGAGCCAGTTCTGACGAGCATTTTACATCATCACGAGCGCTGGGATGGCGCCGGCTATCCCGATCACGTGGCCGGCAATGAGATCCCCCTCAAGGCGCGCATTTTGGGCCTGGCCGAATACGTGGATGCCATGATGCGGGCCAGTTACCGGCGTGACCTCCTGCCGACCCGCGAGATCATCGCCACCGTTCAGCGCGGATCAGGCACTCAGTGGGATCCCCTCCTCGCGCACCATATGATGCGCATGCTGAGCGGCCGCTAACCAGCTTTCCGGGACCACGGGGGAATCCGGTACCCTAACAGTACGCGAGGGTACTGGATTCCCCGCGGAGTCTTGTGAAGGATGTGAACATGGCGGAACGTTTAGGCGTGGGGGTTTGTGGGGCGCGGATCGCCCGTAATCATATCGAGGGCTACCGGAAGATCGACGGAGTGGACGTGCTCTGCGTGGCCGGTCCCGACGTGGACCGTTGCCAGGCCCTGGCGGATGCGTATGGCGTCCCCCGCGTGGTGGCCGACTATCGCGAGATGCTGGCCATGCCCGATATCCAGGCAGTGAGCATTTGCGTGCCCAATAAATATCACGCCAGCCTGGCCATCGACGCGCTCAACGCGGGAAAGCATGTGCTCTGCGAGAAGCCCCTGGCCGTGAACGGGGCCGAGGCGCAGCGGATTGTGGATGCCGCCCACGCCAATAACCGCTTGCTGATGGTGGCCTTCAACAACCGCTTCTCCGCCAACACGATCGCCCTCAAGCGCATAGTGGACACCGGCGCGCTCGGCCCCATCCACTATGCGAAGGCTGCGTGGCTGCGCCGGGAAGGTATTCCCGGTTTCGGCGGTTGGTTCACCACCAAGGAGGTCGCGGGCGGCGGCGCCCTGATCGACATCGGCGTTCATGTGCTGGATCTGGCCCTGTACTTCATGGGTTACCCCGAGCCGGTCACCGTGCTGGGCTCGACGTACCAGGCGTTCGGCTCCCGAGGAAAAGGCGTGAACGCCGGCTGGGCCGCCACCGATCTCGAACTGACCAACACCTTTGACGTGGACGATTTGGCGGTAGGGCTAATCAAGTTCATCAATGGCGCCACTCTCTTGATCGAGGCGAGCTGGGCCGGCCACCAGGAACTGGGCGAGGACATTGCCGTGCATCTGTTTGGCCGCGATGGCGGGGCTCGTATCCTCGCTCCCGAATACCGCAAGGCCGACTCGGTGCGCGTGTTCACCGAGATCGGCGGCCAGGCGGTGAATGTTCAGCCTGTCTTCAGCATGGACGATGAGTATGTCCGCGAGATACGTCATTTTGTCGAGAGCGTTCGGCAGGGTACGCCCAGCCTGGCGCCCGGCGAGCAAGGCGTGGTGTTGATGCGGATTATTGATGCCCTGTATGCCTCGGCCGCGAGCGGGCGAGAAGTACGGCTGGATCGCTAGATAGCGGATCCCGACTGATACCGATGACCCAGCCATCGTCTCCATGGCTGGGTCATCGGTATCAGTCGGGATCCGCCAATTTTCGTGGTTAGCACGGATCTCAAGCAGGGTGTGTCTGGTATACAGTGTGGATGGAGCAACGGCAGGAGAGCCGCCGCCATCGAATTGCATACCGTCCACTACGTCACCCACCCCGCGCCGATGCCGATACCGGGCTCTCACACGCAGCCCGAGCGACCACCCGTACTCTGCTCAACCGTGATTACGGGCGAGGCGCTCACCGTGCTTCAGAGCCTCCCAAGTGGCTGCGTGCAAGCAGTCGTCACCTCACCACCGTATTGGTCGCTGAGGGACTACGAGATCCCTGGACAAATTGGGCTGGAAAGCGATCCTGTCGCCTTCGTGGATATCCTGGTGAAGGTGTTCGATGAGGTGCGGCGAGTGCTAGCCGAGGATGGCGCGCTCTGGCTCAACATTGGGGACTCCTACACATCCGACGGCCGGACTTGGCGAGCGCCTGATAAGAAGAACCCGGTACGGGCAATGAGCACTCGTCCCCCGACCCCCGACGGGCTCAAGTCAAAGGAACTTGTGGGTATCCCATGGCGCCTCGCCTTCGCACTCCAGAGCGCGGGATGGTATCTGCGATCGGATGTCATCTGGCGCAAGCCGAACGCTATGCCGGAGTCAGTCAAGGATAGGCCCACCCGCTCGCATGAGTACCTGTTCTTCCTAACCAAAGCGGAACGCTATTACTATGACTACGATGCCGTTCGGGAAACAAACGATCGCGCGGTACGTTCGGTATGGGACATCAACACGCAGCCGTTCCCCGATGCGCACTTCGCCACGTTCCCGCCGGCGCTAAAGTAAAGCCACGATGGAATCTGCAGGCGTTATGCGGTTCATGGCGCAGATTTATGGGAATCCCACCTTGGCATTGGTATAGTAGAGCCGTGCATTCGGCTGTCCACGCGGCCTGGTGATATCGTGCTTGATCCGTTTCTCGGCTCGGGCACGGTAGCGCAAGTCGCCAGCGAGCATGGCCGCCCTTTCATCGGGATCGAGCTCAACCCAGACTATGTCGCCATTGCGCGCCGGCGCATTGCTCGCACGGGCGGACAGCTTTTCCGCAGGGTTGAGGAAGTTGGCTAACAAAGCCACCCCGAGATCCCCCTTCAAACCTCTCACGGCGGACAGTGCAATCGACCTCTATCATGCCTTGGTGATGGCCCGTCGTTCCCAGTTACACCCTGCATTTACCCGGATCTTCGACGCCGATGAGATCATGGCTAGAAACGGCCAGGATTGGCGCGTGTTCCGCAACGCCCTTGGCAGGCTCCTCGGCGTAACCTTCCCAGACGCATCAGGCTAGCCGCCGCCGATCCGGCTCCCTATCCCAGGCTGGAATCGGATGTTTGTCACACCACGGCGAGTGCATCGTCCTCTACCGCGCACAGCGTCCCCTCCCGTTCGGGTGGCGAGGCGGCGGATGGCGTAGCGGTCGTGGAGGATGGCGATCACGGCCCCGCCAAAGGTGGCCAGCGCGGCCTCGAAGCGCTCGCGCGAGGGAATGTCCAGATGGTTGGTCGGCTCATCCAACAACAACAAGGTAGCCTCGGAGAGGATGAGCCGGGCTAGGGCCAGTCGGGCCCGCTCACCATAGCTCAGGCGGCCTATGGGCGTAAAGACCATGTCGCCGCTGAACAGATAGGCGTGTAGGAGGGTGCGCGCCTCCGTCTCGCTGATCGGACGGAGCGCCCGCACCATCTCCAGAGGGCTGAAGGACGGATCTAGCGTCTCCTGTTCCTGGCTGTAGTAACCAACCCGCACTCCCGAGCCCAGGCGCGCCGTTCCTCCGTCGGGCGGGAGAACCCCAGCCACAATCTTGAGCAACGTGCTCTTGCCGCAGCCGTTAGGGCCGGTGATCGCCAGCCGTTCTCCGTGCCGAACCGCCAGATCCACTCCATCCAACACCCGATAGCCATCAAAGGATTTGCTCAGGCGCTCCAGGCGGAGCGCCTCGCGGGCGCCGCCTTGCACCGGCGCGAAATCCAGCTTCACCTGCCAGCCCGCGACCGGCCTCTCCACCCGGTCCTCGGAAGCCAGGGTCCGCTCTAGCTTCCGCTCGCGTACCTTCGCCTTGCGGGCCACTTTGCCGGCCCGGACGAGCGCCCCGCCCTTGGCGAAGCGATCCAGTCCCTGGCGCTGATAATGAGTTTGGTTTCGCCCATCCACCGTTCGCGCCTGCTCCTTCACCCGGCGAATGTCGGCTTCCACGCGCGCCCGTTCGCGCTCTTGCAGGCGATACCGTTCCCACTGATCGGCCAGCTTTTCTTCCTTGGCCCGGGTGTAGTCGCCATAGCCGCCGGGATAGGCGGTAATCGCGTGACTGATCCCGTCCAGTTCCAGAATGCTGGTCACCGCGGCATCGAGGAACGCGCGGTCGTGCGAGACGAGCAGCACCGTACCCTCATATTGAGCGAGAAAGGTTTCCAGCCAGGCCAGACCTTCCACATCCAGATGGTTGGTCGGTTCATCAAGCAACAGCAGATTCGGACGGTCAAGCAAAATCGCGGCCAGAGCCAGACGGGTCTTCTGGCCGCCGCTGAGCGTAGCAATCGCCCGGCTGGGCTCGAAGGCGTGCAGGCCCAGCCCGCGGAGAACCTCCTCTACCCGATCCAGCGCCTTGTAGCCGCCGGCGGCATCAAAGGCCAGGGCGGCGGCGGTATAGCGGGCCAGCGCCGCCGCGTCATGAGGGGCCGCGCTCAAGGCCGCCCCCGCTTCGTGCAGGGTGCCCTGAGCGCCCACCGCGGCGCCGCCCGTGCCCAGCACATCGCCCAGCGTCGTCATCCCCTCGTGTAGCAGGCCCTGCCGCATATAGCCAACCGTGACGCTGGGGTCGATCCATACCGTTCCCTGGTCGGCGGCCTCGCGGCCCGCCAGAATGCGCAAAAGGGTGGTTTTCCCACAGCCGTTGGCGCCGACGATCCCGGCGCGCTCACCAGGGGCCAGGGTGAAGGAGACATCGCGCAGAATGGGAGCATCGGCGAAGTATTTGGTCAGATGTTGCACGCGGAGCATATGCATTCTCTCCCTGCTGAGCCGGCGCCGAGATGGGCGCGAACCGGAATCAAGGGGTGACGGGCGCGCATGGATGGCACGCGGGCCACGGTGGAAGGCAGCGGGCGCGGCGGCTACGGAGCGCCGGCGCTGGAACGATTGGGGGGATGGGTCAGGGATAACCAGGGGCCTCAGCCGGCCCCACCCTGTCCACGCTCACGCTGCCCGAGAAGTTCCGCGCATGACACCCTCGCTTACAAAGGTCGATTCTTGGAGTATAGCAGGAGATCGAATCAGGAGATCGGGTAGGATCAACGATTGGGCTGGCGATCCGCTATTGGCCGCCAGGGCGGGAGGAGTACGGGATGGCGCGGTCGTGGAGGCAGTTTGCGGCCATGCCTGCCTGGATCATCTGTATGATCTTGATGATCATGGCCGCTGCCTATCGGATCGCGCTGCTTGCCACCACGTTTAGGCGCCTGGACGCCGATCAGGCGATCGTCGGGCTGATGGCCTTCCATATTCAGGCAGGGGATCGTCCGGTCTTCTTCTATGGCCAGCCCTATCAGGGCAGCGCCGAAGCCTATGGAGCGGCCCTGTTCTTTCATTTTTTTGGCGCCGGCGCCTGGACGGCGCGACTGCCGACTCTTTGCTTCTCTGTCGCGTTCGTGGGCGCCGTCTATTGGTTGGGACGTACGCTCTATGGCCCCTATACCGCCTTCCTCGCGGCCCTATTCCTGGCCCTAGGGCCGTCTATCCTCATCTCGTCCAGCACGGCGTGCGGCTTCGGGTATATCGAGGTAATGGTGTGCGGGACGGCGCTCTTGCTTCTCATTACCCGCTACCCTGACCTCCGTTGTATGCCCATCCCGGCCGCGCTGGCCGGCGGTATCCTGATCGGCTTTGGCCTCTGGACGCAGCCCATGATGGCCGAATACCTCCTGCCGGTCGTGGGAGCGTTGGCGGCGCGTCTCGGGCGGAGGAGTGAAACCGCGGGAAGCGGCCAACGGCTCGCCATCGCGCTTGGGGTGCTGCTGCTTGGAACCGCGATCGGCTCCGCGCCGCTGCTGATCGACAATCTGCGTCAGCACTGGGAGACCATCACCTATCTCAGGACGCGAACCGCCGGCGGGAATCATCTCGTGACGGCGGGGCGTGTGCTAACCGAGGCGTTGCCAGTGCTCACCGGCCTGGTCACCCCTACCTCCGTGCCGAGCCTGTTTGCCCACCTCGTGGCTCTTCATCGATTCGGGTACGTCGCGGGATTGGCCTGCGGTCTGGGCATCATGGCGCGCGTGGTTATTGGACCCCGCAACTTATTTCGTCGGATCACCTGCCTCCTAACCCCGGCGACGACCGAACGGGGATCCGGGCGGGCGTCGGATCAGGCCGACAACATTCCCCGCGATGGCATGCTCGCGCTCTTCGTGCTCAGTTGCTTGCTCTTCTTTATCGGCAGCAGCTTTGGCGCCGCGCGGGCAGCCACTCTGATGCCGCGGTATCTGATCCCGCTCTATACCGCCGCGCCGCTAGTCATCGACTGCTTCGTGCCCACCGGCGCGGGCAGCCGCCACTGGCTTCTGGCGACCGGCGCGGTTGGCGTCTTGCTCGCCAGCGGTCTACTGGTCGCGACCACCACCTCGCTACCCCGTGCGTCAACCACGGCGGTCGCGGGCGCCGCGCTGAGCCCCCCGCCGATCGACGGCCTGGAGAAGTTGCTGGAATCTCGGCACGTTCGGGTTGCCTATACCGGCTACTGGCTGGCGAATCGCCTGTCCTTTGAGACGCATGAGCAGGTGCTGGGGCTGCCGATCCTGGCGGTGGGGCAGCTCGGGATGGTGCGGATTCCCGCGTACCTGACTATCGCGGCCAGCCTTCCGGCCCAGCGGCTCGCCTGGATCTTAACGGCGGGAAGCCATGACGACCAAGTGTTCCGGCGGCTACTCCGCGCCGAGCATATCACGGCGGCCCGCCTGCCCTGGGAGGAATTGGTGGTGTATACCGGCATCTCGCGGCGGCCCTGACCCAGACTCCCTACTAGGCCGTCTCTGTCGGCCGCCGGTTTATCGGGTATCGCTATCGAGCGCCAAACCCCTATAAAGATGGGTAAGCGAGATCCGAAGCCCAATTGTCTCCAGTTCGAGATCGGCTCCCTCGAACACGATCAGATAGCGCCATACCCCATCCTCACCGCGTCGGAGCACGGTGGCCTGGATTTTCCGGTTATCCAGCAGCACATACTCGCGTAGGGACGGCAGCCCCTGATAGCCCTCGAACTTGTCCCCTCGGTCGAAACCATCGGTACTTTGTGAGCGTATCTCACAGATCATCAGGGCATCATGCAGGTCATACATGTTGGAGGCAATCTTTTCCCCGCACACCACATAGGCATCAGGGAAGACGTAGCGCGTTGCATCCAGATAGATACGCATGTCACCGTTGTAGGCATGGCACGGGCCATCGGAAAGATGGCCTTCCAGTGCCGCAAGCAGGCGTACCGTTAGTCTGCTATGGGTCTGGGAGTTACCCGCCATGGCCGAGTGACTGCCTGGCGGCCAGCCCTGGGGATACATCAGGCCATCCCAATATTCGTAGCGCCCGGGAAGGGAGGCGGAGAGGCGCAAATAGTCCTCCACCCGCATCCGCCGAGGCGACTCATAGGTTACGTCATCAAGCTGAACGAGCCGTTCCGCCGTCATGTATGCCGCCTCCTGCCTACCCATCAGTGTAGCAGGCGGCCTGGAAGACAACGTGGCTCTATGCGAGCAAGGCGGCGAGGCGGTCGGGCCGGTTGGTGGTGATCCCATCGACCCCCAGGGCGATCAGTCGAGCCATGGCGACGGGGGCGTCCACGGTCCAGGCGAAGACAAAGAATCCTTCCTGGCGGCAGATCTCCAGGAGCGGAGGGCGGATCAGGTGATACTCCACCGCCAGGCCGCTTGCCCCGTTGCGGCGGGCGCCCCGAAGAGCCCGGCGGATGAGCGTGCATAGGCTCTCGTCCGAAATGGCCCGCCCAAAGAGGGGAACCGCCATTCCGCTGGTGGCCCGTACGGTGGGCAGGAGGGCGATTTCGGCGGCGAATGAGCGTCCTGGTCCCGATCCGAGAAGGGCGCCATCCGGCGCGCCCTCCCGCAAGGTATCGCACACGCGCTGGGCCATCATCGCGCCACTCCCCCGCAGATCCAGGTAGGGCATGGCGCGTCCCCGCATGAGGTCGAGCGCCTCCTCGAGAGTTGGCGGGGGCACGGGCAGCCGCCGCAGAGTCGCCAACTCGCTCGCGGGGATTCGCGGCCAGCGGGGCCAGGTGCTAGTCGCCCGCAAGAGAGCCCGCCCGCGCGCCAGGCGACCACCAATGGAGGCCGGATGCGGGGAGACCCAGGGGAAATGGGCCAACACGAGGTGATCGTCGCTCGTGCGCCAGACATCCAGCTCGATCAGATCCACGCCTACCCGCAGCGCCAGTTCGATGGCCGCGAGCGAATTGCCGGGCGCCAGCCCCGCCGCCCCCATGTGACCGATGCGCAGAGGGCGCCGTCGTCCCGCCAGCGCCTCAATCATGCCGGTCCCGGCCCCGAATGGGTCGATCCCAGCGCGTCCCGCACCGCTCCCACCAGATAGAGTGACCCTGCTACCACCACCAGGTCGTCTGGATGGGCTAGCGCGCGAGCTCGTGCCAGCGCGGCCGCGGGATCCGCTACCACTTCCACCGCGGAAGCATGGCGGCGAGCGTGCTCGGCCACGATGGCGCCAAAGCCGGCTCGGTCCTGCCAGGGGGGTTCGCTCACCACGACCGCCGCGGCCAGAGGAGTGAGCCGGTCGGCGATGGCCGCCATGTCCTTATCGCCGAGGATACCCAGCAGAAGCACGATGCGCCGCCCCTCCTCGCGGGTCCGTAGCTCGGCTTCCAGGGCGGCGGCGCCCGCCGCGTTGTGCGCCCCATCCAGCAGCAGTTCGGGCTGGCCGGCGATCCGCTCCATGCGCCCCGCGATGCGAGCTGTATGCAACCCCACCTCCACCGCCTCCTCGGGCACCCTCAACCCCGTTTGCTGGACCAGGGCGTCGACGGCCGCCACGGCGCAGGCCGCGTTCAGGCGCTGATGGGCTCCAAGCATCGCGGGCTCCAGATTGGCATGGACGGCTACCGGGGTGATCACCGTAAAAGGAGCGCCGGGCAGATCGCTTGCCGATTCCACCCGCGCCGCGCCGGTCGGCCCCACTGCCCAGAGAGTGGCATTCCGCCGGCGGCAAACCTCACCAATTACTGTCAGGGCGCTCCCGCCGGCGGCGCTGATCACAATCTGGTCCGGCTTGATCAGGGCCGCCTTCTCGGCGGCGATCGCCTCAACCGTATAGCCCAACCGCTCCACATGGTCCAGACTCACGTTGGTGATCACGGCCACGCGGGCCGCGTTTACCGTGGTGGGGTCCAGGCGGCCGCCCATCCCCGTCTCCACCACCACGCAACGCACCCCTTGCTCGGCGAAAAAGAGGCAGGCCATGGCCCAGAGCACCTCCAGGAACGCGGCCCGCCCGAAGGCATAGCCGGCCACCTCATTGGCCTCCATGAGGGCGAGGGCTGGTTGCATGGCCTGGAGGAGCCGCACCCAGCTTGCCTCGTCAATCGGCGTTCCATCGACCGCGATCCGTTCGCGATAGTGTTGCAAGTGCGGAGAAACAAAGGCGCCAGTACGCTGGCCGGCCTGGCGCAGAATAGCCGCGGCCATGGTAGTGGTCGAGCCTTTCCCCGTGGTTCCCGCGACCTGAATCGTATGAAAGGCCCGTTCGGGATGGCCCAGGAGCCCGAGCAAGGTATCGGCCCGGGCCAACCCCACCTCCTCGCGGGAGCGGAGAGGCCGAC
>Ga0307373_10010673_pt1 | contig 13464 bp, 14 predicted proteins | sample OX2MG_FD_202534 | JGI IMG/M metagenome (GOLD analysis project Ga0307373, IMG submission 202534) | Soil microbial communities from Risofladan, Vaasa, Finland - OX-2 | ecosystem: Environmental > Terrestrial > Soil > Coastal area > Acid sulfate soil | place: Finland: Risofladan, Vaasa | collected... | reverse complement strand
CCGGCTGCGGCGCGTCACCGGTTTCCAGATCCGCCGAACGGCCGGACCGGTCGGCTTTGCCGCCCTTCCAGCCCACTCGCGTGCGGAGCGAAGCCGGTGAGCGGACCGCCACCTCCGGTTCGCTCACCAAATGAAACGCGTCGGGCGCGGCTCGAACACAGCGAGCGCACATGACGCATTGCCCGGCTTCGAAGAGGAGGCTTCCCTCGGTCCGATCACCGTTAACCGTGATGGCATCGGTCGGACAGACGCCAGCGGCCGCGATGGCCAGCTCGGGGGTGAGGAGGCTCGCGTCCAGCTGCACCATCGTCGGCGAGCCTTGGCCCTCTGGGCCAGATGGGTAGCGTGTTGTCCGGATTCCCTCCGACAGCCCTCGAATCACCCAGCGCGACATCAGCGGTCGAACTCCGCGACCGAGAGGGCGAAGCTGGCCTCGATGACCGGGTAGTCGGTCAGGTTATTGCCGCTGGCGCAGGCGTGCGAGTAGACGTGCCAGTTGACGGCCGCCGGAGGCCTCGCCCGCCAGCGGGAGATCCGGCCGCTGCTGTCAAGGTCGACGAGGTGGAGGGTCTCGCCACCGGGCGCCTCGGCCCAGCCGAGCGCCGATCCAGCTTTGAGGGACGGCTGCGCCGCGACGCCCGCGACGAACTCGGCGCACAGCAGCTGCTCGACCAGTGAGAGCGCCTCCCCCACCTCGAAGAGCAGGACTCGGACCCGCGCCAGGGCGTCACCCTGGGACTTGGCGAGGACCTGGAATTCGAGTTCGGGGTAGCCGGCGTAGGGATGGTCCCGGCGAGAGTCGCGATCGACGCCTGACGCTCTTCCGACCGGGCCGACCAGGTAGTGCTCATGCGCGTACTCGGAAGCGAGGATGGCGGTCGTCTCGAGGCGGTCGACGAAGGTCGCGGTGCCTTCCAGCAGCTCCTCGAGGCCTCGAGATCGGCGGCGCCAGCGGACCACCGAGCCGGACAGCTCGCGCAGCCCGCCGGCCGCGACCGGACCGGCGAGCCCCCCGATGGCGAGGATGCCTCGCAGGTAGCGATGGCCGGTGAGCGCGGCACAACCCTGGAGCGCCTCCTCCCGGAGGAGGTTGTACTGGGCCGCGGCAACGGTGAGCCCGGTCGAGTCGGCCACCTTGGCCAGGCTCGCGAAATGCGAGTGCAGGCGCTCCATCTCCGCAAGCAGGGCGCGAGCCCGCCGGGCCTCGTCCGAGACCTCCACCTCGCCTGCCCGCTCCACGGCCTGGGCGAAGGCGATGCCGTTGGCGAACGTGGAGGTGCCCGCCAGCCGCTCGGCGAGAATCAGCGCCGAATCGGCCTGGCGACCAATCGCCATCTCCTCCACCGCCCGATGCTTGTAGCCCAGCCAAGGCCGCACCATCACCAGGTCCTCGCCGCCGCTGGTGAAGAGGAAGTGGGCCGACTCCTGTGGCCCGCTCCGGACCGGGCCGAGCGGCAGCTGGAAGACCCCCTGGCCCTGGATTGGGGCCGTCTCGTTTAACTCTTCGATGGATTCCATCCCAGCCCGGGATCGGCGGCGCCGACCAAACTTGGCGGGTTCGCCTCCGTGGAGCCGAACCGGCAGCAGCGCCGGATGCCCGTGGGGGATGAGGCCGAACACCTCGGCGATCTCCCGCTCGTACCAGCTGGCCCCGTGCACAGCGGGCGTGACGGCGCTGTAGGTCTCCCCCGCCAGCCGGGCCTGGAGCCGCAGCCAGCCGGGATCGCCAATGGTCGAGAAGACGGCCGTCAGGCGGTGTCCATCGTCGGTTGCGGTGGCGAAGAGGTCGGACAGAAAACCTCTTTCCGCCAGGCCCGCGACGGCGTCCTTGAACTCCGCCTCGGTACATTCGACGAGCACCTCGCCGGGCGCCGCGGGCACTGCGGACAGTCCCATCGCCTCGGCGATCTCGCGTAGCCCGCTCATGGCAGGACGACCCTCGCCGCGCCCTTGATCAGGTCGCTGAGCGGCCCCGGGATCCAGACCCCGAGCACGAGCATGAAGACCAGCGTCAGATAGGCCGGGACCAGCGCAAGCTGGTTGATCTCGGCCGCAGCGACCGGCTCACCGGGATCACCGCCGCCGAAGACCATCCGGTTGAAGGGCGCCACGATGGCGATGAAGCCGATCACCAGCAGCACGGCCACGGTCAGCGCCGGGACCCACTGCCGGCTCACCGCTGCCGCGCCGACGATCGAGAACTCGGACAGGAAGAGGTTGAAGGGAGGAGCGCCGGCAATTGCGAAGGCGCCGCAGAGGACGAGCGCGGCGGTGGCGGGCATCGTACGAGCCAGCCCCCTGACGGCACCGATCTCCCGGGTGCGATACCGGAGCAGCACGTTCCCGGTCGCGAAGAACATGAGGGACTTGGTGAGGGCGTGGTTGACCATCTGCAGGAGCGAGCCGAAGACGGCCAGCGGGACCCCGACGCCGAGACCGACGGTGACCAGCCCCATGTGCTCGATCGAGGAGTAGGCCAGGAGCCGCTTGAAGTCCTTCTGGGTGACCAGGAAGAGGACCGCGATCAGCACCGAGAGGATTCCGAAGACGAGCAGCTCGAGGCGGAGGTGGGTGGCCCCGGCAGAGGGCGCGGTCAGGCTGAAGACGCGGAAGATGGCGAGCATCGCGCAATTGAGCTCCACGCCCGAGAGCAGGGCGCAGATGGGCGAAGGCGCCTGGCTGTGGGCGTCGGGTAGCCAAGTGTGCATCGGGGCGAGCCCGGCCTTGGTGCCGAAGCCGACCAGAACCAGCAGGAAGGCGGCAGAGGTGGCCGCCGCCGGCAGCCGGGCGGCGACCGGGCCGAGGACCGGGTAGGAGAAGTCGTAGGACTGACCGAGGACGTGGACCCCGGCCTGATACAGGATCAGGAAACCAAGCAGCGCGACCATGCTGCCGGCGGTGGTCAGCATGATGTACTTCCAGGCCGCCTCCAGCGGCTCCCGGGAGCCGTAGAAGTCGACCAGGGGAGCCGATGCGATGGTGGTCGCGGCGACCGCGGTCCAGAGCACACCGAGGTTGCCGGAGACCGCCGAGGCCAGCATCGTGAAGCTGAAGACGTGAAGCAGCGTGTAATAGCGCTTCACCTCCTCGGGCGCTACCGCTGCCTCTCGAACCTCGTGGTGCAGGTAGCCGATCGAATAGACGGCAGCGGTCAAACCGACCCCGGCGACAATCAGCAGCACCACCCCGCTGAGGTCGTCGAGGTAGAGCCAGTTGCCGAAGGCCTGGGGATGGCCACCCGCAAGGAGGCCGGAGATGAGGACCAACGCCAGGGCCAGCACGGCGAGGTGCGTCACCGCCGCCAGGGTGTGGAGGACGGGTATCGGGCGGATGAACCAGGAAAGCCCGGCGCCGGCCAGCGGTAGCGCGAGCAGCCCGAGCAGCAACACTTGGCCGCTCATCCGCGGAGCCTCGTCAGCTCGGAGGTGTCGGTGGTGGAGACGGTAGCGTGCATGCGAGCGATCAGGAAGCCCATCACGACAGCACCGACCAGCACGTCGAGAAAGAGCGCGAAGTCGATCAGCAGCGGCAGGCCGGCGCCCATCACGAGGCCGAGCAGCAGGAGGCCGTTCTCGGCCACCAGCAACCCGGTCAGCTGCATGACCGCGTCTCGGCGCGCAACCGTCGTGAAGAGGCCGAGCAGGATCACCGCCATGGCGATTCCCAGGACCGGCTCGCCGAAGATGTATTTCACCAGGGGCAGGCGGGCCGCCGCCACAAAGCCGGCCAGGCTGAGGCCGGCTCCCACGAGCAGGGCGGTCGGGAAGCCGACGTGGTACTCGGTCTCGCGCTTGTCGTAGACGGTGCCGGTCACCTGGCGGCGGATCACGATCGGGATCAGGCCTGCCTTGATCACCGCCGTCGCGATGGCGAGGACGAGCAGGTGAAGCAGCCCCGACTGCAGGTAGGCAGCCAGGGATACCCCGGCCAGCACCAGCGACTGGAGGGCGTAAGCGTTGACTGCTCCGCGGACTAGGCGCACCACCAGCAGCCAGAATGTGAGCAACAGCATCACGCCGGCGAGGTTGTAGGAGACGAGGTCGATCACTGGCCGAGGCTGTAGATGACGAGGGCCAGCACGGCCAGCACGAAGCTGGCCCCGAGGAACTCGGGAATCCGCAGGATCCGGATCTTCGCGATCGCCGACTCGATGAAGACGATCAGGACCGCCGCGACCAGCATCTTGAGCGCAAGCGCCGCGATGGCGATCGCGATGGTGACGGGCGTGAAGGTCGCCGCCAGCCCGACCGGGATGATGAGGACGTTCAACCAAACGACCAGGATCACGAACAGCTTCATCCAGCCTCCCCACTCGAGAAGGGCCTGGTCGGGGCCGGCGAACTCGAAGAGACGCGACGACTCGATCATCGACAGCTCCTGCTGGGTGGCCGGGTTGTCGACCGGGATCCGCCCCGCCTCCGCCAGCACCACCATCAGGAACGCGGCCGCGATCAGCGCGTGGCTGGGCGCGACGATGGGTGTGATGGTGAAGAGGGCGCGGTTGACGACGAAGGGGACGGTCGACGAGGAGACGAAAGCGACGGCGAAGAAGACGACGATGAAAGTTGGCTCGGCCAGGGCCGAAACAAGCCGCGCGCGGCTGGCCCCCAACCCGCCGTAGGGGCTGCCGCTGTCCATCGCCGCCAGGTTCACGAAGAAGCTGCCGATCCCGATCACGAATCCCGACCCGACCATGTCGGCCATGAACGCCCACGACACCGGCACGGCAGTCAATACGGGGATCAAGACGGCGAACGCAATGGGGGCGGCGAAGGCTACGTAAGGCGCTGCCTGAAAGATGGCCGACGCGTTCGGGGTCCGGACCCGCTCTTTGTGAAAGAGCTTGTGGAGGTCGAAGTAGGGCTGGAGGATGGACGGTCCACGCCGCGACTGGACCTTGGCCTTGAGGTTGTCGATGACCCCCTTGAGGAGCGGGGACATGAGCAACACGGTCAGGAGCGCGACCAGCTGGGTGACCGCCGCCGCTACCATCCGCGCCTGTCCGTGGGCTCTACAGTCGACAATCCCTAACCTCCGAATGCCGGTGGTCAGGGACTATTAGCTATTGAAAGCGGCTCCGGCGCCGGTCGGCGCCGCGGCGAGTCCCATCGCCTCGGTGAGGAGTCTACAGCGCCAGGCCGCTAACCTGAGACGGGAGACGCCGCGCCATCTTCATGCCCAGGAGTCCGGCCAGGTTGAACCGGAGCCGGCGGAGATCTTCGCGGAGGACGTGCGAGCGGTAGGTCAGGCTTGCGACTCCCGTCTGATAGACGGCGGCATGCGCAGCAAGGCCACGATGTCCGCATCCTCCAGCTGTCGGGCAAGCAGTGTCGTGGCGGCGCCGAAGGCCACCGCAGCTGTCAGCGGTGGGCACTCTCCGACGGGGTCGAAAGCGGCATTGGCGGCCGTCTCCAACGTTGGATCTAGTTCAAGCGCCACCAAGACCAGGTCGAACCCCGCCTCTGCGCCCGCCACTGGCGGCGGCGCCGGCCATTCAGGCAAGCCCGAGCTCCTCGGCCAGGGCTGCGATCTGGCCTTCGACCTCCCGGGTCTCGATCCGGAGACCTGCCACCGAGGTCGCGAGGTCGTAGGGAGGCAATATTCGGTCCGCTTCGGCCGGGCCTCTTCCCCACCCGGCCAGATTGCTATCCTGCCGGATGCTCGAACTCCTCTTCCTCGTCGTCCGCGGGTTCGTCTTTGGGTTTCGGTCTCGACGCGAGCTCGCCCTCGAGAATCTGGTCCTCCGACATCAGCTCCAAGTCGTCCTCCGTAGCAGACCGACTCCGCGACTCAGCCGTCGTGATCGGGCCCTCTTGGTCTGGATCCATCGCCTGTGGCCGCCGACTCGGCTCCACCTATTGATTGTCCGTCCCGAAACCCTGCTCCGTTGGCACCGCAAGGGCTGGCGGCTCTACTGGACCTGGAGGTCGCGCGTGAGAATCGGCCGGCCGCACCTGCCCGCAGAGGTCAAAGATCTTATTGCACAGATGTCGCGCGACAACCGACTCTGGGGCACCGAGCGCATCCGTGGGGAGCTGTTGAAGTTAGGCATCGTTGTGAGCAACCGGTCGATCAGGCGCTATCGCTGACGGAAGCCCCGGCCCCAAGGCAGCCAGGCCTGGCGCACCTTCCTTAGGAATCACATCGACGGGATCTGGGCGGCCGACCTCTTCGTTGTCCAGACCGTCGGCTATCAAGTCCTCTACGTGATGATCTTTATCAGCCACCGCCGCCGAGAGTTGGTCCACTTCAACGTCACCTCCCACCCCACCGCCGCATGGGTCTGGCAGCAGCTGATCGAGGCCACACCCTGGGATCGCCAGCCCTCTCATTTGATCCACGATGGAGACGCTGTCTTCGGCCGCGACTTCGACGCGCGGACCCGAGCGGTGAGCATCATCGGAGTCCAAACTCCGCGGCGGGCCCCAAACGCCAACGCGATCGCCGAACGAATCGTGAGGTCGATTCGGGCAGAGTGCCTGGATCACCTGATCGTGATCAACGAGCGCCACCTGACGGCCGTCATGAGGGAGTTCATCGACTACTACAACAACGATCGGCCCCATCGCAGCCTGGGACTGGCCTGCCCGGTCCCAAACAATCCTCCGAAGGTGGGTCCCGTCACGTCGCGGCCGGTTTTGGGCGGTCTCCACCACGCCTACGAGCGCGCCGCTTGAACTGGACAGAATATTGCCGTCCTACGAGTACGGGATGCTTTCGATAATTGGGATAGTTCTCGAGAGCTTCGCGCTAAGAGGAGGCTTCCGACACAGCTTGCCCGTCGCGTTGCCGACAACGCGCTAGATTCGCCTGTCGGCGAGAGATCTGCACGGCGAGGTCCCTACGAGAGTTGACAGAAGGGACAATCACGGGTCCACCCCATCGGAACGGTGGTTGTAGACGGCGACCGAGAGGACCCGCTTGGCGTGGTCCTGGCCGACCACGTACTGGTCGAGAGCGGCGCAGATCGACTTTGGGTTGGGGATGGGGCCGGTTGTGGTCAGTTTGGAGTTGGCGTTCTGGCTCGGCTCTCCGAGGACCTCCTGGCAGAGCCCGATGCACTGGTCGCAGATGTAGACACCGGGACCAGCGACAAGCTTTGAAACCTGGTTCGGGCCCTTGCCACAAAAGGAGCAGTGAGCGCCACTGCTGCGCTCCATGCCGGAAGCATAGGCCCCAGCTAACGCCTCGGCGCCCGCCTCGCAGCCGACCTCGGCCGGCAGGCCCGCCAGGGGATGGAAGCGGCCTTCTTGGCCTCCAGCCGCCACGAGCTGGCCTTTTGGGAGATGGCCTGGAACCTCTAGGTAGCGCTTCTGTAGCCGGTCGCGGTCAGACGAGCTGAGGCCGACCCGGGGCCAGCTCGACGGGCGTCGATCCCCCGTCGCAAAGGGCGCCTGCGATCGCCTCCGCCGTCCAACCGGAGAGCAGGACGCCATTGCGGAAGTGGCCGACTGCCACCCATAGCCGCCCCCGTTCATCCAGGGGACCGAGGGCGGGGAACCGGTCGGGCAGAGCCGGGCGCAGTCCCGCCCAGGCTTCGACGAAGGTGGCTTCACGCAGTTGTGGGACCAGGCTTAGGCCAAAGTCGAGAAGCTGGGAAACGGACGCGGCCTCAACCTCCAGGTCGTAGCGATCAGGGATCTGCGTCGCCCCGACCAGGATGGTTCCATCGGGCTTGGGCGTCAGGTATCCGCCGGGCGCGAAGATGATCGGTCCGCCGATCCGCTCAACCGGTCGTAGGCGGACCATCTCCCCCTTTACCGGACGCAGCGGTAGCGGGAATCCAGATCCGGTCAGCAAGGAGTCGTCCGCCCCGGTGGCGACGACCACCACGTCAGAGGCGAGGCGTTCCCGGCCTGTAACCGCCACCACCTCGCCTTCGCTGAGGTCGAGGCGCCTGACCGGCGTCCCCTCGAGCAGCCGAACGCCTGCCGCCTGGGCAGCGGCCCGAAGGGCCTCCGAGTAGCGATGTGCATCGACCTGCATCTCGCCTGGGTAGTGGGCCGCGGAAAAGCCCGGCGCCAGCTGCGGCGCCAGGCGTGCCACCTGGTCCGGATCCAAGAAAGCAACGCTGGAATCTAGCTGTTGCTGCCATTCGAGGCGTCGACGGAGGCTGTCTTCGCTCGCTCCGGCCGGCGCCAGCAGCAGAGTTCCGCTATGGGCAAGGTCGGCCCTGAAGCCGGACATCTCCTCGATCGGGTCAAGCCATTCCTCGAAGGTGGTCAAGGCCTGGAGGCCGATCCTGGCCAATACATCCAGCTCGGGGCTCTCTGAGAGTGGGGCCAGCATGCCGGCGGCGGCGCTGGAGGCGCCACCGCCCGCCCGGGCGCGCTCGACGACGGTAACCTCTACCTGGCGCCGGGCCAGGGCGAAGGCGATCGACAAGCCGATCGCACCGCCGCCGACAACGGTGACCCTCATCGCCAAAGAAAACGAAAACGGGGCGGCAGCGACCGCCCCGTTGCGAGCGAACGACCGGTCACGCTGAGGGAGTCGGGCGCATAGATGTCCGCCCGCTCATCACGATCAGGCTGCCCGCGCTTAAAAACGCCAGCACCCCGATGATCCAGGCCGACCAGGCGATCGCACCGACGGCCGTGAAGCCCACCACCCACGGTGAGATGAAGAGGATCACGGCAAGGATTACCGGGACCCACTCGGTAGTATTGGCCTGCTTGGTCGAGGCTGCCCAGAGACCGCCCAGCACCAGCAGCACGCCGACGACGTAAGCGGTCCAGGCCGCCGTGGTGTTGGAGGTGGCCCCAAAGCTGAAGGGCGTTATGAATAGCACCACGCCCAACAAGACGGTCAGGTAGTCCTGCCACCGCTTCCAGGTAGTCATAGCAAATACCTCCTTGGACACGCTGAATCGCCCTGAGTTTTGTGGAGACTCGGCGGCTTGGATTTACGCCACCTAGATGGTGGCGTGCTGACGATAGTAGAGCTCCTCGAACTCGGCGGGTGGGACGTCGCCGGCAGAGCCATGGAGCCGCCGGTGGTTCCACCATCTGACCCTGTGGGGCATACAAATTCGTCAGAACGATCGACTGGCCAGTCCGAGTGCTTCGACAGCCGATAGGTTTCGACGACGGATCGCACTGATGGCGAGCACCGCTCGCAGCCATTGGATGCGATCTCGGATTCATGCCGCGACCGGCGCGGTTCACTCGACGGAGAGTGCGACCGCCAGGCCTTCTGGTCGAAGGTCAGCGGCCGCCCTCGTCAAGCAGCGCTAACGGCTGCTAGCTGCCGCCGGCGTCAGGATCTCGGCGAAATAGACCTCGAAGATCTCGGTCTTGGCCTCGTGGCCATTCAGCTTCGTGATCGCCTCCTTGCGGACGTCTGCGATTGAAGTCTCGCTGTTCTGCAGATCCTTCTTGGTGTCCCACGCTGAAGCCGCAAAGGTGTTGGCCGTCTGCCTGTTTACGAAGTAGTAAGCGGCCCTGACTCCTGGCTGCTTCTCGAGTATGGGTACGAGCTTCGCCTTGAAGTTGGAGATGCCCTCTGAGACGTGGGCAGCTTCGCTCTTGACGGAGGTCATGCGGACAAACATGCCCGCCGTCGCCGGCTTGAACCTCTCTAGCACGGCTACCTCGCAGTCGTGCTCTTCGACGATGCTTCCGCCGGTCGTGGTAAGAACCTTGAGACCCTCTGGTCGGACGCGGTCGCGGGCTTCCTTCATCGCTTTCTCGGTTTCCCAGTAAGAAACGATGAAGCCTTCACCGGTCTCCCGATGCCCGAGGAGCGCGGCGCCCGTGAAGCCACTTTGCTTCTTGAGCGCTGGCATCACGTCGGCAGTCCAGAGCTTGACGCCCTCGTCGACCTTATCCGGGGTCCCCTTAAGACGAATCAATCGACAGTACATAGTCGTGCCTCCAGTTGCAGTACGCGAATTGGAGAGCTAAGGAACGGGCTGTCGGAGCGGGACTGGAATCCTTGAAGGACGCCCGAGCCCGACCCACGCGGACGACGGCTCTCGCCTCAGTCCTAGAACGGTTCGAGTATACGAGGTCTGACGAGGAATTGTTGCGTGGGCGCGCCAATATCCCGAAGCTCCCGCCTAATGAGAGTTTCGTCCCGGGTGGCAGTGGTCGTCGCCTGATCGCGTAACCTGGCAACCTTCTCATGGTTGCAGCATGATTCCGGAGCTGCCGTCCCACCGGTTGGATGCTCCCTGCCTCGCGGCCGTGATCGTCGACCTTCGACGGCCCAGCCCTCAGGCTCGGAGTAATCGCTCACGCCGCTGATTGACCCCGTGCCGGGATATTTGCACTGTGAGAATGCTTGGGGCCGGTGTGCTGCAAGCATGACTCGTATTTGCACAGGCTCGAGTGACGATGCCTTGGTGGGGATCTGTCTGCCTTCAGCCTGTGGGGCACACAAATGCATGCAAGCTGGGGATGGACATCAATGGAGAACCCTGAGAGTTGGCCGATCCTGGACGGAGACAACTCGTGGCGATGATCCGCCGGTCAGCTCGATTGGGACGAAGTACCCGAGCGGCCGCCGGGAAAGGTGAAGTTCCCGTCGGAGCTCGCGATTCAGGTCCCCGGCATTGCATCGAGACAGCCCGCCGTAATCGTCAAGCGCGCATTCGCAAAACTGTGCCATCTCGTTCATATAGCCGAGCACGGTCCGGCTCTCGGTCTTGGCCAATTCAACAGAGCGAGAGTCGAGGACGCCGAATCGGTCGAGCGGGAGGCTCTCGGCTACAAGCTCCTCATGTATGAAGGCCACCACCGCTACCCCTCTCGGCACTAGGTCCGCCTTGCAGATGTCCGGAACGAAGACCGAGAACAGCGTTCCCACGTGGGCGAGCAGCAGGCATTTCCGACCATCCAGCCAGATCAGGTTGGCGTACCAATCCTCATCGCTGTGCGCGAGGGTCACCAGCTCCCGCTCGTCGATGCCCAGAAGGTTCAGCATCTTGGCCGTGCACCGGAGAACCACGTCGCCCATGCTATCCGCAGGGTAGGTCGGGATTCAGGCAGCGGCCGAAAGGGGCTGGCGGGCGTACTCGCGCAACAATCCGCCAAGTCGTTCCAAGCAGATCACCTCGCCGGCCATCACCACCGGATCGGAGCGCGCGATCGGAGGCTGCAGCCCAAGGGCTCGGTGGCGACGAGTTGCGTTGTAGTGCTCGAATCAGTTGTCGAGAACGCCCTCGAGGTGACGCCGGTTTTCGTCGACCATTTCAATAACGGCGTCCCCCCGCCTGACCGGCAATGGATTTCATGCCATCGGTCAACAGCGGTGCCGCGGAAACCCTGGGCGAGGCGCTGCGCCCGGCTGTGTAGGGATACGTCCAAGACATCCGTGTGCTGGCCACCCCTGGGGATTTGGTCTCGATGACATCGAGGCTCCGATCCAGCTATGGCACGGGGATCAGGACTTCGTGATTCCGCCTCACCACGGCCGCTACCTCGCTTCCGTCATCGGGCGCTACGCTTCGCATTTGCCCAGGTGAAGGACACATGCTGATGTGGAACCACCTTCCCGAGATCCTCATGGCCGCGGCCGGGATGTCCTCCAAGGCCTGGTTAGCTGCGCAGAAGAAAAGGGCGATCGGCTTTTGAGACTGTCGCCGCCCGCTTATGGCGGCCTACGCTGGGCTCCGAACTGTCCCGCCGTTCGCGGTCGCGGTGAGCGCATCTGCCGCGGGCGCCAGTAGGCCGGTAGCGGATGTCTCGCGTGAGAGGAACGCGCCCAGCTCCTGGATCGTACTCATGAGGGGCGCTGGGAACACGACCATGGTGTTCTTGTCGACACCGATCTCGACCATGGTCTGAAGGTTGCGCAACTGCAACGCGAGGGGATGGGCCAGCATGATGTCGGCGGCGGCCGCCAGTCTGTCCGCGGCCAGCGCCTCGCCGTCGGCAGCGATGATCTTGGCCCGCTTCTCACGCTCGGCCTCAGCCTGGCGGGCCATCGCCCTCTTCATGCTTTCTGGCAGCTGAATGTCCTTGAGCTCCACCAGCGTGACCTGCAGCCCCCACTCCGCGGTGGCTACATCAAGGATCTCACGGATGTTCTGGTTGATCCGATCGGTCTCCGACAGCGTTTCATCCAGCGTGTGTTGGCCGACCACCTTGCGCAGCGTGGTCTGCGCGATCTGGTTTATCGCGTCGGTCACGTTCTCGATTACGATGACCGCCTTCTCCGCGTCGACAACCTTGAAGTAGGCGACTGCGGAGACGTCAATGCTCACGTTATCGCGGGTGATGATCCCTTGGGACTGGATTGGCATCGTGACTATTCGCAATGACACCCTGCGCAGCACGTCGATAATCGGCACGATGAGTCTCAGCCCCGGTGCACGGACGCCGATCACCCTGCCGAGACGGAAGTGAACGCCCATCTCATACTGCTGCACGATTCGGATCGACAGCAGAAGCCCGAACAGGGCCAGAACGACGACCACTACGAGCGCCAGAGCCAAAGTACTCATGCTGTGTTCCTCAACCAGTTGTGTCCGGTGCGAAGCGCGGACTGCAATCTCGAGAGCCCAAGCGTGGACCGCCGCCCGTAACAACCTCAGTAACCGTCCTGGGTCGCGCGGCAGGAAGAGGTTCAGTCCGTAAAGCACGCCATTCAACGTCTTTCTGATCGGTGGATACCTGCTTACGTACGTTTCGATTGCCTCATCCGATGCATCCTGGATCAGAATCGTTTCTTACCTACCCCCACTGATGCCTGTCGGGTTCGAAAAGTCCACCCCGGTTCGGATGGCCGCTCGCCGGAGGCTAGGCGGGTACCCCGACGGCGACGGATGGTTGCCTCCCTGGCCTACGCGCTGGCCCGACTTCTGCTGGAGCTGCTGAAGCTCTGGGGTTCCGACGAGGCGGCCTTACGAGCCGAGGTGCGGGCACTCCGACGACAGGTCCAGGTTCTCGAGCGGCAGATCAAGCGCGTGCGTTGGACGCCCCGCCGATCGGATGGCGCTTGCGGCGCTGAGGCGATGGCTGCCGAAGGCGTCCTGGCCGGGGCTGCTGGTCAAGCCAGAGACGGTGCTCCGCTGGCAGCGTGAACTGGTCCGACGCCGGTGGGCCGCCTACGGCCGTCGTCGCCCCATGGGACGCCCGCCGCTGAAGGAGGACGTGCGCGCGCTGATCGTCCGAATGGCGAAGGAGAACCCGGGCTGGGGCTACGTGCGAATCCGTGGCGAACTGCTGAAGCTCGGCCACCGGGTGGCTGCGACCACGATCCGGTCTGTACTGATCCGAGCCCGGGTGCCGCCGGCAGGAAGGCGCGGCGGCCTCAGCTGGAAGCAGTTCTTGGCGGCACATGCTCAGAGCCTGATCGCGACCGACTTCCTGACCGTAGACACCATCTTCTTCAAGCGCCTCTACGTGCTGTTCTTCCTCCACCTGGCCACCCGGCGGGTGGTGGCCGCGATCAGCACGGCCGAGCCGAACGATGCCTGGGTGGCCCAGCCGGCGCGAAATCTGAGCATGCAACTCCAAG
>Ga0307373_10010667_pt1 | contig 13466 bp, 11 predicted proteins | sample OX2MG_FD_202534 | JGI IMG/M metagenome (GOLD analysis project Ga0307373, IMG submission 202534) | Soil microbial communities from Risofladan, Vaasa, Finland - OX-2 | ecosystem: Environmental > Terrestrial > Soil > Coastal area > Acid sulfate soil | place: Finland: Risofladan, Vaasa | collected... | reverse complement strand
CCCTGTCGTGATCCACGATCACACCGTCGATCGGACGACGGACGGACACGGTTTGGTGTCCGATCTCACTGCCGCGGAATTGACCGCGCTCGACGCCGGAGTCCACGCGCCCGATTCAAGAGGCACAACGCACGTGCCGACCCTCGACGAGGCCCTCTCGTGGGCTCACGGCAGGACTCGCGTGGTTGTCGAGCTGAAGGGCACGCAGGACCCCGCCCTGGTCCCCGCGACGCTCGCGGCGATTCAGCGGTTCGACATGCTCGACGACGTTCTGCTGATCTCCTTCGATCACGTCGCCCTCCGGGCCATTCGCGAGGCGGCTCCCACGGCTTGCACCGGCGCGCTCTACTCCGGTCGTCCGGCCGATCCGGTCTCGCTCGCGACCGCCTGCGGCGCAGATGCGCTCTGCCCGCATTGGGCGTCGATCACCCCGGAGGAGGTGGCGGCGGCGCACCACGGCGGGCTAGCGGTCTGCGTCTGGACGGTAAACGAGCCGCACGAGATCGAGGCGACGCTTCGTCTGGGCGTGGACGCCGTCACGAGCGACGTACCGGAGCGGGTCACGAGTAGCGCCCGAGGAGGCCGCTGAGCTCCTCGGCTGCCCGAATGACCTGACTTTCCATGTATTTGAGATGAGTCTCGTCCTCGTGGTGGTTGGTGTCGAGCAGGCCGATGATCTCGCGGTTCTCGACGCACTGTTGGACCTGAATGAAGACGCGCCCATCCATCGCCGCCTGATACATCAACAACAGGAGACCGCGGATGAACCGGTAAGCGGTCTCCTGGCTCGCCGCCAGCACCGCTTCCGCCAGGTGTCTGCCGCGATCGATCGACGCCTGCACGCTCGCCTCGGCTCCGATCATCATGCGGAGCGCCTGGCGCAAGTTCTCGACGTGCTGTTGGTCCTCCGCGACGAGCCGTTCGAGGTGGGACCGAAAATCGGCATCGTTGGTCCGCGAAGCGAGGTCCTGCTCAGCGTGGAGCACGACCTGCTCGGTCCCGTACAATTCGGCGATCTGCTCCACCATGAACTGCAGTCCGCTGGCCGCCGTGGCTGGTGCCCGTGCCATCAAATTTCCTCCCGGCTATCGGTATTCCCAGGGGGCGTTCGGGATGGGGATCGATCGCCGCGGACCACCGGGCCGCGGCGATCGATCCCCATCCCAAACGCCCCCGCTCTAAGGTAGCAAGCAACGTGCCGCTCCCGCGACCTGTTCCCTGTCGGCGGGGCGGCTCCGCGTCAGACTTTCCCGGACCTCGTCCAACGTCCCGTCGCGCAACGCGGCGCGCAGCCTGGCCACTACGTCGAGACAGTAGGTCAGGTTGTGTAGCGTCGCCAGGCGGTGGCCCAGCAGCTCGCGGCACCGGAACAGGTGATGCAGATAGGCGCGCGAGAACTGGCGGCACGCGATGCAACGGCACTCCGGGTCGACCGGGCGCTGGTCCGATCGGTTGGACGCGGCGAGGATCCGCAGTCGTCCGCCAGGGTGCAGCAGCGTGCCGTTGCGCGCCAGGCGCGTTGGCAGCACCGAGTCGAACAAGTCGATGCCTCGTTCCACCACGGTCAGAAAGTCAGTCGGGTCGCCGATTCCCATCGCGTAGCGCGGCCGGTCGTCGGGAAGCAGGTCACCGATCCAGTCGAGGGTCTGAGCCGTCTGGTCTTTCGAGTAGCCGATCGACTCACCGCCGATGGCGATGCCCGGCAGGTCGAGCGCAAGCATCGTCTCGGCGCTCCACCGTCGGAGATCGCGGAAATCTCCACCCTGGACAATGCCGAACAGCGCTTGGGGCATCACCCGCGTGGCCCCTCGCTCGAGCCAGCGATCGCGACACCGCCGTGCCCACGCGTGGGTACGGGTCGCCGCGGCGCGTGCCTGCGCTTCGTTGGCGCCCCGTGGCGTGCATTCGTCGAACGCCATGATCACGTCGGCACCCAGTCGCGTCTGCAAATCGGTCGCCGACTCCGGCGTAAAGCGCCGGCGCGTGCCGTCCAGGTGCGAGACGAAGGTCGCTCCGTCGTCGTCGATCCGCACCAGCGGCTGGTCGCGTGAGCGCAGGGCCAGGCTCCAGACCTGAAATCCGCCGGAATCGGTGAGGACAGGACCATCCCAGCCCATGAAAGCGTGCAGCCCGCCGAGTCGCTCGACGACGTCGGCGCCGGGCCGCAGGGCCAGGTGGTACGCGTTGGCCAGGATCATCTGAGAGCCGACGGCGCTCAGCTCCTTAGAATCAACTGCTTTCACCGTTGCCTGGGTACCAACCGGCAGGAAGGCCGGCGTTTCCACGACGCCATGAGGAGTCCGAAACTGGCCGGTCCGGGCGCGGGTTCGCGGATCGCGCGCGATGACATTGAAATCAAACATGGGACGCTCGTCGCATCACCCTGGCAGAACGCTTGCCGGTCGGATCATCGCCACTTCCATTATCGTCTCAGGCGCCTGAACGAATGATGAATACCGCATCATCAGTCCGGCCGGATGCTCGGACTGGTGGTAGACTCGATAGTAGGAACATCTGGAGAGCATGCGTTTATGGCTTTACCTCGCGAACAGGAGCCGGAGTTTCTCCGCTGGCTCGTCGAACCTCAGACGTTGCGCGCGGCGGGCTTCGAACGCCGCGTCGATTGGATCTTGCCCAACAACCTGTGGGAGGGGCCCGCCGCCGATGAAATGCGGGAGCTGGTCGATTCGCCCCCGCCCGGCCGGCGGGCGGCGCTGAGTCTAGCGCTCGGCTACGAGTTCGATCCTCGTCGGCTCCGCTTCGAAGAGCTAGCGCGCCGCATTATCGTGACCGAGCAGTTCCGCGCGGCGGGGGTCGAGCGACTGATCCTCTCGCCGGTCCTGTATCAAAGCCGTCCACGCTGGGACGTCTATGCGCCACGCCTGCGCGGCCTGGCGATCGTCAATCACCTGGCATCTGAAAAAGACGTTCTGGGTCACCTTCGCCACAGCGGACTCCGGTTCGTGATCTGGGCGCCGGACCCGGCCGAACACGGGCAGCCGGAACAGTGGGTCGGGCTGCGCTACGACGCCCTCGATCCGCCGGATCCGACCGCGCGCAACTGGTTCGACGAGACCGTTCGCCAGAGCGAGCAGGAAAGCCTGACGCGTCGGACGCTGACCCTGGAGCTGAAAGGCGGCGAAAAGGACGCACCAGCCGTTCACGTCGCAGTCGACAACGTCCGCTCCGCGGTCAGGGCAGCGCTCGCCGCCTGAGCCTACTCGACCTCGAGGATCATCTCGATCTCGACCGGGATGCCGCCGGGAAGGCCGGCCATGCCGACCGCCGAGCGCGCGTGCTGACCGTGCTCGCCAAACAGTTCGTGGAGGAGCTCCGAGCAGCCGTTGATGACCTGCGGCTGCTCGGCGAAGCCCGAGACGCAGTTCACCATTCCCAGCACTTTGACGACCTGCTTCACCCGGCTAAGCTCGCCGAGCTCGGACTTCGCCGCCGAGAGCAGGTTGAGCGCGCAGCCCCGCGCCGCTTCGTATCCCTCTTTGGTCGTGTACTCCTGGCCGAGCTGGCCCTTCCAGGTCTTGTCTCCCCAGTTCGGGCCACTCCCGGACAGATAGAGCATGTTCCCGCTGCGCACGGTCGGAACCAGCGCGCGATTTCCTCGTTCGACGTGCTTGAGTTCAATGCCTTTTTGGCGGAGCTTTTCCTCGGGCGTCACTACGTCCTCCACGTTGTCAGGTTACCGCGACGGAGAATCAGGAAGCTTCAACGAAGCATCCTGGGGTGGTCGCTGGCCAGACTGACCGCGACCGCTGCCGACGCTCTGGCGTCCATTATAACCGATGCCCGGCTCCCGACGCCATAAATCACGGGGCCGCCAGAATATCTCGCCATTCGGCGCTCCGGTCGCACTGGCCGCGGTGCCTTGGTTGCCTTGACGGCGTTGACATGTTACCGCTGATCCGGTATACTCTAAAAGCTGTGAGGGTCATGCGGGTGTGGCGGAATTAGGTAGACGCGCCAGCTTGAGGGGCTGTTGGGATTCAACTCCCGTGGAGGTTCGAGTCCTCTCACCCGCACCGTGAGGCACGCGGAAGTGGTGCAGTGGTAGCACATCTCCTTGCCAAGGAGAAGGTCGCGGGTCCGAATCCCGTCTTCCGCTCCGCGGCGACGTGGCCAAGAGGTTAAGGCGGGGGTCTGCAAAACCCCTATCGGCGGTTCGAATCCGCCCGTCGCCTCCAATCGTCGTCCCCGTGGGATCCGTTTTTTCCCCCAGACAGATCAGTCAGACTCGCGCCGGAGTGGCGGAATCGGCAGACGCGACGGTCTCAAAAACCGTTGAAGGCAACTTCGTGTGGGTTCAAGTCCCTCCTCCGGCACCCCTGATCAACAGGACGACGGCGTCGATCCTTCGCGTCTCGTGCTTCCCCACTACCTCGAACCCGCCCTGGCCTCGCTGCCCGGTCGCCCAGCGCCGCCAACATATCTGCTGATCTTATCGTGCAGGTCCTCCAAATCGAATGGCTTCGACACGAAGTCGTCGCAACCGGCCCGCAGCGCCTGGTCGAGACCTTCCCGCTTATTGAGGACCGTGACCGCGATCACCGGAATGCGGCTGGTCGCTGGATCTGCCTTCAGCAGCTTCGCGACTTCCAGGCCGCCCAGGCCGGGGAGGAGCAGATCGAGCAGCACCACACATGGGTTGATCTCTCGCGCCAACTGCAACGCTTCCTCCCCATCCCTGGCGAACACGCTTGGGATCGAGCTGAACTCGAGCACCGCTTTGAGGAGTTCACGCACCTCGGGTTCGTCGTCGACAACCAGGACCGGATGAGAGTTCATTTTCATTCACCTGTCAGCCAACAATCTGCGGGAGAACCGTCGACACCTGCTCACGGGCTAGCGGTCAGACAGATAGTACCCGGCGCCGTGGACGACTCGGATCGCCCCGAGTCCCTCGCGCGGCAGGTCCAGTTTTGACCGAACGTGACTGACGTGGGTCTTGAGCACCGCCGGATCTCCGCCATCGTATCCCCAGACGTGGTCGGCTAACCGCGCAAAGCTGACGACGCGGCCGACGTTGCTGGCCAGGATGTGCAGGACCCGGAACTCGATCGGGGTCAGTTGTACCCATTCGCCACCCTTACAGACCCGGTGGGCCTCGAGGTCGAGCGTGAGGTCTCCGACGACGACCTCACGCACCGGCTCCGGTGCTCGGGCATCGGTGCTGCGTCGGAGGATCGCGCGAATCCGCATCGCCAGTTGCTTCGGGCTGAACGGCTTGGTGACGTAGTCGTCTGCTCCGTGGATGAATCCCTGAACGATGTGCTCTTCGTCGCCGGCGGCCGTCAGCATGATCACCGGCGTCTGCGACGTCTCCCGAATCTGCTGGCAGACCTCGAAGCCATTCAGGCGAGGCATCCCGACGTCCAGGAGCACCAGGTCGGGTTCGTCGGAGCGCCAGCGGCGCAACGCCTGCGCGCCATCTGTCGCCACGATGATGTTGAACCCTTCCCGCCGTAGTGCGTATGCGGTCACGTCAAGCATGTCGGCATCGTCGTCGGCAAGGAGTATCTTCAAGGTCGGCTCCTGATGATCAAACGCGCTGCTCAATAATACTTAAGTACCCCAAAAGAAGCAACAAGGCTAGCGACGCCCAAAGAGTCTCGTTGGGACTATATTTCAGGGGGTGTGCGTAGCACATCCCTTGCCCCCTGACCCTTCCCACACACCCCCTGAAGTATGGTCTCAACAATCTCAGACGGCGAGCTGGTCCGGCGCTCGGGCGGCCAGGCGAGCACGGACGAGCCTGGGGATCGAGACGACTTCTTCGACGCCAAACAGGTACAGGATGACGACGTAGGTGGCAGCGACCGCGCTCGCACCCACCAGCAGATACAGCGCCAGATGGAGCGTGCCGGGTGGACTCGGTACCGCGAGGCGGAGTGCGATGGCAACTCCAGCGCCTGCTAGCCCCGCGACGCACGCTCGGGCCAGCGTCGTTCCCACGCCGTTGCCTTCGAGCGACCCGATCGAGCGCCGAAGCAGCGCGAATAGCACGACGGCGTGCAGGCTATTCTGGAGGGTATTCGCGAGAATCAGCCCGTGTAGCCCCAGGTGCAGCGGTCCGATCATCGTCAGCGCGCTCGCCAGGTAGACGCCCACGCCGCCAAGACCGACCAGCATCGGGGTGAGCGTGTTCCGCCGCGCGTAAAAGGCGTAGACCAGGAGCTGGTCCACCGCGACGAACGGGAGCTGGGGCGCGTACAGCAGAAACGCCGCGGCGGTCACGTCGGTCGCCGCGGCGTCGAACGCGCCGCGCTGGAAGAGCAAGTGGATCAATGGCCCGGGAAACGCCACGAGAAAAACGGTCGCGGGGATAATCGCGAGGAGCGCGAGGCGCAGCCCCACGGACAGCGTGTGTCGGAATCCCGGTGGGTCGTCGATGAGTTGAGACAGAATGGGCAGGACGGCGAGGGACGTCGCGGTGGCGACCAGTCCGAGCGGCAACTGCACCAGCCGCGTCGCGTATCCCATGATCGCGACGCTGCTTGCGCCGATGCCGTTGGCGAGGTTCCGATCGACGATCACGCCGAGTTCCGTGACGATCAGGCCGGCAGCGACGGGGGCATAGAGCCGGATGATCCGCCTGACCGCCGGATGGCCCGGGTCGAATGCCAGGCGAATCGGTATCTCACGCAGACCCGGCACGACCCCGATCAATTGAAGGATCGCCCCGGCGAGGAGGCCAAAAACCAGGCTGTTCGGGCCCAGCCGACCGTGCAGCAGGAGCACTGTCGCGATCAACCCGCCGTTGTAGAGAGCGATGGAGAAGGCGGGGTAGGCGTACCAGTGCCGCGCGTAGCAGACCGCGCTCGTGACGCCCGAGAGGCCAAGGAAGAAAATCGCTGGAATGACGACGCGAACGAACTCCAGCGTCAGCGCGTAGTAGGCGGGGTGCGCCGCTGCCCCGAGGAGCGCGGTCAACGGCATCGCCGCGAGGAAGAGCACGACCACGACGGCCCCGAGCACGAGCACGGCGCCGATCAGCAGCGTGCTCACGATTCTGCCGAGCTCGTCCCGGTCCTTGGGCTCGACGTAGTCGCTCAGGACCGGCACGAGCGCCGCGCTGACCGCGCCGCCGATCAAGAGGTCGTAAAACATCTGGGGGACCGTGTTGGCGGTGCCGAAGGCCGACGTCACGGCCGAGATGCTGAAGAAGGCGGCGATGACCTGATCGCGGACCAAGCCGAGGAGTCGGCTGGCGAGGTTGCCGAGTAGCAGCAGCGTCGCCGCTGCGATGATCAGGCGGCGGTGGCTCACGAGATTCGGCGACGGATCGTGTCGATCAGCGCGGTAGTTGAGCGGCCCTCGGTCAAAGCGATCAGCTCGACCCGGGCGCCGATGCGTTCGGCGACGCTCGCCTCGGGAAGCGAGCGGACGTCCTGGCCGTAGTCGGCGCCTTTCACGTAGACGGTCGGCCGCACCGCTTCCAACACCTCTTCCGCAGTGGGTTCGTCGAAGATGGTGACCAGATCGACACACCGCAACGCGGCGATCAGCTCGGAGCGCTCGTCTTCGGGCACAATCGGGCGAGACGGTCCTTTCAGCCTTCTGGTCGAGGCATCAGAATTCACCGCGACGATCAATCGTCCGAGGGTGCTGGCCTGCTGCAGGTAACGGACGTGGCCGGCATGCAGGAGATCGAAGCACCCGTTGGTCAGCACCACCCGCTGCCCGGTTCGCTGCCAGCGAGCGCACGCACGCACGGCCTGATCTCGGCTGACCACTCGACGCGTCACATCGCCTCCGCGCGCGTTGCCTGAGTGGATCAAGTAATTGTCTCAGGACTGCTGTTTGGGCGCCCAAAGAGCAGTCCTGAGACAATCTCTTGAGAGTGATTGTAAATCGGAATCTGAAACAGTGCAACGCGCGTCTCGGTCGCCCGCTTCACGAGCCTTTTCTTGTCTTGCAGTGGGTGCTTTGGTATAATGGCATCGCTGGGGATTGGCTTCGCCGGGGCGTCCCGGCCGGGTTTCGGACGAGGGAGGGACGCTTCTCGGCTGACGTGCGAGCGATCGCGCGCGCTGCGGGCCGAGTGGTGAAGTCGAGGGAGCACCGATGCAGCCGAGACGTGGCTACGCCGATGGTGTGGCTCCTGACTCAGGCAAGCCTGGCCAGCCCGAGTTGCGTAGCCCGGGGAAGCCGGAGGAGGACCTGCCCGAAGAGGACATGGGGCGGCTGATGGCGGCCGCTGACCAGGAATACCACGCCATTCGGAGTGGGGACCTGCTCGACGGCGTCGTGGTCTCCATCGACCGCGACGGGGTGTTGGTGGACATCGGCGCGAAATCCGAAGGGTTCATTCCACTGGCTGACGCGCAGAGCATGATCAACGGTCACGAGCTGTCGGTGGGTGATCCCGTCATCGTCGCCGTGGTCCAGCCCGAAGGACGAGGCGACCACATCATCCTGTCACTCAGCCGTGCGCGTTCCGAACGCGGCTGGCGTACTTTGCAGACCGGGTTCGATGCGGGGACCATCTTCTCGGGTCGGATCGTCGAGGTGAACCGAGGTGGTCTGGTCGTCGAGGTCGAAGGTGTCCGCGGCTTCCTTCCTCTCAGCCAGATTTCCAGTGTGCGCATCAGCGGGGTGTCCGGCGAGGAGCTCGAGAGTGCCCTGACCGAGATGGTTGGGCGGAAGGTTTCGACGAAGGTTCTGGAGGTCAATCGCAAGCGAAACCGTCTGATCCTCTCGGAGCGCGTCGCGGTCCAGGAGTTGCGCCAACAGCGGCGTGATGAGTTGATCGCCGAGTTGCACGAGGGCGAGATTCGCACCGGCCGAGTGACGCGCCTGTGTGACTTTGGGGCGTTCGTCGACCTGGGTGGGGCTGATGGGCTCGTTCACGTGTCGGAGCTCGCCTGGCGTCAGGTGATGAATCCCGCGGACGTGGTGCAGGTCGGCGACGAGATCAAGGTGCTCGTTCTTGGGGTCGACGCCGAGCGACGGAAGATCTCGCTGAGCCTGCGACGGACGCAAGCGGAGCCCTGGGAAACGGCGCTGGAGCGCTATCCCGTCGGCTCGGTGGTGAACGCTCGGATCACACGCCTGACCGCGTTCGGCGCCTTTGCCCAGCTCGAAGACGGCATCGAGGGGCTGATTCACGTGAGCGAGCTGAGTGACCGGCACGTCGTGCATCCGCGGAACGTCGTCAAGGAAGGCGATCAGGTCACCCTCCGCGTCTTGCGGGTCGAGCCGGAGCGTCGACGGCTCGGGTTGAGTCTGCGACAGGTCGATCTCATGGATCAGGGGGAACCATCGTAGCCGGACTAATCGCGGGTTGGCGACAGGCGGGACGTTGGACGGAGTATCATGACCGCGGGGCGGTGAAACCGGAGCGAAACAGCGCTCTTAACCTAGGGGGCTCTCGTGGCAGATAGATTTGACAAGTTTACCGAGCGTGCTCGGAAAGTCTTGACGTTGGCGCAAGAGGAAGCACAACGATTCAACCACAACTACATCGGCACCGAGCATCTGCTGCTGGGGCTCGTCCGAGAAGGTGACGGGGTTGCCGCGAAGGTCCTCGCAAACATGGGCGTCGAGTTGAACAAGGTGCGCTCGGCGGTCGAGTTCATCATTGGGCGCGGCGACCGCATGGTCATGGGAGAGATTGGTCTGACTCCCCGCGCCAAGAAGGTCATCGAGCTCGCGGTCGACGAGGCCCGCCGCCTGAACCACCATTACATCGGCACGGAGCATCTCCTGCTCGGTCTGGTGCGAGAAGGCGAGGGCATCGCCGCCGGTGTCCTGGAGAGCCTCGGCGTCAGCCTCGACAAAGTCCGCGCCCAGGTGATCCACGTCCTCAGCCAGAACACCACGTACTCTCAGCACGAGTCGCGGCAGGCGACCCGCACCCCGACGATCGATCAGATGGGAATCGACATGACCGCGCTGGCACGCGCCGGCAAGCTCGATCCCTGCATCGGTCGCCAGAAGGAGATCGAGCGGGTCGTCCAGATCTTGAGCCGGCGCACCAAGAACAATCCGGCGTTGATCGGCGAGCCGGGCGTTGGCAAGACGGCCATCGTCGAGGGCCTCGCCCAGCGGATTATCAATGGCGACGTTCCGGAAACCCTGTTGGGGAAGCGGCTGGTCACGCTCGACATCGGCGCGCTCGTCGCCGGGACGAAATATCGCGGCGAGTTCGAGGAGCGGCTGAAGAAGATCATCGAGGAGATTCGCACCGCCGGCAATTGCATGATGTTCATCGACGAGCTCCACACTCTCGTCGGCGCCGGCGCCGCCGAGGGTGCCGTCGACGCCGCGAACATTCTCAAGCCATCCCTCGCGCGCGGCGAGCTGCAGTGCATCGGCGCGACGACGCTGGACGAGTATCGAAAGTACATCGAGCGGGATGCAGCCCTCGAGCGCCGTTTCCAGCCGGTTCACGTGGACGAGCCGTCGGTCGAAGAGACCATCCAGATCTTGAAAGGTATCAAGGACCGCTACGAGGCGCACCATCGCCTTGAGATCACCGATGACGCTCTGAAGGCGGCTGCCGAGCTGGCTGCCCGCTACATCACCGACCGATTCCTCCCCGATAAGGCGATCGACCTGGTCGACGAGGCATCATCCCGGGTGCGCTTGCAGCGATCGGCGGCCCCGCCGACGCTGAAAGAAGCGCTGCGCGGCCTGGAGGCGGTCCAGCACGAGAAGGAGTCGGCCATCACCTCGCAACAATACGAGCAAGCTGCCGAGTTGCGCGACCGCGAAGTAAAGCTCCGTGAGAAGATCGACAAGATCGAAGCCGGCTGGCACGAGGAACAGGGGACCGAGCGGCCGAAGGTCACGGAGGAGAACATCGCCGAGATCGTGTCGATGTGGACCGGCATTCCCGTGACCCGCATCGCGATGGAAGAGTCGCAGCGGCTACTCCAGATGGAGGAGACGCTCCACAAGCGCGTCATCGGGCAGAACGAAGCGATCAACACCGTCGCCAAAGCCGTCCGTCGGGCGCGCGCCGGCCTGAAAGACCCGAAGCGGCCGATTGGCTCCTTCATCTTCCTGGGACCGACCGGCGTCGGCAAGACCGAGACGGCGCGTGCGTTGGCCGAGTTCCTCTTCGGCTCGGAAGAAAACATGATCAAGATCGACATGTCCGAGTTCATGGAGCGGCACTCAGTCGCGCGGCTGGTCGGCGCGCCCCCCGGTTACATCGGCTACGAAGAGGGCGGCCAGCTCACCGAAGCCGTCCGCCGCAAGTCGTATTCGGTCGTCTTACTGGACGAGATCGAGAAGGCCCACCCCGAGGTCTTCAACATGCTGCTCCAGATCATGGACGACGGTCGCCTGACCGACGCGAAGGGCCGCAAGGTCGACTTCCGCAACACGATCATCGTCATGACCTCGAACGTCGGCTCGGACCTGCTGAAGCGGGATACGTCGTTGGGATTCGCGGTGACCAAGGACGAGATCAAGTCGGAAGAGGACGGGTACCAGAAGCTCAAGGAGAAAGTCACCAACGAGCTGAAAAAGACGTTCCGGCCCGAGTTCCTGAACCGCCTGGACGCGACGGTGGTGTTCCGCTCGCTGAACAAGCCGCAGATTCGGGCGATCGTGGATCTTCTGCTCAACCGAGTCCGCACCCAGTTGGCCGAGCAGCAGATCAAACTGGAGCTCAGCGACGAAGCGAAGGACTTCCTGGCGCTCAAGGGCTGGGATCCTCAGCTCGGCGCGCGTCCACTGCAGCGAGCGATCCAGAACATGATCGAGGATGCGCTTGCCGAAGCGGTGCTGCAGAGTAAGTTCAAGGCCGGGGACACGGTGGTCGTCAAGGTGGCGAGCGACGAGCTCGTGCTCGGCGTGGCGGAGCTGGTCCCGGCCTAACCTATCGGCAGCAGGGCCAGAGTGATGGTGCTGGTTGGTTGATTGCAAGGCAGCTTTGCAGTCAGCCAACCAGCACCATCACCCTGGCCCTGCTGCCATGAAAGAAGACAATGGCGTCATCGAAGAACCGGGCCAAGACCATTTACGTCTGCCAGCAGTGTTCAGCGCAGAGCTTGAAGTGGGCCGGGCGATGCTCCGAGTGTGGAGCGTGGAACTCCTTGCTCGAGACGCTGGAGGAGCCGGCGACCAACGCCCAGCATTCCTGGAATGCGCCCAGCACCAGCCCGGTCAGCCTGCGTACGCTGCGCTCGCGCCCCTTCGAGCGCATCGTCGTTTCGGGGACCGAGTTCAATCGCGCTCTTGGCGGCGGAATCGTCCCGGGCGCCCTGGTCTTGCTCGGCGGAGATCCCGGGATCGGGAAGTCGACTCTCCTACTGCAGATCTCGGGCGAGGTGGCCGAGCGCTGCGGCCCGGTCCTGTACGTTTCGGGTGAGGAGTCCGCCGAGCAGATCAAGCTCCGTGCAGACCGCCTGGGACTCGAGACGGACAAGCTGCTGGTCCTGGCCGAGACGCGCCTGGGCGACATTCTCGCTCAGATCGAGAGTGTGAAGCCGGCTATGGTCGTCGTCGATTCGATCCAGACGATGTACCTGGATGACGTCACCTCCGCCGCCGGCAGCGTGACCCAGGTACGTGAGTGCGCGATGACGCTGCTCCGCGCGGCCAAGACGACCCAGCGCCCGATTTTCATCGTCGGGCACGTCACCAAAGAGGGCACGATCGCCGGTCCGCGCATGCTCGAGCACATCGTGGATACGGTCCTCTACCTCGAAGGCGAGCGCTTCCAGTCCTTTCGCCTCCTCCGCGCCGTGAAGAACCGGTTCGGGTCGACCAACGAAGTCGGCGTGTTCGAGATGCGCGGCGAGGGCCTTGCCGAAGTCGCGAATCCCTCCGAGCTCTTTCTGGAGGACTTGCCGGCCAGCGCCGATGGCTCGACCGTTGCCGTCACCATCGAAGGCACCAGGCCGCTCCTGGTCGAAGTCCAGGCGCTCACCAGCACGACGAGCTTCGGCCTGCCGCGGCGGACCGCGACCGGCATCGACATGGGCCGGCTCTTGCTTTTGACCGCCGTGCTGACCAAGCGGATTGGCGTGGGCCTATCGAACCAGGATATTTACGTCAACGTCGTCGGCGGCTTCCGCATCTCCGAGCCGGCCGCCGATCTGGCGACCGCGGTCGCGATCGTTTCCAGCTACCGCGAGCGGCCGGTGGACCCGAAGCTCGCCCTGATCGGCGAGATCGGGCTGTCCGGCGAGCTGCGGCGCGTGCGGGACGCCGGACGACGACTGGCAGAAGCGGCTCGCCTCGGGTTTCGCCGCTGCCTCGTCCCTGGATCGGCCATGCGTGACCGCGCGAACCGCCAAGACGGGATCGAGATCGTGACCGCCGACACGCTCGACGAAGCGCTTCGTCGCGTCTGGGAAGCAAGCTAGCAAGCTGCGATTTGCCTTTACACCGGCGTGAGACCTGTGTTAAAGTCAGGTTGAGGACGCCGAAAGGAGGAGTCGCCGCGCTCGGTTGAGCCGAATGCGCGCGAGGAAGTGGGGTCGCGACACGAGAGGAGA
>Ga0307373_10010666_pt1 | contig 13466 bp, 8 predicted proteins | sample OX2MG_FD_202534 | JGI IMG/M metagenome (GOLD analysis project Ga0307373, IMG submission 202534) | Soil microbial communities from Risofladan, Vaasa, Finland - OX-2 | ecosystem: Environmental > Terrestrial > Soil > Coastal area > Acid sulfate soil | place: Finland: Risofladan, Vaasa | collected... | reverse complement strand
TTTGCCCAGGCACAGACAAAGCTGTGCCTGGGCAAACCAGCCAAACCAATCTGAAAATTGCAGTTACCACGCGGCCGAGGCATTCCGCAGATCGTCCAGCAGGAAGGTGGTGATCGCTTCCTGGTACGCCCACCGCCCCGCCTCCTGGATCACCGGAACGAGATCGGGAAAGTCCGGCGACAACCCCGCGAGCTGTCGTAGCTCCTCCGCCGAGGCCGTCGTTCCCTCGTCGCGATCGGCCAGTCGATAATCCTCCGCCGTGAGACGCCACGGCTGGAAGCGATCGAGGTAGCGTGTCCGGACGCTGCCGGCGATGCGGAGCCCGGCGAGGTCAAAATCACCGCTGTAGAAGAAGTGCGCGACGTCGCCCGTCGAGACAAGGAGATCGAGCAATCGCCAGGCAGCCAGATTGAGCCAGCCGGCGGTGCAGATCAGGGTCGGGGTACCGGCAGCTTGTTCCTCGCGTTCCAGCGCGTCGACGAGGTCTTCGAAGACGGCGGGATTTTCGACGATGAAGACGTCCGGAAGCGCCGAGCGCACGCTGCTCCACTGCAGGAGGCTCCGCAAAGGCAGAATCTGGAGCGTCGGCGGTCCAGTCACGCGAGGATCTTGCGAGCCATCGCGCCGTGCCGCGGCGGCGAGGTTGTACACGGCAACCGTCGACGAGACCGTCTCGCTCAGGAGACCGGCGTGTGCGTAGAGCTGTCGCCGGTCGGCCGCGGAAAGTCGCTCGCCGGCCGATGCATCGATCTCTGCTTCGGCGCCGTACAGGTCCAGCAGACCGAGCGTGAGCAGCCGTCCGGCCTCCTGGTCAGGATCCAGCGCGTGCGGACTGCCGGCCAGATCGTTCGCGAAGACCGCGAGGCGTCGCGGCTCGCCCAGGGGGAGCTGAGAGAGCGCGGCCGCGACCGTGCGAACGAGCGCGCGCTTCTCGGGAAGAGCCGCGTCCGGTCCCGGCTGGAAGCGCCGGAGCAGCCAGGGGATGCCGTGTGCTCCGTCCACTAGCCAGCGTCGTCCGCCGGCGTCGGGCGGCAGCCCCTCGGCAGCTTGCTCGAGCATCTGCCGCCAGCGATCGCGCGCGCGAGCTACCTCTTGCTGCGCGTGAGATCGTTCTGCTGCTCGACTTCCCGGCCGTTCTCCGGCGTACGCCGTGAGGGCGTCTTCGAGCGAGCAGTGGAAGCCGCTCTGCTGGAGCCAGTTGTCCAGATCGATCAGCCTGACCCGGAGCGCGCCGTGGCCAGGCGGCCGGCCAATCAGGGATGACAGGCCATTGTGCTCCTCCGGCGTGGCGTCGTCGAGGACGATCGTGCCGGCCGGGCCGCCGTTTCGCCAGAAGGCAGCGCGCGCCTTGCCGGCGACGCGGTCGAGGCCGCGTCGCCGAAAGAAGTCGGCGGCCCCCTCGGCACCACCGCTCGGCGCGTTCATACCCCGGACACTCGGCGATCGCTCACGGTAGCGCCAAACCATCCTCGAGGAGCTGGCCGTTGCAGTAAATCAACGGGATCGCCTGGGCGAGCTGACCGATAGCGTCGTGGGAGAGCTGCCAGTCGGCGCAGGCGGGCAGCACGTCGCGCCCGGCCCCGCTGAGGCGGGGACTCGCGACGATCCACTGGAATCCCAGGTCCACCAGGAAGCCCAACAGCAGGTCCACGTTGTCCTCACTCACCTTGTCGAAGGCCTCGTCCATCGCGAAAAGCCTCGGCGCCCACGGCTCGGCGGCGTGGTAGAGCGCTGCCAGCGCGGCGAAGAGCGGGACGTAGAGCGCGAACAACTGCTGCGCGCCACTCCGGGCGCGAGCGGTCCGACTGTTGATCCGCTGCCGCTGGCCGTTGGGATCGGTGACGTAGAGGTGGAGGGTGTACCACTCGCGGTAGTCGAACGCCTCGGCCAGCAGGTCGGCGAAGATTCCTCCTTCCTGCCCGGCGTGACGGTGCGCCTCGGCGACGGCACCACGCACGGCTTCGAACAGCACTTTCCGCTCGTCGTCGGTGACCGCGGCGGGGTCCTTGCGAAAGAGCGCGTGGTGGCGGGCAAGCGGCGCGCTCAAGCCGTGCTGATCCGCCGTGGCCTCCAGCTTCAGCTCGTAGCGTTCGCGGCCGAGCGGCGTCCGGGCCAGAATCTCATTGATGCGCCACACCAGTTGCTCGGCTCCCTGCACCGCCTGATGGATCGCGCTGAGGCCGGTATCGCAGAGGTAATCCTTGAACAAGCGCTCCTCTTCGTCGTTCAGGAGCAGCTGGCTGTCTCGGATCTGCTGCTGGATCGTCCGCAGCAGCTCGGCCAGGGCGTGCTCCTCGCGTCCCGAGAGGTGCGCGACGACCCGGTCGCGATTGTCCTCGACGATCGCGAGGTTATAGTCCACCAGGTGGCCTCGCTCCTCGTCGAAGAGCGCGCGGCGACGCTCCCGGGCCTGGTCGGCGTCGCGATCGAGCTGCTCCTGACTCGTCGAGCCGACTGAGCACCAGCGCTCGGCCAGCGCGAGCACGTCATCGTCTGATTCCGACGGTCCCTCGTCGGCAACCTCCGGATTCACCTGGACGATCGCCGCGAGCGCACCAAGCGCCACGGCCCGCGCCACGTCAGCCGCTGCCGCCGCGTCGGCGGCGTCGCGCACCGCTTGCTGGAGCGTCTCGACCTGGGCCTGGAGCGAGCCGCGCTGACTGGCCTGCGCGAGCAGCTCAGCGTTGAGCTGGTGCGTCCGTTCGCGGGCCGCGACCAGTTGGCGCTGAAAGTCGCGAAGGTCGCTGCTTTCCAGCCGTTCCCGCGCCCGCCGAACGCCAGCTTCCGCGGCCGCGAGCCGGTGGCGGGTCTCGTCTCGTGACGCCTCGTCCTGGCGAATCAGGTCGTCCAGCTCCGCTTGCCGCGCCCGGTCGGCCTGGTACTCACCCCAGAGGTCGGCCAACCGCCCCAGCTCGGCCCGCGCGGCGTTGCAGGAGCCATCCATCCGATCGGTGGCCCGCAGCGCGGTCTGGACCAGCGACGGCCCCGGTAGGGCAACGCCGACGAGTGGCACCGCCCGGTCCGCGAGGCGTCCCTGGAGCAGCTCTCGTTCGGCCGCGCACCGGCTGGCCTCGACGGCAACCTCATCCTCGGCCTCCCGCGCGCGCTGGAGCGCGACCCGCCGCTCCTGCGACCGGACCTCGGCAGCCGCGATCTCTCGTGCGTCGGCGGCCTGCTGCACGGCGCGCAGGTCGTCGTGACGCCGTGCCTGCTCCTGCCGCAGCCGCTCGCGTTCGTCGACGCGGGTGTCGAGACGTGCCTGAAGGATCCCGCGTTCGCCCAGCCGGCGGTCGATCTCCCACTGCCGGCGCTCGCGGCGGTTGGCGGCGCCGATGAAGCCGAGCGGACCGTCCAGGCCGGCGTATCCGCCAAGGAGGCCGTGGCGCCAGCTACCGTCGGCACGGAGCTGGGCCGACCCGGCGTCGGCAATCGAGTGTGCCTCGACGAAGGCAACCGACCGGAGGACTCGCTCCGCGGCGGATCGCCAGCCAGCATCGGCCACGGTCGCGTCCACGACGAGGACCGAGCCAAGAAGCGTGTCGCTGGGCGCCGCGCCGTCCACGCTCAGGCGACAATCAGCCAGGCCGCGCGTCCGCAGGAGCGCATCGGCCGCGACAGCGTCGCCGTCGGGTACCACCAGCGCGTCGAGGAGACCGGCGTCGTCCAGCATGCGTTCGACCTGCCCTCGCCGTTCGTCCGATAGCGCCGACGCGAAATCGACCAACGCGTACAGCGGGCGGGCGTCGAGGCCAGCCGCGCGCAGCGCCGCGCGGGCGCGCTCGCGGTGGGGACGACGTGGTGGGTCCAGGTCTGGCTCGCTCTGAAAACGTTCGAGCTCCCGATCGAGAGCGACGAGCGTCTGCTCAAGCTGACCGATCTCCTGGCTCACGCGCTGGTGCTCGGCGTTGGCCCGGTCGTCCGCTGCTCGCACGTCGTGCTCCAGGGCTGCCAGCGCCATCCCAAGCCCGGCCCGGTCGCGCCGCGCCGCCGCCGCGAACAGCGCATCGCCGGCCTCACTTTCCAGGCCGGCCAGAAGAATTGCCGCGCGCACGTCGCCCAGGCACCGATTCAGGTCCTCCCAGGCGCGCACGCTGGCCTGCTCGGCTTGATCGACGTCGCGCTCGGCCGATGCGCGTTCTTGCTGGCGCAGCCGGTGGCGCGAGCGTGCCTGCTCTTCCGCGTTCAGGGCACGCTCGTACGCGGCCACGTCCGCAGCCAGCTCCTCGATGCGGCGGCGGCGATCGGCAATCCGCGGCGAAAGGTCCGAGCTCAGCATCTCGGCGAGGGAACTCGGCGGCTCTCGGTCCGTCAGCGTGCGGCGCTGGAGATCGGCGAGGATGTCGGCCGCGACCGCTTCACCGTCGGGCCAGCGCCCCTCCGCCGCGCGCGACGCCAGCGTCGTGAGCGCCCGGCTCGCCGCGGCGTGGTGGTCTTCCCAGCCACGCTCCTGGCCCGCCCGTCGTGTCGCCAGAACGCTCGCGTCACGCCGCCGGTCGGCCACGGTGCGCTCGCGCTCGGCGAGCAACTGCTGCACCAGGTGCCACTCGCTCTCAGCCTGTTGCAGACTGCGCTCGAGCTCGGTCGCCTCGTGCGCGCGGGCGCTCCCCTCCAGGTCGGAAAGCGACCGACGTACCTCGTCCAGGTCCTGCTCGATCTGCGCGTGGCGCGCCTGCACCTGCTCTCGTGTACGTTCGGCGTCGGCCAGCGCACGCTCTTTGGCGGCGACCTCGGCGTGACGCCGACGGGCATCGTGGGCTGCCCCGACGGCCGGCAGCGCGCGCTGCCGCGCACGGGCACGGGCGAGCGCCAGATCTGCCTCGTGGATGCGTCCGCAGGCATCGGCCTGGCGCTGGAGACGCGCCTCCTGATGACGCAGCTCGTCGATCCGCTCGAAGGCCTCGGTCGTGTTCTGAGCGATCTCCTCGGGCAGCGGCGGCAGGGCGTGCTTGACGTACTCGTAGACGTCGGCGAAGGTGTGCAGCTCGTTGCTCAGCCCGGGTTTTCGCAAGAGCAACAGCACTTCGACGAGGTGTTCCAGCGTGCGCGCATCGTGGTAGCCAAACAGATGCCGCGCGACGAGGTCACGGTACTCGCCCTGCCGGTCGGTGATCACGCCGTGCTCGCGAATGACCGATCGGAAGTATGCAGCGTCGTAGACCCGTCCGTGGCGGTCTTTGAGCGGCAGGTCGATGCCGAGGCGCGTGCCGCTGGTGAGCACGAAGCGGTGCGCGCGCACCGTTTCCTGGGCATCGGCGTTGCCGGCGAAGCAGATGCCGATCGTCAGGAACGGGGGAAGCGGGATGCCATCGGCGGCGACCGGCGCGGCCAGCGCAGCCGGGCCATGATCCGACGCCGACGGGTCGTGCCAGGCAAACTCCAGCGCGACGTAGGAGGTACGCCGCCCACCGGCGGCACCGCCGACGCGCTGTCCAAGCACGTAGTAGTCGATCTTGCGGTGGGTGCTGCCGAAGGTGTCGAGGCGCTCCGGCCGAATCACGCCGTCCAGGAGCAGGGGCAGCGTCGCGCCGAGGACCGTCGACTTGCCGGAGCCGTTCTCGCCGAGCAGGAAGAGGCGACCGTGCGGTACGAACAACTCTTCATAGTCGAAGTGCCAGTAATTGACGAGCAGCAGGCGGTGCAGCACGTAGCCCGCGGGACCGGTCAGCGAGCGATCGAGCCGCGCCGCGAGCCAATCCAGGCCCGCCCCCACGAGCGCGTCGGAGTCGAAAGCAAAAAGCTGGTCCTGGACCGTTCCGTTCCGGGCGATCGCATCCATCTTCGGATACCCTCTACTCCAGAGTAAGACTCAACTGAGCCGACGTGCCGTGCTCGTCCGATGGGTGCTCGGCAGCCTGGCTCGACGGCAGCTCAGGCGAGGCATAGGCTGCTTGATAGCAGGCGGCCGTGGGCAGCACGAGCACGTCACCCCGGGCATCGGGTCCACGGAGTAAGCCGGCGGTGCGCAGCACGTCGCAGACTCGGCCGAGGAGAGTCTCCGGCCGGGCATCGGCGAGCCCGCTGCCCCAGTGGCGCTGGTACTCGCCGCAGACCCGGCGAAAGACCGCCACGAGAGTCGGCGAGTCGATCATCAGGCAGCCATCGGCAGCCGGCCCCGGCAGGCGCTCGCCGGCAATGTCGTCCCGAATGGCCGCGCAGAGCAGGAGTCCGGCGTGGACCAGGCCGCGCTGCTGATGATTGAGCACCGGCGGCACGCGGTCGAGAGAAGCGCCACTCGGGCGCACCAGACGCGCGTAGGACGGCGTGAGCTCCAACGCGTAGCCGGAAGATCTGGTCGGCTTCGTCTTCGACCGCTCGGCGCTGCCCGACCAGGGCCTGGAACGCGGGCGGGTCGTCGCGTCGCAGGAGGACCGGGCCGAGGAGGAGAGCCCGCCAGGCCCGACGCAGCGGTGGGTTGGCTGCCTCGTCCAGAACGGGTACCTCCAGGCCGAGGGGGTCCGGCCGCCCCGCGCCGACCGCGGCGATCGCCCGCGGGTCTAGCTCGACGATCAGCGCCTCCACCACCTCGGTGAACTCAATCAGCGCCTCGCCCTCGTCGCCTGCTCCCGGCCGCGGTGTCACCTCGTCGACGATGCAGACCGCGCCGAGGTCTTCGAGCGCCTTCAAGGCCCGCCGAAGGCTGTGGTAATCAGCCCGGCGCTTCCCGAAGTCGAAAGGCTCGACGACGCGCTCGTCCTCCTCGCCGCGCGCGTCGTCGCGGAGGGCCGAACGTTGGGCCAGGTGGGTGCTCAGCTCGCTCAGCAGCGCCTGGCGGATGCCACCCCGCCCGAGGACGATCGGGCTGCGCGCGTACCAGAGCAAGTAGACCAGGCAGGCGTAGTCACGCGGCGACGACAGCACGACGTCGGCCTTCCACGGCTCCCAGATGCCACTCGGGACGAGGCTCGGCCGCCGGCGCAAGCGGATGATGCCGGCCCGCTCGTTGTAGTAGACCGGCCAGCCGGTGCGCTCGCGGTGCCAGCCTTCCAGGACGTCGACGTGGCGCGCCACCAGGATGTACTCGTCGCGGTGCTGCACGCGCCGCAGGACCGGTCGCTCCAGCAGCAGGCGATGGGCCTTCGCGAGATCTGCCGAACGATACTGGGTGCGCCAGGGGCCACCAGCCCCGACGACGTCAAACTCGGGCAGCACCATTCACCTCCCTCTGGCGGCTGGTGGTGGTGGTGGCGCGCACGAAGGAGTAGCGCGGCAGCACGTAGAGACCGCCGGGGCCGCGGAGAACCGCCAACCGGCGTTCGTCCGCGTTGAGCAATCTGATCGTCGAGCCATCCTCGGCGCGCCAGCGATGGTCCACGGCGATGAGGCAGCGCCGCACCACCTCGACCGCCAGGCGGGCATCCTCCTCGTCCGACAGCACCAGCGCGGCGATCGTCTGCTCTGCATCGCCGAAGAGGCGGTCGAGGCGCGCCAGCCGCTCCTGCCGGCGAGCCAGCTCGGCCTGGCGCAACGCGTCGACCGCCTGGCGATCGCGGACCGGTGGATTCTCGTGCGGCGTCGCCGAGCCACCCCGCTGGATTGGCTGGAGGGTGAGGGCGACCGGTGCCTCGTCGGCCCACGGATTGTCCAGGTCCACGCGCCCAGCGGTCAGGTGCTCGGGGAGCAGGCGCGGAGTCGGGTGCGCGAACGCGACGGCCATCGCCTGCGCCGCCGCCTCGGCCTCGGTCATCTGAAGAATCTGGCGCGCGAACGTTTCGAGGTCGCTCAGGAAGCCCGCGCCAAGGTGCGAGGTCGCGGCGAGGAGCTGAGCGCGCTGCAGCACCGCGTTGACCTCGTGGCGCGCGGCCCGTGCGAAGTAACCCGCCCACTCCGGCCCGCGGAACCAGTCGGCCACCGCTCCAAGCTGGCTCGCCGCCTCGCGCCGGCGCTCGTCGAGTGCCGGGGTTTGCAGGACCGGCACGGCGTGGTGCTCGGCCAGCGCGCTGAGGATCCGCTCCTGCGCGCCATTCTCCTCCCAGGTACGAAACTGGCGCTGAAGCTGGGCGCTGACGCGCTGCAGGGCCATCGCGAAATCCTGGACGTACGCGACGACCTGTTCCTTGTACCGGATGTAGCCCTCGATGTCCGACGACGCGGCCTCCTGCCGCGCGATCGACAGCGCCTGAATGAACCGCGACGTGTTGTCGAGGATCGTCCGGGCGTGGTCGGCGAGCCGGCGCCAGGTCTCCGCCAACGCCTGGGCGTGCTGCCGGTCGAGCGCCTCGTCAGCTCTCAGCGGGACGCTGACGAGGCGATCCACCTCCTGGAAGAGGTCGAGCAGGTGATCCAGGTCGCCGCGGCGCAGCTCGCCGGCCGTCTCGGTCTGCTGCTCCAGACGAAGAAAGGTCTCTTCGATCTCGAGGGTCGCCGGGGTGGCGCGGTAGAGCACGGTGGGATGGAGGAAGCTCTCGATCGTCGTGTGGCGCTGGGCCGTGTCGAAGGTCCGGACGACGTTTCCCCACTGTGCGAGCTGATCCAGGTCGTCGCGGCACTTGTCCACGGGATAATCCTGGTACAGCGCCGCGATCTCGGCGGCCACCTGCTCCACGGTCAGGTAGATCTTGTAGTAGCGGCGGGCGTTCTTGAGGAAGACGCGGACGATCGCCTGGTAGTAATCGGCGCGCTCGCGTGCCTGCAGGTACGCGAAGACGGCGCGCAGGTCCCGGCTGGCCTGGAGCGGAAACTGGCTGATGGATGGCGTCGTCGGCCCAGCATCGGTCGGGTTGAGTTGATCCATCACCAGACTCCTCCACTGTCCGGTCGCCTTCGCACGCCACCCATTCTGCTGAAAGGCGTGTGGGAAGGGTCAGAAGGCAAGGGGATGTGCTGCGCGCATCACTGGCCTTCTGACCCTTCCTACACCCTTTCAGCGTATTCTACACCGGTGACGATGAGTCTGTAGTGATGGAGAGGGGCCCGGTTGGACCGATGGGGTCTACCGGACCTGGTTGGATCCAGGACGAACGCTTCCACGATGACCGCGCTCACAGGGGTAGGTCTGCGTCTCGAGCGGCGTTCCGTAGGGCAGGGGGGCCGCGGTCAATCCCTCGGTTCGAGAAGAATGCCCGCGCCGACCGTCTCGTTGGTGCTCTCGTCGATCAGGATGAAGCTGCCGGTCGTTCGGTTGCGGTGATACGGATCATAGGCGAGCGGCGCGGCCGCCCGGAGAGTCACGCGGCCAATCTCGTTCAGACCGAGCGATTCTACCGCTGACTCGTGGTCCAGGGAGTTGACGTCGATGCGGTAGCAAAGATCCTTCACGACCGCGCGGGTGTTGCGGGCGGCGTGTTTGACCGCGTACCACTTGCCAGGGGTGAGCGGGCTGGTCGAGAGCCAGCAGACGACCGCTTCGAGGTCCTGGCTCACGATCGGTCGGTTGCGCGTCGAGCAGATCATGTCACCACGGGAGATGTCGATCTCGTCCTCGAGCGTCAAGGTGACGCTCATGGGCGGGAACGCCTCGTCGATCGGTCCATCGAAGGTATCGACCGACTTGATGCGGGTCGTGAAGCCGCCAGGGAGGGCCACGACCTCATCGCCCGGCCGGAGCACTCCACCGGTCACCCGACCGGCGTAGCCTCGGTAATCCCGATGCTCGTTCCGATGAGGCCGAATCACCCACTGAACCGGCAAGCGCGCGTCGACGAGGCTCCGGTCCGCTGCCACCGGCACGTGCTCGAGGTGCTGCAGGAGAGGCGAGCCTCGATACCAGGGCATGTTGACCGAGCGGTCGACGACGTTATCGCCGTGCAGCGCGGAAATCGGAATGAACGTCAGATCGGGGACGTCGAGGCGACTGAGAAACGGCAAGAAGTCGCTTCGGATCTGGGCGAAGACCTGATCGGAGTAGTCGACCAGGTCCATTTTGTTGACACAGATGACGAAATGGGGGATTCCCAGCAGCGACGCGATGAAAACGTGGCGACGGGACTGCTCGGTGATGCCACGGCTCGCGTCGACCAGGATGACTGCCAGATCGGACGTCGAGGCCCCGGTGACCATGTTACGCGTGTATTGGACGTGGCCCGGCGTGTCGGCCAGGATGAACGTGCGGGTCGGCGTCGAAAAATACCGATAGGCGACGTCGATCGTGATTCCTTGCTCGCGCTCCGCGCGCAGGCCATCCGTCAGCAGCGCCAGGTTGACGTAGTCGGCACCCTGCAACCGGCTGGCGTGCTCGATCGCCTCCAGTTGATCCTCGAAGATGGACTTCGTCTCGTAGAGCAGCCGCCCGATCAGCGTGCTCTTGCCGTCGTCGACGGATCCCGCGGTGGAGAAGCGGAGCAGGTCCGCCTTCGAGGCGACCGTGGCCAAACGATCGGCCATCAGAAATATCCCTCGCGCTTGCGATCTTCCATCGCCGCGCTGGAAAACCGGTCGTCCGCGCGGGTGGCGCCGCGTTCGGAGATGCGCGACGCGGCAACTTCCGCGATGATCTCGTCGATGGTGCGGGCCGACGACCGCACGGCGGCCGTGCAGGTCATGTCGCCGACCGTTCGGTAGCGCACCTGCTCCTCGAAAGCGACTTCGCCGTCGAGCGGCTGCATGTACTCGCCCACTGCCAGCAGCATCCCCTCGCGTCGGAAAACCGGACGGCGATGCGCGTAATAGATCGACGGCAGGTCGAGGCGTTCCTGGGCGACGTATTCCCAGACGTCGAGCTCGGTCCAGTTCGAGATGGGGAAGACCCGGACGTGCTCGCCCGGGTGGATCCGCGCGTTGTACAGGCCCCAGAGCTCGGGGCGCTGGCGCTTGGGGTCCCACTGGCCGAACTCGTCCCGAAACGAGAACACGCGCTCTTTGGCGCGCGCCTTCTCTTCATCTCGCCGCGCGCCTCCCAGGGCCGCGTTGAACTTGAACTCGGCGATCGCGTCGAGCAGCGTCGTGGTTTGCAAACGGTTCCGCGAGGCCCCGGGTGTCTTTGGCTGCGCGACGCGGCCGCGATCGATGCTCTCCTGCACGTAGCGCACGATCAGGCGCTCGCCCAGCTCCGTGATGCGTCGATCGCGAAAGGCGATCGCCTCGGGAAAGTTATGCCCGGTGTCGATGTGCATGATCGGAAACGGGAACTTGCCGGGGCGAAACGCCTTCTCGGCCAGGCGCAACAGGACAGCCGAGTCCTTCCCACCCGAAAAGAGCAGCACCGGGCGCTCGAACTCCGCGGCGGCCTCGCGCATGATAAAGATCGCCTCCGCCTCGAGCGCCCGGAGGTGCGTCAGGCTGTACCGGGCGCTGGCGGATCGCTGCCGTGGGGGGCGTTCGTCGAGGGTCAGAATTGCGCTGTCCAAAACCATGTGGCCTCCGAGTGATCTCGCTGAGGTTAAACGGATTTCGGCGGCTGGCCGAGCGACGGCTACCGGCAAAATAAGGAGTAAGTCGATCGAGAATGTCACTTAATTAGTAGCACCCGGAAGCTACGCTTGTCAAGGCTTTTTGCTGGAGTGGGAGTTGGCCAGGTCTCGACCCACGCGCCGGTACCTGCTAGCATACGGGGGCAGCACGACACGAGGCACGAGGAGGACGCGATGCGCTTCGGTCTCCAGGTCAATCCGTACTTTGCCGGCCCCACCGGCAACCCATGGGATGCGGTCGCGAAGGTCGCCCGCGCCCTCGACGAGAGCGGCTTCGACTCGCTCTGGCTCTACGACCACTTCCTGTACGAGGGCGGGTACTCCGGGCATCCCTATCCGGAGCCAGCGATGGAGTGCTTCTCCACGCTGAGCGCGATCGCGGCGATCACTCGGCGGGTCCGCCTTGGTCAGCTCGTCCTCGGCGTCCCCTACCGGAACCCGGCCCTTGTCGCGAAGATGGCCACCACCCTCGACCTGATCAGCCACGGCCGCAGCATCCTCGGGCTGGGTGCCGGCTGGCACAAACGGGAGTACGAGGCCTACGGCTGGGGTGAGTTCGAGGACATACCCGTCCGGATGAAGCGGCTGGAAGAAGCGATCAAGGTCATCCGGGCGCTCTGGACCGAGCGGCCCGCGAGCTTCAACGGCAAGTTCTACCACCTCGACCAGGTGATGGACAGTCCCGCGCCGATCCAGCGGCCCCACCCGCCGATCATGATCGGCGGCAGCGGCGAGAAAGTCACCCTGCGGCTGGTCGCGCAGTACGCCCAGTGGTGCAACGTCTCCGGCGATCCCGAGACGGTGGCCCGCCGCCTTGGCATTCTCCGCGAGCACTGCGACCGACTTGGCCGCCCCTACCCCGAGATCACCCGCTCGATCTACACCACGGTGATCGTGGGTCGTGACGAGGCGGAGGTCACGGCGAAGCAGGAGCGCCTGCGCGACCTCATCCCGGCCAGGGGCGCGCTGATCGGAACGCCGGCGCAGCTCGTTCAGATCTTTCAGGACTACGCCCGAGCCGGCGCCCAGTACAGCGTCTTCCGCATGCCCGACTGGATCGACGTCGAGCCGGTCCAGTTGTTCGCGGAGCAGGTCATACCGGCTCTGGCCGAGGAGGGGAACGGATGACCACCGCGAAAGGCCGTCCAAATCCGGTGACCTTCGGCTGGCGCATGCCGATGTGGGATCCCGCCGGGGCGAAGCTCGAACAGTGGCTGCCGGGGGTGCGGGAGCACCTCGCCGCGCTGCAAGGCAGCATCTTTCAGACGGTCTGGATGTCCGATCACCTCGTGCCGGGTTCCACCTGGGCGCCGCCCCACTGGGATACGCTCGAATGCGTCACTTCCTTGATCCACTTCGCCTCCCTGTACCCGAGCTACCGCTACGGACAGATCGTCCTGGGAAACTCCTATCGGCCGCCGGCCCTGCTCGCCAAGATGGTCTCGACGCTCCAGGCGCTCGCCGGCACGCGGGTGATTCTGGGCCTCGGCGCCGGTTGGATGGAGAGCGAGTACCGGATGTATGGCTATTCCTATCCGGTGCCGAAGGTGCGCATCGAGCAACTCGCCGACGCGGTGCAGATCATGCGCGCCCTCTGGACCGAGAGCCCGGCCACCGTCGTCGGCAAGCACCTCAGCATCGATCAGGCCTACGCCGAGCCGCGCCCGACCGAGCCGCCCCTGCTCATGATCGGCGCGTCGGGCGAGCAGCTCGGCCTGCGCGTCGTCGCGAAGTATGCTGACTGGTGGAACACGACCGCCCCGACCGCGGACGACCTCCGTCGGAAGATCGCCGTGCTCGCCGAGCATTGCCAGAAAATCGGACGCGACGTCGCGGACATTCTGGTCAACTGGCAGTGCCAGGTCGTGGCTATCGCCCACAGCGAGGCCGAGGCGCGCGCGCAGGCCGAGCGCAGCGCCCTCTATCCCCACTCGCAGAGCTCGGCGATCGTCGGCAGCCCCGAGCAAGTGACCGAACGGCTTCAGGCGTTCGTCGACGTGGGCGTGCGCGACTTCATTCTGCGGTTCAGCGACTTCCCGCGCCTCGACGGAGCGCGTCGCTTCGCCCGCGAGGTCGCGCCAAAGCTGGCGATCGCGGTTGGAACGTGAAGGGTACGGAGTG
>Ga0307373_10010663_pt1 | contig 13470 bp, 10 predicted proteins | sample OX2MG_FD_202534 | JGI IMG/M metagenome (GOLD analysis project Ga0307373, IMG submission 202534) | Soil microbial communities from Risofladan, Vaasa, Finland - OX-2 | ecosystem: Environmental > Terrestrial > Soil > Coastal area > Acid sulfate soil | place: Finland: Risofladan, Vaasa | collected... | reverse complement strand
TCAGTTTCACCACCAAGCCTCCTGACAGTTGGGCGCTGTTCCCAGAAGATGGATCGGAACCCATCCTCACTGAGGCGGCGTGGTTGTCGCAGGGGGAGACAAACCCGTTTCGGGTGACTTGGGTCCCCGAACGGGCACCTTCTGTCCTTCGCGTAAGTTGGAGCAACGCTACTGGATACGCTTGGTGGCCGATAAATGTACTCAATAGTTCGGCTCTACCGCCTCCGTGCGAGTTGAGGGATTTGCCTCTTGAGGTGCTCATTGAAATTCTTACTTCTGCCAGACCTTTGCATCAAGCGCTCGCACGCTGGCTAAGGCGGCGCTCGGGCACAAAGGGAAACAACGACGCTCCATTACTCGATCCGCATAAACGCGTGGATACTTCAACATTCCTCTTACAACGCACACGTCGCGTTTCTTGGGCACTTACCGCATTGCGACAACGACTGGCAAAGCCGGTCGTGTCCGAGCAAGCTCTTGCCTGGCGGCTACGTGGTCCAGTCGGTGTTCGGGCTTTTGCTCGGGCAATCGGGAAGGAGGCTCGATCCGAGGCAGAACGTTGCTTCCTGCTCACTGAACTGTGTCTTGAATTGTCCAGAGTTCGGCTACCGGACGTGGCGGGCTGCCTCCCCAAGAATCGCGTCATTGCTGCAATCAGGGAGCTTATTCAAGAACTACGCTCTGAGATTTCAGAATCCGGGTTTTCAGATCAGCCCGCGCTCGGGGCTTATGTAAAGACAGTATTTGATGGGTTGCTCGCATGAAGTCGTGGCATCCGTACCTCGAGTCCATCCGCCTGTTCGTCGAAAGACGTATTGGTTTCGACGACGCTGCTCGTCAGGTAGCCACGGCAAAAGAGATCTTGCGACGGCTGGCGGCCCAACCTGGACTAGTCCTGGCTGACGAAGTTGGCATGGGTAAGACTTTCGTCGCGCTAGCAGTGGCCGCATCGGTTGCCTTGTCTGATAGGGCCCGCCGGCCCGTAGTTGTCATGGTGCCACCATCTTTAAAGGAAAAATGGCCGCAAGACTTTGCCGTCTTCAAAGATAAATGCCTTGATCCTGAAGCGTCCGAGCGGGTTCGTGCCTCCTCGGCGGATTCCGCAATTTCCTTCTTGAAACGTCTCGATGATCCGATCGAAGAGCGCAGTTCCATCATTTTCCTTACACACGGTGCCATGCACCGTGGTCTGACAGACGGATGGGTGAAGCTGGCAATGATCCAACGCTCGTTGCGGGGGCGACACCGTACCGGCCCCCTTCGCCGCGCGCTGGCGCGTTGTGCCGGAAGCCTTCTTTGGCTTGGTTGGGCCGAGCGTCACGCCCCAGACATATGGGATCGGCTTCTCGACGCTCCGCCAGAAGATTGGCTCAGAATTCTACGGCGGCAGGAAATTATGCAAGCGAACGATGATGCCCCAGTGCCTCAAGCGGTGTTGGACGTGTTACGTGACTATGACACGTCAGACATTTATGCTGCGCTGCAAAGCATCCCGCACCGGCAATCGGCCACGTACGACGATCGCGTGGCTGACGCGCGGCGAGTATTGACCGATCTTCTGAAGGATATATGGCGGCAATGTCTCACACGCCTAAATGTTCGGTTGCCCCTGCTGGTAATGGATGAAGCGCATCACTTGAAGAATCCCGAGACACAGTTGGCGGGCCTATTTCAACTGCCGGATGCGAAGGCCGATGCGGAAGAGATTTCGCGCGGAGCGCTTGGAGGTGTGTTCGAGCGGATGCTGTTCCTCACCGCCACGCCGTTTCAACTGGGCCATCACGAGTTGTGCTCCGTCCTTGAACGCTTTGATGGCGTGGCGTGGAAGGCTGCGAGCGCACCACCTGCCGGGCGAGAGGTGTTCAAGACTCAGGTGCGAGAACTTCGCGATTGCCTGGATGCTGCGCAAATTGCTGCACTCAATCTGGATGCTGCATGGGGGCTATTGTGCACGGAGGATTTGGTTGTCCAAGGTTGCGCATATAAGGTGGCGAATGCGTGGTGGGACGCAGCGAAAGCGGGAACTGGTTTGACGCCTCCTGGCGATCGAGTGGTGACCAGTTACCGGGGTACTTTCGAGCGGATGCGTCTTGCCGAACAAGCATTACGGCCTTGGGTGATTCGCCACTTGAAGTTACGTGATATTGATGGACGACCGCGGCGCGAGCGTTTACCCGGGGCGGCCATTGAGAACGACGATTCCAGTGCGCCTGATAAGGGACTCGCACTGAGCGGCCCGGCCCTGTTGCCTTTCCTTCTCGCGGCTCGCGCAACGGTATGCGCTCCAGATTCGCGCCCCGTTTTTGCTGAGGGGCTAGCTTCTAGCTATGAAGCGTTTCTCAACACGCGCCGATCATTGGAGGGGGCGACCGACGGAGATGATGAAACCATCACCCGGGACAATGGGATGGATAGCATCGGTGAGTGGTATTTGGAACAACTCGAGCACTCTCTGCCGTTGAAGGGTTATCACGCGTCGGCGGCCCACCCGAAGGTCGCCGCCACGGCACAGCGCACACTGGCTGCCTGGCGGCAAGGCGAAAAGGTCCTCGTCTTCTGCCATTACATTGCGACGGGTCGAATTCTGCGTCAGGTGATCTCTGGTTTGCTGCGCGAAGAAGTAGCACGACTGGGCGCTGAGAAACTCGGCTGCAAAGCGGATAAAACCGGCGAGCAATTGGAGCGCTTGGGCAGACGATTTTTCGATACTGATTCACCGGCTCGCCGCGCGTGCGACGCCGAAGTCATGGCGATGTTGCAGCCCTACAAGTCGCTGGACGCACATGGCAAAGTTTTATTGGAAGTAGTCCGCAGATATCTGCGAACACCTTCGTTCCTTGTGCGTTACTTTCCGCTGGGTAAAGAGCGACTCGGCGCAGTTGCTGTGGAGAAAGCCTTTGCTGCGGACGATGCTTCCGGATTAAGTTTGCGTGCAGTCGTGCGGGGATTTTTCGAGTTCCTGGAGCGGTGCGTCGAAGACGAGCGCGCCGGTTATCTCCAGGCCATTCACCGGGTCCAAACGGGAGGCATTACGGGACGCGAAGCGAGGAAAACCTTCGCCGATGATGAATTTCAGGGTGGGGCTACCGAGTTGTTCTTGCCCAATGTCCGGCTTGTTAACGGAGCGACAAAACACGAGACGCGACAACGACTGATGCGAACGTTCAACAGCCCGTTTTTCCCCGAAGTTCTGGTCGCCAGCAGCGTCATGGCCGAAGGTGTGGACTTGCACAGATTTTGCCGCTACGTAATTCACCACGACCTGTGTTGGAACCCAAGCACACTGGAGCAGCGCACCGGCCGGGTGGACCGTATCGGAGCCAAGGTTGAGCAATGCGGTCAGCCCATTCGCGTCTATCTCCCGTATCTGGCCGAAACACAGGATGAAAAAATGTATCGTGTCGTGATGGACCGCGAGCGTTGGTTCAGCGTCGTAATGGGCGAGAAGTTCAGTACGAATGTGCGCTCCACCGAGAAGCTCGCACAGCGCGTGCCACTCCCGTCATCTCTCGCGGCAGAATTGGCGTTTCGGCTGGAGGTAGTTTGAAGCTTCACATCGGCTTGAGCGGGTCGACGTCGAAAATATCGTCTTCAGTATGTTCCTTAGTGTTTTGTTTCAGCCGGCGCCCACTCAGTTAAAGTCCCCCTCTCCGAGATTGCTTGCTCGACAATCTTCATGGTTTGCCGTATCAATTGAGGCGCGGCAAGTCAGTCGGTTCTGGTCTTCAATCCCGAGGTCTACGATAAGGGGCCAAACCCGAGCTGAAATGGTTGTGAATAGCGAATGAACTAAGGAATGCCATGAAGCGACTGAATTCATTCCGCTGATCCGGATACTGGTGAAAGAGGTCGCGTCCGCAAACGGAGGAATTGCCATGAAGGTTCCTGATCTATTCAAAGGTGTCCGTTACGTCGGGAAGGCGGAAGGCGATCGAAAAACCTACTACGTATTCGAAAGCGATTCTGGCTACTTGGTTGTGGCCCCGAATTCCACCGGTGGGTTCAATGTGAATATCGTCGATGGAGAGGTCCCGGATGTCGTAACGAGCTTATTCAAATCAAAGAAGCTGACCTCGGGACGTCTGAAACAAAGCAATCGCCGCCCCGACCTTTTTGGTCCTCCTTTTGCATCTTTAAATGCACTTTATGTCATGGTTGCACTTGGTCGCGCTCGAAAACTCAAGCGGCGCGAAGGTAAAGCTATGGTGTTCAAGATACTGAAATGAGCAGCTTCGATCCACGGATTCCCAACCAGCCAGTTCAAGTAAGAGGACGTCCTGGTGTGACTACCGGAAGGGTCAGGCAGAGTGGGACAAGAGAATATGTCCAGGTGCAATTTGGTCCGCAAGAAACAACTTTTGTCGCTATTGAAGATGCCGAGCCAATTGATACCGGCAAACCCGGAGCGGGTGATCTCGTCAGGGCAAAAAGGTTTGGCCACAAAGGTGACCTCGGTCGCATCTTGACATTTCACAAGATCTCGTCCCGACTGGCGAACGTTTTCTACGCAATGCAAACAAGCAGAACCGACTTTTATGCGTACCAGTTCAAGCCGGTGTATAAATTCATCGAGTCAGCTAATGGGCGAATCCTTATTGCCGATGAGGTTGGATTGGGGAAGACTATTGAGGCGGCACTGATTTGGCAGGAGGTGCGAGCGCGATCGGACGCCCGCACTCTGCTCATAGTCTGTCCATCAATGCTCCGTGATAAATGGAAGACAGAATTGCGCACACGCTTCGAGGTGCCTGCGCAGATCCATAGTTCGGATGGGTTCTTATCACTTCTCCAGGATTTCAAACGAGAAGGTCTGGGCTATCAATGTGCCGCAGTGTGCAGTTTGCAGGGCTTACGCAATCCCACCGTGCAGGGTGCCCTCGAAGATTTCGCTGACAGTGAACTTCAATTTGATTTGATTGTCATTGACGAAGCGCATTACATGCGAAATGTCGATACACATACTCATCGTTTGGGAAAGGCATTATCTGGTATTGCTGACAATTTCCTGCTTTTGACTGCGACGCCGCTGCAGCTGAAGAGAGAGGATCTTTATCGGCTTCTGAATGTCTTGGATCCCGACGAGTACGACAACCATAGTCTCTTTGAGGCGCGCACGGAGGCGAACGAACCTCTAGTACTCGCCCAGAACGCCTTGAGACGAATTCCGCCGGACGTTCCATTCGTGAAAAAGCATCTTGCGTCCATGATGGAGTCCCCATGGTTTTCAAATAACCCCTTACTTGGTCTCGCAATCAGCAAAGTAAATGATCTAGACACAGCCAATGTTGCCGAGCTAATTGAAGCAACGCGGCTCCTGGAAGATCTTAATCTACTCGGTTCATCTATTTCCCGCACACGCAAACATGAAGTGCAAGAATGGAAAGTCATTCGCAAGGCCAAGGTATTGCGTCTGCGTTACAGCGATCAGGAAATGGCTTTTTATGATGGTGTTACCGACGCAGTTCGCAAACAGATCAGTGCATCTGGTAACGCAGGGTTTGAGGCGTTTGCTCTTATGATGCCGCAGCGACAAATGGCAAGCTGCATCCCAGCGATGATCCATCATTACAGGGGGCTTTGGGCCTCCGATGAATTCGAAGAAAATGCCGGCTATGAACTCGGATGGGCGCAGCCGGAGGGTGACACTATCACTTCGAGCAAGGCGAAGCTGAACCCGGACATCGAGAGGCTGATTGCAAATTGGCTTTTGGACCGGCCCGACAGCAAATACGACGCACTGTTCAAGGAGATCAGAGCTTTATTTGAAGAGGAATCTGACACAAAGTTGATTATTTTTTCGTACTTCAAAAAAACACTTGCTTATCTTGCAGAGCGTCTTTCCAAGGACGGGTATCCGGCGCTCGTTATTCATGGCGACATTGCGATGGCCGAACGCCTAGACATCATAAACACATTCCGAGAGAGATTTGACCATCGCATCTTGCTTTCATCGGAAGTGGGCTCCGAAGGGCTCGACTTACAATTTTGCCGCGTCATCATCAACTATGACCTTCCGTGGAACCCAATGAGAGTGGAGCAGCGGATTGGTCGCCTCGATCGCCTAGGCCAGCAATCACCGTCGATTTCGATCATAAATATTGCGGCAATGAACACGATCGAGGATCGCATCCTTGAACGTTTGTACTCGCGGATTGGAGTTTTCGAACGGAGTATTGGAGACCTGGAACCTATCCTCGGCGATATGATCCAGCAGCTTGAATTTGACCTTCTTAGCTGCAGACTGACGCCACAGCAAGAAGAGGATCGAATCGAGCAGACGCGTCTCGCTCTCGAACAGAAGCGAAAACTAGAGGCCGATCTTGAGGACCAGAGCCAACTCTTCTTTGGAAATTCGGACTTTGTGCTCGAACAAATCCGCGATGCGCGGAAGACCGGTCGATGGATCACACCAGCAGAAGTCCGGAGTTACGTGATCGATTTCTTTCAAAAGCGCTATTCCGGAACCCAGATTCTATGGGATACCCCGAATGCCGGGTTCGTCACAATCGATCTTGTAAATAGTGCAAGGACGGATCTCGCATTTCATTGCCGACGATCAGACGAGATGTTCACTAGTTTAGCCGTCAATTCAGGGGCAACGGTTCTTGCTTACACCAGCGATGCGGCGAATCAGCAACCAAGAACAGAATTCCTGACACATTTCCACCCACTGATCCGTTGGATTACGGAACTTTATTCGGTGCAAACGGACCCTGCGCCCTTCTTCCCCTCGGTCGCCGTACAGGTCCGGAGTGATCTCGCTCCCGTCGGCGATTACACTTTCAGCGTTGAAAAGTGGCGGTTTTCAGCCATTCAGGAAGAACCCCAGATTGCTTATGCGGTCGTGCGAATCGGAAAAGAAGATACGGTCGATCGGCTGGTCGCAGAACAGTTGGTTCAAGAGATTCTTGAGAAAGGAGAGAGTTGGGCACATGCAGATCGGATCCTCGATTCGGAGGAAATTTGTCGTGCGCTCAGCCGTTGCGAAAAAGTACTAGCAAGCTATCGCGAATCTGCGTTCGAAGCCTTTGAAAAACGAATGATTGCGATATACCAACGAAAGAAGGCGCATCGCGAAAACTATCTGGCCCGACGAGAAGAAGCGATCCGCAGCGCCATAGAAAAACTGGAAACACGTCGGGTTTGGGAGGACACTCCAAAGACACGCACTTCCGCACAGATTCGTGGACAACAGACGAAACTGTCGAACCTTAGACTAAAGATCGAACTGGAACTGCAACAGCTTGAGAAAAAGAGCCGCGGAAAGTTGGAATTCGATGAGGTCGTTGGGGGAGTCTGTCGTGTGAAAGGGTAGTAAAGCAATGGGTAAAAACAAGAAAAAGCACGAGGACCGTCGGGCCGGATCCCAGTTCAACAAAGAGCCAGAAAGGCCCAGCGGAGCCTTCACACTTGGCGACTTCTGGCCGAAGCAGAAGCTTACGCCCCCAGTTAAAGGAACTTCCCCGAGCGCAAAAGTGGTCGCGCCTGTAGCGAAAATAGACACCTCTAAATCCTCGATCTCTCTAACCATTGCTCGAACAGTTCCAAAGAAAGAACCAACCTCGATACTCAGGGAGGTTCTTTCAAAACTTCCGTCGCATGAGTCCCGCGTACCCGATCCGAAAGCCGTTACCCAACATAGTGGCTCGAATGAACGACGGCAAAAGTACGAGCGTGAAATGCTGCATGGCTTGGAACAGGCCAAGCAGCAACAGGTGCGGCCGATTCCGATTATCTTGGGTGTGGACCTTGGTACAAGTTGCACCAAGGTGGTCTGGAGAGATGAGGACGAGAATCGAGCATCTCCACTTTGTTTTGGCGATCGGCCCAATATTCTAGATGAGTACCTTTTACCGTCGGTCGTCGCCTTTGACGGCGATCACTTCGCCGGAGGTAATGACATCGCAGAGTTGCTTAGGCATCACCCCAAGGCTGAGCGGTTCTCGAATTTCAAAATGTGCCTCGCGTGCGTTAATTCCGTGCAGAGTTCCTGTAACTTGCAACATTGTCCCCTCTCGCACTGGCGTCCGGTTCTTTCGAAACACCTGAGCGAGGAAGAAGCTGTTGAAATTGTAACTACCTTGCATTTAGGGAAAGTGCTTTCCCTGTCGAAACATTTAGTAAGACGCAAATTAGAGGCGGGCGATGTTCGGGGACCGATCCATTGGACCGTCAATATGGCGGCCCCGGTCGAGCATATGGGCGACAGCGATGTTCTATCGGCATTCGAGAGAGTTCTGCGAACCGGCTGGTTGATGGCGGAAATCTTCGATGAACAGACGGGCGCCAGACATCTCGACGATTTGCTGGATTGCTACCGAAGTGCACGCCATCTCTCGACTATCCGAACGCTGGACTGCTTCGTTATCCCTGAGGTGGGTGCTGAAGTCATGTCTATGTGTCTCTCCCGTGCCGCTCGGGATGGACTCTATGCATTCGTTGATGTTGGTGCCGGGACACTAGATGCCAGCTTCTTCAGATTGCACTTCGGCGGAGATACTCCACAGCTCTCGTTTTATTCCGCCGGAGTGATTAAGGCAGGCGCCGCACATCTGGAATCGATCGCTTCGAGACAGCTCGCCGAGAAAGCTGTTGGATGGTTCAGACAGTTGAAGGAAAGTCATTCCTCGGAGGGTGGTAACGGTTTCCTCGAGCCTAATGAGGCTAAGGGGTTTCTCAAGCGAGCTGAAACGTGGCTCTCAGAAGAGGTTGAGGCGGGCATTAGGCGTATCTCCGCTTCAGCCTTCAAAAAGGAAATGAATCACAACGAATGGAAGAAATTGATTCTTGTCCTCGGTGGCGGTGGAGCGGCGATACCCGTATACAACGATGCATCAAAGCGAGGGGTAGACCTACTTGCTCCCAATATTCATGTTGAGCAACTTCCGGTGCCGAAGGATATGAACATGCAAGGGCTGTTGCCCTCCACGTTTCACCGCTTCGCAGTTGCATATGGTCTGTCTTTCAACATAGTCAATCTTCCGGACTTCAACCTTCCCCACCAAGTCACAGCGGATCGGCCTCGCCCGATTGAAGGCCGGCCCGAAAGCATCACTCCAGACGTGGGTTAATTCAGTTGGTGCGGAGGCGTCAGCTTCGCACGGTGCAAGATTCTGTGTTGTCTGTCCATCGTTGGGCATCTACGGCGCGGATTCTACCACCGCGCAGCCCCGATGTGCGCGATGTTAGACTCCGGCTCAGGAGGGCTCCATGCCATTTGTCCTTAAGCGCACGGACCAGATTGCATTGATAAGAGACCTAACGTACGATTACGCAAATCTGATGGTCGCTGCACACTTCGACCTGAACGGCCAACCCCCGTGGCGGACAAACTGTGATGACGCTTTCATCCTTGGTTGCCGGAAGATTGGCGATTTTCTGACGACCGACATCCACAATCGAAAAGATGACGATGTTCTAGCGATGGATTATCTCCCACCGACTGCGCACCGCTCGTGGGATTTGCCAATGTGGCGAGTGAAGTGGCGGAATGAGATGAATAAATACTTGACCCACATCACCTACCAACGAGCCGAAGACCGGGATGCCAAGGGATTGCCGCACTGGGAGCACACAGTTTGGGTTCCACCGCTGAGGGACGAGTTCAACAAAGCGTGGTGGGACTTCCGTGACTCTGTGACTGATGGCGCATTCTGCGCGGAATTCGACAAGCAACTTAGTGAGCGCGAGGCCAGACCAGAGTTTAAGATGGTGAATCTGAAACGGCTTTGAAACTCGTGGAGCGAACCCCTAAAGTGAGACAGTTTCACGATGCACACATTATGGCCGCACGCGTGAGTGACACTGGTTTTTGGTGGCGCGAAGCGTACTAGTGGAGACCGGAGGCGAGCGAATCACGCCGGGACGCGACAAGAGCCAAATCAGCGGTCAATCGGAAAGGGTCTACGAAGAAGGAATCTCTCATATCAATGTCCGCGCCTGGCTGGAGATCTTGAAGTCGCAAATGAACGCACTACCAGAGCGACTCAAGATAAGGACGCATGACATTTGCGAGGCGGCAGACCTTGGCGGCAGCCCAGATCTCATTGATCGACGCTTTCTTGAGACGCCGACACTCCCTGAGAGCCTCCACTGCGACAGCGATGCCGATCTTATTCCGAAATTTGAAGCAGTCGACAACCGCTTTCGCCGGCGTGTAGACCCTCAGGGTGCCGCCACGAACACGATGTTCCTTTACACCGAATTGGAAGCCAGACCCCGACATACGAATGAATCGCGTCTTTGGCGAGAGTACGTGGGGCGCCCACGCTTTCGCGTCGATGGCAATCCAAACTTCGCGCGGTGATTGTGAAGTGAGATTATGAAAGTAAAGTGCGGAGAGTAAACAGATGACGCCCTTGGGAACTCTGCAGGCGACTTGCATGAGTGACAAGTGTTCCGAAACAGGCGACGAGGGCGAGGTGTAAATGCCTCGACCGAGTTTCTTCAGGAGCCCTTTCTGTACGAGCCTCGACAGATAGTTTCTCGCTACACCCAACGCAGAAGCATCCTTCGAGCGGAGGATTTGCCGCTTTGCGGCTAGAGCAAGAATTCGCTTTGACTTGGATTCCAAGATGCGCCTAAACTGATGTAACAAATCATAGGTATATATGAATAAGTACCATTGATTTGGAAGAAAGGCACCGAACGGTGTTGTATCATCAAACCCCGGTTGTCCCTGGGCTGGCGTCCTCCTCTCGGGACGAACCCGCTCTTGCGCGTTAGAAGAAACGCGGTAGGATGGCGGTGAAGTTTGCGGAATCACCCTGGGCCCGATTCCCGACTGAGGAGGCAAATATGACCCTGCACTCGATGTATAAGCGGGATGACAGTCGGACCGTGTACAGAATCCTGGCGGAACAGGCGGTGATATACCTCGACAATCCGAAGCCAGGGACAGAAGGCAAGATTGTCTTCACGAATCTGGTGCGGCTGCTCGAACGCTATCGCTACGACGCATTCTCCGACGACATGACGCCGGGGATCTTGGAAGCCCTGCGAACACCGGATGACGCAAAACGGACGGAATATGGCGTCGTTGGCCGGAAACCTTCGTTGGACGTCGTGCCAGCTCTCGAAACCGCGCACGCCCGCGTGTACCGGACGCGAACGAAGGAAGCCTTGGTTGAAATATTGAAATCCTTGCTCTCGAAAGTTGCTACGGCAACGGTGCCAGACGATGCGGACACCAGGCGAGAACTGGCAGACGCGCGCCAGTTTTTCGTGACCCTTTCTGAGACATTGAAAGAGCACCGTGCATGAAGCCAAAGGAGTTCCTCCTCCAAGAATGCGAGAATGTTCGCAGCACTCTCCGTGACGTGCTTCGGCACGACTATGCCGCGGGAAGCAGTAAAGAGTTCTACAACGAGTTCTGCGTGCGGCTCGACTTCCTTGAATCTCTTCTACGCCCGGTCGATCCCGATGATGTGACATCGCTCCAGACTTTCGCTGACGAGGTGTCCCTCCTCTCCACTTTGGTTCATCACATCGAGCGGTCCCATGCCGGCGAGTTTCCGTGGTCTTTTACGGAATACCTGCAAAAGATTGCGATTCCGCTTTGCAAGGAAAACCTTGCCGACAATGAGGGCGAGCCGATTCTGCGCGTGTACGCGGAGGGTGGCTTGTACTCGTACCAAATCAATTTAGAGAACGATCTTTCCGTGCTGAATATTGGTCGACGCGTCTTCACAATCGTCTTTCCGCGGACGCTCAAACACTACGTCCTGCTCCATGCCATATTCGGTCATGAAATAGGCCACGCAGCCGGCACCATTCCCCAGCACAAGGCGGAATTGCGCGACAAGGTGCTAGGCCCCCTGAGAAGTACCGGGCCGTTGACGAGCATCTCCCAAGCAAGGCTGTGGCTGAGAAGCTCCTCCGCGCCTGCTGCAATCCAGGAGCTGCGGAATCAATACAATGACGACTCGTATACGGAGATTACGCGGAACCAGCTGGACTCCTGGTTCCAGGAGTTCATGTGTGACCTATTCGGCTTAGTTACGTTCGGCCCGAGTTTCCTGGCCTCACACCAGACTCTCTTGCTGGCTTTAGATCCAACCGGCCATCGCTGGGGGCCTTACCACCCTCCTTATATATGCAGGAAGGCGATGCTTTGGCACGCGTGCAAACACCTCAAGTGGGACCAATTCGCGGCGACGGCCAACGGCAGCCAATTGAAAGAAGACATGGAGCGATTCTTCAAGACTTACATCGGTTCGAACGTGCCGGGCGCTTGGGAGGATGTTTTTACTGCAAAGCAAGTCGAGGATGCGGTTGATGGTCTTATCGTATTTCTTAGCGCGGCGGGATCACCCTCCTTTTCTTTGCCGGATCAATCCATGCTCGCGTCCCTGATTGAGATGCTCCGCGATGAGATTCCTCCCTGCGGTTCAGATCTCAGTGGGTCGCCGAAGCCGAAGAACAGAGCAGTTGATTTTCGACATATCCTGTTGGCCGGGTGGATTGTCTCCGAACAGCCGTTTGCTGACGCTGGCTCTGGAAAAGACAGTTTGGATTTCCTGACACTAAACAAACTATGTGAAATGGGGATGTTACAGCAGCGCGCCATCGATCTTTACGATGCAAAACATAAGGAAGCGGCGTGAGCGCACTGGTCAAAGCAGCAATCCTGACCAGCATTCGCGACAAACGCCTTGTTGTGTCACCGATCCTCGCGGCTGAGCAGCTAGGCGCGTCATCGATCGATTTGCGGCTCGGCAACGTCTTTTTGATGGTTCGAGCGCGAGGCCTGTCTGATGTCGATCCGGCGCGGTTTGCGCATTCGGACGGTGCAGCCGGGGATCATGCGCTAGAACAGGCACGAAGGCAAAAGCACGAACGCTTTGAAGCCCCGTTCCAACAGAAATTTCTTCTGCACCCGGGGATGCTAGCGCTTGTGCCGACCCTGGAGTGGATCAAACTGCCGCCGAACCTTCAAGGCATGGTCACGGCTCGCTCATCTTGGGCACGCGAAGGGTTGAGCATCGCCACCGCTAGTCTCATCCATCCTGGATATAAAGGTGTGATCACACTTGAACTTGCAAATCTCGGACAAATCCCGTTAGCTCTTTACCCCGGTCTGCGGATTGCTCAGATCGCTTTTCACACACTAGACAACGATGCTAAACCGGAGGATATGGGTAGTAGGTTCAACATGGCTTTCGAGCCAGTTGAGGGTAATGTTTCGCACGGTGACGAGGCGTTTCTTCCCAAGAACTCTTGAACACTTTGCAGCCCGTTTGGATGGGTGGCTAGCTGATTTCCCACAAATCCTTCATCGCTTGACGAAAGTACGGTTTGCTGCAGAACTCGCACGCCGCGTCGCGTGAGCGCGTCTGACGTAGCCCTGGAACGGGACTGTGCCACGGGCTTACCCGCCAATAGTTGAATCGGGGTTCGCCGGCACGACTTACTCGAATGGCGAATTCGATTGCGAGATATGCTCCTGCCAGAACGGATACAAAAGAAAAA
>Ga0307373_10010662_pt1 | contig 13470 bp, 12 predicted proteins | sample OX2MG_FD_202534 | JGI IMG/M metagenome (GOLD analysis project Ga0307373, IMG submission 202534) | Soil microbial communities from Risofladan, Vaasa, Finland - OX-2 | ecosystem: Environmental > Terrestrial > Soil > Coastal area > Acid sulfate soil | place: Finland: Risofladan, Vaasa | collected... | reverse complement strand
GATCATCCGCGACCTCGACCTCCGCCGGCCGATCTACCAGCCGACCGCGAGCTACGGCCACTTCGGGCGCGTCGACCTCGACCTCCCCTGGGAGCGCGTCGACCGTGCCGAGGCGCTGCGGAGCGCGCTCTCCCACTGAGCACCGCCGGCCCCGCCGGCCACCGACCCCCAACAAGGAGCACCCGTGAGCCCTGACGCCCCCACCCTCGTCGCGACGGACTACAAGGTCGCCGACCTCTCCCTCGCCGCCTTCGGCCGCAAGGAGATCGAGCTCGCCGAGCACGAGATGCCCGGGCTGATGGCGCTGCGCAGGGAGTTCGGCGGCCGCCGGCCGCTCGCCGGGGCGCGCATCACCGGCTCGCTGCACATGACGATCCAGACGGCGGTGCTCATCGAGACCCTCGTCGCGCTCGGTGCGGAGGTGCGCTGGGCCTCCTGCAACATCTTCTCCACCCAGGACCACGCCGCGGCGGCGGTCGTCGTCGGGCCGGAGGGGACGCCGGAGAGCCCGAAGGGCGTGCCGGTCTTCGCCTGGAAGGGCGAGACCCTCGAGGAGTACTGGGAGTGCCTCTTCCAGGCGGTTGTCTGGCCCGACGCGCAGAAGGGGCCGAACCTGCTCCTCGACGACGGCGGCGACGCGACCCTCGTCGTCCACGAGGGCTTCGCCTACGAGCACAAGGGCGCGGTGCGCGCCACCACCGCCGAGGACTCAGAAGAGGTGGTCTTCCTCCTCGAGGCGCTGCGCAAGTCGCTGAAGGAGGACCCGAAGCGCTTCACCGAGATGGCCGCCGCGATCGTCGGCGTCTCCGAGGAGACGACCACGGGCGTGCACCGCCTCGTGCAGATGGAGCGCGACGGCACCCTGCTGTTCCCGGCGATCAACGTCAACGACGCCGTCACCAAGTCGAAGTTCGACAACAAGTACGGCTGCCGCCACTCCCTCATCGACGGCATCAACCGCGGCACCGACGTCCTCATCGGCGGCAAGGTCGCTGTCGTCTGCGGCTACGGCGACGTCGGCAAGGGCTGCGCGGAGTCACTGCGCGGCCAGGGGGCGCGCGTGATCATCACCGAGATCGACCCGATCTGCGCGCTGCAGGCGGCGATGGAGGGCTTCGAGGTACGGACCCTCGACGAGGTCGTCGGCACGGCCGACATCTTCGTCACGGCGACCGGCAACAAGGACGTGATCAGCGCCGCGCAGATGGAGAAGATGAAGCACCAGGCGATCGTCGGCAACATCGGCCACTTCGACAACGAGATCGACATGGCGGGGCTGGCGATGATCCCGGGGATCGTCCGCGAGCCGGTGAAGCCGCAGGTCGACGAGTGGCGCTTCGCCGACGGCCACGCGGTGATCATCCTGTCCGAGGGGCGCCTCCTCAACCTCGGCAACGCCACGGGCCACCCGAGCTTTGTGATGTCGAACTCCTTCACCAACCAGACGATGGCCCAGATGGAGCTCTTCGCGTCGCCCGAGAACTACGAGAAGAAGGTCTACGTCCTCCCCAAGCACCTCGACGAGAAGGTCGCCCGCCTGCACCTCGACGCGCTCGGCGTGCACCTCACCGAGCTCACCCCGAACCAGGCCGAGTACATCGGCGTCGCCGTCGAAGGCCCCTTCAAGCCCGACCACTACCGGTACTGAACTGGGCCGGAGGCCCTTCCGGCGGCGATGAGCCAAGCCCGTGGCGTCTCGGGCGGCCTCGTCATCACGCTCACCTGCCCGGACAGGACCGGGATCGTGCGCGCCGTCGCGGGCGCGCTCGCCGCGCACGGGTGGAGCATCGACGACGCGCAGCAGTTCGCCGATCCCTCGAGCGGCCGCTTCATGCGCGTCGAGGCCCCGGGCCCGCCGAGCGCGGCCCCGAGGCGCTCGCCCCGGGGAGCTCGCGGCGCTCGCCGCGGGCTTCGAGATGACCCTCGAGCTGCGACCGCGACGAGGTGCCGAGGGTGCTCGTCCTCGTCTCGCGGCTCGGCCACTGCCTGAACGACCTGCTCTACCGCTCCTCAACCGGGGGCGCTCAACTGCGAGGTCGCCGCCGTGGTCTCCAACCACCCGGACTTCGCGGCGCTCGTCGGCGCCCACGGGGTCCCCTTCCACCACCTCCCGGTGAGCGCCGCCAACCGCGCCGAGCAGGAGGGCGAGGCCCTCGGGCTCGCGGGCGCCCTCGGGGTCTTGGTCGTCGTCGTTCTCGCCCGCTACATGCAGATCCTCTCGCCGCAGATGGTCGAGGGCCTGCAGGGGCGAGCGATCAACATCCACCACTCCTTCCTCTCCTCCTTCAAGGGCGCCCGCCCCTACCACCAGGCCTACGAGCGGGGGTGAAGCTGATCGGCGCCACCGCGCACCACGTGACGAGCGAGCTCGACGAGGGGCCGATCATCGAGCAGGAGGTAGCGCGCGTCGACCACCGCCTCTCGCCGGCCCGCCTCGCGCGCCTCGGCGAGGACCTCGAGTGCCGGGCGCTCGCCCGCGCCGTCGGCTGGCACCTCTCGCACCGCGTGATGCGCAACGGGCTGCGCACGGTCGTCTTCTCCTGAGCGGCGCCGCGCCCCGGGCCGGCGGCGCCGCGGCGCGCAAGAATGACCACCGTGCCCGCCCTCTCCTTCGCGACGAGCGCCTCCGAGCTCGTCGGGCCGATCCTCGACGGGCGGGTCGAGGCGGAGGGCTTCGAGCTGTTGGCGAGCGTCTGCTCGCCGTCGGAGATCTTCTGGCGCCAGCTGCACTACGGCGGCTTCGACGTCGCCGAGATGGCCCTCCCCGCCCTCCTCGTCGCCCGCGAGCACGGGATCGAGATGGTCGCCCTCCCCGCCTTCCCGGCGCGCCGCTTCCCCCAGGTCGAGCTCTCGGCCCACCCCGACTCGGGGATCGACGCCCCCGCGGACATCGCCGGGAAGCGCTTCGCGGTGGTCGAGTTCGCGCAGGCCTCGATGGTCTGGACGCGGGGGATCCTCGAGCACGACTTCGGGGTGAAGGCCTCCTCGGTGACCTGGATCGTCGAGCGCAGCGACGAGGTGAGCTACGCGAGCGCGGTGGGCTTCACCCCACCCGAGGGGGTGCGCGTCGAGCACATGCCGGCCGGCGAGACGCTGCGCACGATGCTCGAGACCCACCAGGCCGACGTCGCGCCGGCCGGTGCGCCGCGGGCGCTCACCGTCGTCGAGCGCAACCGCATGGCGAGCGCCGGCCGCGAGGTCGCCTACCGCCCGGTCTTCGACGACAAGGCGGGGGAGTGCCGGCGCTTCTTCGCCGCCCACGGCTACATCCCCTCCAACCACTGCTACGCGCTGCGCGCCGACGTCGCCCGCGAGCACCCCGCGGCCGTCTCGGCCCTCTGGCGGGCGCTCGTCGCCTCCAAGGCGCTCGCCGACGCCGAGCAGCACCTCCCGGATGCGCTCTTCTTCGACGCCGAGTACCTGGCGCGCACCGCCGCCGACTTCGGCGACGACCCCTATCCCTACGGCTTCGCCGCCAACCGCCAGCTGCTCGCCGACCTCATCGGCTTCTGCCACGAGCAGGGCGTCATCGGCGAGGCGCCGGCACCCGAGGCGCTCTTCCCCGAAGAGCTGCTCGACACCTGACCACCGCTCCGACCGCCCCCGCCCTCCCCGGCAGCGCCGGACGGGCCCTCGGCAGCCTCACGCGTCGGCGGGGGTTGTGGGTCGTCGCCGCCGTCGAGACGGCGGCGAGCGCGCTCTTCTTCGCCCTCGGCGTGCGGCCGAACCGTTCGCTCTACGCGCTCACCGGCCCCTGGCAGGTGCTCGACCGCTTCTACCTGCAGCACCACCTCTGGCAGAGCCTGTTCGACCTGCACGTGCAGCCGCCCCTCTACAACCTCCTCGTCGGCGGCTACATCGCAGTCGGCTCGGGCGGCGCGGAGTTCGCGATGCTCGCCGTCAACCTGCTGCTCGGCCTCGTCCTCGTCTGCTCGACCTACCTCCTGCTCGTCGAGCTCGAGGTGCCGGTCGCGCCGAGCGCGGCCCTCGCCGCCGCGGTGGCGCTCGCGCCGAGCACCCTGCTGTATGAGAGCTGGGAGTTCTACACCTTCCCGACGGCGGCGCTGCTGTCGCTCGCCTGCTACTGCGGGGTGCGCGCGCTCGGCCGCGGGGGCCTCCGCCCCGCCCTCGGCTGCGCGGCGGCGGCCTCGGGCGTGGTGCTCCTCAACAGCACCTTCCAGTGGCCCTGGCTCGTGGTGCTGCTCGCCCCGCTCGCGGTGAAGCTCCGCCGCTCGCCGCGCCTCGTCGCCCTCGCGCTCTCGCCGCTCCTTGTCGTCGGGGCGCTCTATGTGAAGGACGCCGTCGTCTTCGGCTCGGACTCGACGAGCTCGATGCTCGGGATGAACCTCTCGAAGACGGCCCTTCTCACGGCGCCCCCCGGCCTCGTCTCGAGCCTGGTGAGCGAGCACAAGCTCTCGCCGATCGCATTGCAGCCGCCCTTCCAGCCGGTGAGCGTCTACGAGCCGCAGTTCGTCGCCCCGACGACCCGCCGGGCGCCGGTGCTGCGCGAGGTGCTGAAGCGCGACCGCGTCGGGCCGAACCTCAACAACGCGGCGATCGTCCCGATCTCCTCTGTCTATCTGCGCGCCGATCTCACCTTCATCGCCGGCCATCCCCTCGACTACCTGGCGAGCATCACCCGCGGCGTGCGTCTGTGGCTGGTGCCGAGCGAGGAGTACGTCTTCCTCGACCCGAACGAGTCGCGCATCGCCCCCTACGTCGACTTCGTCGACCGCTACCTCCTGCTGCAGCCGACGCGCTGGAACGGCACCGGCTACACGCCGCCGACGCCGGGGGCCGGGCAGCTCTCCTACGGGGCGCTCCTCGCCGATGGCCTCTCGCTGCTCGGCCTGCCGCTCCTCGCCTGGCGCAGCCGCGAGCGCGCCCGGCGGTGGGCGCTGTTCCTCATCTGGGTGACGATCGCCTACGCCTTCGTGCTCACGAGCCTCGTCGAGTACGGCGAGAACAACCGCTTCCGCTTCGACCTCGGCTCGCTGCCCCTCGTGGGCGCGGTCGTCGTGCTCGCCGAGCTCCTCCGCCGCCGCGCCGTGCGCCGGGCGGGGGAGGGGCACCCCGCGGCACTCAGCGCTTCCTCAGGTACTCCGGGCCGAGCTCGCCGACCGAGGGGCAGCCGAGGAGGGCGAGCGTGCGGGTGAACTGCTCGCGGAGCAGCGCGAGCGCCCGATCGACGCCGCGCTCGCCGCCGGCGCCGAGGCCGTAGAGGTAGGCGCGGCCGGCCATGCAGGCGCTCGCGCCGAGGCAGAGGGCCTTCACGATGTCGCTGCCGCGGCGCACCCCGCCGTCGAGGAGGAGCGGCAGCTCGCCGCCGAGCGCCTCGGCGACCGGCGCGACGAGCGAGAGGATCGCCGGCGAGCCGTCGAGCTGGCGGCCGCCGTGGTTCGACAGGGCGATCGCGTCCACCCCCGCGGCGCGCGCCTCGCGGGCGTCGGCGACGCCCTGGATGCCCTTCAGCATCACCGGCCCCCGCCACTCGCCGCGCAGCCACTCGACGTCCCGCCAGGAGAGCGCGGGGTCGAACTGGCTGTTGATGTAGTCGGCGAGGTGGACGGCGCTCGTGCCGTCGCCGACCGCCGCGCCGCGCACGTTCGCGAAGGTGATCGGCTCGGAGCGCAGCAGGTCGAGGGTCCACGCGGGGTGCAGCGCACCGTCGAGGAGGGTGTCGAGGCCGATTTTCGGCGGCAGCGTGAAGCCGCGGCGAAGGTCGCGCTCGCGGCGTCCGAGGACGGGGGTGTCGACGGTGAGCATCACCGCCTCGTAGCCCGCCGCGTCGGCGCGGGCGAGCAGCTCCTTCACGAGGCCGCGGTCCCGCCAGGCGTAGACCTGGAACCACTTCCGCCCGCCGCTCACCGCCGCGACCTCCTCGATCGAGCGGGTCGACATCGTGGACAGCGTGTAGGGAAGGCCGGCGCGCTCTGCGGCGCGCGCCACGGCGAGCTCGCCCGCCGGGTCGGCGATGCGGCTGAAGCCGGTCGGCGCGAGGACGAGCGGGAAGGCGAGGGGCTTGGCGAACAGCGAGCCGGCGATCTCGAGGTTGCCGACGTCGCGCAGCACCCGCGGCGCGAACTCCCAGTCCGAGAAGGCGGCGACGTTGCGGGCCGCGCTCAGCTCGTCCTCGGCGGCGCCGTCGATGTAGTCGAAGACACCGCCGGGGAGCCTGCGGCGGGCGAGGCGGCGGAGGTCGGCGATCCCCGCGGCGCGCGCGAGGCGCCGCTTCACCGGGTCGAGCTCGACGGGGCGGAGCGAGATCACCGAGCGCAGGGTCTCGAGGACGGACATGGTGGCCTCCCGTTGGACCGTTGGATTCTGCCAGCAGGGGCACAATGCAGGTGACCAAGGAGAAATTACCGATGGAGTTCTCGCTCGCGCCCCTCACCCTGCACCGGCCGCACCCCCTGGAGGCGATCGCGGCCGCCGGCGAGGCCGGCTACGACCTCACCGGCATCCAGCTCGCCCTCTACGGCCAGCCCCTCTCGCCGCTCGCGCGCGAGCCGGAGTTCCTGGAGGCGGCGCGGCGGGCGCTCACCGCGGCCGGCCTGCCGGTCCTCGAGGTCTCGAACGTCGTCCTCGACGAGGACTTCTCCCTCGACGACGCGGCGGCGATCGTCGCCTTCGCCGAGGGCGTCGGCGCCCGCTTCGTGCAGTCGGTCTCCTGGGACCCCGAGCGCGGGCGCGCCGCCGCGCACCTCGCCGCGGTGGCCGGCCTCGCCGCCGAGCGCGGCCTCACCGTCGCCTTCGAGTTCATGCCCTACTCGGCGACGCGCTCGCTCGCCGAGGCGCTCGCCCTCCTCGAGGACTCCGGCGCGCCGAACGTCGTCCTGCTCCTCGACAGCCTGCACTTCTTCCGCTCCGGCGGCGCGGTCGCCGAGCTCGCCGCGGTCCCGGCGGCCCGCCTCGGGATCCTCCAGCTCTCCGACGCCCGCGCCGAGGCGCCGCCCTTCGACGCGCTGCGCGCCGAGTCGACGGCCGACCGCCTCGTCCCCGGTGATGGCGAGCTGCCGCTCGCGGAGATGGTCGAGGCGCTCCCGGACGGCCTGCCGGTGAGCCTCGAGGTCCCCTGCCGCGCCCTCGAGGGGCTCGCGCTCGCCGACCAGGCGCGCGCCGTCCTCGAGGGATCGCGCCGCTTCTTCGCCTCGGTGGCCGCCGACAGCTGAGTGCGCCCGGCGCCGCGGGCGGGCGCTCCATCGGGGCGCGGCGCGGCCGCGACGCCGCGAGGTGCGGAGGAGGGCCGGTCGCGGTTATCAAGAGGGGCTGCGGGAGCTCCCCGCCTCGAGAGTTGAGTGAGTGAGGTCATCGTGACGGCGCTTCGGGGAAAGGTGGCACTCGTCACCGGTGCGGGTCGGGGCATCGGTCGGGAGATCGCGGTGGCGCTCGCCGGCGCGGGGGTGAGCGTCGGCCTCCTCTCGCGCACCGAGTCCGAGCTCGAGGAGACGCTCGCGCTCGTCGAGGAGGCGGGAGCCGCAGGCGTGGTCGCCCAGGCCGACCTCGCCGCGGCCGCAGAGCTCGACGCCGCCCTCTCGGCCGTCGTCGACGCCTTCGGCCCTGTCGACCTGCTGGTGAACAACGGGGCGGTCGTCGGGCCGCTCGGCCCGACGACCTCGGCGGACCCCGACGCCTACGCCTTCGCCCTGCAGGTGAATGTCGCCGCGCCGGTGCGCCTCAGCGTCGCGGTGCTGTCCGGGATGCTCGCGCGCGGCTTCGGCCGGATCCTCAACGTCTCGACCGGCGCCGTCGGTCGGGCGAGCTCGGGCGACCCCTACAACTGCTACATCGCCTCCAAGGCGGCCCTCGAGGCGCACACCCTCGGCCTCGCGACCGAGCTCGCGGGGAGCGGGGTGACCGCCAACCTGCTGCGCCCCGGCGTCGTCGACACCGCGATGCAGACCTACATCCGCAACCAGGACCCCGCCGAGGTCGGCAAGGGCTTCATCGACCGTTTCGTCGAGCGCTACGAGGCCGGCCAGCTCCTCACCCCCGACGTGCCAGCGGGGATCGCGCTCGAGATGCTGCAGGGCGAGGAGAACGGCGAGATCGTCTCGGTGAGCGAGCGCCTCGGCCGCACCGTCTGAGCTGAGCTACCCGGCGCCGGGGAGCCGCCACCCGTAAGCTCGCGGCGGGGTGCCAGTCGCCCCGAGGGGAGGGACCCGAATGGCGGATCCGATGGTGAAGGTGACGGGGATCAACCACGTCGTGCTGCACGTCGCGGACCTTGACCGCTCGCTCGCGTTCTACATGGGCGTGCTCGGCTTCGAGGATCGCAACGCCGGAGGCGGCGGCGGTGGTGGTCCCGCCCGCAGGGCCAGCTTCCTGCGCTGCGGGATGCAGGGCCTCGACCTGTTCGAGGCCGAGGAGGCGCACGGCGGCGAGGAGATGAACCACATGGCGCTGAACGTCGAGGCCGACGAGCTCGACGAGGTCGTGGAGGCGCTCACCGCCGCAGGGATCGAGGCCTCGGAGCGGACCAGGCGCAACTCGGTGTTCATCTTCGACCCCGACGGCCACCGCATCGAGATGCTCCCGAAGAGCGCACACGAGCGCACCCGCGAGCGGGAGGCGGCGGCCGCCTCGGCCTGAGGGGCCTTTCAGTCCGCCTCGGCGAGCTCCACGGTGACGGCCGTCTCGCCGGGGCGCTCGACGAGCTCGAGCGCGACGATGCCACCGGCGTCAGTGAGGTCGCCACGTGCCGACTCGATGCGCGCCAGCACGGCCGCCTCGCCGTGCACGACGACGCGCTCGACGGGGGCGCGCATCGAGCGCTTGGCGAGGGTCTTCGCCCGGCGGACCTCACCGAGCACCGCGGCGACGTCGGAGAGGAGCGCCGGGTCGGCCGCCCCACTGCTCGCGAGCTCCTCGGGCCGCGGCCAGGGGGCGCGGTGCAGCGACCCCTCGTGCCACCACGACCAGGCCTCCTCGGTCGCGAAGGGGAGGAAGGGCGCGAACAGCCGGAGGAGCACGTCGAGGCCGCGCCCGAGCGCGTCCCCGGCGGAGGCGGCGCCCGCGTCGTCGCGGTAGGCGCGGGTCTTCACGAGCTCCAGGTAGTCGTCGCAGAAGGACCAGAAGAAGGACTCGGTGAGCTCGAGGGCGCGCGCCGGCTCGTAGCCGGCGAAGGCCGCGCTCGCCTCGCTGACGAGCGCGCCGAGCGCGCTGAGCATCGCCGCGTCGAGGGGCTCGTGGCGCTCGGGCGGGGGGCCGGCTGAGACGCGGGAGAGCGCGAACTTGGTGGCGTTGAGGATCTTGATCGCGAGGCGGCGCCCGACCTTCATCTCGCCCTCGTCGAAGATCGTGTCCACGCCGAAGCGCGCCGAGGCCGCCCAGTAGCGGACGGCGTCGGTGCCGTGCGCGTCGAGGAGGTCGGTCGGGACCGTCACGTTGCCCTTCGACTTCGACATCTTCTTGTGGTCGGGGTCGAGGATCCAGCCGGAGATCGCGGCGTGCGACCAGGGGAGCCCCTCGTGCTCGATGAGCGAGCGGACGACGCTCGAGAAGAGCCAGGTGCGGATGATCTCGTGCGCCTGCGGGCGCAGGTCCATCGGGAACATGCGGCCGAAGAGGTCGTCGTCGTCCCCCCAGCGGCCGGCGATGTGCGGGGTGAGCGAGGAGGTCGCCCAGGTGTCCATCACGTCGGGGTCCCCGACGAAGCCGCCCGGCGCCCCCCGTTGCTCGGGGCGGTAGCCGGCGGGGGTGTCGACCGAGGGGTCGACCGGGAGCGAGGCCTCGTCGGCGAGGAGGGGGTGGTCGTCGTCGATCGAGCCGTCCTCGCCGACGGGGTACCAGGCGGGGAACGGGACGCCGAAGAAGCGCTGGCGGGAGATGTTCCAGTCGCCGTTCAGCCCCTTCACCCAGGACTCGTAGCGGCCGCCCATGAACTCCGGGTGCCAGCGCAGCTCGCGGCCCGCTGCGAGCAGCCGCTCGCGCAGCTCCATCGTGCGCACGTACCACTGCCGGGAGGAGACGATCTCGAGCGGCCGCTCGCCCCGCTCGTAGAACTTCACCGGGTGGGTGATCGGCCGCGGCTCGCCGACGAGCGCGCCCGCCTCGCCGAGCAGCTCGACGATCCGCCGCTGCGCCTGGCGCACGGTGCGGCCGGCGAGCTCGCCGTAGGCGGCGTTGGCGGCTGCGGCGTCGACCGAGCAGAAGGGCTCGGCTCCGAACTCGACCGGCTCGAGCCGCCCGTCGCGCCCGACGACGGTGCGCGTCGTGAGGGCGAGCTCGCGCCACCAGATGACGTCGGTGAGGTCGCCGAAGGTGCAGACCATCGCGATCCCCGAGCCCTTCTCGGGGTCGGCGAGCTCGTGCGCGACGACGGGGACCTCGACGCCGAAGAGCGGCGTGCGCACCGTCGAGCCGAACAGCGGCCGGTAGCGCGGGTCCTCAGGGTGGGCGACGAGCGCGACGCAGGCCGGCAGCAGCTCGGGGCGGGTCGTCTCGATCTCGATGCTCCCCTCGCCGTCGCGGCGCGCGAACGCGAGGCGGTGGTAGGCGCCGGCGACCTCGCGGTCCTCGAGCTCGGCCTGGGCGATCGCCGAGCGGAAGTCGACGTCCCACAGCGTCGGCGCCTCCTGGCGGTAGGCGTGGCCGGCGGCGAGCATCCGCAGAAAGGCCCGCTGGGAGACGCGCTGGGAGGCGGGGGAGATCGTCGTGTACTTGAGCGACCAGTCGACCGAGAGGCCGATCCGCCGGAAGAGCTCCTCGAAGACGGTCTCGTCCTCGTGGGTGAGGAGCGCGCACAGCTCGACGAAGTTGCGCCGCGAGACCGCGACGGCGTGCTCGGGCGGCTCGGAGGGCGGGCGGAAGTCGGAGTCGTAGGCGAGGGCCGGCTCGCAGCGCACCCCGTAGTAGCTCTGCACCCGCCGCTCGGTGGGGAGGCCGTTGTCGTCCCAGCCGATCGGGTAGAAGACCGACTTCCCGGTCATCCGCTGGTAGCGGGCGATGACGTCGGTCTGGGTGTAGGAGAAGACGTGGCCGACGTGCAGCGAGCCCGACACCGTGGGCGGGGGGGTGTCGATCGAGTAAACCCCGGCGCGCGGCCGGCTGCGGTCGAAGAGGTAGGTGCCGTCGCGCTCCCAGGCCTTGCCCCACTTCTCCTCGAGGCCGTCGAGGGAGGGCTTCTCCGGGACGCGCGGGGGCGTGGGGACGCTCTCGGGGCCCGACATCGTGGCTAGTACGGTACTTCCCGTGCTCGCGCTGCATGACACGGCGACGGGCCGCGTCGGCGAGCTCCAGCTGCGCGATCCCGGGGAGCTCGCGATGTACGTCTGCGGGCCGACCGTCTACGGCGCGCCGCACGTCGGCCACGGCCGGATGACGCTCGCCTACGACCTCCTCCGGCGCTACCTCGAGCACCGCGGCCTCGTCGTGCACCACGTCTCGAACGTCACCGACATCGACGACACGATCATCAACCGCGCCAACGCCGAGGCGCGCCCCTGGCAGGAGATCGCCGAGGAGTGCGAGGCGCAGTGGTGGTCGGCGATGGACGGACTCGGCATCCTGCGCCCGCACGAGACGCCGCACGCCACGGCCTACGTCGCGGAGATGGTCGAGCTCATCGCCGAGCTCCTCGCGTCGGGCGCCGCCTACCAGACCTCGGACGGCGTCTACCTCGCGGCCTCGAAGATCCCCGGCTACGGCCTGCTCGCCCATCAGAGCCTCGACTCGCTGCGCGCCGGGGCGCGCGTCGACGTCATCGAGGAGAAGCGCTCGCCGGTCGACTTCGTCCTCTGGAAGGCGGCCAAGCCGAACGAGCCGAGCTGGCCGGCCCCCTTCGGCGAGGGGCGCCCGGGCTGGCACACCGAGTGCGTGGTGATGTCGCTCGCCCTGTTGGGCGAGGACTTCGACCTGCACGGTGGGGGCCAGGATCTGATGTTCCCGCACCACGAGAACGAGCGCGCGCAGGCGGTCGCCGCCGGCCGGCGCTTCACCCGCCACTGGATGCACAACGGCCTCGTGACGGTGAGCGGCGAGAAGATGTCGAAGTCCCTCGGCAACTTCACGACCCTCGCCGAGCTCCTCGAGCAGACCGGGCCGCGCGCCTACCGGATGCTCTCGGTGCGCGCCCACTACCGCTCTCCCCTCGAGGTGAACGCCGAGACGCTGCAGGACGCCTCGGCGGCGCTCGCGCGCGTCGACGCGCTCGCCCGCCGCTTCCCCGGCGCGGCGATGAGCGAGCACCCGCTCGCGAGGGAGGAAGCGGCCCGCTTCGCCGCAGCGATGGACGACGACCTCGACTCGCCGCGGGCGACAGCCGGCCTCTTCGAGGCGTTGCGGCGCGCGCACGCCCTCGCCGACCAGGGTGACGGTGGCGGGGCGGAGGCCCTCGCCGGGGCGGTGCGCAGCCTCTTCTCGGTGCTCGGGATCGACAGCGGCGAGACGGCCGCCGTCGACGAGCGGGAGGCCGCCGCCGCCGAGGCGCTGGTCGGCCGCCGCGACGCGGCCCGCGGCGCGCGCGACTTCGCCGCGGCCGACGCCCTGCGCGCCGAGCTCGAGGCGCTCGGCTACGCCGTCGAGGACACGCCGGGCGGCACGCGCATCCACCGAAGGCCAGCTCAAGCGGGGTGAACCGACCGCGGGGACCCTGCGGTCCCCTTGAGGTGGCTGGTATTCTCCCCGCCGGCGAAACGACCGCTCCCAAGGCCGTTCCGCTGTGCACAGCATCAGAGAGAAGGGGAGCGCCCAGGTGGCGAACGGCACGGTGAAGTGGTTCAACGCGGAGAAGGGCTACGGCTTCATCTCCCAGAGTGGCGGCGGCGACGTCTTCGTGCACCAGTCTGCGATCCAGATGCAGGGCTACCGCACCCTCGAAGAGGGCCAGGAGGTCGAGTTCGAGGTGCAGGAGGGCCACAAGGGCCTCCAGGCCGCGAACGTGCGCTCCGCGTAAGGCCCTCCACCCTCCGGCTCGGACGGCGGGCGCGCCCGGCCGGGCGCTCTCCGCCAGCGGCACCCGCCCCGCCGCGGACTCGCGCGCGGCGGGCAGCCCGCGGCCGCGGGAGGCAGCCTCTATCCTCGGCGCCCGAGCGCCAAGAGGAGGCAAAGGTGACGACAGCCAGGGAGCACGTAGGAGCAGGGCTGCTGGCCAGGGTGGTCCTCGGCATCGACGGCACCGAGCCCTCGATCGCCGCGGCGCGCGCCGTGGCGCCGCTCGTCGGGGCTGCCGGGGGGGAGGTCATCGCCGTCTTCGTGCGCCACCTCCCCGTGCTCGCCGAGCCGAGCGCCGGCGAGGCGATCGCGATCGTCGAGGAGACGATCGACGAGATGGCCGAGCAGGCGCGGCGCGACGCCGAGGAGCTCTTCCGGGGGAGCGGCGTCAGCTACGAGTTCGTCGTGCGCGAAGGCGACCCGGGCCTCGGGATCCTCGCCGTGGCACACGAGCGCGAGGCGACGATGGTGGCGATCGGCGCCACGATCCACGGCCCGGTGGCCGCGCTCCTCGTCGCCTCGGTCGCCGACCACCTC
>Ga0307373_10010661_pt1 | contig 13470 bp, 9 predicted proteins | sample OX2MG_FD_202534 | JGI IMG/M metagenome (GOLD analysis project Ga0307373, IMG submission 202534) | Soil microbial communities from Risofladan, Vaasa, Finland - OX-2 | ecosystem: Environmental > Terrestrial > Soil > Coastal area > Acid sulfate soil | place: Finland: Risofladan, Vaasa | collected... | reverse complement strand
TGCGCGTCGAGGACGGCACGGGTGATGCCGCGGTGGGACACCGCCAGCTGCTCGATCTCGTCCCACACCGTCCCGACCGAGTCGAAGCCGAGGTCGTGCCCGAGGTGCACGGCGAGCTCGCCGGCGATCATCCAGTCCGGCCACGCCTGGCCCGGCGGCACCAGCTTCTGGCCGAGGCGCGAGATGCGCCCCTCGATGTTGGTGGTGGTGCCGGGCCGCTCGTGGGCCTCGGCCGCGGGCAGGACGACGTCGGCGTGGTCGAGGACGTCCCCGGGGGCGGTGGCCACGGCCACCACGAAGCCGGCGGCCTCGAGCGCCCGCCGGGCCAGGCGGCGGTCGGGGAAGTCGCGCAGCGGGTCGCTCCCGAGCAGGACGAGCGCCGTCACCGGCGCGCCCTCGGCCTGGTCGCCGGCGGCCGCGGCCAGGATGTCGGCGGTGCCCCGGCCCCGCACCTCGGGCACACCGCCCCATGCCGCCTCGAACCAGGCCCGTCCGTCCTCGAGCCCGACCCGGCCGGGCAGGACACCCGGCGCCAGGCCCATGTCCAGGGCACCGAGCACGTTCCCCCGGCGCAGGGCGGGCAGGAACCGGGCCTCCGGCAGGGCGGTCGAGAGGGCGCGGGCGGCGTCGGCCACCAACTCGGCGTCCTCCGCCAGCGACGGACGGCCCACGACGACCACGACCGGGCCGGTGGCCACCAGCCGGCGCGCCTCGTCCAGGGCGCCGGCGTCGGTGGCCGCGACGGGGGGCGCTCCCCCGGCCACCAGGGCGTCGACGAGGGCCCGGGCGTCGCCCGGCCCGTAGCGCAGCGACACCGCGGCGTGCTCGGTCAGGGACGTCGCCCGGGGCGACAGCTCGACCAGGGCGAGGTCGCCCTCGACGGCGGCGGCGCGCAGCCGGAGGAAGAGGATCGGGAGCTCCTCGCGGACGTCGCCGGTCAGGAGGATCACGGTCGACGCCGACGCGGCCTGGTCGATCGTGGCGCGGGGCAGGCCGAGCACCAGTTCGGCGGGCAGGCCGTCGCCGAGTTGGGCGTCGACCGAGTCGGTTCCGAGCACGCCCTTGGCCACCCGGGCCCAGGCGTAGGCGCCCTCGTTGCTCAGCCGGGCGCCGCCGATGACCCCGAGCGAGTCGGGCCCGTCGGCCACCGCGGCGCGCAGACCGGTCGCCACCGCCTCGAGCGCCTCGTGCCACGACACGCCGACGAGCGTGCCGCCCTTACGGACCAGCGGCTCACCAAGGCGGTCCTCGCGGTTGACGGCATCGGCCGCGAACCGCCCCTTGTCGCACAGCCAGCCGTGGTTGACCGGGTCGATGTCGATGCCCAGCAGGCGGGTGAGGCGGTCGGACGACGACTGGACGGCCACCCGGCACCCGACGGCGCAGGTCGTGCACGTCGACTCGACCTGGTCGAGGTCCCACGGGCGGGCGGCGAACCGGTAGGGGGTGGCGGTCAGTGCGCCCACCGGGCAGATCTGCACGGTGTTGCCCGAGAAGTACGAGGTGAAGGGCAGCTCGGGGAAGGTGGCGATCTGGATCTGCTCGCCCCTGCCGATGAAGTCGATCTGGGCCTCGCCGGCGACCTCGTCGGCGAACCGGGTGCACCGGCTGCACTGGATGCACCGCTCGCGGTCGAGCAGGACCAGCTCCGAGATCGGGATCGGCTTCTCGAAGTGGCGCTTCTCCTCGACGAAGCGGGTCTCCCCGGGCCCGTAGGCGAGGGTCTGGTCCTGGAGCGGGCACTCGCCGCCCTTGTCGCACACCGGACAGTCGAGGGGATGGTTGATGAGGAGGAATTCGAGGACGCCGTCCTGGGCCTTCTTCACCTTGTCGGAGTCGGTGGTGACCTCCATGCCCGGCGCCGCCTCGAGGAAGCAGCTGGGCATGAGCGTGGCCCCGCGGGGACCGCTCACCTCGACCAGGCACATGCGGCACACGCCGACCGGCTTCATGCGCGGGTGGTAGCAGAACCGGGGGATGAACGTCCCGGCCCGCTCGGCGGCGGCGATCAGCAGCTCGCCCGGCCGGGCGCGGACCGTCCGCCCGTCGACGGTGAGCTCGAACTCGTCCGACGGGGCGGCCTGGTCAGTCATAGGGGCAGCCCCCCTCCTTGATGTGGACCAGGAACTCGTCGCGGAACATGGTGATGGCCGAGTGGATCGACGACGGGATCGACGGTCCGAGCACGCAGATGGTGGTCTGCTGCGGCGGCCACGTCAGTCCCGGTGCGATGTTGTCACAGGCGTCGAGCAGCAGGTCGAGGTCCTCCTCGCGGCCCTGGCCCCGTTCGATCCGCTCCATGATCCGCTCCAGCCAACCCGAGCCCTCGCGGCAGGGCGTGCACTGGCCGCAGGACTCCCGGCTGAAGAATTTGGTGATGCGCCACGCGGCCCGTACGGCACAGGTGTGGTCGTCCATGACGACCACCGACCCGGACCCGAGCATGGAGCCGGCCTCGGCCACCTCGTCCTGGCCGAGGGGCAGGTCGATCTGGTCGGGCCCGAACCAGGGGGCCGACACCCCGCCGGGGATGAACGCCTTGAGCTGGCGCCCGTGGGGGATCCCCCCGCCCAGCACGGGGGCGTTGATGAGATCGTCGAAGGTGGTCGTGACCATCTGCAGCTCGTAGACGCCGGGGTTGTTCACGTGCCCGGCCAGCGCGAACAGCCGGGTCCCCGTCGACCGGCCGCCGCCCAGCGCGGCAAAGGCGGCCCCGCCGTGGACGAGGATCCACGGGAGGTTGGACATCGTCTCGACGTTGTTCACCACGGTGGGGGCCCCGTAGAGGCCGATGGCCGCCGGGAAGTACGGGGGCTTGATCCTCGGGAAGCCGCGCTTGCCCTCGAGCGACTCGAGCAGGGCGGTCTCCTCGCCGCAGATGTAGGCGCCGGCCCCGGGATGGAGCACGACGTCGACCGAGAACCCCGAGCCGAAGATGTCCCGGCCCAGGGCGCCGTGGGCATAGGCGTCGTTGAGTGCCGCCTGCACCCGCTCGAGGCCCAGGGCGAACTCGCCGCGCAGGAAGATGAAGACGCGGGAGACCTGGAGGGCGTAGGCGGCGATGACCACGCCCTCGACCAGCTGGTGCGGGTCCCGCTCGACGAGCATGTGGTCCTTGAAGGTGGCCGGCTCCGACTCGTCGCCGTTGACCACCAGGTAGGTCACGGGCGCCTTGCGCAGCATCGACCACTTGCGCCCGGCGGGGAACCCGGCGCCCCCCCGCCCGAGCAGGCTCGCCGCGTCCACCTCGGCGGCCACGGCCTCGGGGGTCATGGCCAGGGCCTTGCGCAGGCCCTCGTAGCCGCCGGTGGCCAGGTAGCGCTCGAGCGTGTGCGAGTCGTCGTGACCGATCCGGGCGGTGACGATCTTCGGCGGTTCGGTGATCGCCATCAGGCGCCACCCCCGTCGGACGGCGCGGCGGCCTCGCGTGCGGCCCGGGCCTCGGCCTCGGCCGCCCGCTCCCGGGCCACCTCGTCGGGGTCGACGGACAGCCCGTTCGCCCGGCGGACCCGGACGAGCGTCCCGTGCGGCGGGATGTCGGCACTGCGGGCGCCCGAGCGCAGCTCGGCGATCAGCCGGTCGAACGAGTCCGGGGTCTGGGCGCCCACGTAGCGGTGGTTGACCTGGACGCACGGCGGCCGGTCGCAGTCGGCCAGGCACTCGGCCTCCTCGAGGGTGACCGTCCCGTCGGGGGTGGTGCCGCCGCTGCCGATGCCGAGCGAGGCCTCGGCGTGCTCGAGCAGCTCGGCGGCGCCGCCCAGCAGGCAGGCGATGTTGGTGCACACCGCCACCACGTAGGTGCCCACGGGCTCGGTGTGCAGCATGTCGTAGAACGACGCCGTGCCGAGCACCTCGGTCGGCGTGACCCCGACCAGGCCGGCGATGTCGACCATGGCCTCGGGCGTCAGCCAGCCGTCCTGCTCCTGGGCCAGGTGGCACAGCGGGACGAGGGCGGAGCGCGGCTCGGGATACAGCGCGATCAGCTGGCGGGCCCGGGCCAGGATGTCGCCGGACAGGTGGGTGGGCGCAGGAGCTGCCGCGGCGGCGCGCCGCGGCGGCGCGACCGGGGTCGGGTCGGTCACCGGTCCACCTCCCCCATCACCGGGTCGACGGACGACGTCACCACGACGGCGTCGGCCAGCAGGCCGCCGCGCATCATGAGGGGCAGGGCCTGCAGGTTGACGAAGCTCGGCCCCCGGATGTGCATCCGGTAGGGCTTGGGCGACCCGTCCGACACCAGGTAGCAGCCGAGCTCGCCCCGGGGGGACTCCGTCGCCACGTAGACCTCGCCCTCGGGCACGCGGAACCCCTCGGTGAACACCTTGAAGTGGTGGATGAGGGCCTCCATCGACTCGTCGATGCGCCCCCGGGGCGGCGGCGTGACCTTCTTGTCCTGGACCCGGTAGTCGCCCGCCGGCATCTTCTCGACGATCTGTCGGATGATGCGGATCGACTCGCGGATCTCGTTGAGCCGGATGGAGTAGCGGTCGAAGTTGTCGCCGAACGTCCCGACGATGACGTCGAACTCGACCTCGTCGTAGCGGAGGTAGGGCATGGTCCGCCGCAGGTCCCACGGGACACCCGTCGACCGCAGCAGCGGCCCGGTCAGCGACAGCGCCAGGGCCTCCTCGGCCGACAGGTTGCCGACGCCCTCGGACCGCTGGCGGAACACCGGCTGACCGGTGAGCAGCTCGTCGTACTCGTCGAGGCGGGGCAGGATCGTGTCGCAGATGACGGTGACGTCGTCCTCCCACCCGTCGGGCAGGTCGGCCGCCGTGCCGCCGGGTCGGATGAAGTTGTGGTTCATCCGCAGCCCGGTCGTCTTTTCGAAGAAGGCCAGGACCATCTCCCGCTCGCGGAAGCCGTAGATCATCATCGACGTGGACGCGTGGTCCATGCCGTTGGTGGCCATCCACATGAGGTGGGACGACACCCGGTTGAGCTCGACGAGCAGCATCCGGATCCAGTCGGAGCGCGGCGGCATCTCGATGCCGAGGAGCGCCTCGACGGCCAGCGACAGGACCAGCTCGTTGTGGAGCGGCGACAGGTAGTCCATCCGGGTGACGTTGGTCGACCCCTGGACGTAGGTCAGCTCCTCCGCCGTCTTCTCCATCCCGGTGTGGAGGTAGCCGATGACCGGCTTGGTGCGCAGCACCGTCTCGCCGTCGAGTTCGATCATGAGCCGGAGCACCCCGTGGGTGGAGGGGTGCTGCGGTCCCATGTTGATGATCATCGTCTCGTCGTCGGTCTGCTCGACGTCGATGTCGCTGGGGTCGACGACCACGCCCTCGGGCAGGCGCAGGACGGCCCCGGCCTCGCGGCGGAGCTCGTCCGGGGACGTCTGGGTCCGGGGGAACAGCTCCTGGGCACCCTCGGACGTCTCGACCACGAGGCCGGTGGCCGTACCCGCGGCCGAGGGGTCGTCGTAGCGCTCGCCGGACACGGGGTCCGGGAGGTCGGCGTCGGGGTGCGGCCCGTCGCCGGTGGTCGGATCGGAGTCGGTCATCGTGGCCCCGGGGCGCCCTTGAACTGGACCGGCACCCGACCCACCCCGTAGTCCTTGCGCAGGGGGTGGCCCTCCCAGTCCTCGGGCAGGAGGATGCGGGTCATGTCCGGGTGCCCGGTGAAGACGATGCCGAACAGGTCGTACGCCTCGCGCTCCATGGCCTCGGTCCCCGGGTACAGGTCGAAGAGCGTCGCCACCACGGCGTCCTCCGCCGGGACCTGGACCCGTACGCGGACGCGGCGGACCTGGCTCAGCGACAGGAGGTTGACCACGACCTCGAAGCGCTCGGGCGCCACCCCGTCGGGCAGCGTCCGGCCCGGGTGGGTGAGGTAGTCGACGGCGCACAGGTCGGAGCACGTCTCGAAGCCCTCGTCGCGCAGGGCGGACACCACGTCCACGTACTGTCCGCGGGTCGGGAACAGCACCTCGGGCGCCGTACCCAGGCGGCGGCGGGCCGACGAACCACCCGACCGGGCGGGCGCGGGCGCGTCGGAGGCGGTGTCCCCGTCGGCGGCCGTCGTCACAGGGGCTCACCCACGCTGCGGGCGATGATCGGGTTGCGCTTGGGCGTGCCCAGGTGGACGGCGTCCGGCCGGTCCGGGGTCCAGCCCGTCGTGGGGTCGACGTCCTGTTCGCGGGCGTCGTCGGTGTCGCCCCCCTGGTCGGAGGCGAGCCCGGTGGTGTCGGGACGGTCGCCGAGGTCGAGCCCGCGCCGGCGGGTGATGTCGTCGGTCCGCACCTTCTCGTGCAGGGTGAGGATGGCGTGCATCAGGGTCTCGGGCGTCGGGGGGCAGCCCGGTGCGTAGACGTCGACCGGGACGATCTGGTCCACGCCCTGGACGATGGCGTAGTTGTTGAACATCCCGCCCGAACTGGCGCACACGCCCATCGACAGCACCCACTTGGGCTCCATCATCTGGTCGTAGACCTGCCGCAGCACCGGGGCCATCTTCTGGGAGACCCGCCCGGCCACGATCATGAGGTCGGCCTGCCGCGGAGAGGCGCGGAAGACCTCCATGCCGAAGCGGGCCACGTCGAAGTCGGCGGCGCCGACCGACATCATCTCGATGGCGCAGCAGGCCAGGCCGAACGTGGCCGGCCACATCGAATAGGTCCGCGCCCACTTGACGAGGTCCTCGAGCCGGCCGGTCAGGAAGTTGTGCTGGAGGTCCTCGAGTCCCATCGCGCCGCCCGACCCCGATCAGGCGGCGCGGCCGGGGCCGGCCGGTGCGGTGGTGGGCGCCGTCGTACCGGGACCCCCGTCGTCGGGGGCGCCGATGCGGGCGATGGTCGAGTCCGAGGTGCGCGACGGCATGCCGCCGGCCAGGCGCTTCGACGGGCCCCAGCTGAGGGCGCCGTTGCCGACCAGGTAGACGAAGGAGACGAAGACCACGGCGGCGAACACGACCACCTCGACGAGTCCGAACGACCGCAGCTGCCGGAAGATCACGGCCCACGGGTAGAGGAAGACCACCTCGATGTCGAAGATGATGAAGATCATCGCCACCAGGTAGAACCGGACGGGGAACCGGGTCGGCGGGTCGATGCCGGGGACGATTCCGCACTCGTAGGGCGCGATCTTGGCCGCCGTGGGGCGCTTCCTGGGCGCCAGCAGGGCCGACGCGACGAACGACAGGGAGGCGAACAGGAACCCCAGGACGATCAGGATGAGGATCGGAAGGTAGTCGGCCACAGCACGTGTTTTTTACCACGCTCCCTTCCGACAAAGCACATCCGGCCACGGGGCGCGGATCGGGTGCCGCCCGCCCCGGCGACGTGGTCCCGGTGTGCCGACCCGGACCCGTGCCCCTAGCATTGGCGTGTGAACGAAGCGGCCCCAGACACACCCGTGCCCGCAGACAGCGGCGCCCCCGCCGGGGGCCCGGTCGGCCCGGGGCCCGGGCACGTCCACGACGTGCTGGTGGTGGGCGGCGGACCCTCGGGCTCGTCGTGCGCCTACTGGCTGGCCGAGGCCGGATGGGACGTCGCCCTGGTGGAGAAGAAGGTGTTCCCCCGGGCCAAGACGTGCGGCGACGGCCTGACCCCCCGGTCGGTACGCCAGCTCGCCGACATGGGCGTCGAGAGCTCGCTGGCAGGTGCGCACCGCTACGGCGGTCTGCGGGCCCACGCCTTCGGCCGGGTGCTCGAGCTGCCCTGGCCCGAGCACCCCTCGTTCCCCTCGTACGGCTACGTCATCACCCGCCACGACCTCGACGCCCTGGTCAACGAACGGGCGTCCAAGGCCGGGGCCACGGTATGGCAGGGGACCGAGGCGCTGGAGCCGATCGTGGACGACACCGTGGTGGTGCCGGGCGGTGCCGGGCTGCCGTCGTGCGTCGGCGCCGTGGTCCGGGAGAAGGCCGCCGGGCAGGTCCGCGAGGTCCGGGCCCGCTACGTGGTCGTGGCCGACGGGGCGAACTCGCGCTTCGGACGTGCACTCGGGACCAGCCGGGACCGCAGTCAGCCCATGGGCATGGCCCTGCGCGGCTACTACGCCTCGCCCGGGCACGACCAGCCCTTCATCGAGTCGCACCTCGACATCCGCGACGGCGAGGGCAACGTCGTGCCGGGCTACGGATGGATCTTCCCGCTCGGCGACGGACGGGTGAACGTCGGCGTCGGCCTGCTCTCGACCGACCGGCGGTGGAAGGGCGTGAACACCGGCACCCTCATGGAGCACTTCGTCGCCTGGGCCCCGAAGGAGTGGGAGCTCTCCGCGGCCACCGCCCTGGGTCCGGCCACCGGCGGCAAGCTCCCCATGGGGCTGGCCGTCGGCCCGAGGGTCGGTGCCACGACGCTCGTCGTCGGCGACGCTGCGGGCACGATCAACCCGTTCAACGGCGAGGGCATCGCCTACGGCTACGAGACGGGCCGTCTGGCCGCGGCCTCGCTCGGCGAGGCGCTCTCGGGCGACGGCGTGTCCGCACTCCTGCGCTACGAGGACCGGCTCGAGGAGGCCTACGGGCTCTACTTCCGGGTGGCCCGTGCCTTCATCCGGGTCATCGCCCATCCCGAGCTGATGCGGCTGTGCGTCGGGACCGGGATGCGCTCCGAGACGCTGATGAGCTGGATCCTGCGGATCATGTCGAACCTCGTCCGCCCGGACGAGACCGGACCGGCGGAGGCCGCCTACCGGGCGCTCGCCGCCATCGCCCGCTTGGCACCCGAAGGCGTCTGACCCCGCCGGGGCGGCCCGCGTCGGACGCCACGCCGTCGGGGCGGTCCCGGGCTACTTGGTCGCCGCTGCCGCCACCCGGGCGACCACGGCGTCGTAGGCCGGGGTGAACACCTCACCCGGGATCGCCGGTCCATTGGTCGACGGCTGGAGCACGGTCACGATGCGCCCGCCCAGCAGGTAGGCGTCGCCCACCACCTCGGTTCCGGTGCCCGGCAGCGCGTAGGTGGTGATGACGCCGTAGGTCTGCACCCCGGCCGGGCCGGTCAACGTGACCGGCTGCACCTGCACCGTGGCACCGGGGACGGCGCCGGTCGCCAGGGAGCCCGCGTACTGCTGGTAGCAGAGGTCGAACTTCGGGTTGGTGAAGATGGCGTCGAGCGCCTGGACCTGGCCGGGCGAGGCGAGTGTCATCGTCTTCGACCCCATCTCCATCGCGGCACCCGCCGGGCTCTGGAAGGTCGGCGACTGCACCAGGCTCGTCTGGTTCGGCAGCGAGCCGGATCCGAACAGGCCGGCCACGACCGAAGAGCTGGTGTTCAGGCACGACGCCATGGTGTTGGTGGCGTCGGACTGGGCGGCGGCCGGGGCCACCGGCGGGCGCACCACGGCCTGGGCCGGCGGTGCCTCGGTCCAGCCGGCGGGAAGGTCGGACAGCCGCACGTTGATGGTGCCGGCCAGTGCGGTGTCGGCCGCGGGCGATGGTCCCTGCGACGGCGGGGCCGCGACCGTGGGCGTCGACGAGGCGTTCCGCTTGGAGATCACGTATGCGGCACCGCCGCCCAGCACGAGGACGAGCGCCACCACGAGGGCGATCACCACGGCGCGGTTGGTGCGCTTCGGGGTGTCGGCCAGGACGGCTGCGGTACCGCCGTCGCCACCGGTCGCACCGCCGAGTGGGGCGGCGCCGGGGCCGCCGGCGGCCGGAGGGAAGCTGCCCGGGGTGGCCGGCGGAGCGGCGGGTCCCGCCGCCACCGGCGGGGGCGGCTGCACGGCCAGCGGAACCGGATCGACGGGCGGGGCGGGCGGACTGGCCGGCGCAGTCGCGGCGGGGGCGGCCGGACCGGCGGTCGGGACAGAGCCGCCCGCCATGGCGTCCGCCGCTGCGGCGGCGCCGGCCGCGCCGGCCGTGGCCGCGGCCTTCGGCTTGCGGGGGGCGAGCTTGTACCACGGCGTCTTGGCGTCGGTCGGTGCGGGTGCGGCCGGGTTCGGTGCGGCAGGGGCGGGTGCGGCCGGGTTCGGTGCGGCAGGGGCGGGTGCGGCCGGGGCGGCGGCGACCGCTGTACCGGCCGTGGCCGTGGCCGTGGCCGCGGTCTTCGGCTTGCGGGGGGCGAGCTTGTACCACGGCGTCTTGGCGTCGGCCGGGGCGGCCGGGGCGAAGTCGACCGGTGCGGCGGGGGCCGGAGTGGCCACCGGGGCCGCCACCGACGCCGACGCCGGGGCCGGGGCCGGGGCCTGGGCCTGGGCCTGGGCCTGGGCGTACTGCAGCGGGTCCGCGACGGCGGCGGGGGGGGCGGCAGGGGCCTTCGGCTTGCGGGGGGCGAGCTTGTACCACGGGGTCTTGGCGTCGGCCGGGGCGGCCGACGCGGGCGCGACCGGGGTGGCCGACGCGGGCGCGACCGGGGCGGCGGTGACCAGGGCCGGTGCGGCGGCGGCCGGGGCCGCGGCCTTCGGCTTGCGGGGGGCGAGCTTGTACCACGGGGTCTTGGCCGGAGCAGGAGGCGCGGTGATGGTCGCCGAGAGGGGCGGGTCGTCCCACCCGTTGGCCGGCGACGGGGCCTGCGGGGGTGCGGGCGCCGGCTCACCGTAGGTAGGGGACTGCATCGCCGGGCCCGGCGACGCAGTCGGCGGCCCCGACGGGAACGCGGGCGCCGGCGGGGCCGACGCCGGCTGGAACACGGGTTCGGGAGGAGCGGGGAGCGGTTGGAACGCGGGCGCCGGGGGAGGCGACACCACAGGCGGGGCAGCCTCCGGCTGGTAGGCCGTCACCGGGGGCGGTGACACCACGGGGGCGGGGGGCGGCGGTGCGAGCCGTGCACTCGGCTCCTGGCCCGGTGCGGTCCCATCGACCGGTGCGGGACCACTTCCGTTCCCGTTGGCCGCGATCGACGGGTCGAACGCGGGTCCGGGAGCCGGCACGGCACCGCCCGATGGTGCAGCGGCCGCCGCGGCGCCGGCGGCGGCGATGCCGGCGGTGGCGTACGAGGGCGCCGGCGGGGTGGGTGGCGCGGGCGGTGCGGCGGAGCCGGAGGCCGGGAGCGACACGCCGACCTCGGAACCGGCGGCGGCCGGGGCGGCCGGGACGGCCGGGGCCGGAGCGGCAGGCGCTGGCGCTCCCCGGTAGCGGGCGAGCCACGCCGGCAGGGCCTGGTCCAGGTACGCGGCCTGGCCCGGCGAGACCGTGTCGGTAGGGAGCAGGAACCGAATGGACTGGCCACCCGAGGTCAGCTCCAGGATGGCGGCTGCTCGGCCGTCGGGCAGCTGGATCTCCTCGTGGCACGTGGCCGAATCGAGTGCCGACCAGACGAGCAGCCGTTCGATCTGGGGCTGGGGCCCCTGGACGGTGATCCCCGCCGCGGTGAACAGCAGGCTGATGCCCTCGGTCGTCTTGGTCCCGCGGTCCGCGTCGCCGGCCAGGGCGACGCCCGGCAGCTGCATGCCCTCAGGAGGTAGCTCCGTGATCCCGACGGTCATGCATCGCTCCTTCGTGGTCCGATGTGGTTCGCCACCGGGCGGGGTCCGCCCGCCGGTCCTGGCCTGCACCGTCGCGACCCGGCTGATCCCGACGCCTGCGGCGTGTGCGCCCCCATAGGCCACGCACCGTCCACATTCTGCCCCATGGACGGACCGGAGCGGGGTTACCCACGCACCACAACGGGAGTATCGGCACGGTCCGGCGTCATCTTGACCACGGGACCGTAGGCCGTCAGTTGGCGATCGCCTCGACGATCGCCTCGGCGGCACACGACAGCGCCCGGTCGAATTCGGTGTCGCCGTGGGCCATCGACGGAAAGGCGACCTCGTACGGTCCGGGAGCCAGTGCGACCCCACGGTCGAGCATCGCCCGGAAGAACCGTGCGTACACACCGGTGGCGGCCGAGGCGGCGGCTCCTGCATAGTCGTGCACGTCGGGCCCGTCCACGGGCACGAGGAAGAGACCGAGGAGGGGGCCGACCACCGGGACCCGCGCCGTCAGGGCCCGTCCGTCGGCATCGCCGGCGCCGGCCGTCGCCAGGGCGTCGGTCAGGACCTGCTGGAGCGAGTCGCCGAACGACGCCACCCGCGCCGACAGCCCCGCGTACGCGTCCGGCGACAACATCCGCAGGACGGTCAGGCCGGCCGCCGTGGCGAGCGGGTTACCCGACAGGGTTCCCGCCTGGTACACCGGGCCGAGGGGCGCCAGGACGGACAGGACGTCGGCGCGCCCTCCGAATGCTCCGACCGGCAGGCCGCCGCCGATCACCTTGCCGAAGCACCAGAGGTCGGGCTGCACGCCGGTGTACGCGGCCGCGCCGCCCTCGCCGAGGCGGAACCCGGTGATCACCTCGTCGAAGATCAGCAGGGCGCCCGCCGCGTCGCACGCGGCCCGCAGGCCCTCGAGGAATCCGTCCACCGGCGGGACGAGGCCCATGTTGGCGGCCACCGCCTCCACGATCACGCAGGCCACCCGGTCGTCGAGCTCGGGCACCACGTTGTACGGCACGACGACGGTGTCGGCCACCGCGGCCGCGGGCACACCGGCCGAGTCCGGGAGCCCGAGCGTGGCGACCCCGCTCCCCCCTCCGGCCAGGAGGCCGTCCGAGTGGCCGTGGTAGCAGCCGTCGAACTTGACCACACGGTCCCGTCCGGTGAAGCCGCGGGCCACGCGGATGGCGCTCATGGTGGCCTCGGTGCCCGACGACACCAGGCGGACCTGCTCGCAGCCCGGCACCCGCTCGACGATGGCCTCGGCCAGGAGCACCTCGCCCTCGGTCGGCGCGCCGAAGGTCGTGCCCCGGTCGGCGGCCGACCGCACCGCCGCCACCACCTGGGGGTCGGCGTGCCCGAGGATCGAGGCCCCGTAGGACTGCACGAAGTCGAGCAGCTTGTTGCCGTCGGCGTCCCAGACGTAGGCACCCTCGCCTCGGGCCACGAAGTACGGGTGGCCGCCGACCGAACGGAACGACCGGACCGGTGAGTTCACGCCGCCGGGGATCACCCGCACGGCCCGTTCGAACAGGTCGTCGGACCGGGCGCGCCCGTGCGGGTCAACCATGCAGCACCTCGGCCAACTCGCCGGCGAAGTAGGTCAGGACGAAGTCGGCGCCGGCCCGCTTGACCGCGGTGACCTGCTCGAGGGCCACCGCGGGCCCGTCGATCCAGCCCCGCTCGGCCGCCGCCTGGACCATGGCGTACTCGCCGCTCACGTGGTAGGCGGCCACCGGCACGTCGACGGCGGCGCGCACCTGGCCGACCACGTCGAGGTAGGTGAGGGCCGGCTTGACCATGACGATGTCCGCTCCTTCGGCGACGTCCAGCGCCACCTCGGCCAGGGCCTCGCGTCCGTTGCGGGGATCCTGCTGGTAGCCCGTGCGGTCCCCGCCGCCGACGATGGTGACGTCGGCCGCCTCGCGGAACGGACCGTAGAGCGCGGACGCGTACTTTGCCGCGTAGGCCAGGATCGCCGTGTTCGGGTGCCCGTCCCCGTCGAGCGCGGAACGGATGGCCGCCACCTGGCCGTCCATCATCCCGCTCGGCGCGATGACGTCGGCACCGGCGTTCGCCTGCACCACGGCGAGGTCGGCGTAGC
>Ga0307373_10010660_pt1 | contig 13470 bp, 15 predicted proteins | sample OX2MG_FD_202534 | JGI IMG/M metagenome (GOLD analysis project Ga0307373, IMG submission 202534) | Soil microbial communities from Risofladan, Vaasa, Finland - OX-2 | ecosystem: Environmental > Terrestrial > Soil > Coastal area > Acid sulfate soil | place: Finland: Risofladan, Vaasa | collected... | reverse complement strand
TGAAGCCCAGCGCCCCGACATAGAACGCGAGGCTTCGCTCGAAGTCGCGCGGAACGATTTCCACGTGGTCGATCCGTTTCAGCATGCGCTCGTTCCTCCGACCGCATCGCAGCGTCCGTCGCGGTCACGCCGACGATAGCATTTCGCGTTTCGCGTCGGCGGCACGGCAGGGCAATCGCATATGGCGGCCTCGCCCTTCGAGACGGCTGCTTCGCAGCCTCCTCATCCTTCGAGACGCCCCACGCCCTCATGCTGAGGAGCGTAGCGTCTCGAAGCATCGAGGGCGTGGGGCTCCTCAGGATGAGGCCGCTTGATTGATTTCCTCGTCCTGAGGGCTCGCGCAGCGAGCGTCTCGAAGGATGAGGAAATCAAATGCCATTGCTCTGGGCGGCACCGTGATTCTCCTTGACTCGCAAGGTCTAATATGCTATGTAAAACGCATACTTAAAGATGCGCCCGTCGGCAACCGCCGTGCGGGCGTTTTCTTTTGCGCGCTTCCGCCTGCGGCTTCCGCCATGCACCTCCGCATCCAGCAATTCGTCCACGAATATCTGGTGGATCTGAACGCGGCCGCGGCTGCGCGCCGCTGCGGCTATCCGGCGAAGGCTTCGGCTTTGCGCGGCAACAAGCTGATGGCGCGCAAGGACGTGCAGGAAGCGGTGAAGCAGGCGATGGCCGAGCGCGCCGCGCGCACCGGCGTCACCGTCGATCGCGTCGTCCGCGAATATGCCCGCATCGCCTTTGCCGACGCGCGCAAGTATTTCGATTGGGGGCCGTGGGGCGTGAAAGTGCGGCCGGCGGCGACGCTCGACGCCGATGCCGCCGCGGCGGTCGCGGTGCTCAGGGTTGGCGGCGTCAGGTCCGGGCGCCCAACGCACCTCCGCCTGCACGACAAGATGCGCGCGCTCAACATGCTGGCGCGTCACCTCGGCCTTTCGACGGAACGCCGCCGGACCTACAGCCTGCGGCCGGACGACAAGCTCGACGACCGGGCGGGGTTCGCGCGGGCCGGCCGGGCGGCGCGCGAAATCCTCCGTTGCCGGATCGAGGAGCAGGAGGACGAGGAGCTGAAGCTGGCGCGCGAAATCGAGCAGGCGTGGCGCGAAGTCGTTGGCGCCGATGCCAACTCAAAAGCAACCCTCTCCCCCAAGTTGGGGGAGCTTGCCGCCATGCCAAGCGTCCCACGGACGCGTGACTGAACATGCCGGGTGGCATGTTCAACGGCGGCAAGAGGTGAGGGGGCGTTACTCGATCTCGACCGATCGCGCTCTAGATCGGCCGCACCCGCGCCGGCACGCCCATGGCGCACTCGAGCGCCGCGCGGTCCCAGTGGCCGGCATCGGCCGCGGCGGCATAGGTGGTGGCGAGAAAATCGAGCAGCAAAGCGTCGGGCTCGGCGGCCTCGCGAACCGTGTCGTAAGGCAGGATGAACTCGCCCAGCGTGGCGTCGAAGGCGGCGCCCGCCGTCACCGGCCGGTCGCGGAAGCCTGCCGGTTCGGGATAGGCATAGGAATAGAACGCGGCCTGCGGGAACGCGTCGTTGCCCGGCCAGAACCCGGCGCTGCTCACCTCGTGCGAATAGGCTTCGCGCGCCACATCGTCGGGAAGGCCGGGCACGCCGCCGGGATGGAGCGGCGCCTTCCGGCCGGAGAACCGCGTGACCGCGAGGTCGAAGCTGCCCCAGAAGAAATGCGCCGGGCTCGCTTTGCCGAGAAAGCCGCTGCGGAACAGCTTGAAAATGCGGTCGGCCTGGACGAGGACGCGCCAGAAGCGGTGGGCGGCGTCGGCGTCATAGGCGGCGTGGCTGCGGTCCTGCGGAAATCGGATCGGGTTCGGCACCTCGTTCGGCATCTCGTTGATGGCGACCGCGACGCCGATCTCATTCAGCAGCGCGATGACCCGGCGATGGAAGTCGGCAACGGTCTGCGGCTCGAGCGGAAGATTCCGGTCCTCGCCCCGGCTGGTGCGGATGGTGAGGCGATGGCCGATGAAATCGAACTCGATCTCGAGGATTTCGCGGCCGATCGGGATCGGCGACGTGCCGAGCCCGCGCGCCGTGGCGTAAAACGGCACCTGCCAGCTATGGTTGACCCAGGGCGTCAGCGCCAGCCGGACCTTGCCGACGATCTGCGTCCAGAGCTGCAACGTCGCGGCCGTGTCGCGCCAAGCGGGATAGGGTAGGTCGGGCCAGACGCTGGCGGCGCTCATCGCGTTCCTCCTGTCGACTGCCGACAAGTTACGGCCGAAGAGGATAGCTGCGGCCGAAGGTAGCGCCGCATCGCAACTTGCGCCCGCATGTTCTTGTTATGTTCTTCATAAAATGCTATAAGCTGCGTCCGCGTTGGGGGTGAGGGCACGCCGTGGGAAAAAACTCGTCGATTGAGTGGACGCACCACACGTTCAATCCCTGGTGGGGATGCGTGAAGGTGTCTGCCGGCTGCAAGCATTGTTATGCGGAGACATGGTCACGGCGCGTCGGTCTCGACATTTGGGGGGCGCGAAACGAACGGCGTTTCTTCAGCGATGCCCATTGGCGCGAGCCGGTCCGGTGGAACGCGGAAGCGGCCGCATCGAAAACGCGGCGGCGAGTGTTTTGTGCTTCGATGGCGGATGTTTTCGAGGCGCGGAGCGATCTCGACTGGGTGCGCGAGCGCCTTTGGACTCTAATCGAAAGCACGCCCGCACTCGATTGGCTGCTGCTGACGAAGCGTCCCGAGCAGATCGCCGAAAAGGCGCCTTGGGGCAATCGCTGGCCGCCGAACGTTTGGCTTGGAACCACTGCCGAGAATCAACTGTGGGCAAATCGGCGCATTCCCATCCTGCTGGAACATCCCGCCGCCGTGCGGTTCGTTTCGTGCGAGCCGTTGGTCGGTCATCTCGATTTGTCTCGCTGGATGAGTCGCGAGAAGGCGGCGCACGGTATCAATTGGGTGATTGCCGGCGGCGAGAGCGGATCAAAAGCGCGGCCGATGAATCCGGAATGGGTGCGGTCGCTGCGCGACCAGTGTACGCGCGCGAACGTCGCGTTCCACTTCAAGCAGTGGGGTCAATGGTGCCCTGATCGATCGGACGTGAGCGTCAGCGCAAAAAGGCTCCGAGTTTTTGATTCCTTCGGAAAAGCGTCGACGATCATGCGCTTAGGCAAGCATTCTGCTGGCCGTGAGTTGGATGGCAGGCCTTGGGACCAATTTCCGATTCCAGAGGAAGGCGCGCTCACCATCAAAGTATTTGCAGCTGACTAGAGGCTATATATGACAGGCGCTCCTCTTCCAGCGCACCTGAACCCAAAAAAATATGAAATGGATGAGGATGGCCTTCCGCGAGAAATCGTCGGGGAGTGGGCTTGGGAAAAGCACGCGCGTCTGCAAAAGTATGTCGGCATCAGCAGCGGTGTCCGACAGAAATTTCTAGGACCACGCGATGCAGGTGCAACCTATATCGAACTATTTTGTGGCCCAGGGCGCTGCAGGGTCGCCCGGACTTCGAAGATTGTTGATGGTAGTCCGCTCGTTGCATGGAATGAATCCGTCACGCGGAAAACGGCGTTTCGCCAAGTCCATATTGCCGATTTTGATGCTGCCCTGGTTGGAGCAGCTGAAGCGCGTCTGCAAAGGCTCGGAGCGCCTATTTTTGCAGAAGTCGGTTCCGCATCCGCGACCGTCGATAAAGTGATCTCGAAACTCAATCGCTACGGCCTCCATCTTGCGTTTCTCGATCCCTATAACTTGGAAGCTCTACCGTTCGAAGTGATCCGCAAATTGGCGGCGATTAAGCACATGGACATACTGGTCCATATCAGTGGCCAGGACTTGCAGCGAAACTTGCGGACGTACGTCCAGAAAAAAGGATCGCCGCTCGACACGTTCGCTCCGGGCTGGCGTGATAACATCGATACGAGACGCCGAGGTTTCGATGTACGGTCGGCGATTCTTGACCATTGGAGGAAATTGGTCCGCGCCGAGGGAATGAGGACGGCCGAAACTTTTGAAAAAGTAAGAGGTCCAAACAAACAGCCACTTTATTGGCTTGCATTCGCAGCGCGTCACGATCGTGCGCACGAATTCTGGAATAAGATCAAAGATATAAGTGGTGAGGCACAGTTGCCCTTCTAGCCATTGGCCCTTGCTTTCCCGCCTCGTTTCCCCTATCTAAAGCCCACTTTTCAACAACCCACACGCGGGGTTTGGCTCTCGTCCCGCATCAAGGACGAGACGCCTTTCCGGTGCTGGCCCAAAAGGCCGGTTCACACGCCCCGCGGCGGCCTAACCGGAGAAAGGATGCCATCGATGGCGATTCCCGATTTCACCATGCGCCAGCTCTTGGAAGCCGGCGTTCATTTCGGCCACCACACCCGCCGCTGGAACCCGAAGATGGCGCCGTTCATCTTCGGCGTGCGCAACGGCGTGCACATCATCAATCTCGAAGAGACCGTGCCGCTCCTGGGCCGCGCGCTCCAGGCGCTGCGCGACGTCGCCGCCGGCGGCGGCCGCGTGCTCTTCGTCGGCACCAAGCGCCAGGCGCAGGAGCCGATTGCGGACGCCGCGAAGCGCTGCGGCCAATATTTCGTCAATCACCGCTGGCTCGGCGGCATGCTGACGAACTTCAAGACCATCTCGGCGTCGATCAAGCGGCTCAACAATCTCGACGAAAAGATCGCCGAGCCCGAGAGCGGCTTGACCAAGCGCGAAATCCTCGAGCTGTCGCGCGACCGCGACAAGCTTGAGCGCGCGCTCGGCGGCATCAAGGAGATGGGCGGCCTGCCCGACATCCTGTTCGTCATCGACACCAACAAGGAGTCGATCGCGGTGCAGGAGGCGAACCGGCTCAAGATTCCCGTCGTTGCCGTATTGGATAGCAACTCGTCGCCCGACGGTATCGCCTATCCGATCCCGGGCAACGACGACGCGATGCGCGCGGTGCATCTCTACTGCGAGCTCGCCGCCGGTGCAGTGCTCGACGGCCTCCAGGCCGAGATGGTCGCGGCGGGCGGCGACGTCGGCGCTCAGGCCCAGCCGCTGGTCGAGACGCCGGTCGAGAAGCCGGCCGAGGCCACAAAGCCCGCCGAAGGCGCGACGGCCTAGTTATCTCGGTGTCATGGCCGGGCTTGGCCCGGCCATCCACGTCTTTTGTTTGTTAAGGCGTGGATGCCCGGCACAAGGCCGGGCATGACAACACGAACGGATTGCAGGAACGAGGAACCGAACCATGGCTGAAGTCACCGCTGCGCTGGTCAAGGAGCTGCGTGAGCAGACCGGCGCCGGCATGATGGATTGCAAGCGCGCGCTGGCCGAGACGCAGGGCGATCTCGAAGGCGCGGTCGACTGGTTGCGCAAGAAGGGCCTCGCCGCGGCGGCGAAGAAAGCCGGCCGCGTCGCCAGCGAAGGCCTCGTCGGCGTCGCGGTCAAGGGCAACGCCGGCGCGCTGGTCGAGGTCAACGCCGAGACCGACTTCGTCGCGCGCAACGAGACGTTCCAGAATTACGTCAAGACCGTCGCGCAGATCGCGCTCGACAAGGGCGACGATGTCGCGGCGCTCAAGGCGGCGCCGTTTCCCGGCAGCGGCCGCAACGTCGGCGAAGAGCTGACGCACATGATCGCCACCATCGGCGAGAACATGAACCTGCGCCGCGCCAAGCGGCTGACGGTCGGCAAGGGCGCGGTTGCCGCTTACATGCATTCGGCGCTGGCGCCCGGCCTCGGCAAGATCGGCGTGCTGGTCGCGCTCGAATCGCCCGCGACGTCCGACGCGCTCGGCGCCGCCGGCCGCGGCCTGGCGATGCACGTCGCCGCCGCCAATCCGCGCTATCTCGATGCCACTTCGGTCGACGCCAAGGATCTCGAGCGCGAGCGCGGCGTGCTGCGCGAGCAGGCCAAGGCCTCGGGCAAGCCGGACAATATCATCGACAAGATGGTCGAGGGCCGGCTCAAGAAGTTCTACGAGGACACCGTGCTCCTCGAGCAGATCTACGTCGTCGACGGCGAGAGCAAGGTCGCCAAGGTCGTCGAAGCCGCCGCCAAGGATTCGGGCGCGGCGGTGAAACTCGCCGGCTTCGCCCGCTTCGCCCTGGGCGAGGGCATCGAGAAGGAAAGCACCGATTTCGCCGCCGAGGTCGCCGCCGTCGCCAAGCGGTAGCGCGGTACGGAATCGGCGCTTCGCGCCGCTGCCTCCTCAGGTGAGGGGTGTCGTGCCTGACCGTGGCGGATGGGTCTACATCGTGACCAACCGACCGAACGGAACTCTTTATGTCGGCATGACCAGCGATCTGGCCCGCCGGACGTGGGAGCATCGCGCAGGGGCGGCCGATGGCTTCACCAAGCGGTATGGCCTGAAACGTCTCGTCTTTGCCGAACGTCACGACGACATCCGTACAGCGCTTCAGCGCGAGAAGAACCTCAAACACTGGTCGCGCGCCTGGAAGGTGCGTTTGATTCGCGAGCAGAACCCGGATTGGAATGACCTCTACGACCAGCTCGTCTAATTTTGCCGTCATGGCCGGGCTTGTCCCGGCCATCCACGCCTTGATCGATGTGCGGACGTGCGGTAAAGCCGTGGATGCCCGGGTCACGGCCTCGCGGCCGGCCCGGGCATGACGAGCTAAGGTACGCGCCTGCTCGGTACCGGGGACTCCGAAAGCTGCCCCGGTCCCCTGACGCGCTATTCCCGATGCTTATCCCCACGGCGCTCTTCGTGTATTATCCGCGCCGTCCCTTGTGAATTGCACGAGAGCGTTAAGCCATGGCCGCCGAACCCGCTCGGGCTGTCGCCCCTGCCGTCAAATTCCGCCGCGTCCTGCTGAAGCTTTCGGGCGAGGCGCTGCTCGGCGATCAGGGCTACGGCCTCGATCCCAAGGTCGTCCAGCGCCTGGCGGCGGAGGTCAAATCGGTCCACGGCCTCGGCGTCCAGGTCGCGCTGGTGATCGGCGGCGGCAACATCTTCCGCGGATTGGCGGGCGAGGGTGCCGGCATCGATCGCGCCACCGGCGACTACATGGGAATGCTCGCCACCATCATCAATTCGCTCGCCATGCAGTCGGCGCTCGAGCGCATGGGCGTGCCGACGCGCGTGCAGTCGGCGATCTCGATGCAGGCGGTGTGCGAGCCGTATATCAGGCGTCGTGCCATCCGCCACATGGAGAAGGGTCGCGTCGTGATCTTCGCCGCCGGCACCGGCAATCCGTTCTTCACCACCGACACCGCGGCGGCGCTGCGCGCGTCGGAGACCGAGTGCCAGGCGCTGTTGAAAGCGACCAAGGTCGACGGCGTCTATACCGCCGATCCGAAGAAGGACATCTCCGCCAAGCGCTTCGACCGGCTGAGCTACCTCGACGTGCTGTCGAAGGACCTTCAGGTGATGGACGCGGCGGCGGTGTCGCTGGCGCGCGAGAACCGCATCCCGATCCTGGTATTCTCGATCCACCAGGCGGGCTCGTTCGCCGACGCGATCACCGGCAAGGGCCGCTTCACCATCATCGAGGAGGCGTCGTGAGCGAGGATCCGATCGTCACCGCACTGCGCAAGCGCATGGACGCCGGGCTCGACGCGCTGCGCAAGGAGTTCGCCGGTCTGCGCACCGGCCGCGCCTCGCCCAACCTGCTCGATCCGGTGCGCGTCGAAGGCTATGGCCAGGTCATGCCGATGAATCAGGTCGGCTCGGTGAGCGCGCCGGAGCCGCGACTTATCGTCGTGCAAGTGTGGGATAAGGGCTTGGTCAAGGCGGTGGAGAAGGCGATCCGCGAGTCCAACCTCGGCTTGAACCCGCAGATCGACGGCCAGCTCGTGCGCGTGCCGGTGCCCGATCTCAGCGAGGACCGGCGCAAGGAGATGACCAAGGTCACCGCGCGCTACGCCGAGCAGGCGCGGGTTTCTGTCAGGAATGTCAGGCGCGAGGGCCTCGACGGCCTGAAAAAGCAGGAAAAGGACGGAAAAATCTCGCAGGATCAGCACCGCAAGCTCGAAAAAGACGTGCAGGCCCTGACCGATGCGACGATCAAGCGTGTCGACGAGATGCTCCATCAAAAAGACAAAGAAATCCTGCAGGTGTAGTTCCCTGTCATGAACGACTTCTCGCCCCTCGATCCGCCGCCGCCGCCGGTGCACGTCGCGATCATCATGGACGGCAACGGCCGCTGGGCCAAGGCGCGCGGCCTGCCGCGCATCGCCGGTCATCGCGCCGGCGCCGAAGCCGTGCGCCGCACGCTCACCGCGTCGGTCGAGCTCGGCATCAAGTATCTCACGCTGTTCGGCTTCTCGTCGGAGAACTGGAAGCGGCCGGCGACCGAGGTCAGCGACCTGATGGGCCTGCTGCGCCATTACATCCGCGGCGAGATCGCCGAGCTCCACCGCAACGGCGTCCGCCTGCGCATCATCGGCGACCGCACGAAGCTGCCTGCCGACATCGTCGGCATGATCGATAACGCCGAGACGCTGACCGCGGGCAACGACCGGCTCAACCTGTCGATCGCGCTGAGCTATGGCGGCCGTGCCGAGATCGCGCTCGCCGCGCGTCGCCTCGCCGAGGACGCCGTCGCCGGACGCATTGCGTCGGCCGCCATCGACGAGGACGCGTTCGCCGCGCGTCTCCTCACCGCCGACATTCCCGATCCCGACCTGCTCATCCGCACCAGCGGCGAGCAGCGCATCAGCAATTTCCTGCTCTGGCAAACCGCCTACGCCGAGCTGGTGTTCACGCCGACGCTGTGGCCCGACTTCGCCAAAAGCGATCTCGAAAAGGCCCTGCGCGACTATCAAGGCCGCGATCGCCGCTACGGCGCCTCCGTTGGCTCGCGCTAAGGGTGTCGAATTGCAATCCGGTGCTCGCGTTTTTGTCCTTGAGCGCTGAACAGGTTTCACTCCCTCACACTGCCCTCGCCCCCTTGAGGGGGAGAGGGTTGCTTTGGGTTGGCGAAGCCCTGAGCTTGTCGAAGGGCGAGCCTTACCCAAAGCTGGGTGAGGGGACGATGCGTTGATATAAAAAGCAGCGCGGGGGGACATGGCGGGATCGGGCAACAGCGGGGTCAAGCTGCGCGTCGTGTCCGCGCTCGCGCTGATTCCGCCGGCGCTTGCCGCGGCGTGGTTCGGCTCGCCATGGTTGCCGATTGTTGTCGCCGCCGCTGCCGCTGGCATGGGCATCGAATGGGCGCGGCTGGTCGACGACGGACCGGAGCAGCGCCGCGCACTCATCGTCGCGACGCCGCTCGCTGCCGCCATGCTGGCGGCGTTCGCCTATCCCGCCGCCGCTTGCGCCGTCGCGGTGATGGGCGCGGCCGCGGTCGGCGCGCAGGCGGTCGGACGCCGTGCGCCGGCGCCGCTCTGGGCGGCCGGCGGCACGCTGTGGCTCGCGCTCGGCTGCGTCAGTTTTCTGTGGACCGCCGCGCTCGCCGGTCGCGCAACGGTGCTGTGGCTGCTCGTGCTGGTGTGGTCGGTCGACGTCGCGGCTTACGTCGTCGGCCGTGTCGTCGGCGGCCCGAAGCTCGCGCCGGTGCTGTCGCCCAAGAAGACATGGGCCGGATTCTTCGGCGGCCTCGGCGGCGCCGCGCTCGCCGGCTGGATCGCGGCGATGCTGACCGGCGGCGAAGGCGCGGCCGTGGTGCCGGTCAGCGTGCTCATCGGCGTCGCCGCGCAGCTCGGCGATCTCGTCGAGTCGGCGGCCAAGCGCCGCTTCAAGGTGAAGGATACCGGCGGCCTGATTCCCGGTCACGGCGGCCTGCTTGATCGTCTCGATAGCCTGCTGGCGGCCGCGCTGGTGGTCGGCCTGGCGATTCTCGCGACCGGCGTGCCGCCGCTGCAATGGCGCTTTCCGTGACGATGGGCGGCCCGCTTCAGCGGGCTAGAGTCCGTCCCCCGCTTTGGGCTAGCCTGAATCAAGCGCGCTGTCTCGGCGGCGTTCTGGGATCGGGGCGGTTATTCTCCTCGCAGCAAACCAGAGCGCCCGACGCGGCCGATCGCGCCGTCGCGTCGATTTTTCGCGTCAATCAGGGAGCAAGCAGATGAAAACGATCGCGCTGCGTGTCGTGCTTCTGGCGATGGTCGCGGCATTTTTCGGGGTCGCGGCGGCCAGGGCGGACGTTCTCGCCGACATCAAAAAACGGGGAACCCTCATCGTCGGCGTCAAGGCCGACTACAAGCCTTATGGTTTCCGGGACCCGTCGGGTCGGATCATCGGCATCGAACCCGAACTCGCCGCCGATGTGGCGAAGCGGCTCCATGTCAAGCTCGAGCTCGTGCCTGTGGTCGCGTCCAACCGCATCGAGTTCCTCGAGCAGGGCAAGATCGACCTGATGATCGCGACCATGAACGACACGCCCGAGCGGCGAAAAGTCGTGCGCATCGTCGATCCCGACTACTACGCCTCCGGCACCAACATCCTGGCGCGCAAGTCGCAGCACTTGACCGATTGGTCCCAGCTTCGCGGCAAGCCGGTCTGTCTCATCCAGGGCTCCTTCTACAACAAGGAGCTCCAGGAGAAGTACGGCGTGCAGCCGGTGGCCTTCAAGGGCACGGCCGAAGCCTATTCCGCGCTCAAATCGGGCAACTGCGTGGGCGTTGCCTATGACGACACGGCGCTCTGGGGCCAGCTGCTCGATCCCGAGTGGAAGGACTACGCGGTGCCGCTCAAGTCGATCCTGGTCGAGCCCTGGGGGCTCTCGGTCAGGAACGGCGAGACGAAGTTCGCCGATTTCATGCACAACACCGTGATCGCTTGGCACAAGAGCGGGCTGATCCTTGCCCTCGAGAAAAAATACGGCATCCCCAACAGCGCCTACGCCAAGGAGATGCACGACAAGTACAAGTGATCTGAACGACATTTGACGGCGGAGGACGGCGCGCCCGCGCCGTTCTCGTCGAAGCGGCCAGCCCGAGCCAGACCACCGCCGCGGCGTTCAGGGAGGTCAGTCCTTGCAGGCACTGTGGAACTGGTTCGCCGGGCTGCACGACCGGACGGGAATCAACCTGACGATCTTCTACGATGCCTTCGACCGGCATCGTTTTGCCGAAGGCTTCCTCACCACCGTGAAGCTGGCGGTGGTTTGCATGGTGCTCAGCGTCGCCATCGGCGTGATCGGGGCTTGGCTGCAGGGCTCGAAGCTCAGGCTGCTGCGGGCGATCGTCTACTGGTACATCCAGTTCTTTCGCAATACGCCGCCGCTCGTGCAGCTTTATTTCTTCTACTTCGGCGTCGGCGCCGTCCTCAGGACGTCCGGTCCCGGAGGTTTTGCCCACCCGGTTGTGAGCAACGTCGCCTGGGCGATCCTTTCGCTGTCCTTCTATGCCGGCGCGTTCAACGTCGAGATATTCCGGTCCGGCATCGAGGCGGTGCCGCGCGCGACGGTCGAGGCCGCCGAGGCACTCGGCTACAGCCGGTTCGGCGCGTACGGCCATATTGTTCTGCCGCTCGCCTTCCGCATCTGTCTGCCCGCCCTCAACAACAACTTGGTCAATCTGGTCAAGGCGACGACGCTCGCCTACGCCATCTCGGTGCCGGAGATGCTCTGGGTGTCGAGCCAGATTTGGTCGGACGAGCTCAACGTGCCCGAGATGATGAGCGTGCTGCTGATCTGCTATGTCGGGCTGGTCGGGGTGCTCGTCTTCGTCATGCACCGCTGGGAGAAGGCGATGCACGTGCCGGGCCTTGGCTCGGCGGCGAGGACGCGATGAATCGCCGGCTCGGCTGGTTCGAGCCGCTGCCGCAGGCGACCGACCTGCCGGTCTTGCGGCCGGCGGCCGAGCGGCGGGCGCCATGGTCGCCCGCCGAGCTCTGGAGTGGCCTGCCGCGGATTCGGCTGCGCGCCTGGCACGGCCTCGCGCTCGGGCTGGTTTTCACGCTCAGTGCCGGCTTCGCCGAGGCCCAGACCGGTGCCGGCCGTCCGTCGGTCGTGGCGACGCTCATCAAGTGGACGCCGCTGCTCTTCAGCGGTTTCCTGTTCAATATAGCGATCAGCGCGCTCGCCATGGCCGGCGGCACCGCGACTGGCGTCTTCCTCGGCCTCGGCCAGATCGCGCGGCTCACGCCGGTGCGAGCCGTCGCCTGGCTCGTCACGCATTTCTTCCGTAACGCGCCGTGGCTCGTGCTGCTGTTCTTCTGCATGTACTTGTTGCCGTTCCAGTTCACCGTGTTCGGCACGACGGTGCCGTTACCCGATTGGGTCAAGGCCACCTTCGGCCTGGCGCTGCCGGTTATGGCCAACGTCGCCGAGATCGTTCGCGGCGCCGTCCAGTCGATTCCCTCCGCCCAGTGGGAGTCGGCTGCCGCGCTCGCCTTCACGCGGCGCCAGATCATCTGGATGATCATCCTGCCGCAAGGCATGAAGCGGATGCTGCCGCCGTGGATGAATCTTTATGCCATTCTCGCCATGGACACGGTGCTCGCTTCGATCGTGGGGGTGAACGAGGTGATGACGCTCACCGGCGATGCGCTCGGCGCCGAGAGCCGGCCCGAATTGCTTCTGCCGTTTTACAGCTACATTCTCATTTGGTTCTTCCTCTACTGCTATCCGATCGCGCTCTGGACGACACGTCTGGAGCGTCGCTTTGCCGTCGATCGCTGAGCGGCGCGCCATGTCGAAATCCACCGACCGGCCGATCGTCAGCATCCGCGACGTGCACAAGTCCTTCGGCGCGGTCGAGGTCCTGAAGGGCGTCTCGCTCGACGTCGGCAAGGGCGAGGTCGTTTGCATTATCGGGCCGTCGGGTTCGGGCAAGTCGACGCTCCTGCGTTGCATCAATGCGCTCGTGCCGATCGATCGCGGCGAAATCCGCGTCGCCGATCACGATGTGCACAAGCTCAAGACCGACAGGGAGCTGATCGCGTTGCGCCGCGACGTCGCCATGGTGTTCCAACAATACAACCTCTTTCCGCACAAAACGGCGATCGAGAACGTCATGATGGCGCCGATCCACGTGCTCAAGGAGGACAAGGCGGAGGTCGAAGCGCGGGCGCGCAAGCTGCTCGCGAAGGTCAGGCTCGAGCAGAAAGCCGATGCCTATCCGGGCGAGCTTTCCGGCGGCCAGCAGCAGCGGGTCGCGATCGCGCGCGGCCTTGCCATGCGCCCGCAAGTGATGCTGTTCGACGAGGTCACTGCGGCGCTCGATCCGGAGACCGTCAAGGAAGTGCTGGTCACCATCCGCGAGCTCGCCGAGGAGGGCATGACCTGCATCCTGGTGACCCATGAGATGGGTTTTGCCCGCGAACTCGCCGACCATATGTACTTCACGGACCAGGGCATCATCGTCGAGCACGGCCGGCCGGCGGAGTTCTTCGCCAATCCGCGCGAGACGCGCACGCGCGAATTCCTGTCGCAGATTCTCTGATCCTGCTCGCCAGTGCAGCGACGACGTTCGCAGGCGGCACGGTGCGCAGGCGCGCAACCCCCTTTACCGAACTGTCCTTCGGTACGGACGTTAGGTCGATTTGCCGGAACGCAATCAGTGTTATTTCGGCCTCTTTTCGGCGCGCATCCCTCATCGGCGCGTC
>Ga0307373_10010656_pt1 | contig 13474 bp, 11 predicted proteins | sample OX2MG_FD_202534 | JGI IMG/M metagenome (GOLD analysis project Ga0307373, IMG submission 202534) | Soil microbial communities from Risofladan, Vaasa, Finland - OX-2 | ecosystem: Environmental > Terrestrial > Soil > Coastal area > Acid sulfate soil | place: Finland: Risofladan, Vaasa | collected... | reverse complement strand
GCGGCAGCACCCACCGCAGCAGGCTTCGGGCGGGACGCGACGCCGTCCAGATCGCGACTATCGCGGCCAGCGAGAGTGCTGCGTAGTCGGTGAACCGCGCCGGGAGGACGTTGTCGAAGACCGGTACGTGGACGAGAGCGAGCCAGGGGAGGGGTGTGATCCCCTGCCCGTCGACTCGCAGCTCGGAGCCGAGCGAGAGGAACACGGCCACGAGCAGGGACGCGACCAGGAAGCGCGCCGCGGCCGTGCGGCGCCGCGGCCACGAGTAGAGCGCGGCGATCACGAGCGCCGGGAATGCGAGGAAGGCGCCGTTCTCGCCGCTGTTCCCGCGAAGGTGGACCCAGCCTGTCCACCCTCGCGCGGCGAGAGTGACGCTGGTCGGGACGACGATGTTGACGAGGTCCGCGACGTAGGCCTGGGGGGAGTTGATCGTCTGCCGAAAGTCGCTGAACACGTAGTAGAGGAAGGGGGCGGTCAGCAGCGCGGCGAAGGCGTAGGCGCCGACCAGCGGTCGAAGGAATGAGCGAATCCCGCCACGTGTGGTCGGGACGAGCACGCAGGAGAGGGCAAGGGCGACTCCGAGCGCGAGCGTCATCGTCACGGCGACCTCGGTCGAGATGAGCAACTGGAACGCGAGCAGCACGCCCAGGCGCAGGAGCACTCCCCGGCCGCCGACCCTCCCGTGCACGCCGTCGAGGACGACGAGCGCGGCGAGCGGGACGAGGAAGACGGCCGTCAGCTGCAGGTGCCCGGCAGACTGCTGCGCGATCATGTAGCTCGAGAAGCCGAACAGGTACCCGCCGGCGAACGAGGGCCAGGCGGCTCCTGTGAGCCGACGGCAGAGGAGGAATGCCGTCCACGCGGTGAGCGCAGGCATCAGGACTGCCGCGACGTCGTAGGCCGCGACCGGCCCGACTGCGAGCGTCAAGGGCGCGAACGCGAGCGCCAGGCCCGGCAGCGAGGTCGACCAGGTCAGGTTGAAGCCGCTCGGTGCCCAGAAGTCGGGTGTCACGAACGGGTTCTGCCCGTTGAGGATGGCGTGGGGCCACCACGCGAAAGCCCAGATGGAGATCTGCGGATCGTCGTGCGGGCCGAGGTACTGCCACCCGGGATCGACGAGGAGCCGCAGCCCGAAGAAGAGGAACGAGACGAGGCAATACGCCCCCAGGGCGCCGAGGACGAGGCGTCTCGCTCGCCTACGCCCGTTCATGCGAACGGCCAGATGCTTGAATCGCCCGGTGAGCACCTCGCTCCGCGCCGTCCGAGCCCGAGCGAATGCGCATCGCCCCTCATGGTCGCGCCGGTACCTGTTCGGCGTCGCGCTCGCGGTCGTCGTCTATCTGTGGTCGTGGGCGTTTCTCTCGCACTCGTTCTACGCGCATCGCGGCTCATCTGACGTCGGCTTCTATCAGGGCTACGCCCAGAAGATCCAGGACGGGAAGGTGCCCTATCGTGACTTTCCGGTCGAGTATCCGCCGGGGGCGCTGGCCGTGTTCGTCGCCCCGACGCTCGTCGCGAACCCGTCGCGGCCTCACGACTATGCGCGCTGGTTCGGGCGGACGATGGGGGTGCTCGGGCTTTGCTCGCTCCTGCTCGTGGCTGGGATAGGCCGCTCGGCGAGCGCGACGGCGTACATCTCGGTCTCGCCGCTCGTGATCGGATCGCTCGCCTCGACCCGCTTCGATCTCTGGCCCGCCGCGCTCACGCTCGCTGCGCTCGCCGCGTTGCTCGGCGAGCGCCACCGGTTGGGTTGGGCGGCTCTCGGGGCTTCGATCGCGGCCAAGCTCTATCCGGTCGTGTTGATCCCGGTGGCCGTCGTCTGGACGCTTCGTCGGAGGGGCCAGCGCGAGCTTGCCCGAGCGGCTGGAGTCGGCGCGCTCGTCCTCGGCGCGGCGTTCGTGCCGTTCGCGATTCTCGCGCCGAACGGCCTCTGGGAGAGCGGCTGGGGCCAGCTCTCGCGCCCGCTCGAGATCGAGAGCCTCGCCGCGTCGTACCTGAAGACGTTCGGGCATCCCCACGTGATCGGCGTCCACGGTGCGCTGGCTCTATCCGGACACGGTGCGATCGCGGTCGCATCCGTCGTCGCCGGCCTCGTTGTGCTGCTCGCCATCTGGATCGATTTCGGCCGGCACGAGCCCACGCAGGAGCGGCTCGTGCGCTCCTGCGCCGCTTGCGTCTGCGCGTTCATTGCCTTCGGGAAGGTGCTCTCGCCGCAGTATCTGATCTGGCTCGTCCCGCTCGTCCCGCTCGTCCGCGGCCGGCGAGGCCTGGCCGCGACCGCGCTCCTGACCGCCGCGTTTCTCTGCACCGACGTCGTCTGGTACGGGACGCATCGCTTCGACGACTACGCATTCGGGTCTCACTGGGCCTGGCTCGTGCTGACGCGCAACCTGATCCTGGTTTTGCTCGTCGCCGTACTCGGCCTCGCTCGAGGCGCCCCGAGACGATCCGGCGCGTCGGGCGGCCCAAAGGCCGCGATCCCAGCCGCGACGGCCACGATCGCGTCGAGCGGCCAGAAATGAAGCACGCTGAGAAGGCTCTCGGGCGCCCGCAAGGCGAGCTCCGACGACATACCGTGCGGGCAGGAGGAGCGAGCACTCGCCTGCAGCAAGCCCCAAGCGTCTTGCTGCAAGCGAGCGGCGCGCTCGGTCAGGCGGGAACTGCGCGCTTCGTCGTCGTGGCCGGGACGTCCTTGCGGCGGTTGCGCTCGATGAACTGCTCGGACTGCTCGTAGGCGTCGTCGTCGACGATCTGCTTGGGCGGCGACTTCATCAGGTAGGCGCTCGGGCCCTCGAGCGCGCCTGCGATCCCGTTGTTGAGCGCGAGCTTCGCGAGGCGCACAGCGTCGATCACGATGCCGGCCGAGTTGGGAGAGTCCCACACCTCGAGCTTCAGTTCGACGTTCAGCGGGACGTCGCCGAAGGACGAGCCCTCCATGCGGATGTAGGCCCACTTGCGATCGGTCAGCCACGGCACGTAGTCCGACGGGCCGACGTGCACGTTCCCTGGGCCGAGGTCGTAGTCGAGCATCGAGGTGACGGCGTTGGTCTTCGAGATCTTCTTCGACTCGAGCCGCTCGCGCTCGAGCATGTTGAGGAAGTCCGAGTTGCCGCCGACGTTCAGCTGCATCGTCTTGTCGAGGTGTACGCCGCGTTCGCGGAAGAGCGAGGTGAGCACCCGGTGGGTGATCGTGGCGCCGACCTGGGACTTGATGTCGTCGCCGATGATCGGCACGCCTGCCTGTTCGAAGCGGCGCTGCCAGTAGGGCTCGCGCGCGATGAAGACCGGCATGCAGTTGACCATTGCGCAGCCCGCGGCGAGCACCTGCTCGGCGTACCACTTGGTCGCGGTCTCCGAGCCGACGGGGAGGTAGTTGACGACCACGTCGACGTTGCGCTCCCTGAGGATCCCGACCACGTCGTCGGTCTCGCCGGGCGCCTTCTCGACGACCTGGGACAGATACTTGCCGATGCCGTCGTGGGTCATGCCGCGCGAGACCGTCACGCCCGTCGTCGGGACGTCCGCGAACTTGATCGTGTCGTTGGGGTGAGCCCAGATCGCCTCGGCGAGGTCGACGCCGACCTTGCCCTTGACGACATCGAAGGCCGCGACGAACTCGATGTCGCTGATGTGGTAGCCGCCGAGATCGACGTGCATCAACCCCGGGACGAACTTGTCCTCGGCCGCGTCCTTGTAGTACTCGACGCCCTGGAGCAGCGAGTTGGCGCAGTTGCCGACACCGACGATCGCGACGCGCACTTTGCCGTCGGGGCGACTCGCCCCGTTCGAGTTGCTCTTCCGCTTAACTGCTGGCATCGCTTCCTTTCGCTGCGGGTCGAGTCCTTCTGTGAGGGTCTCGACGATGAGGTCATGGGTGGTTCTCCTGCGCTCGCCTGCCCGCCGTACAAGCCGTTCCTTCAACTCGCGCGGCATTCGGAGAAGCACGTCGCCGCCCGGGCGGGGCGGCGCACCGCGACGGCCGCTCGGCTCGAACGTGACGCCGAACCGGGAGGCGAGGATCGCGACCGCGACGTCGTTCAGGCTCGCCTGCCGCCGTGCTACCTCGTCGGCTAGCCGCCGCTTGAGGTCGACGGGCATGCGCACGAGTACGTCGCTGCGATGCTCAGCCATCCAATCCCAATTGATAGCAGATGAGTGCTATCTAGGCTTCAGGGGTGTCTCTGGATCGCCACCCGAAAGCAATTGCTTGCGCACCGAGAGCACGCGCTGGAGCACGGTTATCCAGGCGGTCACGGTCAGGAGCACGATCGCCCACGGCAATACGCCCCAGGGTGCGAAGACGAGCCCGGCCGTGATCACGACGACCCGCTCGGCGCGAGAGCCGATCCCCACGTCGCCCTTCAACCCGAGCGCCTCGGCCCGCGCGCGGGTGTAGGAGACGAGAAACGAGCCGGCGACCGCGCCCACGGCGACGATCACGAATGCGTCGCGGTTCTCGCTGGCAAAGATGTAGGCGATCGCCGCGAGCATGAACCCCTCGCTCACGCGGTCCGTGGTCGAGTCGAGGAACGCTCCGAACGGCGTCGATTTCCCGCCTGCCCGGGCGAGTGCGCCGTCGAGGATGTCGAGCACCGACCCGGCGACAAAGAGCGCGGCACCGACCCAGTAGAGAAGGAGCTGGTGATGCTTCTCGAACAGGACGACGACGGAGGCCGCCGCGCAGAGAAGGACGCCGCTCGTGGTGAGCGCGTTCGGCGTCACCCGCGTGCGCGCGAGCCCGCCGATCGAACGAGCGGCGAGGGAGCGGGCGCCGGACGTGTAACCGTGCTTGATCGCGGCCGCCTTGCTCACGGGCAATGACCGTAGCAGCGCTCGCTGACCGGACGCGCGCTCAGATCGTCTGGATCGTCTCGCGGCGCCGGAACAGGGCGTTGATCGCTCGGTGCTTGTACACCGTTCCCATCGCGATCATCGCGACGAGCACTCCGGCGATGCAGTCGAGCCAGAAGTGGTTGCCGGTCGCCATCACCGCGAACCAGACCCAAGCCGGCCAGCCGATCCAGAATGCCTTCGCCCACCAGTGCCGGACGAGGCCCGCGAGCACGATGCCGACGATCAGCGAATCGCACGCATGCAGGCTCGGCATCGCGGCGTAAGGATTCGCGGCAAGTTGGATCAGCCCGTCGGTGTGGTTGTTCACGAACCCGAGCCCGAGGAGCCGTGGCGGCGCCATCGGCATGAAGACATAGCCGACGAGCCCGATCACGTTCGCGAGCAGGATCGAGTTCCGGAAGTTGAGGAACCTGTCGTGGTGGCGGATGTAGACCCAGAGGATCGCCAGGCCGACGACCGTGAACTCGGAGTTCCAGTAGGTCCAGGAGACGAGCCGCGCCAGCCAGTGGCGCTGGTCGACGAAGTGCTCGAAGGTCAGCTCGTACAGACGGTGCGTGATCCGCATCTCGAGGCCGACCACCCGGAGCCCGTTCGAGAACGCCTTCGCGGGGTTGCGCTCGGTCGCCGCACGCGCAAGCTGGTAGGCCAGGGCGAAGCCGAGCCAGATGGCCATCTGGCGCCCCAGGTCTCCCCATCCACGCGGCAAGTAGCGCCGCCCAGCTGCAACCACCGACGACACAGCGTCGCATCTTACAAGTCGCGTCGAACGGTAGGGATGTGGATTTCTCGCTCGCGATCAGGTCGCGGTCAAGAGCCACGAAGTCGCGGGTGGCGGTGGCCGTTTCCGGGCGAGCAGGAAGCACACGGAGGTTCCGGTCGCGGCTCCTCCAGCCGCGGTCGGGAGGGTGAACGAGCCTCGGCGACACGGCGCCGCCTCGAGCTGCTCGTGTAGAGCCGCTCAGGCGCTAGCCGCCGATGTAACTCATCTCGACGCGTGGGGCGTCGTCGGGCGGCAGCTCGGAACGGAGTTCGGAGTAGCGGTCGCCGCGGATGTTCCAGATTTCGGCGAGCCTGGCGCTCAGCTCCTCGTCCGAGGCGCCCGAGCGGACGAGCGCGCGGAGGTCGTGGCCGCGATGTGCGAACAGGCAGGTGTAGAGCTTCCCCTCGGCCGAGATACGCGAGCGGGTGCAGTCGCCGCAGAAGGGCTGGGTGACTGACGCGATGATCCCGATCTCGCCCCGGCCGTCTTTGTAGCGCCATCGTTTCGCCACCTCGCCGCGGTAGTTCGCGAAGGCCGGCTCGATCGGGAACTCCGCTCCGATCAGCTTGACGATCTCGCTGGCAGAGACGACCTCGTCCATCCGCCAGTGGTTGGTCGCGCCGACATCCATGAACTCGATGAAGCGGAGCGTGTCGCCCGTCTCCCGGAAATAGCGTGCCATCGGGACGATCTGGTTCTCGTTCACGCTCCGCTTGACGACGCAGTTGACCTTGACGGGCAGCCCGACTGCCCGAGCCGCCTCGATCCCGTCCAGCACTCGCTGGACGGGGAAGTCGACGTCGTTCATCGCGCGGAAGGTCGGGTCGTCCATCGCGTCGAGGCTGACGGTGATGCGATCGAGCCCGGCATCCTTGAGCGCCTGTGCCTTCCGTGGCAGCAAGGATGCGTTGGTCGTGAGCGTCAGTTCGGCGTCGAGCACCGAGAGCATCGCGATCAACTGCTCGAGGTCGCGCCGGATCAGCGGCTCGCCGCCGGTCAGACGGATCTTCTTCACACCGAGGGCAACGGCTGAGCGCGCAACACGCGTGATCTCGTCGAAGTCGAGCAGCTCTTTCCGGTCGAGGAACCGGTAGTCATGCCCGAACACTTCCTTCGGCATGCAGTAGGTACACCGGAAATTACACCGGTCGGTGACCGAGATTCGAAGGTCACGGAGGGGCCGGCCGAAGGCATCGAGAGCCTGCGCCATTGAGGAACAGATTAGCGTGCGGGTCGGGCTGATGTCACTATTTGTTCATAGGCTGACTACTAGTTCGTTCCCGGCCCTGATCGCGCTCGCTGCGGTCACCGCCGTCTGGGGCGTGACGTTCGTGCAGGTGAAGGACGCGGTTGCGGTGTATCCGCTGCTCCCGTTCCTCGCGATTCGTTTTGGGATCGCCGCCCTCGTGCTCGGGGTGCCGGCGGCGCCGCGGCTGCGCGGACTCGGGCGGTCGGGCTGGGCGGCCGCCTCGCTCGCCGGAACGCTGCTCGCAGCCGGCTATCTCCTGCAGACGCTCGGGCTCGAGCGGACGAGTGTCTCGAGCGCGGGGTTCGTCACCGGCATGTACGTCGTTCTCACGCCGCTGCTCGCCTTCGTCTTCTTGCGGATCCGGATCGGCGGTGCCGCCAGGGTCGGAGTCGTCCTGGCGACGTTCGGGCTCGGGCTGCTCGCCGGGCTCCACGGGGGCTCGGCCGCGGGCGACCTGCTCGTGCTGGCGGCGGCAGCCGTCTACTCGCTGCAGATCGTGTTGATGGAGCGGTACGCACCGCGGCACGACGCGCTCGCCTTCACGATGGTCGAGATGCTGGTCTCGTTCGCCGGACTCGGGATCCTCGCGGCGCCGCAGATGGCGGTCCCGCACGGCTGGACGGTCTGGGGCGCGCTGCTGGTCACCGGCATCTTCGCAAGCGCGCTCGCCTTCCTCGTGCAGACCTGGGCCCAGCGGCAGACGAGCGCGACACGCACCGCGCTCGTCTTCACGCTCGAGCCGGTGTGGGCGGCGCTCTTCGGCTACACGCTCGCTGGCGACCGCCTGGGCGCGGCCCGATGGGCGGGCTGCCTCGCGATCATGGCCGGGATCGTGATCGCGGAACCGGCCGCGGCCTCGGCACTGCGGCGGCTCGTCCGGGTCGGCCACCCCGCGTGGGGGGCGCGCCGCCCCCTGTGAGCGAGGGGCCAGACACCGGGCTCGACCGCTCGGAGGTTGCTCGGTGACCCCTGTCCTGCTCGCGCTGGCCTCGGCGTCCGCGTTCGGCGCGATGACGGTCGCGATCCGCTCCGGCCTCGGCGAGGCCGGCGGTGCGTTGCGGGCCACCGCCGCCACGCTGACGACGGCGCTCGTCGTCGTCGCGATCGCCTCGCTCCCCAGGCACGACTACACGGGCGCGTGGAGGTTCTTCCTCGCGGGCATCCTCGCGCCGGGGCTCTCGCAGCTTCTGTTCACGCTCTCGATCCGCGAGGTGGGCGCCTCGCGGACCTCCGTGACCGTCGGCTCGGCGCCGCTCTTTGCGCTGGCGATCGCCTTCACCTTCCTGAACGAACCCGTGCGCGCACCGCTTGTCCTCGGCGCCCTCGCGATCGTCACCGGCGGGATCCTCCTCGCGGCCGAGCGCGACCGGCCCGAGCACCTGCGCGCCCGCGGCCTGCTGTACGCACTCGGCGCCGCCGTCCTCTTTGCGGTGCGGGACAACATCGTTCGTGCCCTGCACGCGCACGGGAGCCCCGAGACGGTCGCCGTCTCGACGATGCTGGCGGGATTGCTGGTCGCGCTGCTCGCGTCGAGGAGCCTCCCGCGGCCGCGCGAGATCCGCGCAATGGCGCCGGCCGGCCTCCTCTTCGGCGCCTCCTATGTCTGCCTGTTCGAGGCGTACTTCCGCGGGCGTGTCTCGGTTGTCTCGCCGCTCGTCGCGACCGAGTCGCTCTGGGGTGTCGCGCTTGCCGCGCTCTTCTTCGCGCGCACCGAGGGTGTGGGCCGGCGGCTGCTGCTCGGCGCGAGCGCGATCGTCGCCGGCGGGATCCTGATCGGCGCCTCGACGATCTGATCCTTTCGGGGCCCCTCAGGAATCTGCTATAAGAAGGCTTAGATTTTCTCACGAAGGAGACAACAGCACATGGCGAAGACGATCGGTATCGACCTCGGCACGACCAACTCGTGCATGGCGGTCCTCGAGGGCGGCGAGCCGACCGTGATCTCGAACGCCGAAGGCGGCCGGACGACGCCGTCCGTCGTCGGCTTCGCGAAGGACGGTCAGCGGCTCGTCGGCTCCCCGGCACGCCGGCAGCAGGTCACGAACCCACAGAACACGATTTTCTCGATCAAACGCTTCATGGGTCGCAAGTTCGACGAGGTCTCGGAGGAGATGAAGATCGTCCCCTACGAGGTTGTGAAGGGCCCGAACGACGACGTGCGCGTGAAGGCGGGCGGCAAGGAGTACGCGCCGCCGGAGCTGAGCGCGATGATCCTCCAGAAGCTGAAGACCGACGCCGAGTCCTACCTCGGCGAGTCGGTCGCAGACGCGGTGATCACCGTCCCCGCGTACTTCAACAACGCCCAACGCGAGGCGACGAAGGACGCCGGCAAGATCGCCGGCCTGAATGTCGTCCGCATCATCAACGAGCCCACCGCTGCAGCTCTCGCCTACGGGCTCGACAAGGAGGGCGCCGACCAGATGATCCTCGTTTTCGACCTCGGCGGCGGCACGTTCGACGTGTCGGTGCTCGAGCTCGGCGACGACGGCGCGGGCGGCCGCGTCTTCGAGGTCAAGTCAACGAACGGCGACAACCACCTCGGCGGCGACAACTTCGACAAGGCGATCGTCGACTGGATGGTGGCTGAGTTCAAGCGCGACCAGGGCATCGATCTCGCTGCCGACCCGATGGCACTTCAGCGCCTCTACGAGGCCGGTGAGAAGGCGAAGATCGAGCTCTCTTCGACGATGTCGACGCAGATCAACCTCCCGTTCATCACCGCGACGGCCGAGGGCCCCAAGCACCTCGACCTGCAGCTGACGCGCGCCAAGCTCGAGGAGCTGACGCACGACCTGCTCGAGCGGACCGTCGGGCCCACCAAGCAGGCCCTGTCGGACGCCGGGCTCGACAACACAAAGATCGACCACGTGGTGCTCGTCGGCGGGATGACCCGTATGCCTGCGGTGCAGGCCAAGGTCAAGGAGCTGATCGGCAAGGAGCCGCACAAGGGCGTCAATCCCGACGAGGTCGTCGCCGTCGGCGCAGCGATCCAGGGTGGCGTCCTCAAGGGCGACGTCAAGGACATCCTGCTCCTCGATGTGACCCCGCTCTCGCTCGGGATCGAGACCAAGGGCGGCGTCTTCAACGCGCTGATCGAGCGGAACACGACGATCCCGACCCGCAAGTCGCAGGTCTACACGACCGCCGAGGACAATCAGCCCTCGGTCGAGGTGCATGTCCTGCAGGGCGAGTCCGAGATGGCGCTCTACAACAAGACGCTCGGCAAGTTCCAGCTCGTCGGCATCCCGCCGGCGCCGCAGGGGACGCCCCAGATCGAGGTCGCGTTCGACATCGACGCGAACGGGATCATCAACGTCTCGGCGAAGGATCTCGGGACGAGCAACGAGCAGCAGATCAAGATCGAGGGCGGCTCCGGACTCGACGAGGCGGAGGTACAGCAGATGATCAAGAACGCCGAGGCACACGCCGACGAGGCGCGTAAGCTGCGCGAGCTCGCCGACACGCGCAACGAGGCCGAGGCGTATGCGGCGCAGACCGAGCGGTCGTTGAAGGAGAACCGCGAGAAGCTCGACGGCGCTGTCGCATCGACGGTGGAAGGACGGATCATGGAGCTTCGGGGAGTGCTCGACTCCGGTGACGTCGCGGAGCTCCGGGCCAAGCGCGACGCGCTTCAGGAGGCCTGGACCGACGCCGCCTCGGCGTTGTACGCGCAGGCCTCCGCATCGCCGTCGACGCCGTCCGGGGACGGAGGCTCGTCCGCGCCCGATGACGAGGTGATCGAGGACGCCGACTACGAGGTCGTCGATGACGGCGAGGAGGCCAAGGCGACTTGAGCGAGCCGCGCAAGGCAGGGGTCCGCGAAGACGAGGCCGTGAGCACGGGGGAGCCCGAGGGCTCCCCCGGCGTTCCGCCCGAGGGCGACGAGTTGGCCGAGGCAATCCGCCAGCGCGACGAGTACCTGGAGGCGCTCCAGCGGCTGAAGGCCGAGTTCGACAACTATCGCAAGCGGGTCGCTCGCGAGCAGGAGACGCTTGCCCTGCGGGCGTCCGAGCGGCTCGTGAAGCAGCTCTTGCCGATGCTCGATGACCTCGAGCGGGCGGTCGAGGCGGCGGTCGAGCACGGCGAGCTCAAGCTCGAGGATGGCGTCCGGCTCGTGCACCGCGCGCTCGCGAACATGCTCGCGAGCGAAGGGCTTGTCGAGGTCGAGACAGACGGGTTGTTCGATCCGCACACGCAGGAGGCTTTGCTCTCGCAGCCCTCCGAAGAGCCCGAGGGCAGCGTGATCCAGGTCGTGCAGAAGGGCTACAGGCTGGGCGATCACGTCCTGCGCCCGGCTCGGGTCGTGGTCAGCTCCGGTGCGCCCCCCGGCGAGGCGCCTGACTAGGCGACCGTGGCCGAGTCCTTCTACGAGACAATGGGGGTTGCCAAGAACGCCTCCGCCGACGACCTGAAGAAGGCCTATCGCAAGCTCGCGCGCCGCTACCACCCCGACAACAACCCGGGTGACGCGGAGGCGGAGAAGAAGTTCAAGGAGATCCAGCAGGCCTACGACGTCCTCTCAGATGAGGAGAAGCGCAAGCAGTACGACGCGTTCGGCTCATCCAACGGGCGGCAGGGGCCGACGAACGTCGACTTCGGCGACTTCGACCTGGGCGATATCTTCGGCGGGCTGTTCGGCGGACGCGGGCGCTCGCGAGGCGGCGCCCAGGCTCAGCGGGGCCAGCGCGGCTCCGACGTCGAGGTCGAGGTGCGGATCTCGTTCGAGGACTCGCTCAAAGGGCTGCAAACGACGGTGCCGGTTTCGCTCGAGCTTGCGTGCCACACCTGTCACGGGACCGGCGCCGCGCCGGGGACCGCGCCCAAGCGCTGCCCCCAGTGCAACGGGAGCGGAGTGGTCGCGACCTCGCAAGGGCTGTTCGCGCTGCAGCAGCCGTGCCCGACCTGCCGCGGCAACGGGACGATCGTCGACACGCCCTGCCCGACCTGCCATGGTTCGGGCCGTGAACGCCGGACGAAGCGCTACACCGTGCGCATCCCGGCCGGAGTCAAGGACGGCACGAAGATCAAGCTCAAGGGCAAGGGCGAGGCCGGGTGGGGCGGTGCGCCTGCCGGCGACCTCTATGTCGTGACGCGCGTCGAGCCCTCGAAGATCTACGAGCGCCGCGGCGACGACCTCGTTCTCGACGTGCCCGTCAGCTTCGACGAGGCGGCGCTTGGGGCGACCGTTGAGATCCCGACCCCGGACGGTCGCGTCTCGCTGAAAGTGCCGCCCGGGTCGCAGGACGGGAAGCTTCTGCGCGTGAAGGGCCGCGGCTCGCCGAAGCTCCAGGGCGCGGGACGCGGAGACCTACTCGCCCGGTTGCGCATCAGCGTCCCGGCGAAGCTGAACAAGGCCGAGCGTGAGGCGCTCGAGAGCTTCCAGAAGGCATCCAAGGGCAACCCGCGCGAGAGGCTTTTCGGTTGATGATGGCGGCTTGCGAGCAGATGCTCGGCGGGCCGGGACGGACCTGAATGGACGAGCACGGCCGTCCCCGCTACATGATCTCGGTCGCCGCCGAGATCGTCGGCATGCACCCCCAGACACTGCGGATCTACGAGCAGAAGGGGCTGCTGCGCCCGAAGCGGACCGCCGGCAACACGCGGCTCTACTCCGACGAGGACGTCGCTCGCCTGCGACTGATCCAGCAGCTGACGACCGAGATCGGCCTCAACCTCGCGGGTGTCGAGCGGGTCCTGCATCTCGAGGACGAGCTCAACCGTATGCGCCGCCGGCTCGATCGGATGGAGCGCGAGATGTACGAGACGATCGAGCAGGTGCACAGGCAATACCGGCGCGACCTGGTCGTCTACCGCCCGCCGCAACCGCCGGCGAGGAGGACGTAGAGATGTGCCGCGTGGCTGGAAGCAACCGAAGGCGGCGCGAGCGACGCCTTCAGGGTGGTTGCGGCAGCGCAGTTCGCGGGGAGAGTCAACGTAGCGGGATGTCAGAAACGATCGACAGGAGAGCGTGAGCGATGGATTTCAATCGACTGACGGTTAAGGGACAGGAAGCCGTCGCGGCGGCGCAGGAGCTTGCCCAGCGGCGGGGGAACCCCGAGATCTACCCCGAGCACCTGCTGCTCGCGCTGCTCGACCAGGAGCTCTTCGCCGATTGGCACGGCCTACGCGCCGAGGCCGAGCAGAAGCTCGCCGGGCGTCCATCAGCGAGCGGAGCGACCAATATCCAGGCGCGAGTGTCGAGCTCGCTCGACAAGGTCTTCCAGGATGCAGACCGCGAGCGCGCCAGGCTCGAGGACGACTTCATCTCGACCGAGACGCTCTTCCTCGCACTCGCCCCGGTGCCGCGAGACGAGATCCTCACCTGGATCAAGAAGGTGCGCGGCGGCCAGCGCGTCACCTCGCAGAACCCCGAAGGCAGCTATCAGGCGCTCGCGAAATTCGGTCGCGACCTGACCGAGGCGGCCGAAGCGGGAACGCTCGACCCGGTGATCGGTCGCGACGAGGAGATCCGCCGCGTGATCCAGATCCTCTCCCGGCGCACGAAGAACAACCCCGTCCTGATCGGCGAGCCCGGCGTCGGCAAGACGGCGATCGCCGAGGGGCTCGCACAGCGGATCGTCGCGCGCGACGTGCCCGAGGGGCTGAAGGAT
>Ga0307373_10010651_pt1 | contig 13479 bp, 9 predicted proteins | sample OX2MG_FD_202534 | JGI IMG/M metagenome (GOLD analysis project Ga0307373, IMG submission 202534) | Soil microbial communities from Risofladan, Vaasa, Finland - OX-2 | ecosystem: Environmental > Terrestrial > Soil > Coastal area > Acid sulfate soil | place: Finland: Risofladan, Vaasa | collected... | reverse complement strand
AATCTCGGCCAGCGGCGCGCTCATCCGCATCCTCGTTGCTTCCAGACTGGTGTTACTCGCCAGGGCTCGGAGTTGGCGAGCCAGGGCGCTGAGATGCAACACGATATGCTCGACCTCCTGGATCTGCTCATCGAGTTGCAGGGCCCGCTGGCTCACATAATCGGTGGTCTCCATTAAGTGTTGCAGCGCCTGATCGCGCGAGATCGCCGGTTCCTCGGGATGGATGGGCGCCGAAGCGCGAAAACGATCGGGGTGCATGGTTCTTCCCCTAGCTGACTTTGAGAGTGGCCACCGAGTCGTTCAACTCCTCGGTAAGCTGGCGCAAGCGGACGGCGGCCTCGGCGGAGGCGGCGGTGTTCATGGAGGTCTGCATCGATACCTGGTTTAGGGCGCCGATCTCCCCCGCCACGTTGGCGGCCATTCGAGCCTGTTGCTCGCTGGCGCTGGCGATAAAGATATTGAGGTCAGCCAATCGCTGCACCACACGATTGATCGTGTCGAAGTTTTCGCCAGCTAGATTGACCGCGCGGGCCACCGTGCTAGCCTCGCCGGTCACGTCCTCAATCGCCGCTACCACCCGCGAGGTTTCCCGCTGGGTGTTCTCAATCACGCTCTGGATCTGGCGGAGCGCCACCTGTGATTGCTGGGCAAGCTGCTCAATGGAATCGGCCACGGTGCGGAATACGCCGCTGCTCTCGGCATACCGCGCGGCCTCGATCGAGGCATTGCCCGCGATCAGATGCAACTCCTCCGTATTTCGTTGCACCAGCAACAGGGCGTTACCCATGAGCTGGGCGCTCTCGCCCAGGCTCTTCACCTGGCGAACTGCCTTCTTCGAGGTATCCGAGGTGCGTTTGGCCGCCTCGCGAGCATAGGTGACTGCCTTATTGCCGCTCTCCACCGCCACGACCGCCTCGGCGGCTACCCCGGTGGCGGCGCGGGTCCGTTCGCTGACCGCTTGGGCGGAGGTCGCCATTTCGGCGATAGCCTCCGCTCCGGCGGTCAACTCCGCGGCCTGCCGTTGCGATTCCTGGGAGACCCGCAGCACGGTGGCCGCCATGGTCGAGGTGCCGCTGGAGACGGCGCTGGCCGTGGCCTGGATTCCCTTCACCGTGGCATTGAAGCGTTCGAGTAGAATATTTACCGAGTCGGCCACGGCCCCCAGTGATCCCTCGCTCAGGGTGGGGCGCACCGTGAGGTCGCCGCTGGCCGCTTCCGCCAACTCGGTGAACAATTGAATGATCCCGTTCTCCAATTCGGCCCGCTGATTATCCAGATTGGTGACCAAGCTCTGCATCCTGGCGCCGAGGAGATCCACGATAGCGGCGATCTGCCCAACCTCATCGCCCTGCGTCAAATTGAGACGGAGATCAAAATCGCCTCGCCGCAGCAGCGCCATCGCCCGGGCCAGCCGGACCAACGGCTGGGTGATCCGATAGGTGGCATACAGCGCGGCGATGCTGGTGAGAAGCGCGATAATCTCCAGGCCCAGATGGGGCACGTCGCCATTGAACAGAGCCGGAAGCAGAAGGCCGCCAACCATCAGAGGGATCAGGCCGAGGCCAAGCATGACCAGCCCCAGTTTGAGCCGCATCGGCCAGTCGCGCGGATGGTAGCGCGCAAGCGGCGGCATGGCGCTCGGACCGCCCGCCTGCGCATCGCCGGAGCGCCACCGGCCGGTGTGGGACGCGTCTTGTTGCATCATGGCTGCATTGCCCTCCGTCAGGCGAAGCCGGCTCAGGTGAGATACGCGGGGGCCCGAAGCGCCTCCGCGACGTACTGGAGAATGGCTGCTCCGTCAAGCACGGTGACCGGTCGATTCTCCAGCCAGGCGCCAATGCCGGAAAACTGGCGGGTTCCTATCGGGTCCGGCATTTCTCCCGGCCTGAGATAACGCACGCCAATCTCCTGGTCCACGAGCAAGCCGAGACGCGCCTCGCCATGCTCAATAAAAATAAGTCTGCTTCCCTCAGCGATCTCCGAACGCCCCTCCTGAAGGAGGTAGCCCAGATCGGCCACCATTTGTACCGTGCCCCGCACGTTCAGCAAGCCCATGCACCAATCGGGCAAGCCCGGCGCCGCGCTCACCGCGCGGTATCGCTGGAGCCAGGGAAGCAGGGTGGCCGAGCCGCGCTGTTCCAGAGCATACAAATGCCCCCGCACCACGAAGACGAGTGCGGCAAATACCCTGCCGTTCATGTTTTCCGTCATGGCGCCCCAATCCCCGCACCGATTGCCGCCATTGTACGCGCAACCGGCTTGGCGCGAAATGGGCAATTCAGGCTAGCCAGCCTGGACGCGCCCAAGGAGTCCCGTCTGGCCGGCAGCGATCGCCCCGGTCGGGTGCTTGACAGGATACGGACTTCGGCCCTAACGTTGCAGGTGATTCCATTGCGCCGGCCCGTGCCGGTATCCGCACACAGAGGACAACTCCATGATCGACGCGGCTCGGGTTGGCGGCTCTACTCCATCCTACACCCATGCGCTGGCGGTGCTTGGTCAGTATTGCAATCAGCAACGCGCCCGCTCGATTATCCTGGCTCAGGTAGATACCGGGTTCCTTCTCCATTTTTTCCCCAAGGGGCAGTGGAAGAAGCCGGCTTCGATTGATCTCCACAACGCCGATCTTCTGGAGTTGACCGGAGTGGTATCCGGGACTACCAGCGATCGGAACGGCGTACTGTTCCGCGGCGGAGATAGCGTGGACCGGAAACACCCATTGATGCCGATGGGCTATGAAGTGGTGCTGCGGGCCGTGGGCATCAAACTGGATCGCCGCCAAGCGGTCGGCGTGACAATCTGCGATACGGGACAACATCTCTACGTCAACTACTGGGTGGACAAGGCGACTTTCTTGATCCGCGATGGACGCCGACAGGCGGTCTCGAATACCCAACTGGAAACCTACGACGGGGCGGGAATCCAGCGCATGATCAAGGAGGCGAACGAGGATTTCGCACGGGAATCGGCTCGGTACGAGCACTCGATGCGGATCAATCAGTATGACCACATTACCGCGCTCGCTGCCGCCTTTCTGTTTGAAAGTGACGGCAAATACCGCGACGCGGAAGCACTTTATGGACGGATCGCGGCGCAGGTGCCCCGCCATCCCGAGGCGCACTACCATGTGGCTCGGATGGCGCTGACCCGTGGCGAACGCCGCGCCGCGCTGACGGAGATACGGAAGGCCATCGACATCGTGCCCGACGTGGCGGCTTTGCACGACCTGCACGGGCGGATTCTGCGGCAGAGCAACAAGCCAAAGGAGGCGGTAGTCGCCTTCGAACGGGCCGTGGCCCTGGATGAGGACAACGGCATCCATCATTATCATCTGTCCCTGGCCTACCAGGCGATGGGCCGAAGAGACGAAGCGATCGTGCAGATGGCGCTCAGCACGGGGCAAGAGCTCGCTCCCGCCTGGGAGATGGTCCAGGAAGAGATAGCCGCCGAGCACGTCGCCCTTGCCGCCGCCCCCGCTCCGGCGCCGGAGCAACTGCCCAACCAGCAAGCGGCGCCTCCGCTGTCCGCCCCCGCCATGACCACCGAGTTCTCGGGCGCGGCCCCGGCGTGGGAGACGGAGTCCGCCCCCGCCATGGAGGATCCGAAAGCGCCCAGCGCGCCCTTGCCCAAGCTTACCACCTTCAACGAGGAAGAGTTAGCCGAGGATTGGGTCGACGCACAATTGGCGTCTGACGAACAGCAAGCCCTGCTCAGGCCCATGACCCTTGAGCAGCGTTTGCGGGCGGCGGGCGCCCTGCTTTCCGCGCGCGCGGAGATCCCGATCCCACCCCCGTCGTCCCCGTCGTCCCCGCTGGCGGCGTCGGAGTTGGCGTCGTTTTCAGATGATTGGTCCACCACCACGCAGCCCTTGATTTCCACCGATCCCAGTGGCGATCTGCGGATTGAGCCACCCTCGGCCGGAGAGTTACAAGCCCTGAGCGGATCCGCCCCAGCCGCGGGCGCTTTTCCTCCCACTCAGGCAACCGGCAGGCCAGAGCCGGATGAGCCGCTTACCGGTCTTTCGGCGCGGCTGAGCGGCGTCGGCAACCAGCCGGCCCCCCCAACCCCACCACTCTCGTTCCCAAGCCAGCCATCGTCCGTACCGGCTGGATCGTCCAACACCGTGGAGATCGCCACGGAGATTTTGCTGATCCAGCGGGCCATGGAAAGCGAGCCGAACCGGGCCGACCTCCATCGGAAGCTCGGCTTTTTGTTGGCCCGACAGGGCAAAACCGCCGAGGCGGCGACGGAGTTCCGCAAGGCGCTGCAAGCCAGCAGGACGAATCTTTAGCCCTTTACCACGCGGGCGTCGGTGGGGGGCGCCGAAGCCGGGCCTTTTTCGGTGGCGCGTTTGCCCGCGCCTGGGTCAATCGGCAGCTTGGCCATGGGCAACTCTCGCACATGCACCTCGGGGCGCGTCTCCTCCAGAAATACGCAATCCTCGACGTGACGCGACACGCATACATCAGCGACATAGCTCATATCAAGATGGACGCCGCGGAGCCGGCACCGGAAATCAGCGCTTCGCATCTGCATGGCACGGGTGATCGCCGCGTTTCGCCCGTCCCCTTCCACCACCTCGCCCGAGCTATAGAGTTGGAGATAGGTACAGATTCGCTTGGAGGAGGCGGGCGCGGGCCGCACCGGGCGGGCCCGATCGATCTCCAGCCGCTCGTTGGTCCGGGGACGCATCCGCTCGGTAAGGACCACGCACTCCGTACAATCCCCGACTTTCTGGCAGCAGGGCTTAAAGCCGGGGCGCCGGAGAGCCCATAGAGTCCAGCAATCCTGCTGCACGAAGTAGGCGTAGCACTCCTCGCAGTTGAAATGCAGCCCAGGCACCTGACGCACGATTTCCCAACAATGTCGGGGGCGTAGGGCGGGCCGTTCTCCCTGCCCAGGAGGAGCGCCGCCTAGGGTGTCATTCCGTGCGTCGTCATCCCGCTCCATGGATAGAAACTCTCCGAGGGTTCTCTGGGAAATTGCTGTTATGCCATTATACGCTATCGGGATACCCTGTACAGGCAGGGCTGGGGACTGCTACATACCTCCCCGGGCGCCGCTGGGTTTGAGTTCATGATACCGACAAGCAGAAAAGGAGAACCGGATTGTCCACTCTCCAGGCGCCTGGCGCCGATCTCTACTATGATGAACGGGGTCAGGGTACACCTATACTCTGGCTACAGGGGCTGGGCGCCGACCACTCGGCATGGACCCCGCAACTGGCCCGCTTCTCTTCCCGCTTCCACTGCCTGGCCCCCGATAACCGGGGCGCCGGACGCACCGCTCCTGGCGGCCCTATCACCTTGCGCGCCCTAGCCGAGGACGCGGCGGCGTTGCTGGAAGCGCGCGCCGGCGGTCGCCCCGCGCACGTGGTGGGGCTTTCCATGGGCGCGTCAATCGCCATGGAACTGGCCCGGCTGACCCCGGAACGGGTGCGGAGCCTGATCCTCGTTTCGGCCAGCGCCACGATCGAGCCGCGCTTGCGTGAACTCATGCTGGCCTGGCGCGCCATCTACCCCCGCGTGCCGCCGGACGTGTTTCAGCGGCAAGCCAACCCCTGGCTCTTCTCCTGGCGCTTCTTCGAGCGTCCGAGCGCGGCGGCGGCCGTGATCCGGTACGCCGAGCGGTCCGCCGCGCCCGCCGAGTGGTTCACGGCCCAACTCGATGCCGCGATCTCCCACGATGCCATTGCCTGGTTACCCGAACTCCGGATGCCTTCCCTGGTGATCACCGGCGAGGAGGACATCATGGTTCCGCCGAGGATGGGCCAGGCCCTGGCCGATCTGATCCCCGATGCCCGCTTCGTCGTCATTCCCCAGGCAGGCCACTCGGTGAACCTCGAACAGCAAGCTCCCTTTCACCAGGCGATCTCGCGGTTTCTGGACGAGCACTGAAGGCGTCGCTATCCCCCTTGCCTCGTGCTATCCCACTCGTGCATCCTACCTGCATGACTTCTTCCATCTCCAACTCGACCCGCGCGCTCTCGCCGGGAGCGCTGATCAGTCTGGCCGCGGCCTTTACCCGCAAGGGAAAGAACATCTATCTGGTGGGCGGAATCGTGCGTGACTGGTTGCTGGGCCGTCCTTCCGCCGACTACGACTTCACCACCGATGCCCTGCCCGAGGAAACCAAGCGTATCCTGGCCGCGGTCAGCGGCAACGTCTATCAGCCGGGTGAAAAATACGGCACGATCAGCGCCACCGTGGAAGGGCACGAGCTGCAAGTCACTACCTTCCGCGGCGAGCACTACGCCTCCGGCTCCCGCTGGCCCGAGGTGCGCTATGGGGTGAGCCTGGAAGAGGATCTGGCCCGGCGCGACTTCACCATGAACGCGCTTGCCCTGCGCCTTGATCCGGAAACTCCGCCGGACCCGGACAACCCCGCCGGATTGCCGCGAACCCTGATCGACTGTTTCGAGGGTCGGCGCGATATCGAGCAACGGCTGATCCGCGCCGTGGGCGACCCGGCGGCTCGGTTCGCCGAGGATCCTCTGCGCCTGTTGCGCGCCGTCCGGCAGGCCACCCAACTTGAGTTCACTATCGAGCCTGCCACCGAGGAGGCGATCCGCGCGGGGGCCTCTGCCCTGGCCGGGATCAGCCGCGAGCGAGTAGGCCAGGAGATGGGGAAACTCCTCCTGGCCCCCCGGCCCTCCTTCGGCATCCGTCTGCTGGCCGAACTGGGGTTACTCCCCTATACCGTGCCGGAACTCGTACCGATGGTGGAGATGCAGGGACGGCCTGGCCGCCGCCACAAGGATATCTTCGACCATGTGATGCAAGTGCTGGATCGGACTCCCGCAACCCGCGAGTTGCGCTGGGCCGGCCTTTTGCACGACGTAGCCAAGCCGGAGACCATGCGGGTGACCAACGGCGAGGTGCATTTCTTCGGCCACGAAGTGAAGGGCGCGGCCCAGGCCGAGCGCGTGCTGAGCCGTCTGAAATACGATCACGAGTTGATCGAGACAGTCACCCTATTGGTGGCCCAACATATGCGGATCAATACCTATAGTGATTGGACCGATGGCGCTGTCCGCCGCTTCATGCGCGATGCCGGCCATCACCTGCCAAACCTGTTCGAACTCTCGCGGGCCGATATTACCAGCCAGCGAGTCGAGCGTGTACGGGCCGTGTTGGCCACCGTGGATGGCCTGGAGGAACGTTGCCGCCAACTCGATGCCCAGGCGGAAATCGCCAAGATGCACAGCCCGCTCGATGGCGCGGATCTCATGGCCATGACCAGTTGCCCGCCGGGGCGCTGGATTGCCCGCGTCAAGGATTTCCTCCTCGATCTGGTGCTGGATGGCGAGCTGGACATGGAAGACAAAGTCAAGGGTGAGGCCCTGGCGCGCGCCTTTCTGGCTATTCGCTACGCCTGGCCGACCACCGAAGTGAAGGCGTGAGCACCCATGCCGGCTGATTCTGGACTGACCGAGGCCCTGGCGTTGCTCGGCAAGGTGCTGGAGGCCGAGATCCAGGCGGGCTGCAAAAACCGGGCCACCGCCGGAGGCATCCATGCCTTTTTCACCCAGCGGTTCGTCGACCATGCCGTGAGCGAGGAAGAACAGACGCGGGCGGAGCGTGTGTTGGCGTCTCTCCAGCGCTATGAAGCGGCATCGATCGCGGAGCGGCCCGATCTTGCCCGCATGATCATCCGCCGCCTCGGCGCCACCCTGGCCCAGACTGGCAACGCCGCTCCCACCGAGGCGCGGGGAGCCCACCAGGCGCTGGTGCGCGAGAACGAGGCGCCCCCGTCCCTTCCAGTCGACCGTAGTCGGCGGCCAGAGCCCCACCCGCTGCTATCACCCCCAACCCCTCCGACGAGCGGGCGGGAAGAGCAGCTACAACCTGCCTCAGCCAGCCCCGCCCCGGCCAGCCGGCCTCAGCCGGAGGCTATGGAGCGCGCCGTGGCCCCGGAGGAGCCACCCAGCCCCAATACCCCTCTCGCGGCCTCGCTGGACATTGAAGCCGCCGAGGCGCTCGGTAGCCCGGCGCGGGAGCGGCAGCGGCTGGAGCAACTGGGGATCACCACCCTCCGATCCGCGCTCGAATATTGGCCGCGCGACCATTATGACTACAGCGCGCCGGTGCGGATCAACCGCATGTATCCCGATATGCAGGTGACCCTGGTGGGCACGCTCCGCTCGGTGGATATCCGACGCACCGCCAACCGGAACCTTCAGATTATCGAGGCCAAGATCTCCGACCCCACCGGCCTGATGAGTGTCACCTGGTTTAACCAACCCTACCTCCTGAAAACCCTCAAACCGCGCGAGGGTGAACAGGTAGCGGTGAGCGGCAAGGTGGAGTTGAAGAATGGGCGGCTGCAACTGGCCCCGCGCGACGTAGAGTTCCCTGCCGACGAGGAAGCCGGCACCAACACGATGCGCGTGGTTCCCATTTATCCCTCCAGCGAGGGGATCGCCCAACGCTGGCTGCGCAAGTTGATCCGTCGAGCCGTGTCCGCCGGGGGCGCCTTGATCACCGATCCGCTCCCCCCAGAGATCCGGACCCGCTTCGGGCTCCCCGACCGGCGCGCCGCCGTGCTCCAATATCATTTCCCCGAGAGCCTGGAGGAGCGGGATCGGGCCCGCAACCGCCTGGCGCTCGATGAACTGCTGCTGATTCAACTGGGGATGCTCCAGCGGAAACATGAGTGGCAAGAGGAAGGTGAGGGGCGGAGCATCGCCGCCGATCCCGAGGTCCTGAGCCAGTTCCGGGCCAGTTTGCCCTTCACCCTTACTGGGGCGCAGGATACGTCACTGGCCGAAATCCTGACCGATATGAGCCATCCCACGCCCATGAGCCGGCTCTTGCAAGGCGACGTCGGTTCGGGAAAAACCGTGGTGGCCGCCGCCGCCCTCCTGCTCTGCGCCCGCGCGGGCATGCAGGGTACGATCATGGCGCCCACCGAAATCCTGGCCGAACAGCACGCCCGCACCCTGCGCGCCCTTCTGGAGCCGCATGGGGTTTCGGTGACTCTGCTCACCGGCAGCCTGACCAAGGCCCAACGGGCACGGGCCTATCTGGACGCGGTGGAAGGGCGGGTACAGATTCTGGTGGGGACCCACGCCCTGATTCAGAACGACTTCAAGTTCAACAACCTGGGGCTGGCTATCGTCGACGAACAGCATCGCTTCGGGGTGGCCCAGCGGGCCGCGCTCAAGGGAAAGGGCTTCAATCCCCACCTGCTGGTGATGACCGCGACCCCCATCCCTCGCACCTTGACCCTGACTATCTTCGGCGATCTTGATGTCTCGATCATCGGTGAGCGGCCTCCCAATCGCCAGCCGGTGGAAACCCGATGGGCGCCGGTCGAGCGGCAGGCGTTCGACCTGATCCGCGAGCAGATCCAGGCCGGACGCCAGGCATACATTATCTGCCCCCTGGTCGAGGAGTCCGAGGCCATCGAGGCCAAGGCGGCCGTGGCGGAGGGGAAACGCCTGCAAGAGGATGTGTTCCCCGAGTTGCGCCTGGAGGTCCTGCACGGGAAGCTACGGCCGCAGGACAAGGACGCGATCCTGGGCCGCTTCCGCGATGGGGAGCTCGACATCCTGGTCGCTACCTCGGTGGTGGAAGTGGGGATAGACGTCCCCAACGCCACCGTCATGGTGGTGCAGGACGCGCAGCGCTTCGGCCTGGCCCAGTTGCACCAATTCCGCGGGCGGGTGGGGCGCGGGGCCGAGAAGTCCTATTGTCTGCTCCTGGCCGACGCCACGAACCCGGTCGCCCGTGAGCGCCTGCAAGCGCTCTGCGCCACCGACGACGGCTTCAAGCTGGCGGAGGAGGATCTCAGGCTGCGCGGACCAGGAGAGTTCTGGGGCACCCGCCAGAGTGGCATTCCCGCCCTCCAGGTGGCGCAAGTCACCGACATCCGCACCCTGGACCTGGCCCGTCACATCGCCGAGAACATCCTGGCCGACGACCCCACGCTGGACGCGCCGGAGCACGCGGCCCTCGCCGAAGGTCTGCGCCAGTTCTGGCGCCAGGCCGCCGCGCCAAGCTAACAGGGCGTGAGACGCCCATGGAAATTGGGTGTGCCCCGCGTTTGCGCGGGAGTGCTTGTTCTAGGAGCGCGAGTCTCCAGACTCGCCCGGTCTCGCCAGCGAGTCTGGAGACCTGATCATTGCCCATTCCCCGGCGGTTCGCGCCATACCACGGATTGTGAGGATGGCGCCTTTCTGAAACCCATGCCGCGGAAAGTAATTATTGATTAACGAACTGTTAACGTCAGGGGGTTTATAACCATGATGGCAATTCAGAATGCTATTTGACACGCGCATGAACAGATCGGTATTGTGCAACCTAGCATGCTCGTGATCTGGGTTTTCAGGGATTGGCATGATGGGTTCGCCCACCTTCGCGTCTGCTTCCCACGGGCGCGGCTCTATGGGGGCGTGCGGTCATTTTTCTGGTGAAGGAGGGGTAACCGCGGAACAAGTCCGTCCACGGTAGGTATTTTTTACTTTTCATTTGAGAGCCCGCGCAATGTGTGGCGCGCGTGGTTTTCTTAATCTGGAGGATCAGATGAAGCAGTTCCATGCCCCCCGCGTCATCGCGGCCGCCGGCCTTCTGGTTGGCCTCGCCGCCAGCGCCGCCCCAACCCTGAGCCATATGTCCGGCGCCCACGCCGATGGAGCTCGCGCCGCCTCCGGCAGCGTCGGCTTCCTTTTCTCGGACTTCACCACGTCGGCTCGCTGGAAATTTGACCGCGACTTCTATATCACGGCCCTGGGAAAGGCCGCGCCGGGCGTCAAGGTGCTGGTGCAGGACGCGAAGGCCGCGCAATCGACGCAGCAGAATGAGGCGCAGTCGCTCCTCACCTCTGGGGTCAAGGTGCTGATCGATGTCCCGGTGGACTCGGCGGGCGCGGCGGCAATCGTTCGTCTGGCACATGCCAACAAGCCGCCCGTACCAGTGATCTCCTACGATCGGTTGATCACCGGCGTGCCGGTGGACGCCTATGTGTCCTTCGATGGCTACAATGTCGGCGTGCAGCAGGCCAATTACCTGGTGGCGCATGTCAAGAAGGGCGGCACCATCGTCTCCATCGCCGGCTCGCCGACCGACAATAACGCCCATCTGTTCTACACGGGCGCCATGTCGATCCTGGGCCCAAGGTTCAAGTCCGGCTACTTCAAGCTCGGCTATGACAAGTTCACCCCGAACTGGGATCCCAGCCAGGGTCAGGCGGAAATGACCGCTGCCTTGCTTAAACTGAATAACAAGGTGGATGGCGTACTCTCCGCCAATGACGGCCTGGCCGGTGGTATCGAGATCGCGCTGAAGGCCCAGGGCCTGGCCGGCAAGGTGCCGGTGACCGGGCAGGACGCCACGGTGGCCGGCCTCCAGCAGATCCTGCTCGGCAACCAGAGCATGACCATCTACAAGCCGATTGCCCGGCTGAGCGCCGCCGCCGTCCAGGTCACCACGACTCTCCTGGCCGGCAAGAAGTTCACGTCCAAGGTTGTGGTGGCCAATGGCGCCGGCAACGTGCCCAGCATCCTGCTGCCGGTGGAAACGGTCACCAAGGCGAACATCAAGAGCACCGTACTCAAGGATGGCTATGTGAGCATGGCCGACCTCTGTAAGGGTATCCCGGCTTCGGCCTGCGCCGGTCTCTAAACCGCCGCCTGACCCGCCGTGAGTAGAGGGGGCGGCATCCGCGTCGCGTGGGTGCCGCCTCCTTTTCCATGTAGCGCCAACCGGCTAGTGGATGTGCTACCTTAAGGCCCACGGGGCGCGGGCCCGCAACCTGGGGGGAGTTAGGAAACATGCAAACGGATCAGCAGAGGGTGACAGCGCCTCCCGCCGCCAATGAGCCCTTGCTTCAAGTTCAGCGGCTCACCAAGAACTTCGGCGCCGTCCAGGTGTTGCGTGGGGTCAGCTTTGAGGCGGCCGCCGGCGAGGTAACGGCGCTGTTAGGCGATAACGGCGCCGGGAAATCCACCCTGATCAAGTGCGTGGCCGGCACGCATGTGCCGGATGGGGGCCAGATCCTCCTGGGCGGCGTGCCGCAGAACTTCCGCACCCCAAGTGACGCCACCCGGGCCGGTATCGAGACGGTCTATCAGGATCTCGCGCTGGCCGACAACCTGGACGTGGTGGCCAACCTCTTCCTTGGCCGCGAATACACACGGACCCTGATCCCCGGAGTGGTCCGCGCGATCAACGAGGAGGCCATGGAACTGCGGGCCAAGGAGGCTCTTTCTACCCTGCGGATCAATATTCCTTCGGTACGCAGCCTGGTAGCCCAGCTCTCCGGCGGCCAGCGGCAGTCGATAGCCGTGGCCAAGGCCGTGCTGTGGTCACCCCAGGTCGTGATCCTGGACGAGCCGACCGCCGCGCTTGGGGTGGCTCAGACCCGCCAGGTGCTGGATCTGGTGCTGCGCCTCCGCGAGCGTGGCCTCGCGGTGATCGTGATCACCCACAATATGCATGATGTATTCGAGGTGGCCGACCGGGCCAGCGTGATGCGCTTGGGTCGGCGCGTGGCGCGCTTCAACATCAAGGAAGTCACTCCGGACGACGTAGTGGCGGCGATCACGGGGGCCCGGGCCTTCGATACGGCGGATGTGGCGTGAAAGAGGGATCTCGATGAGCAGCGCTGAAACACAGCAGGAAGGTAGGCATTCCGCGGGCGGCGTGGGAATGGCTGGGGAACCTACCGTCAAAGCGCCCGGGATCAACCTTTTCGGGATCCCCATCAGTATCAATTCGCTGCTCGGAACCTTGCCGATCTATATTGGCTTGATTGCCATCTGGATCTATTTCGATACGCAAACCGCGGGCAAATTCCTGGGTGCGCGAAATCTCTCCAATATGGTGCAGCAATTCTCCTATAAGCCTGTATTGGCTCTGGGGATAGTTCTGGTGCTGCTCTTGGGCGAGATCGACCTATCGGTGGGCTACCTTGCCTCTCTGGCCGTCTCCCTGGCCGCCACCTTTTCGGTGACTGATGGCTGGAGCGCCGGCCCCGCGATTGCCGCCACGCTGGTGATCTGCACCCTGGCCGGGTTGGTTCAGGGCGGGCTGGTGGCGTGGGTGAGGATGCCTTCCTTCGTGGTTACCCTGGGGGGCTTTCTGATTTTCGAGGGCATGGCCAATCATATTACCGGCGGCTCCTCAATCAATGTGCTGGATCCCTTTATTAACTCGCTGGGTACCTACTATCTCCCCGACACCGCCGCTTGGATCATCGGTACCCTTGCCTGCGTGGCGATCATTGCGTATAGGATGCTCGGCAGGATGGCGCGGATCAAGGCCGGCGTGAGCACCGAACCGCCTACGCTGTTTTTCCTCAGCCTGGGCGGCACGGTGGTGTTGATCGAGGGGATGGTCGCGGTCCTGAATAACTACATCGGCGTTCCCATCGCCGCCGTGATCATGGCCGCGCTGGTCATGGTGTTCTGGTTTATCGCCAAGCGCCTGCCGTACGGCCGCCACATTTACGCGGTGGGGGGGAATCTGGAGGCCTCGC
>Ga0307373_10010650_pt1 | contig 13481 bp, 14 predicted proteins | sample OX2MG_FD_202534 | JGI IMG/M metagenome (GOLD analysis project Ga0307373, IMG submission 202534) | Soil microbial communities from Risofladan, Vaasa, Finland - OX-2 | ecosystem: Environmental > Terrestrial > Soil > Coastal area > Acid sulfate soil | place: Finland: Risofladan, Vaasa | collected... | reverse complement strand
CGTAGGTCACGCCATCGCCCAGAATCGGCACGCCGAGATACGCGCCGTTCGGAATTGCGCCTTCGCGCGCATCCGCGCTCGGCTTTGCGTGGAGCATCGAAGCGCCGACTTCTAACGAGCTGGCGATCTGCTTTGCGGTCAGGCCGCCATATACGATGTTGCTCTGCGCCGTTGCGCTCCCGGCGAGAATCGGCTCGCCGGTGCCGGGAGGCTCCACGAGCCAGACGCGCACGTGCGCGAGCGCAAACTGTGCTAACGCATCGTTCGCGGCGTCCGCAGCAAGTTCGAGCGGCGATCGCATTAAATATTGACCCCATACGAAATCGTCGGGCGGAAATCGAAGTAGCTGCGATTGGTGCCGATGGGCAGTAGCGCCGCGCGCGTGTAGATGCCGGCCGCCTCTTCCAGTGCTATCGAGGGGCCTTTCAGGCCAAACGGATGGAAGCGTACTCCCGCGGTGATCTCGGCGATATTGTCGTAGTAGAACGAATGACTATCGGCGGTGAGTACGCCGCGAACGTAGGTGTCGATCGGCCGTTTTGCCGAGCCCGAGGTGCGTCCGGTCTCGAGTTGGTTGTAAAACACGGCATCTTGGTAGCGGCTATAATACGTGCCGCTGCCGTAGAAGTTACCGTACGTGCGCTTACGATTATTCGGGCCACCCCATTCGCGATAGAGCTCGATGCCGCCGCGTACGTCGCCGCCCGAAGGAACCGATGCGATCGGCCCGATCGAATGCGTCGCTCCGGCCTGCGCGAAAATGCGTAGCCCGGCCGGCGTGGTGTACTGCAAACCGAACGCGCCACCCGCGTAGTTGTCGGAGTAGATGCGCGGAACGGATCCACCGGCCGATTTTGAATCGTCGTTACCGAAGACGTCGACGAACGGCCGAATGCGAGCGTTCGGCGATCCGACCGGTTTGTATGCGTCGACGGAGTAGACGAAGTCGCCGTAGCGGCTCTCGTTGATCGCATAGGTATAGAGGTACCCGGCCTGGTCCGCCTGCGCGAACGCGCTCGTCGCAGCGATGAGGGCGAGCAGCCAAGGGAGTACGGTGCGGCACATTAAGGGTTCCCTTCGAGCAGATCGTACACGTGCAGCGAGCGTCGCGCCTGTAGCCAATTGCTCGCATAGAGCGTCGATCCGTCGAAGGTGAGGTCGTGCAGAGCGGCGTTCACGGGAATGCGATCGACGATCGCTCCCGTGGGTTCGAATGCGACAACCGTTTTTGCCCGGCGATCGAAGGAATAGAGCAGTCCCTTACGGGTCGCGAGCCCGGCAAAACGATTCTGCCGGGTGATCTGCGCGAGCGAGGGATCGAGTTCGAAGAGCTTCATCCTCGTCGTAACGTTGAAAACCGAGCCATGGTCGTCTATTCCGTAGAGGATGCCCGCGTCCATGGTTATGCCCACCAGCCAGCTCATCGCGCTAGGGAGTGGCGTATGGGATACGAGCGTAGCTCCGCCGGCGTCCAGGGCGAAGGCATCGAGATAGGGTTGCGGATGCGGATCGAAGCCCGCCTGCTGAACCGCCCACATGTGAGCGGCATCGCATGCTAGGCCCGAAATGGCGGCGCTGCCGCCGGGCCGATCGGCGATCAGCGCCGGGAAGTCTTGCTTTCCAAGTACCCGTCCGTTGCGATTGAGGGTAAAGATCCTTGGGCGATTGGTTGCCGCCGCCAACAGCCCGCCGTTATGCGGGCAAATCGGACCGACGTCGGCGTAGCGCCCATCGGCGATCTCGGGGTACTCATCACCCGTTCCGAGCAATGCCGAAAGCTCGCTCTCACGAAAATTCGCTCCGACACCCAGGCGCGGCAGCTCCCAAATTGAATCGCTGCGCTGTGCGAAATGGGCCGCTCCCGGCAGCGAGACCGCAAAGGCCGCCCGATAGCCCGCATTCTTGAGCGCTTCGATGACCAGCGCGCTCAACCCGAGAGCGTTGGAGTGCCCGGCTTCGATCCGCGTGCTCGGATCGGCGCCCGGGGCAAGCGCGGCGTTCTGCCCGTACTCTCCGCTCGGAAACGCAAAGGCTCGGATCGACGCTCCGATGACCGGCTGGAACATCGTCCGCATCTTTAGCAAATCGCTCTGGACGCGGGCTTCGAACTCGGGCTTCGTCTCAAAACGCTGCTTCGCGGGCAGCCACGCGAGGTTGGCATACCAATACGGCGAGAGCGTGCCCTTGCTATCGATTTGCAGGTTGCTATGTCCGGCGAATCCATGCGATTCAATCGTCCAAATCCCCGATTTCGCCATAAGCTTGAGATCGGCGCGCCCTAATCGGCCTGGAACTGCCGGATTGTCGGTTGCGTGGCCTTCGAAGAACATCGTCGCAACGTCGCCGTGCTTGCGCAGAATCGGCGTGGCCACCGTCAGCGCGGTGAGAAACCCATCGTCGAAAGTGAGCAGCGCAGGATGCGGAGGGAGCGCCGCGGCATCGACCTTGCCCTCGAAAAAATCGAGCGCCAGCGAGAGCGGAATCACATGATAGCCGTCGCTCTTTAGATCTGAGAGGAAGCGATCGAAGGCAGCGGGACTCGTCCACGGCTTCTGGACATGGTCGACTCCGTGGGCGCTCTCGATCGGATGGTTGCTGACTTGATGGAACAGCAGAACGGCAATCTCGGCGAACGGCTCTGGAACGAGGCGCTCGTGGAGGGTGAACGCGCGGGCCGGGACGATGGTCACTGCCACGAACAGGAGGACCTGCATCCAGGCAGCCCAGCGCTGCGCCTGTCGTAGCGATCGAAGGTACATCCTCCGCATCTTACCCTTAAAGAACGGGTGCGTACCGGCGACCGATGCATGATTGCCCGGCCCAGGCATGTACCCGCTGCAAGGAAGGCCTAGCAGGCGAGGGTAACCTTCCCGCCATGAACGCACCGCTGATCGCTCGCATCCTGGGCGTGCTGCTTCTGCTTGTGGGGATCGCGGGGTTTTTACCCTACGTCACGGCGCCGATGCCGTTCGACGCGCAAGTCGTGACGCTCGATCACGTTTATCGGATGCTCGCGTATCTCTTCCCCGTCAATGCAGTGCACGACGGGCTGCACGTCATCTTCGGAATCTGGGGATTGATTGCGGCGCGTACGTTCGCTAAGGCCGTCACGTACTGCCGCGCGGTCACGTGGGTCTACGCCGTTCTGGTCGTGCTGGGCTCGATTCCGATTACCGATACGTTGTTCGGAGTCGCGCCGATCTACGGCTACGACGTTGCGCTGCACGCGTTCATCCTCTTGCTCGCAGCATACGCCGGTTACGGCCGCGGTTCGCTGGAGAATCCGGTCTAGCGTAAGCGGGCTCCTGAGAAGCCTCGGTGTTTCTGGGGACCTGTGATTTTTGGGCAATCGACATGGATGTCGACTTCCTTTGGCCGTTGCCCAAAAACATAGGAGTAGGAGGCGTGCAGGATGCACGCCGACGAACGGTCCCCCGAAACACCGAGGCTTCTCAGGAGCCCGCTTACGTCGAGCCTAGCACCTACGCTGCAAGGGGTTCGGCGCGGCTCCATGCGTCGTCGCGCAGCCGCCATGCCGTGAGCGCGCCGCGCGCGCTCCAGGCGACGATCCACGCGATCGGTATGCTGAATAATCCCACGTGCAAACGTTCGATGCAGAACCACGCAATCGGTAGCACCAAGACGCCGCACAGGATGCCCACGAACATCGAGAATTGCGTGTCGCCTGCAGCGCGGATCGGTGAGAGCGAGACCATCGCCCAGCCTTTGATCGGCAGCGTGATCATGTGTACGGCGAGCGGCAACGCGGCAACCGATGCGATGACGGCGTTGAGCGTAAAGAGATATGCCAGCGGCCATGCAAAGATCGCGACGAATACGCCTGCGATCGACGTGACCCACAGCGTCAGGTGAAGCGAACGGCGCAGAAACCAGCGCGCGCCTTCGGCATCGCGGGCACCTAAGCGTTGCCCGATGACCGTTTGCGCTGCGCTCTGCAGCGGGCCGGGAACGACGAACGTGAGGTCGCTCACGACGTTGAGCGCTCTGAATCCGCCGATGGCTACTGCACCGAGCGGGGCGAGCATCGCGACGATGGCGATATCCGGCGAGACGATCGCCAGCCCGAACACCGATTCCGGCAAGCCGAGCCACGCGCATCGCGCGGCAAGATTCCAGTCGAGCGTCATGGATGAAAAGACGCGGTAGATGGGTTTGCGTGCCGTGTAGACGACCGCGAAAATCGCGGCGATTGCTTCCGAGATGAGGGTGGAGATGCCGGCTCCGACGATGCCGTACGGATGATGCGTCCACCATCCAAGCGCGAGCATCAGCAACAACGGGATGTGGACGAGATTGATGACGGCAAGCAGATAGATGCCGAGTTTACGATTACCGGCGGCGCCTAATCCGACGATTAGCGTTGCGGAAATGTTGATTGGAATCAGCGACGCGCAGCGAAGCGCGAGATAGATGCCGCTGGCATGCGCGGAAGCCATCGATCCGATCATCAGGTGGATGATGGGCACGCCGGCGAAGGTGCTGGCAATGGCTAGTGCGATCGCCGCAATACAGGGGATCACGAAGCCTGCCCGGACGGTACGGCCGAAGCCATCTACGTCGTGCGCGCCGATGCGCTGCGCCGCGATGATGCCCAGGCCGCTCCACAACCCGCCCAGCGTCATGATGACGGTAAAAAAAACGGTGGTGGCCGCGGTTACGCCCGCAAGTGCGACGGCCCCGAGGCTGCCGATAGCGATCGTATCGACGATGCCCAGCAATTGATCGCCGAGCATTTGCACGGCAAGCGGAAGAGAAAGGCGCCGCACTGCGGCGCCCACTCGGCGGTGATCGACGATCATGGACGCGGAGGTCATGTGCGCCGATGTTCGTCCAAGGTTCGGAAAAACGTTTCGATTTCGGCGTCGGTGGTGTAGAAGTGGGGGCTCACTCGCAGGCCGCATCCCGGGCGGTAATCGAGAAAGACGCGATCCGCGATCAATCGCTCGCTGACGCGTTGCGAGCCTTCGAAATCGATGCCGATCCAGCCGGTACGCGCGGCCGGTTCGAGCGGCGTATTGACGCGGAGTTTGCGCTCGAGCGCCATCTCGGCAATCATCGACGTGAGCCGGACGTTGTGTTCGCGAATGCGCGGCACGCCGATCGAGCGGATGAGATCGTGCCCCGGTTTTGCGACCACGTAGCCGGGAATCGTCGGCGTGCCCGTGCCGAAGCGATACATCGACGGCGCGTGGCGCATCGGCGCATCTTCGAAGGCGAACGGCGAAGCGTGCGCCATCCATCCGGTCACGGCTGGAAGAAAGCGGTCGAGTAGCGCGGGCTTGATGTACAGAAACCCGCAGCCGGGGCCGCCCATCAGCCATTTATGCGAGCCGCCGGTGACCATGTCCAGATCCCACGCCTGCACGTCGTATGGGTAGACGCCGGTCGTTTGATAGGCGTCGACGCAGAGGATGGCGCCGACCTTGCGGCAGTGCGCTTGGATCGCGCGCACGTCGGCAACCGCGCCGGAGACGTAGTACGCGTGCGAAAGCACGGCGATCGCGGTGCGTTCGGTGATCGAGGCGATAATACGCTCGGTCGGAATGGTGCGCCCGTCATCCGAATCGACGATCTGCACGGTGGCACCGTAGCGCTCCCATTCGCGCCACACGTAAGTGAGCGACGGAAACTGCAGGGACTCGTAGACCACTTCGTTGCGCTTGGCCTTAAAATTGAAGCAGGTCGCGATTGCCGCTTGTAAGACCGAAACGTTCGGGCCGAGGAACACGCTCGCCGGCGCGGCGCCGATGATCGCCCCGATCCCGTCGGCGATTTCGCCGATTTTCGGCAACCAGCGCTCCCATGCTTCCGGGCCATCGGTTGCCCAATCGTTCCAATAGTCGTCTAAAGCCGCCTTGGCGCCGAGCGGCGCGGCGCCCATCGAATGGCTTACCAGGTATGTCGAACTCTGCAATATCGGAAATTCTTCGCGCCGCAGCGCCTGGGTCAACGTCGAACTCATGCGTAGGTTCCTTGGCCGAGATGCGAACGCACCTCCCAGAGTGCGGGGAAGAAGCGATACTCGAGCGTGCGCTTCAAATACTCGGCGCCGGACGATCCGCCGGTGCCGGTCTTATGGCCGATCATGCGCTCGACCATACGCACGTGCCGCCCCCGCCAGAGCAGAAAACGTTCGTCGAATTCGATCAGATCTTCGAGCAGCATGTACAGGTCGTAGTGGCCGGCTTCGTTGACGTAGATCGTGCGTAAGCTTTCGACGAGTTGCGTCTCGTCGTCCACGGCAAACCCGCGGCGCGCGAGCGCCTGCTTGAGGCGTTCGTAGAGGGAGGGTTCGTGCAGGCGCGCATCCAGACGCGCTCGCTCCGGCGTGCTCATGGTAATGTGCTGCAGCGTTTCCAAACGGCGCACGCCGCACAGAAACTCCAACTCGCGAAATTGGATCGACTGAAAGCCGCTCGCCGGGTTGAGGTGATCGCGAAATTGATTGAACTCTTGCGGCGTCATCGTTTCCAGAATGTCGACTTGCTGCTCCAGCAGGCGTTGAATCGTGTGGATGCGTTTGAAATGCTTCGCCACGCGGTGGAGTTCGTCGCGATCCAAGGCCCGGCACGCGGCTTCGACTTCGTGCAGCACCTGTTTGAACCACAATTCGTAGACCTGATGGATCACGATGAACAGCATTTCATCGTGATGCGGAGGCGACGAGACCGGGTGCTGCAAGGCGAGTAGGTCGTCGATGCGCAGATAGCTCCCGTACGAAAGGCGCTGCTCCACGATGCTACTGAACCGTAACCGTGAAGGTCGCGCTCTTTGCGGGCGCGGCATTACTATCGAATGGGCGCGAGTAGTTGAAGGTGACCGTCGTCGTGCCGGTGCGATTCGCGTGGAAGACGAAGATCTGCTGCCCGCCCGCGCCGGGGAGACCGCCGAGCGGCGGTTGGTAAACGTTGCCTTCGTATGCGAGAAGCTTTCCGTCGAAGCCGCTCGCTGTCCAGGAATACCCGGTGGTGACGTTCGAGGGAAGCGCGATGAAGAAATCGTCGCCCGCCGCGACCATCGCCGTCTGCGAGGCGTCGACAAAGACGGTGGCGTGCAATTGCATGGCGAGCGCCGGTGCTGCGCAGAGGAACGATGCGAGGGCTATGGTAGCGGCGATTTTGCGGATCATGCCGAGTCCTTTCCGATGCGTGCGTACTCCCGGTCGATGCTGCCGCGCAGCACGTGGTAGGCCATCAGGTAGTCGCCCCGGAGGGAGGCAAGCGGCGCGCGGAACGTCTCGGGCTTGTTGTGCTCGATGGCAGCGTGAGAGTACCACGCCGGCCCGTACCCGGCGGCCAGGCCGACGGCCGCCAGCCACGGCTTGCGCAACGCGATCGCTCCGAGAACGATCGCGGTTGCCGCGATCGTCCCGGCGACGTGATAGGCCCGGGTTCGCGGGTCGCGGTGAGCGGCGAGGTAACGCGGCCAAAACTCTTCGAACGTCATAGTACCGAAGGGCTTACGGGGCTTGGCGCGCTTCTCCTCGAAAGCGGCAGCGTTCCTCGTTCGACATCTTGGAGGGGTAGATGAAGTTCCGCTACGCCGCCGTCGTATTGGCGGTGCTGACCGCGTGTTCGCATGGATCGACGACGACATCGGGCTCGAGCCCGTCGTCCGAAACGGCGACGACGAATCCGGTCGATTTTCCGCTCTACGCCGGTAGCGCCGTCGTCGCAACGCGCGATTGGCATGCCACGGTCGGCGCAACTACCGCTCAAAACCAGCGCAGCATCTACGGCCAGGGCGCCGGGTCGTACGCCGGGCATGAGGTGATCGCGCAGACCTCGGCGACCCTCCCGCAACTCGAATCGTGGATCGATACGATCGACCGGATGCCGCCCCTAGGCTACACCGTCGCTCTCAAGGGAAGCGCGCTCGACGAAGCGCGTCTGCGTGCCAACGCGCTCGGCTTAGCGTTCGGGTCGTTCGAGAAACCGATCGCGGGCAAGCGTCATACCGTGGTAGTGATTGTGATCGATCCGGCCCAACTCGATGCCAAAGCCGGCTCGTTCATCAGCTTGATCGGTAAATACAAGATGCTCCCCGCCGTATTTCGCGACCCGATCGACGCGCAAGCCAAGGCGCGGACCGGCTTTACGGTGAGCGAAGCGCTCGACCCCAATACGCCCATCGGCGCGGCCCTGGGCGCACTTTCGACGCTTCGCTCCTCCGGCCAACGAGGCATCGTACTGCTCGACGCTAGTAAGAGGTAATGTGATCCGTTCCGTACTCGTGGCATGTGCGCTGTTTTGCGCTGCCGCCGGCAGTGCTTCTGCCGATACCCCTGCTAGCCCGATTCCGCAGACCTATTTCGGCGTCCAGGGGCTGATGATCGTGGGGCAGCATCGCGACGTTGCCGGTACGCAGCACGGTATCGGCGGCGCGCCGCTGCTCGAAATTGGCGCCGGCACCAAGCGCTTCGCGCTCCATCTGGAAGGCATTCCGGTTGTGAGCGCGCCGCAACGGGCATCGGCTTTTTACGGCCAGGCAACACCGGCTCTAGGCCTCTTTAACGGCGATGTGGAGGCCGCGCTCGATGCGCGGCGCGACGTGTGGCTCGGCATCGGTACGACGATCATCAATCAGCGCACTCCGCTGCCGAATCTTCAGCAAGTCGTTTCGTCCCGGTTAGCCGGCGTGCGCTACACGCTCGTCGCGCGCCGGTCCACGCGATCGCCCGGGCATTTTATCGAAGCGTATCTTGGCGTGGCGCCCAGCCTCGCCGGCGTCGATCGTTTTCTGTATAGCGACGGGGTCACGGCGCCGGTGAACAAGGACGAACGCGCCTCCGAACTGGACGCATCGCTTGCATTCGGTTGGCATCACCGCCGCACCGAGTGGCTTTTCGGCGTGCGGACGCTCAATTTCACGGCGCGATTTATCGCGACGGGCGAGGCGGCCGACCGGAACGTGGGGATCGGCCCGATGATCGAATGGCGTCATCTGCTACGGCCCTGAACAGGCCCTCGAAATGCAGTAAAGCGCGGCGGGTCGAGCCCACGCCCGCGCCCTTGATGCGGCCGTCGGCGCCGACCACGCGATGTGCGGGGATGAAGAGATCGAATGGGGATCGGCCCATGGCCATAGCGACGGCCCGGTGCGCGCGCGGATACCCCAGCGCTCGCCCGACGTCGGCATACGAGATCGTTTCGCCGAACGGCAGTTGCGCGACGAAACGCCAGATCGCCACTTGCATCGGCGTGCCCGCCAGGGCGAGCGGCACGTCGAAGCGATCGAGCCGCCGGGAGAAATAGGCGTTTACTTGTAGGCGCACCTGCGCCAATAGCGGATGCGGCGCGGGCTCGCTCTTCGCGCGAGTTCGGGCGACAAAATCGCTCGCGGTGATCGCGTCTCCATCGGTCGCGACCAGCAAGTCGATCCCCAGCGGCGTGCGGATGCGCGTGCGCAAAGCAGGGATCGCTTCTCCGTTGCGAACAAGCAGACGTGATGATCGTTGCACGTTACCGTTCATTCATCGTTCGCGGTTGGAGCCTTTCTTCGACGCCGGTCCAGGCACCGTAATGCGTGGAAAGACGCTCTTTATCAGCGGTGCGAGCCGCGGCATCGGCTTGGCGATCGCCCTGCGGGCCGCTCGCGACGGCGCTAATGTCGCCATCGTCGCAAAAACGACGCAGGCGCATCCGAAGCTCCCGGGCACGATCTTCACCGCGGCAGCGGAGATCGAGGCTGCGGGCGGCCGAGCGCTCCCGATCCAGTGCGACATTCGCAGCGAAGAACAAGTCGAGGCTGCGGTCGCTAAAACGGTCGAGAGGTTCGGCGGGATCGATGCATGCATCAACAATGCGAGCGCCATCGCGCTGACCGGGACGCTGCAAACGGATATGAAACGCTACGACCTGATGCACAGCATCAACACGCGTGGCACGTTTCTCTGCTCCAAGGCGACGATTCCGCACCTGTTGAACGCCTCGAATCCGCACATCCTCAACATGGCGCCGCCGCTGGACATGCACCCGCGCTGGTTTGCGGGACACGTCGCCTACACGATGGCAAAATACGGCATGTCGATGTGTACCCTCGGGATGGCGGCCGAATTCAAGAGCAAAGGCATCGCGGTGAACTCGCTCTGGCCGTTGACCGCGATCGATACCGCCGCCGTGCGGAACGTACTCGGTGGCGACGGTATGGCCAAGCTCTCACGCAAGCCCGAAATCGTCGCCGACGCCGCGATAGCGATTCTCGGCCGGCCGGCCGCGGATTGTACCGGCAATTTCTTCATCGACGAAGAAGTGCTTCGCGCCGAGGGCATCACCGATTTCGCGCCCTATGCAAACGACCCGTCCTCGCCGCTCGTCCCCGATTTCTTTGTGCCCGACGAAGTCCTTGCGCGCTCGTCGACGCCGCTCCAACGATTGCCGTGGTCATGAACGAACAGATTCTCTATGCCAAAACGGGTGCGGTTGCGACGATTCGCTTGAATCGCCCCGAAAAGAAAAACGCCCTCACCACCGCGATGTATGCGACGTTATCCGAAGCGATCGCCGACGCCGCGCGCGATGCGGACGTACGCGCGATCGCGCTGCTCGGCGGCAACGATTTCACCGCCGGCAACGACATCGCGGATTTCGTCGCGAGCGGCGGAATGGGCGACGACCCTCCGCCGGTGCGCTTCCTGCGCGCGCTCGGCGACTGCCCGAAACCGATTATCGCGGGCGTACGGGGCGCCGCGATCGGGATCGGCACGACCATGTTGATGCATTGCGATGCGGTCGTCTTAGGCGATTCTGTGAAGATGGCGATGCCGTTCACCAAACTCGGCCTCGTGCCCGAGGGCGGCTCGAGCGTGTTGCTGCCGTTGATTGCGGGACGCTTGCGGGCATGGTGGCTGCTGCTCTCGAGCGAAACGTTCGGCGCCGACGAAGCGATGCGCGTTGGGCTCGCGACGCGCGTGGTTGCCGACGAAGAGACCGACGCGACGGCCCTCTCGATGTGCGAACAATTAGCGAAGCTCCCGCCGAAGGCGGTTGCCAATGCAAAACGCATGCTCAAGGAACCGTTTGCCGAGCTGGTTCGCACGACGATGGACGAGGAGTTTCGCGCTTTTGCCGAGGCTTTGCGCGGCGATGAGGCTCGGGCCGCGCTGACGAGCTTTCTGCAACGGTAGTGCCCATACGGCGTATAGCGCGCGCGGCCTACCGTCGCGCGCCATGGAAAAACGGCTACGGTACCACCTTGGATATCGCGATCGCTCCGGGAAGCGAGCCTGCGTGGCGTGTCTCGCTCGCGAGCATCGAACGGGCCGGCCCGTTTTCGGATTTTACGGGATACGATCGTACGATCGTCGTCGTCAGCGGGAACGGGTGCGTGCTGCGATTCGACGACGACGAAGCCGTAACGCTCGAGGCTTTACGGCCCTACGCGTTCCGCGGAGAGCGGGCGGTTTCGGCCGACCTCCAAGACGGACCGGTCGAGGCGTTGAACGTGATGTCCAAGCGTATCGAGTGCGCGCACCGGGTCGGCCTCCATCGTCCCGGCGCACCGTTGCTGCGATCGCACGGAGCGCTGGTGTCGCTGCTCTACGTGCTCGATTCTGATGAGGCGGGAGATACCGTCATCGATCCATCCGATTCCGCCGATCTTGCTCGATATGGTATCGATATCGTCGTGGACCGGCTAGCGGAACCCCTCGCGTAGCCTAACTTGCATGGGCCTCGAACTCCAGCAACTCCGAGAGTTCGATTGCCGGCGAGAACAAGAACCCTTGCGCATACGACACGCCGAGCGATCGCAGGACGTTGAATTGCTCGATCGTTTCGACGCCCTCCGCGACCGTGTAAAACCCCAGCGTTTTTGCCAGCGCGACGATGCTGCGAACGATGGCCACCGCTTGCCGGTCGGTCGCGAGCGGATCGACGAACGAGCGGTCGATTTTGAGCCCGGCGATCGGCAATCGATGGAGGTACGCGAGCGACGAGTGGCCGGCTCCAAAATCGTCGACGATGATCTTGATGCCGTTGCGATGCAGTTGATCGAGTGCGGCGTGGGCCTGATAGGCGTCGGTCATCACCGCGGTTTCCGTAATCTCGAGCCGAATAAGATCGGTTGAAACGGCATGGATTCGGAGCGCGTCGGCAACCTGGCTCGCGAGTTTCGTGGTGGTCAGTTGCGTCGCCGAAACATTGATCGCAATCGTCGTATTTGGGAAGCGCCTAAAGAGTGCGGCCGAGTCTCGGCAGACGCTATCGAGGATCGAGGCATCGATCGCCGAGATCAATCCATGCGATTCGGCGTAACCGATGAAATCCGCAGCTTGCAAAACGCCGTGGCCGGGCCGATTCCAGCGCGCGAGCGCTTCGAACGAAACGATGGCGCGCGATTCGACATCGACGATGGGTTGGTAGTACGCGACGAACTCGTCGTGCTCGATCGCGTGGTGCAGATCGTTTTCCAACGCGGACTCCGCGGCCACGCGCTCTCGCATTTCCGTATCGAAGATGGCGTATCTCGCTCGGCCCGTTCGCTTGGCATGATACATCGCGATGTCGGCATCGCGCAGGAGTTCTTCCGGCCGGCTATAGCTCGCATCGACCAGGACGACGCCGATCGACGCCGTCGTATAGACAGCGCGGCCGGTCACCACCATCGGCTCCCGCAGGCACGCAAGGATGTGTTCGGCAACGGCGGGTGCACCCGCAGTATCGGTAGAGAGCAGTATGACGAATTCATCGCCCCCGAGCCGCGAGAGCGATGCATGTGCGGGAAGCGTCTCGCGTAAGCGGACGGCAATGAGCTTGAGGAGCGCGTCTCCGGCTAAGTGCCCCAGCGTATCGTTGATCATATTGAAATGATCGAGATCGACGAAGAGGATGGCGTAGTCGGTCGCGTCACGGCTCATCGCGATCGCTTCGGATGCAAACCCCCAAAACGCCGAGCGGTTGGGAAGCCCCGTCAAGGCATCCGTTTCGGCGGCTTTGCGCAGCTCGATTTCGATGCGCCGGCCAACGGCGATGACGCTTTCCAGCCGAGCCTGCTCGATATCGCGCTCGACCGTCGCTTCGCGCGAACGCCAGAGACGAATCATTCCAAAGCCCAGCAATCCAGCCAAAAACCATACGACGCCCGCGAAGGCGAAGCTCCCCCACACGATCCGAGTGCGAGCCGCGTAGAGGGGGGCGGCATCGCTTGAAAGGTGCACGATCGCTCCGCTATATCGGAGGGGAAGCCGGCGGTCGATCCGCAGCGGACCGTCGTGTAAAATGGGCGCGGTTGCGAGCAACGTTCGCTCGCGATCGCTGCCCTCAATGTATCCGATGTCGCCGCGGTCCAGAGCCGATGCCATGAGCGCCTTAAACGTTACGGTGAGCGTATCGACCGCCATAACGCCGACTAGGCGGCCGTTATGACGGACCGCCTTCAAGGTGCTGATGAAGCTGCGTCCATTTTCGAAGTACGGGCCGGCGAACGTTAACGACCCGCTTGCGTGAGCGGCGCCCCTGTAC
>Ga0307373_10010649_pt1 | contig 13481 bp, 11 predicted proteins | sample OX2MG_FD_202534 | JGI IMG/M metagenome (GOLD analysis project Ga0307373, IMG submission 202534) | Soil microbial communities from Risofladan, Vaasa, Finland - OX-2 | ecosystem: Environmental > Terrestrial > Soil > Coastal area > Acid sulfate soil | place: Finland: Risofladan, Vaasa | collected... | reverse complement strand
GACGGCTCACGGGGGCCGTCAGCGGTGCTTGCCGGTGACCTCTTCCATCAGCAGGGCCAGGGTCGGGCAGGCATCGACAGCCCGCTTCGCGTGATCCATCACGTTCCGCGGCACCGGGGTGGCCGCCAGGATCGGGTATCCCCACGGGTCGAGCTCGATGATCTCCGGCAGGAGCTCCGCGCACATGCCGTGCCCGGTACATGCGATCGGATTGACGCGCAGCTGGTATCTCACGTCCAGCCCCACTCTCTTTCCTCGTCGCCCGGTATGGGCAGCAGCGGGGCGCGCCGCACCCCGTAGCAGGGGCCCTGCTGGTCGTGCCAGCGTGCATCCGCCGCGAACGCGGTCAGGGCGCTGCGCACCAGCTGGGTGGCGCCGTCGGGATGCCGGCAGGCGCCCCGCTTCTCGATCAGCGGGATCAGGGTGGCGATCTGGTCGATCACCCGGCCGCGGCCACCCTGCCAGGCGAGGTCAATGAGGGCGTCAGCCAGGGCGGGCAGCCCGAACATGCACGGGCCGCACTGGGCCGCGGTCTCCTCGGCCAGGTAGCTGACCACCCGGGCGGTCTCGGCCAGCGCACACGAGGTCACCGGGAGCGCGATCACCATGCCCGCGCCCATCGCCCCGCCGACCGACTTCAGGGCCGCGTGCGTCATCGGCACCGGCCAGGCCACCTCGGCCGGCAGCCAGCCGCCGAAGTACCCGCCGACCAGCAGCGCCTGCAGCCGCTCGGAGGGCCCTCCGGCCAGCATGACGACCTGCCCGATCGGGGTGCCCATCTCGATCTCGTAGACCCCGGGCCGGGCGACCGCGCCGCCCACGGTGACCAGGGTGGAGCCGGGGGCGGACGGCAGCCCGATGCTGCGGAACCAGCCGTCCCCGAAACGTGCGATCAGCGCCAGGTGGGCCAGTGTCTCGACGTTGTTGACCAGGGTGGGGCGGCCCTTCACGCCCCGCTCGTGCGGGCGCGGGGGCGAGAAGGTGGGCTTGCCGGGCCCCCCGTTGAGGTACTGGACGATCGAGGACTGCTCGCTGGACACGTACCGGCCGGGGATGCCGACGACCTGGATCCGCACCGGGTCGACGCCGGCCGCCTCCCGCTCGGCGACCGCGTCTTCCAGGCCGGCCATCAGGTCCACTTCCTGGCCGTGCACCACCAGGCAGGCCTCGTCCGCGCCGACCGCGTGGGCGGCCATCGTGATCCCGTCCAGGACCAGGTGCGGCACGCGGGTCAGCAGCAGCCGGTCCTTGCAGCTGGCCGGCTCGCCTTCGGCGCCGTTGGCGACCACGACCGCGCGGCCCTGCCCGGCAACGACCGAGCGCATCTTCCGCCCGGTGGGGAAGCCCGCGCCGCCGCGGCCGGTGAGCCCGGACCGGTCAACGAGGTCGATGAACCGCTCCGGCCGCTGCCGTCCCGACCGTCCCGGGCGGCCGGCCCGGCCTGGCAGCGGGATCGGCCCGTACATCTGCTCGTGCTCGGCCAGCCCCGCGGCCTGGTAGTAGGAGACACCGGCCAGCAACCGGGGCAGCCGCATTTCCGGCGCCCGGTACGACGTCAGCGCGACCGCGGTCACCGGGCACCTGCCCGCGCGCCGGTGACGAAGCGCCAGGTGGCCGCCGCCGCCACGATGCACACGCAGATCGCGGTGATCCCGAACACCCAGATGGTGCCCCGGTCGGTGCCCGCGCCCAGCCCGTGCGCCAGGGCGACCGGCCAGCAGGCGTAGGCCGTCCAGTGGATCCGCCGCCAGGTACGGTGGCCCAGCCGGTTCCGGACCAGGCTGGTGACCACCAGGGCGATCATCAGGTCGCAGGCGACCGCGCCGAGCGCGAGCCAGCCCGTCTTGTAGGAGGCCGTGAACGGTATGAACGCGGCCGTCACCGGGATGGAGGTGTAGGTGTCGACCACGGTCGTGCCCACATGCAGCACCAGGAAGACCATCACCACCAGGGAGAGGTTGCGGTGCAGGCCGACGGTGAGGAACCGGGGCCACCGGTCGCTGGCGAACCGGCCCGCGGTCAGCACCCCCAGCAGAACGCTGGCAGTCAGCAGAAGCAACGTCACCAGGCCGGTCGCCCGAGTGGCATACCAAAGGCCTGGTCCGTTGAGGGAAATACTCATACCTGGCTTCCTGTGCCGGCGGAGCCGGCGGGCCAGCCGCCGACCATTACCGTCGTGCCGTCATGATGCACCAGACGGGCCGGAAGGCGCAGGCCATCCAGCCACTCAGCGGCCTGTTCGCCGCGCAGGATTGCCGCCGTACTGGCCGTATTCGCGTCCACGCAGGTCGCGGCGGCGACGGTGACCGTACGCCAGCAGGACTGCGCGGGCAGGCCGGTACCGGGCACGATGATGTGGTGCAGCCGGGCCTCGCCGCGCTGCCAGGTCCGGACGAGTGTGCTGGAGGTCGCGAGGCCACCGTCGCCGATCATGACGGACTGGCTGGGCTCGGCGTTGACGCTGCTGGCCGCGAAGACCAGGTCATCCAGGATCCCGACGTGCCAGCCGCCGGCGGGGCCGTCCCCGGCCACCCGGATGTCGCCGCCGAGGTTGACCAGGGCCCCGCAGCCGGTGGCGGCCGCGATGCGGGTCGCGGACCGGTCGGCGGCGAGCGCCTTGGCGGTGGCCCCGAGATCGAGCATGACTCCCTCAGGCACCCGGACAGTGCCTCGTTCGGTATCCAGTTCGACGGTCTGCCAGCCGGCCGCGGGGGCCGGTGGCTGGGCCAGCCCGGCGGTGTCCTGCCGTGCCTGCGCGAAGTCCCGGTCGTAGCCGAGCCGGGCCAGGGACTGCCCGCAGGTCGGGTCGACGTCGCCGTCGGTGACCCTGGCCGCTGTGAGCGCTGTCGCCAGGGCTTGCGCCAGCAGCGGGCTGACCTCCACCGGGCGGCCGCCGGCGTGGTTGACCCGCCACAGTTCTGAGTCGGTGCGGAAGCGTGAGCATGCCATGTCCACTGCCAGCAGTTCACCGTCGAGCAGGCTGGAAGCCTGTTCCAGCCTGCCCGGGTCGGTGACGAGCAGCGACGCGAAGGTGCCCAGTGCGGGGAAGGTACGGGTGCCGATGGCCTCGGTCGACGCCGCCATCACCCTCCGCCGGATCCGCTGGACGTCGACTGCACCGGGGTGGGGCTCGGTGGTGGCGGCGCTGGCGCGGTGGTCGGCGGGGCGAGAGTGGGCGAGGGGGCAGTGGCGGGGCTGGTCGCAGTGCCACCGGTGCCACCGGTGCCACCGCCGGCCTGGGTGCTGGCACCGGCCGCGCTGGCTGCCTTGTGGCGGTGGTGCTTCTTCTTGGTGCTGCTGGGGGAAGGCGTGGGGCTGGCGGACGGCTTGGTAGTCGGCTTGGCCGGGGTGGTGGTCGTCGTGGTGCTGGCATGAGCGGAGTGCGCAAACAGGGCCGCGAAGCCGACCGCGGCGACCGCGCTCAGCTGGGTGGCGCGCCAGGTCAGCTTGGACAGGCGCTTGAGCCCGGCGGTACGGGCTTCCCCGACCGGCTCGTCGTACCGGGTCGCGTAGTCCTGGTACCGTCCGGCCGGTGGCAGCTGCGGCTGAATCTGCGTGTGCTGCGTGTACGGCGGGGGCTGCGGGGCAGCGTTCACTGGGGGCATACCCGACCAGGGTGCGGGATCCGTCGGGTACTCATCTCTGTCGCGCATGGTTCGAATCACACCAGAACCAGCGTTAAGAGGCCGTGAAGAACCACTCAAGAAGCCGTTGCCTCACCCGCCGGAGCGCTCCGGGCCTCACCCGCCTGAGCGCTCCGGCGGGTGAAATACACTGGGTACCTGCGGCGTTGACTTTCCGCGTCCACCCCTACCCACCCGCCGAGGCTTTCTCATGCCCGTACCTGCGCCCGCCCGTGTCACCAGGGATGACCTGCGCAACGTCGCCATCGTGGCGCACGTCGACCACGGCAAGACCACGCTGGTCGACGCGATGCTGTGGCAGTCGGGGGCGTTCCGCGACAACGAGCGGGTCGCCGAGCGGGTCCTCGACTCCGGCGACCTGGAGCGGGAGAAGGGCATCACGATCCTGGCGAAGAACACCGCTGTCCAGCACGCCGGGCTGACCATCAACATCGTGGACACGCCGGGTCACGCCGATTTCGGCGGCGAGGTGGAGCGCGGGCTGTCCATGGTGGACGGGGTCATCCTGCTGGTGGATGCGGGGGAGGGACCGCTGCCGCAGACCCGGTTCGTCCTGCGCAAGACGCTGGAGGCCGGGCTGCCGGTGATCCTGGTGATCAACAAGGTGGACCGCGCGGACGCGCGGATCGCCGAGGTGGTGGACGCCTGTTACGAGCTGTTCCTGGACCTCGACGCGACCGAGGAGCAGATCGAGTTCCCGATCGTGTACGCCTCGGCGCGGGCTGGCCGTGCCTCGCTCAGCAGGCCAGAGGATGGCACTCTGCCGGACTCACCCGATCTGGAGCCGCTGTTCACCGTCCTGCGTGACACCGTGCCCGCCCCGTCCTACGAGCCGGGCGCGCCGCTGCAGGCCCATGTCACCAACCTGGACGCATCCGCCTACCTGGGCCGGATCGCGCTGTGCCGGATGTTCAGCGGGACGATCAGCCGCGGCCAGCAGGTGGCCTGGTGCCGCCGGGACGGCTCGGTGGAGCGGGTGAAGATCACCGAGCTGTACCTGACCGAGGCGCTGGAGCGGGTGCCGGCCGCCACCGCCGGCCCGGGCGACATCATCGCGGTGGCGGGCATCGCCGACATCATGATCGGCGAAACGCTGGCCGACGCCGACGACCCGCGGCCGCTGCCGCTGATCACCGTGGACGAGCCCGCGGTGTCGGTGACGCTCGGGCTCAACACCTCACCGCTGGCAGGCAGGGACAAGGGCACGAAGCTGACCGCCCGGCTGGTGCGTGACCGGCTCGACCGGGAACTGGTCGGCAACGTGTCGCTGCGGGTCCTGCCCACCGCCCGCCCAGACACCTGGGAGGTGCAGGGCCGCGGCGAGCTGGCGCTGGCGGTGCTGGTCGAGACGATGCGCCGGGAAGGCTACGAGCTGACCGTGGGCCGCCCCACCGTGGTCACCCGGGAGATCGGCGGCGCGCTGCACGAGCCGGTGGAACGGCTCACCATCGACGTGCCCGAGGACTACCTGGGGGCGGTGACCTCGCTGCTCGCCGTCCGCAAGGGCCGGCTGGAGAACATGACCAACCACGGCACCGGCTGGGTGCGGCTGGACTTCACCGTGCCCGCCCGGGGCCTGATCGGGTTCCGCACCCAGTTCCTCACCGACACCCGGGGCACCGGCATCGCCCACCACGTGTTCGAGGGCTACGAGCCGTGGTCGGGCCCGATGCGGGTGCGCCCGAGCGGCTCGCTGGTCGCCGACCGGTCCGGGACGGTCACCGGCTATGCCTGCTTCTCGCTGCAGGAGCGCGGTTCGCTGATGGTCGCACCGGGGGCAGCGGTCTATGAGGGGATGATCGTCGGGGAGAACTCCCGTGCCGACGACATGGACGTGAACATCACCCGCGAGCGCAAGCTCACCAACGTCCGCCAGTCCACCGGGGAGGAACTGGAGCGGCTGGTGCCAGCCCGGGTGCTCAGCCTGGAGCAGGCCCTGGAGTTCTGCGGGGACGACGAGTGCGTGGAGGTCACCCCGTCCGCGGTCCGGCTGCGCAAGGCGGTGCTCGACGCCAAGGAGCGGCTGCGCGAACGTGGCCGCCGCGCCCGGGCAGCGCAGTAGGCATCAGCCGCGTGGTGGCGGCTACTTCACGAAGGTGAGGTAGGCGAAGCTGGCCAGGCCAGCCACGATGCAGTAGATCGCGAACGGGGTCAGGGTCCTGGTGCGGAACCAGCGGACCAGGAACCGCACCGACAGGTAGGCGCCGACCCCCGACAGCAGGCTGCCGACCAGGATCTGGCCGCGGATGCCGTTGCCGAGCGGGCCTATCAGGTCGGGCACCTTGAGCAGGCCGGCGGCCAGGATCACCGGGGTCGCGAGCAGGAAGGCGAACCTGGCGGCGTCCTCCCGGGACAGCCCGCGCATCATGCCGGCCACCATGGCGACCCCGTCCCGGCTGATGCCGGCCAGCAGCGCCAGGATCTGCGCCGTGCCGATGATGAAGGCCTGCGTGAAGCCGGACAGCGCCAGCCGCCGGTCCGACTCGATCGCGTGTGAGTGCTCCACCGCCCGCTCGGCCTGGTGGCCCGAGGCGTGCCGGGCGCCGCCCGCCCGCCGCGCACCGCCGACCGCGACCAGTTCCCGCTCCTGCGCGATCTGCTGGTCCGCCTGCACCGACGACTTCCGCCGGAACAGCTCGCCGGCCAGCAGGATCAGGCCGTTGATGACCAGGAAAACCGCGGCCCGGACAGGCTTGCCGAACAGGACCCGGAACTCGTGCTCGAAGGCCAATCCGACCAGGCCGACCGGGATCGTGGCGATGATGATCATCCAGGCGAGCTTCTGCTCGGCCGACTGGAGCCGCCATCTGGTCGTCCCCGCGGCCGGCTGGATGAAGTGGCCGATCGAGGAGAAGAACCCGCTGATGATCCGGACCCAGTCCCGCCAGAAGTAGATGAGCAGGGCGATCGCGGTCGCGACATGCAGCCCGACGATGAAGGCCAGGTACGGGGACTCCGGCTTGGCCACGTTGAGGTCGCTCGCCCAGCTGCCGCCGAGGAGGGCGGGGATCAGCACGTTGTGCCCCAGGCTGGACACCGGGAACAGCTCGGAGACGCCCTGGATCAGGCCGACAACAGCAGCCTCCAGATAGGTCAGGTGGGTCATGTACCAGGCCTTTCCGCCATGGGGGAGATGGTGCAGCTGCATGCCGTCCCCCGGAGGGCTCTGGCCTGCACGTGCCAATGGTACGGATCGCGCGAACCCACGGCTCGCGCCTTGCCGACTAATTAACCCCGGCAGACCACTCCGGCCGTGGTCGCGGTGGGCCCCCGGCCCAAGGCGGCCCGGCGGGACGATCCTCAGCTACAGCTGGTGAGCCCTAGCCCTGCCTGCCTGGCACGGCCGGGGTGTCGCTGTGGGCCCGGCGGCTGATCTTGTTACCGAGCCAGACCAGCGGGTCGTACTTGCGGCTGACGACGCGCTCCTTCATCGGGATCAGCGCGTTGTCGGTGATCTTGATGTGCTCGGGGCAGACCTCGGTGCAGCACTTGGTGATGTTGCACAGGCCGAGCCCGAAGTCGTCCTGGGCGATCTCGCGCCGGTCGGCGGTGTCGGCCGGGTGCATCTCCAGCTCGGCGATCCGCATGAGGAACCGCGGGCCCGCGTAGGCCTGCTCGTTCTCGGGGTGGTCGCGGATGACGTGGCAGACGTTCTGGCACAGGAAGCACTCGATGCACTTGCGGAACTCCTGCGACCGCTCCACGTCGACCTGCTGCATCCGGAGCTCACCGAGGCCCACCGCCGGGTCGGGGGTGAACGAGGGGATCTGCCGGGCCTTGGCGAAGTTGAACGAGACATCGGTGACCAGGTCCCTGATCACTGGGAAGGTGCGCATCGGGGTGAGGCTGATCGCCTCTCCGGGCTCGAAGGTGGACATCCGGGTCATGCAGGCCAGCCGGGGCCGCCCGTTGATCTCCATCGAGCAGGACCCGCATTTGCCGGCCTTGCAGTTCCAGCGCACCGCGAGGTCGCCGGCCTGGGTGGCCTGCAGCCGGTGCAGGACGTCGAGCACGACCTCGCCCTCGTTGACCTCGACCTGGTAGTCGACCAGCTCCCCCTGGCCGGCGTCCCCCCGCCAGACCCGGAGCGTTACTTTCTCGCCCATTACTGCTTCTCCTCCGGGGGCAGTTCTTCCTCGGTCAGGTACTTCTTCAGCTCGTCGCGGTCGAACAGCGTGATCAGGTCCTCGCGCATGGCGGGCATCGGCTGCCGCCGCAGCGCCACCCGGTCGCCGTCCAGCGAGCACACCAGGTTGAGCTTGCGCCACTGCGGCGACATGACGGGGAAGTCGTCGCGGGTATGACCGCCCCGGCTCTCCTGCCGCTCCAGCGCCGCCTGTGCCACACAGTCGGCGATCAGCATGATGTTGCGCATGTCCAGGGCCAGGTGCCAGCCGGGGTTGTAGGCGGCGCCGCCCTCGGCGCTGACGTTCGCGGCCCGCTCGCGCAGCTTCTCCAGCTCGGCCAGCGCGGTCTTGATCTCCTCTTCCCGGCGGATGATGCCGACCAGGCTGCTCATGGTCTCCTGGACCTCGGCGTGCACGGCGTACGGGTTCTCACCGGCCGGCCGCTCCAGCGGGGCGAGCGCCTCCGCCTGCGCCTGCGCGACGTCGGCGTCGCTGACCTTCGGGCGCGCCGTGCCCAGCGCGTCGATGTAGGCGGCGGCGCCCATGCCCGCCCGGCGGCCGAACACCAGCAGGTCGGACAGGGAGTTGCCGCCGAGGCGGTTGGAGCCGTGCATGCCGCCGGACACCTCACCGGCCGCGAACAGGCCGGGCACGACCGACTCGGCGGTGTCGGGGTCCACCTCGACGCCGCCCATCACGTAGTGCTGGGCCGGGCCGACCTCCATCGGTTCCTTGGTGATGTCCACGTCGGCCAGCTCCTTGAACTGGTGGTGCATGGACGGCAGCTTGCGCAGGATCTCCTCGGCCGGCAGCCGGGTGGACACGTCGAGGAACACCCCGCCGTGCGGCGAACCACGTCCGGCTTTGACTTCGGAGTTGATCGAGCGGGCGACCTCGTCACGGGGCAGCAGCTCGGGCGGGCGCCGGTTGTGCTCCGGGTCGGTGTACCAGCGGTCGGCCTCTTCCTCGGTCTCGGCGTACATGGCGCGGAACACATCCGGCACGTAGCCGAACATGAACCGCTTGCCCTCGGAGTTGCGCAGCACCCCGCCGTCGCCGCGGACCGACTCGGTGACCAGCAGCCCGCGCACCGACAGCGGCCACACCATGTGGGTGGGGTGGAACTGCACGAACTCCATGTTCAGCAGCGTCGCCCCGGCCAGCAGCGCGAGCGCGTGCCCGTCGCCGGTGTACTCCCAGGAGTTGGAGGTGACTTTGAAGGTCTTCCCGATCCCGCCGGTGGCCAGGATGACGGCGGGCGCCTCGAACACCACGAACCGCCCGCTCTCGCGGATATAGCCGAACGCGCCGGCGATCCGCTCGCCGTCCTTGATCAGCCGGGTGATCGTGGTCTCGGCGAAGATCTTGATCATGGCCTCGGCGTCGCCGTGCTCCTTGGCGTCCTCCTGCTGGAGTGCGACCACCTTCTGCTGCAAGGTGCGGATCAGCTCCAGGCCGGTGCGGTCACCGACGTGGGCCAGGCGGGGGTACTCATGGCCGCCGAAGTTGCGCTGGCTGATCTTGCCGTCCCTGGTGCGGTCGAAGACCGCGCCCCAGGCCTCGAGCTCCCAGACCCGGTCCGGGGACTCCCTGGCGTGCAGCTCGGCCATCCGCCAGTTGTTGAGGAACTTGCCGCCCCGCATCGTGTCGCGGTAGTGGACCTGCCAGTTGTCCTTCGGGTTGACGTTGCCCATCGCGGCGGCCGCGCCGCCTTCGGCCATGACCGTGTGCGCCTTGCCGAACAGGGACTTGGAGATGACGGCGGTCTTCTTTCCGGCCAGCCGGGCCTCGATCGCCGCCCGCAGCCCGGAGCCGCCGGCGCCGATCACCACCACGTCGTATCCGAGCCGTTCGATGTCAGTCATGTCGGTGGCTTACCTTCTGCCTCGGTCTAGAAAAACCGCAGGTCGGTGATGGCGCCGCTGGCCACCAGGCGGATGTAGAGGTCGGTGAACAGCACCCAGCCCAGCGAGACCCAGGCGAACTGCATGTGGTACGCGTTCAGCCTGGAGACCTTGGTCCACAGCCAGTAGCGGACCGGGTGCTTGGAGAAGTGCTTGAGCCTGCCGCCGACGGCGTGCCGGCAGGCATGGCAGGACAGCGAGTACAGCCAGAGCAGGGCGGCGTTGACGATCAGCACCAGCGTGCCCAGGCCCATGTGCCCCCACTGGCCCCCGTAGCCGCGGAACGCGATGACCGCGTCGTAGGTCAGGAACGCATTGAAGGTCAGGGCGATCCAGAAGAAGTACCGGTGCAGGTTCTGCAGGATCAGCGGGATCCGGGTCTCCCCGGTGTACTTCGCGTGCGGCTCGCGGACCGCGCAGGCGGCCGGTGAGCGCCAGAACGCCCGGTAGTAGGCCTTGCGGTAGTAGTAGCAGGTGAGCCGGAAACCCATCGGCCCGCCGATGATGATGATGGCGGGCGTGAGCCAGGTCAGCCACGGGATCAGGAAGAAGCTGGAGTCCCCCGGGGTACAGGTGGTCGCCAGGCACGGTGAGTAGAGCGGCGAGATGTACGGTCCCCAGACATAGTCGGCGTTGACCAGGGACGCCCAGGTCAGGTAGATGACGACGACGCCGAGGAAGGCCCCGGTCACCACAGGTGATCGCCACCATGGGTCCTTGCGCAAGGTGCGCTCGGAGATCTGTGCCCGGGTCTTGGCCGGGGCTGTCGGTGCCTGCGTCATCGGCTGGGTCTCCGCCCTCAAGCTCGCTGGAGTTCACCTGCGGCGGGCCCAGCACCCCCCGGGTCACTCGCCGCGCTGGAACCCTATTCCACTGCATATCACCGCGCAGGCCGGGAAGCCGATTGTGATCGTGTGACTCTTACTACACCGTGCCTCTGCTACACCGTGCCTCTGCTACACCGGGTCCGGCTGCTCCGGCGGAGCCAGCCCGAGCGAGCGGCGCAGGAAGTCGACCTGGAGCAGGAGCAGGTTCTGCGCCACCTCCTCCTGCGGCGTCATGTGGGTGACCCCGGACAGCGGCAGCACCGCGTGCGGCCGGCCGGCCGCGAGCAGCGCCGAGGACAGCCGCAGGGTGTGCGCGGCCACCACGTTGTCGTCGGCGAGCCCGTGGATGAGCAGCAGCGGCCGGCTGAGCGCGGCCGCCTCACCCAGCAGCGAGCTCGTCTCGTAGGGGTCGCCGCCTTCCCCGCCGCCTTCCCCGGGCTCACCCGGCACGCCCAGGTAGCGCTCGGTGTAGTGGGTGTCGTACAGCCGCCAGTCGGTGACCGGCGCGCCCGCGATCGCAGCGTGGAAGATGTCGGGGCGGCGCAGCACCGCGAGCGCGGCCAGGAAGCCGCCGAACGACCAGCCCCGGATCGCCACCCGCGACTCGTCCAGGTCGCCGCTGCGCTCGGCGGCCGCGTGCAGTGCCTCGATCTGGTCGTCCAGCACCGGGCCGGCCAGGTCGCGCCAGAGCGCCCGGTCCCACTCCGGCCCCCGGCCCGGTGTGCCGCGGCCGTCCGCGACCACCACCGCGAAACCCTGCTCGGCCAGCCATTGGGAGGTGAGGAACGCACCCCGCATGGCCAGCACCCGCTGGGCGTGCGGACCGCCGTAGGGGTCGAGCAGCACCGGCAGTTTCCCCGTGCCCGGCTCGTGCCAGGACGGCAGCAGCAGCGCGGTGCGGATGCCTGCTGGCCCGGCTGCGAAGATGTCCGGCCGCGGTTCGGGCAGCCGAGGCCGCTCGGCCAGCGAGGTGACCGGGGAGCCGGGGCCGGCGCCGCGGACGACCCGGGCGCTGATCCGGTCCTCGGCCAGGCTGCCACCGACGATGACAGTGGTGCCGCCGGCCCGCCGCCCGCCGTGCACACCCGGCTCCGGCGTGACCGCTGTCAGCCCGTCCGGGCCGTATGTCCACAGGCCGATCTCGGTCGGCTCATCGGCCGAGGCGGTGAACAGCACGGTGTCCCCGTCCACGGACAGCACCCCGCGCACCTGCAGGCCCGGCGGCGTGACCGGGGCCGCGCTGCCCTCGGCGAGCTCCTCCGGGGTGGCTACGAGCAGACGCCTGGCCCCGTCGGCGTCGGCGGTCCAGACGATCGCGCCCGAGCCGGTCCGGGCGGGCACGCCGGGCACGATGTCCAGCCACCGCTCGTCGGTGTCCTCCCGCAGCAGCGCGGCCGCGGCGCGGGCCGGGTCGGCGGAGTAGAGCCGCATCCGGCGCTGGTCGCGGCTTTGCACCACGATCAGCGGGACGTCGTGGTCCCAGTCCACGGTCACCAGGTAGGGGAAGGCGGAGCGGTCCCAGCCCACCGGGGCCCGGCTGCCGTCCAGCCCGGCCAGCAGCAGGGTCACCTCGGCGTTGGGGGTGCCAGCCGCCGGGTAGGCGACCTCGGCCGGGGGGCGGCCTGGGTTGGCCGGGTCCGCGATGTGCCAGCGCTGGACCGGGCCGATGTCCGCCCTGGCGACCAGCAGGGCGGTGCCGTCGGGTGCCCACCAGTACCCCCGCAGCCGCTCCATCTCCTCGGCGGCGACGAATTCGGCCAGGCCGTAGGTCAGCCCCGGCTCTCCGCCCGGCCCGATGATCTCGGTGTCCTGCCCCGTGGCCAGGTCGGTGACCCGCAGCGCACCGGCGCACACGTAGGCCACCCGCTGCCCGGTCGGGTCGGGGCGGGGGTCCAGCGCGGGGACCTGCGCCCCGATCGCCCGCGGCGGCGTGCGCCCGGCCAGGTCGGCCACGTACACCTGCCCGGCCAGCGTGAAAGCGGCCACGCCGAGCGCGGCGTCGGTGGCGAAGGCGACGATCCCGGCGGCCTGCTCGCGGGAACGCTCCCGGCGGGCCTTCTCCTCCGCCGGGATGTCGCCGGTGACGGCCAGCGCGGCTGGGTCGGCGGCCAGGTGCTCCTGCCCGGTGCCGACGTCGAGCACCCACAGGCAGGTGACCGGGTCGCTGCCGCCCTGGCTGCGCAGGAACGCGACCCGGGCACCGTCGGGGCTGATCTGGAACGAGCGGGGGGCGCCGAGGCTGAACCCCTGGGTCCTGGCCTGCTGCCGTGGGAAGCTGTCGGTCATGCCTCCGATCTTGCCAGGCGGGCGCCAGGATCGGCGAAGACTGCTGCTGGTGCATGCGCATCCTGACGACGAGTCGATCGGGACCGGCGCGACCATGGCCGCCTATGCCGCCGCCGGTGCGGCGGTCACCCTGGTTACGTGCACGCTCGGTGAGCTGGGGGAGGTGATCCCGGCTGACCTGGCGTGCCTGGCCACCGACCCGGATGCGCTCGGGCAGCACCGCATCGGCGAGCTGGCCGCCGCCTGCGCCGCGCTGGGTGTCACCGACCACCGGTTCCTGGGCGGGCCGGGCCGGTGGCGCGACTCGGGGATGATGGGCATGGCGGACAACGACTTCCCCGGCTGCTTCTGGCGTGCCGACGTGGACCAGGCCGCGGCGGACCTGGCCGTGGTGATCAGGCAGACGCGTCCCCAGGTGGTCGTCAGCTACGACAGCAACGGCTTCTACGGCCATCCCGATCACATCCAGGCGCACCGGGTGACCGGGCGCGCGGTCCAGCTCGCCGCGGGCGAGCCCGGGCCGCCCACCCCCGGCGAGCCCGGGCCGCCCGCTTCCGGCCTGCCCCGGCCACCCGCCCTGGCCGGAGCTCCCTGGCGGGTGGCGAAGGTCTACGCGACAGCGATGCCCCGGTCGGTGCTGGCCGGGGCGATCGGTCTCGGCCCGGACCGGCCGGCCGGCTTCAGGCAGGCCGG
>Ga0307373_10010646_pt1 | contig 13486 bp, 10 predicted proteins | sample OX2MG_FD_202534 | JGI IMG/M metagenome (GOLD analysis project Ga0307373, IMG submission 202534) | Soil microbial communities from Risofladan, Vaasa, Finland - OX-2 | ecosystem: Environmental > Terrestrial > Soil > Coastal area > Acid sulfate soil | place: Finland: Risofladan, Vaasa | collected... | reverse complement strand
GATGGGATCGGCGACAACTCCAATTTCCATGCTGCGAATTTCAACCAATGGAAGGCAGGTGGTGGTTACCCCGCCCCGGAAAGAGGCGCGGCCTTATGAACCGCTGACCGGGCAATTTGTTTTGAATTTCGAAACTTCGGAATTGGCTGGAAAAATTCATGCCATGGCGTCGCGGTCGGCCGAGGAATGGTTTGAGCTGGGCATGTCCTGCGATTCAAATTCCGAATCCCTGGAGGAAGCGGCACAAGCCTACCGGAAAGCCATCGAAGCGGCGCCGGAGTGGGTCGAGGCGCACATCAATCTGGGAACAACGCTGTATCAGCTCGGCCGGATGGAGCAGGCCCGCGACGAATTTGCCTGCGCCATTGCGTTTGAGCCCGACAATGCTCTGGCCGAATTCAATCTTGGCTGCGTATTCCAGCAACTTGGACAGCCCGAGGATGCCATGGAACACTTGTTGCGCGCCGTGAAAATCGCTCCGGCACTGGCGGACGCGCATTTAAATCTGGCCCTGGCCTATGAGAAACTCGGCCAAAGACCGACTGCGATACATCACTTGTCCCTGTACGTGCGTTACGAACCCAATGGGCCGTGGGCGGAATTTGCGCGCTCACGCATCGTCCAATATCGCAACCACGGGTCCGCTCCAGCCACCGGAAAATTGACGCCCTTCCGGCGCACTCGATAGAAATGGCGGAGCAGAGCCCTCTACAAACGATTGTGATACAGATCACAGAAGTATGTAACCGCCGGCACGGAATATTGAATCTCGCATTGGATATCTTGGATTTGGTTTGTAGCCATATCAATGCGCCACCGATTGCGTTTGCCCGGCAAAGGACTGGAATTTCAGAGACTCAAGCTCGAAAGGAAAGAACAAGATGATTATCGGAGATCGTTTGCGTGCGCTTCGGGAAGAAAAGAATCTCTCGCAGGGAGAAATTGAAAAGCGTACCGGTTTGCTCCGTTGCTATATCTCACGTGTCGAAAACGGGCACACCGTTCCTTCCTTTGAAACCATTGAGAAATTTGCTCGCGCACTGGGAGTTCCCCTCTATCAATTGTTTTATGATGGCGAGGCCCCGCCACCCATGCCTCATATTTACAAGCGCAAGAGCGCCACGGACCTTGCCTGGGGTACTTCGGGCAAGGAGGCGCGGTTGCTGGAAAAATTCCGCCAACTCCTCAGCCGCACAAGCGAAAGCGACCTGAAATTACTGCTGCTCATAGCTCGCAAAATGGCGCGGGGAAAAAATACAGCAACCGCAGCCGCGCGTTAATCTATTAATCTGATGGGTTGAGGATTATGCACCCCCGGTGATCCGGGGGGAGAACGGTTACATGGCGAACTGGACGTTCTCCATGGCCAGCAGTCGTGAAATGCGCTGCGCGGCCTCCTTCACGGCAGTTGCCGTGGTCGCCAGGTTTAAATCGTTGAGTTCGTGTACGGTTCCGGTCAGACAAATCGCCACCGTCGTTCGGCCCAGCGGATCGAAGATGGGTGCGCCCACGCAACGCCATCCCGATCTGCATTCTTCGTCGTCCAGAGCGTAACCCTGCTTGCGAACTTCATCCAGCTTGGCCATGAGCCGCGGCAACGTGGTGATCGTTCTGGGCCCAAATTTATCAAGGTTTGTGTCCGGGAAAAATGACGCCAGGGAGGTTCGAGGCCACCAGGCCAGCAATGCTTTCCCGACGCTGGACGTATGCAAAGGCACGCTTTCACCGACCGACCGCGACTTGTCCTGTCTGAAATACCTGCGCGCCACGATTTTTTCCAGATGCACGGCCTCATGCTGGCCCAAAATTGCGAGGTGGCAGGTCAGGTCAATTTGTTCGACCAGCGACCGCATGAATGGAAGCGCCAAATCCCGGATATCGGAAGTTTCCAGAACTTTCCGGCCGAGTGTGAGAACGTTGGACCCGAGTTTGTACCGCCCATTTTCCGGATGCCGGCATACGTAGCCTCGTTCTTGCAACACATGCAAGATGGAACTGGCTGAACTTTTCGGGATTCCCAAACGGTGGGCTATATAGGCGTTCGTCAGACCAGAATTACGCCCGGAGATTGCCTCCAGGATATCTAGCGCGCGGTTTACTGCCGGACTCTCTTTCTTTGCACCCATGAGACTCTTCTAAAGCATGGCCTCGCAGAACCTTCTGCCTGATTTCCCTGTATTTCCCCGTACCAGAGGTCCCAATTGCCATTCCACCCAAGACCCCTGCTGTTAATGCGCGTAGTATATAGGAATACAGTGGGCATGAGAAATGATTTTGTTGGCAGGTAGTGGCCCAATATGGCACTGGGGGGGCCGGTTCCCCGTCCCATGAGATGGCTGTTCGCCCGAAGCGCTCCCGCTAAACGGCTTTTCCACAACACTTCTTCCGAATACCTTATCCAGACAACACAACGTACGGATCGGGACTGCGGCGATTACGCGCGCGCCACAGGTTCATCTCGATGGAGCAGAGGAACGACAGCGCACAAGAGCAGCGAAAACCCGCCGAGCACTACGAAGCTTGTCCTGAAGTTGCCGGACAAATCCGCCAGGTGCCCCACCAGCGGAGCCCCGCCAAGAATCATGACGATGCCCAGCATGTTTACCAATCCCATTGCCGCTCCGGCACGGCCGGGAAACAGCGCACCCGCACGCGAGAACATCGCGGCGTATGGCAGCCCAACACCCATGCCGATCAGCACGACTCCCGCCAAAGCGCTCCCCAATGACACCGAGGTCGACACGAACACAAAACAGCCCAGCGCGATCATGAGCAGGCTGCCGCCGATCAGCGGACGAATCCCCAGATGCCGGCGCAGGACTCCTCCAAGCGGCCGCGATACGATGCCCAGCAGCAGGACCAGCGAGCCGATCAGTCCGGCCCGGGTGACGGGAATACGCATGACCTTCGTCAGCAGAACGACCACCCACGAACCCACAACCAGGGAGAGGCCAAACGTGGCCATCTGGAACAGCCCCAGGATCCAGAGCTGCGGCGCGAGCAACATCTCATGGAACTGTCCCGGGATGGATACTCCCGATGAGACGTCCGGCGCCCCGGTCGTCCAGATAATCGCCGCGGCAATTGCCATTGCGCCCGACACTATAAACGTCGCCCGCCATCCGGCCAATAAGTACAGCCGGGGCACCGCCAGGATCACAAATCCCGCGCCGAGCTGGACGGACCCGCCAAAAAGCCCCTGCGCCAGATTCTGCCGAGGCCCGGCCGCTGCCGCGTGAACGTAGCGCGCTCCGCCCACAAAACACACGCCGGTTCCAATCCCGGTAAAGATTTTGCAGGCCAGCAACTGCCAGTAGGCGCCGGCAAAGGCCATTCCCAGGTTGCCCAGCGCCACCCAAATCAGGGCCCAAAGAAGCACGCGCTTGGCGCCCAGGCGGTCGACCAGATGGCCTCCCGGAATCTGCATGGCGGCATGGGTGGCAAAAATACCGGTGGTCAGCAGACCGGCCAGGGCCTGATTAAAACTGAATTGGCGCATCAGCGCAGGAAGCAGGGGTGCGTGATTGGTGTAATTGGCGGAATAGGCGAATCCTACGATGCAACCACAGAGGATCGCCGCGCGTTGCGATTTGTCTGATAATGCCAAAGGTTTCGCCAGCCTCTATGCCGGTGAATTCAGCAACGCGTTTCTGAATGGCCCATGGAAAAGGAAATCAACGCGAATCGGGGCCGCGCCGAATCATTTCTCCGATTCTTCGACGACGGCCCGCCTAGAGTGACATTTCCTTGGGGCGCAAAGTCAGCGCCAGGACTGCCCCTAAAATGGAAAGCAGAGTCATCTGAATCTCCCCGGCAAATGCCCAGCCGTGGCCCGCTTCGAGCCAGCCCATCAGGTAGCCGGCAAATGCGGCCGCTCCGTACAGGCTGGTGACGAACATCCCCGAGGCACGGCTCGCCTGACTGCCTTGCACCGCTTTGACATGATAGCCGGCGAGATTCACGTACAGGATGGAGCTTGCAATCACCCCGTAGGCGCACGTCATAATTCGCGCTGCCATGGGATCTTGCGACAATCCATGAAAAAACAGGTATCCCAGCACGGCCGAGCAAAGAAAGGCTCCGCTGAGCAGCGTGCGGGGCGACATGCGATCGCCAACCCAGCCGAAAATCACCGATCCCAGGGCGCCGATCCCAAAAAATCCAATGACTTCGGCCGCGGCGACGGGCTTATAGTGCAGGGTATCCCTCAGGTAAAGCGTGTACATGCCTAGAAATCCGTACATGCTGAGTCCGTGAATACTGCTGAGCACCGTCAGAATCACGGAATTCCTGTTTTTCAAACTGGGTGCACCGCTGGTATTCACCCGAACCTGCGAAACACGATGCGTCTCGCTGAACCAGGGACGAACCGTCAGGAGAATCAGGAAAAACAAGGCGAAGCCAAACAACCCGAACGCCAGCATGGGAGCGCGCCAGGATTTATACGAAATCAGGAAAGCGCCCGCCAGGAGGGGAGCATAGAAGCCGCCAATGCCGTAACAAAAATTGACCGACCCAATCGCCGCGGCCCGGTACTTGACGAAGTAACTCGCCGCAAGCGCAAACATGGACGTGGCCAGCATGGCCATTCCGATTCCCGTGGCCGCCAGGATCAGCAGCATCGTCCAGAAACCCGTGGCCACCGTCGTCAACATCGTTGCGCCGGAGAAGATGGCGATGCCGATCAGCAGGACAGTCTTGCGCGAGTAACGCGACAGCAGGAAGCCTGTAGGCAAACCGCCAATGCCCAGTCCTAACGTGAAAATTGTGGAGAGCAGACCGATGGTGGGAATGGAAAAGCCAAATTCCCGGCGCACGTCGGAGTTGAGGTACGGAAAAAGGTAGCGGTCCGCCGCCATCAGCGAGTATGCCGCGAGCAGCACACAATACATCGCAATGGCAACGCCGCTCGTACCGGGCTGATTTTCCGCAGGGGTTGCTGGATTTACGGCTGGTTGGTCCTGAATTGTCTTATCCTCCCGTTTCTCACTGAGAGTGACTTTACGCTTGCTGCGCTTTCAGAACCTGGCAAACAGCACGGGCGAAGCGGCGGCATACCTGAGTTTCGGAACTGCCCGGGCTTCGCTTCCCTATTGCCACACAAGGTTCACCGGGAAATTGCCGCACGCGCCATCAACTTGCGTTTTCCATGATGATCTTCATGCGTTGGTCTTCGTCCGACTCAAGCATCCCGATCGCCCTTTCCAAATCCTGCAGCGCGATGACGTGCGTAACCAGAGGCTTGAGCTTGACCACGCCGCGCGCCACCAGGTCAATGGACGCCGGAAAATCTTCGCTTTTCGCCGCACGAGTGTTCACGATCCTAAGTTCCTTGTAATACATCTGGTAAAAGGGCAAAGCCCCTTGCGTGGCTGCCGAAACCCCAAACATCAGGAACGTGCCGCCCAGCCGCGCCATAAGAATTCCGTCGGCGATCGCCGGAATGATGCCCGTGGACTCGATCACCAGGTCGGCTCCACGTCCTCCGGTTGCCTCCAGGACTCCGCGCACGGCATCGGGCCCGCTGGGCAACGTGATGTCCGCACCGAGCTCCTGCGCCAGGCTTCTTTTCCACGCGCTGCGCGTGATCCCAATCACGGGATAGGCTCCCCACGACTTGGCCAACTGAATGTGAACCTGGCCGGTCACGCCAAGGCCCACAACCACCACTGCCTGGCCGGGAAAAACGCCTGCCAGCCGATGGGCGTGCAGGCAGGTCGTGACCACCTGGATCAGCGGCGCCGTCTGGCTATCGATGGTATCCGGGAGTGAATATACGTGGCTGCGCGGGGCCACCAGGAAGTCCGCAAAGCCGCCATCGGCATCGCGCCCGAGCAGAGAACCATAAGGACAAAGGCTGGTCTGTCCCGCACGGCAATTGAAGCACATGCCGCAGTAAATCGCGGGATCGACGATGACGCGATCCCCGTTGTGTATGAGGTCGTCACCCCCCTCCACCACTTCGCCGATCATTTCGTGCCCCATGATCAGCGGGTGGCGGACAGGGATGGAACCCTTAAAGATTTTCAGGTCGGTGCCGCAGATGCCGCTGTTGGTTACGCGGACCAATACCTGATGGGGCCCCGGTTTGGGCCGATCGACTTCGCCGGCCCCCAGCTTACCCGGGGCCCTGAGAACCATAGCTTTCATAGAGTATGCAGTCCGTCAAACTGACGACTTGACGCCTTTCGCAGCGTTGTTCGGCAGCGTGGCGCTGACCACCTGGGTGAATTCCGCTTCCGTAAGCAAGCGCTTAGTGCGAAGCGAAAATTCCTTCACGGCAACCACTACGCGCATGGCCTCTTCATCGGTGGCCGTGACGCCGAGCTTCTTCAATCCCGACTTCACCGAATCGATGCCGCTGCCCTTGCCGTATACCACGGATGCGGGGGCCTGGCCGACCACGTCCCAATGGAACGGGAAGAGTTCGGTGGGATTTTCGCCGCCGCAGTTCTGGAACCAGCTGGCGATGATGCCGGACTCGATCTGGAACAGCGCATCGCCGACCACAGGCCGGTTGGAAGCGACTGCGTGCCCGGACAATTTCTCCACGAGCTTGGCGAGGCTGTAAAGCTTGTCATACTTCAAGCCGGTATCGATTCCATAGAGAGTGAGCAGCGCCATCGCTGTCTCTTCCATGGGTGTGTTGCCGGCGCGCTCGCCGATGCCGAGCACGGTCGAGTGAACCACCTCGACTCCCTCCGCGAGCGCCATGATGGTGTTGGCCACGCCCATTCCGAAATCCATGTGGAAGTGGGCTTCCAGGCGCTTGTTGATGCGCTTCTTCACCGAACGCACCAGGTACTGAATGGCATGGGGCGAGAGCACGCCGAACGTGTCGACCAGGGCCAGGGCGTCCATGTGCCCTTCGTTGGCGACGCGCAGAATCAGGTCCAGCACCCAGTTCATTTCCGCGCGCGTGAAGTCGATGGGGAAAAACACGACTTCGAGTCCCTGCTCGTGTGCGAATTTCGTCGATTCGATGGAGAGGTCGATGGCCTTCTCGAGGGGCCACTTATAGGCGTACTTGATGATGTGCTCGCTCGAAGGCACTTCCATGACGATGCCGGAAACGCCACAATCCACGGCGCGCTTCACATCGTCGACCATGCAGCGCGAAAACGCGAAAATCTGCGGGCCCAGGTTGCGCTTCACGATTTCCTTGATGGCGGCTTCGTCGCTGGGGGACACCACGGGCATGCCCGCCTCGATGCGGTGAACGCCGGCTTCCGCCAAACCTTCGGCGATGCGGATCTTGTCGTCCTTGGTGAAGATCACGCCGGTCTGTTGCTCACCATCGCGCAGCGTGATGTCGTGAAACTTAACCTGCTTGGCGAAATGAAAGTCGCCGCACACGGCGGGATCGAAATTCCACGGACTTACGAACCATTTGTCTGTCTTCCACGGCTGTTTTGACATAATGACACCCTCCAATAAATTAAAATCTAGTTCCTTGCCGTCTTCAGCGCTTCGGGATTCACAGGATTTCGGGGCGGTTCGCCGGAAAGCACGCGCACCACCTCTTCGGCTGCCTTGGTCTGTAGGTCCTCGAGTGCTTCGACGGAATAAAAACTTGTATGCGGCGTGAGAATCACGTTGTCGCGGCCAAACAGCGGCGAACTGGTCGGCGGTTCCTGCTCCAGAACGTCCAGAGCCGCCCCCGCCAGCTGCCCTGCATCGAGCGCCGCGGCCAATGCCGCCTCATCCACCACGGGTCCGCGCGACGTGTTCACAATCAGGGATCCGGGCTTCATTTTACGGAATACTTCGGCATTGAACAAATGATGCGTTTCCGGCATCAGGGGAGTGTGAATGGAAATGTAGTCAGACTGGCTGATCAGTTGGTCGAAATCGACACGCTCGACTCCCGCCTGGTCCAGCACGCTTTGCGGCACATAGGGATCGAACGTAATCACGCGCAGCCCGAACGCCTTCGCTTTCGGCGCCACCAGCTGCGGAATCCTTCCAAAGCCCGCCAGGCCCAGGGTCGTGCCCCGGAGCCGGTGAATCGGCACCACGGCCGGCATTTCCCATCGACCGGCATGCGCCCGCGCGCTGGAAGCCGGAATCTTCCTCACCAGCGACAGCAACAGCGCCATCGCGTGGTCGGACACCTCATCGATGCAATAGTCGGGAACCTTGGTTACGACAATCCCGGCGGCGGTTGCCGCGGCAACGTCCACATTGTCCACGCCAATGCCGAAACGCGAGATAATCCGGCAGCGCTTCATTTGCTTGATCATATCCGCGGTAATTTTCGCGTAGGTGGCGAGCAGGCCGTCGGCTTCGCGCGCCACTTCCAGGATTTTTTCCGGAGTGGGTTCGGACGCCAGGCGCAGCTCGGCCCCGACCCGCGACACCACGTCGCGGGCCAGGTCGAGGTTCGGAAACACGGAATCAGAAACGGCTACGAGTCGTTGGGCCATGGCTATCGCTTCATGGCCTCTTCCATGTGTTCCATCAATGTAAACACCACGGGGCCCTTACCGGTCACGAGAACGTTTTCCTCGAGTCGGCAAGTCTGCTGCAAGCCCGGGTGTCCGGCGAAGGTTTCGATCGCGAAGTACATGTTTTCCTTGATCTCGGCCGGGTACTTCAGCGAATACGCCCGGGACATCCACATGCCTTCGTACAGGGTGATGCCGATACTGTGCGCGAACTGCTGCAGCGTCACGGTACCGAACTTGTCGTCGTCGTATTCCGGGAACGCCTTGGCGACGTCCGCGGTGGTATTGCCTGGTTTCAGCTGTTCGATTCCGGCGTACATCGAATCGTAGACTTCCTTGTACAGGTCGATTTCCTTCGGGGTCATCTTCATTCCCTGCGCTCCGCCGCACTTGAAGCAGCGCACGAAGTCGATGAAGTAACCGGACGGGCCGACCGCATTGATGTCCACAATCAGCAGGTCGCCCTGGCGGATCAGCTTGTCGGTTGCCCAGCGCCGGTACGGGCTGGTGTTTCCGCCGGAGGCCACGATGATGTCGTAAATGATTTCGCAGCCGCGCTCGAGCATGAATTCGTGCACCTTGGCTTCGATTTCACGTTCGCGCACGCCGGGCTTCAGCCATTCGTACTTGATCTTCCACATGGCCGCGTCGCCGATGCTGGAGGCCTGCTTGAGCAGTTCGATTTCGTCAATCGTCTTCACCACGCGCGCGGCCGATACCGCCGGCCAGCCGTTGACGATCTTGAGCCCGGTCTTCTGGAACGCTTCGAGCGCCGGCATGTCAAAGTTGTCGATCCCGATGCGTTCCTTGGTGACGCCATGCTCTTTCAGCACGTCCAGAACGCTCTCGGCCATGCGGTCGGCCATGTACGGCACGGCGCCTTCGGCCCATTGCCAGGTGATGGCGGGGCGAATCTTCCCTTCCATCCAGGGCAGGTCGATTTCCGCGCAGTGCAGGTCCGACCCCGCCGTTTCGAACAGCACGGGATCGCCGGTGTGCGTAACCACCGCGTAGCGAATGTTGATGTTGTATTTCCAGTTGCCCTGGTACGACGCCGTGGCGTAACGAATGTTCGCTCCGGCAAACAGCACCAGCGCGCCAAGATCGTGCGCCTTCATCGAAGCGCGCAACTTCTCCAGACGCTCTTTGCGCAACCGATCGAAATCCACCCGTTGCTGCCAATCCGCTCCGGTCTGGCTGTAGAGGCGTCGCGGGTCCCAGGAATGTGGCTGACCGATGAATCGAGTATCCATAGTTGTGAGTGAAACATCCTTTCGTGTTTGATCTAGAATGACGTACCAAAATTAAGAGCAAGGCAGTAAAACTGTGTTCGCGCGGCGAATCTCGCGCCGTTGATTCCCTCTAAGGCCTGAATTCTCTGCGGCCCCGCAGCACAGACAAATTGCGTTCGGATCGAAGCATCCCGCGATCCCAATGCCGGACAGGATTTGTGAAGACCCCCAGCGGACCGACACTCGCTAAAAATCACCCGGCGAGTCGACATGCACGCAAGATAATAGCATGAAACCATTTCAGTGGAAGCGCAAGGTTTTGTTCAGCCGATCGAACAGGAAGGAACCCGTAGCACAGGCTTCAGCCTGTTTGCTTTTGCTTTTGCCCCTACTCTTGAAAAAAAAGCGCACAGGCTGAAGCCTGTGCTACTTGGAGGGTATAGATAGCGCAGGCTTTAGCCTGTGCGGGGTGCTGCCTTCTGGCCTGTGGCGCGATAGGGGCAAGTGGCGCGACGTAGATAATGAATCCAGATCATCGCAAGAAAAACGTCACTCAAGAAACAAAACTATGCCCTCCAACCCTCGAAAATTGCGAGGGCTCGGCCCCCGCAAATTCAATTGCGCACCAAAGGCTTTGCCACCCACCCAATGGCAAAAAGCAAAGGCGCACAGGCTGAAGCCTGTGCTACCAAACCCCGCGCCATCCTGATTCCTGCGACCGAGGCAAAAACAAGGGAATGCAAGAAGGGAGACAAGAAGGATGCCGTCTCCACTTTACTGCAAACCGAATGTGGCCTAAACTGTTTGCACTCGTTGTGTGGTGAGCGTAGCTCAGCTGGTAGAGCATCGGTCTGTGGCACCGAGGGTCGCGGGTTCAAACCCCGTCGCTCACCCCAAATTCCTCCACATCTTTATTCCCGATCTGGCCATGGGTGTCGCGCAAGAGCGAGCGCACCCGCGGGTTCGCAAGCCCGCCCTATTTGGCCGTCGGCGCGGGCTCGTCCGGACCTGTATACCGCAGAATAAATAGTCCCCACTGTTTATTGCTGATGTAGATGTTGCCGCGAGTGTCGACCAGCACGTCCTCGGTCTGGCTGACCAGCTTGTCGTACGGAGCCGGCATGCGGCGCACGGTGGGCGTCGGGGGGATGAACCATCCTACTTCCTTCGGCAGGCGCGCATCCTTGATGTCAAACACGCGCAGCCCGGCATTGAAGTAGGTCAGGTAAATCAGGTTGCCCTGCTTTTCCACGTCCGGGTTGTGCTGCAGGATATTCGTATTGTGCGGCCCGAACCGCCCGCCCTTGTCGCAGAAATCGGTGTAGGGAGCATCCGCGGGGGGAACCGGGATAGGAAACGTGGAAATAAGTTTCGGTTTGCTGGGATCTTTGATGTCGACAAGTCCCGTCAGGAACAACGCGCCCGTGCAGGCCGGCGCGCCGTTGGGAGTGTCGCCTCCCCCGGTACCCTCCGCGTGCGCGAAGAGTAAATCCCTGCCGGGGATGGGCATCACGTCATGCACGGGAATGTTCGTGCCGAACGGAGGGCTGATGGTGAGCTTTCCAATCAACTTAGGTTTGGAAATGTCGCTGATGTCGAGGATGATGACGTCGGGGCTGTACCCCATGTAAAGGGTGTGTCCCACGACCACGGCCGGTCCGTGAAGTCCATAAATGGGTCCCGGCAAGGGCGGCTCGCCTTCCTTCTGGCCCGGCAGCCACCAGCGTCCCGCTTCTTTTGGATGGGAGGGATCGCTGACATCGAGAATCACCAGGATCTGTCCTTTGAAGCCGGGCATGCCCGCGGACAGATACGCGTATTTGCCGCCGGGGTAACCGTCGCGGTGAGTGCCGGTAGCGCCCGTCTTCCACCACGCTAACTGCTTGGGGTTCACCGGATCGCTGATATCCCAGATCAGAACGCCTTCGTTGACCTTCTTATTCTGGTTGCCGCCGTAGCCTTTGCGGTCCTGCAGCGCCGTGATCATCAGATTGCCGTGCAGGTCCACCTGGCCCGCGGAAGTAGGCTCCGGACCGGGAATGGTCTTGATCTCCTTCGGGTTGGTTGGGTCGGTCACATCGATGATGCTCCAGCCGCTCTGCACAAAATGGCCCATGTAGAGGTACCAGTGATCGCCCACATGTTTGATGGCCATCTTGAACGCCTCGTGGCCGCCCAAATCGCTATAGCCGATCGGCTTCATATTGCTGGCTTCCCAACCGGATGGAATCTGGTCGGCCAGGGCCCGCTGCGGCAACACGCACAAAATGCCCGCGAGAAGGATGACAAACATGGCAACTTGCGAAAAAAATCTGGTGGCCGTCGATTTCATTTTTATCTCCCCGAGCAATGATCGAGCGATGATTACGCAATGATCACACCGTTGTGGACGACGGAATATCACACGGTTGCAAAATTGTAAAGCAGTTAGCCGCCGCGCCATCACCACTTTGCCGCAAGCCGAATGTGGCCTAAACTGTGCGTGCTCGTTGTGTGGTGAGCGTAGCTCAGCTGGTAGAGCATCGGTCTGTGGCACCGAGGGTCGCGGGTTCAATCCCCGTCGCTCACCCCAAATTTTCCATCTTCAAAGAATCGCCGAAAAACGAGCCGCTGAAAACGAGAAGGACGGAATTTTTCAGCACGTCATAAACCGGCGCGCTCCCCCCCCCCCTGCGCCGGTTGCCGCGCAAGCTGTTCGTTTGAAATTTAAAATTCGACGCATATAATGCCCGTGCATCCCGCGAAGAGCGCGTCGGCAGGCCCGCAAAATATCGATATTAAGGATCGATCGGAGTATCGATAGAGATCGATCAGGAAAGGGTGAAGTCCGTGAAAAAATCGAGTGAATTCAAAAATTCCCATGAGAAAACGCTCCTGGAGCGGCGCGAGTTGCTAGGCGGAGCGGCCACGCTGGCCGGAACTTCCCTGCTCGGACTCGGCTTGCCGGCCGCCGCGACGGCTGCCGGCGTGCCAGCTGCCGGCGCTGCAGCCGCGGAAGTCGCGGCGGACCGCATGCCGCCGATTCCCATGGACCAGATGACGGACGCGCAGAAGAAGGCCGCCGCAGAATTGACCTCGGGTCCGCGCAAGACCCTGGTCGGGCCCTTCATCTCGCTGCTGCGAAGCCCGGAATTCATGAGCCGCCTGCAGAAGATGGGCGCGTATCTCCGCTTCAATACGCAGCTCGGGCCGAACATCAGCGAGTTCATCATTCTGCTCACGGCGCGCCAATGGACGCAGCAATTCGAGTGGGATTCGCATGCCGGCATCGCCGCCAGGGCCGGAGTGAAGCCGGAGATTATCGCGGCGATTGCCGATGGACGCCGGCCCGAGGGCATGTCCGCGGACCATGAAATTGTCTATGACTTCTGCGATGAACTGCATCGCAACCAGAGCGTGAGCGATCCCACCTACGCGCGGGCGGTCGGTCGATTTCACGAGCAGGGCGTGATCGATATGACCGGCTTGTGCGGCTACTATACCCTGCTGGGAATGATCATGAACGTGGCCAGGACTCCTCTGCCGCCGGGCAAGGCCCTGCCGCTGGTTCCGTTCCCGCATTAGCGGCATGCGCCTGCCGCGCAACAGCGGAAGGGATTCCGAATCCATCACATTTCGCGGAAAAACAGTGAGAAGATGCACGCAAAGCGCGGAAAACAGTTTGGGATCGTTTTCTCGCGACGCGCTTTCCTAAAGGCAATCGCATCGGGCCGCGGCGAGCCGATCGCGGAAGGGCGATCGTGAAAAGGCGATCAATGAATTTCAAACGCGGGCCACGCTTAATGCTTTCTTTGTTTTTCGCATGCG
>Ga0307373_10010645_pt1 | contig 13486 bp, 12 predicted proteins | sample OX2MG_FD_202534 | JGI IMG/M metagenome (GOLD analysis project Ga0307373, IMG submission 202534) | Soil microbial communities from Risofladan, Vaasa, Finland - OX-2 | ecosystem: Environmental > Terrestrial > Soil > Coastal area > Acid sulfate soil | place: Finland: Risofladan, Vaasa | collected... | reverse complement strand
TGTACCCCGAAGAAATTGTTGTACCAGACGTTGAGCATCCCCTGGATGACCGGCAGGTTGGACTCGAGCGGGGAGGTGAGGAAGTGCTCGTCGATGGCGTGGAAGCCGGCCAGCATCTCGGCAAAGGCCTCCGCACCGATGGCCACCATCAGGGAGAAGCCGATGGCCGAATCGTAGGAGTAGCGGCCGCCCACCCAGTCCCAGAACCCGAACATGTTGGCCGGGTCGATCCCGAACTCGGTGACCCCCGCCTCATTGGTGGAGACGGCCACGAAGTGCGTGGCCACCGCCTCCTTCCCGGCTCCCAACCCGGCGAGCAGCCAGGCCCGGGCCGCGGCGGCATTGGTCAGGGTCTCGAGGGTGGTGAACGTCTTGGAGCTGACCACGAACAGGGTCCCGGCCGGGTCCAGGTCGCGGGTCTTGTTGTAGAGGTCGACCGGATCGACGTTGGAGACGAACCGGCAGGTGATGTCCGGGGTGGCGTAGTCGGCCAGCGCCTCGTGGGCCATGGCGGGTCCGAGGTCGGATCCGCCGATCCCGATGTTGACCACCGCCGAGATCCGTTGGCCGGTGTGGCCGGTCCACTCCCCCGACCGGATGCGTCGGGCCACCTGGCCCATCCGATCGAGCACCTGGTGGACCTCGGCCACCACATCCTCCCCGTCCACCGTCAGCTGGGCGTCCCTGGGCATCCGGAGGGCCACGTGGAGCACGGCCCGATCCTCGGTGGTGTTGATGTGCTTGCCGGCGAACATGGCGTCACGTCGCTCCTCCACCCCGGCGGCCCGGGCCACGGCCAGCAGCGCCGACAGGGTCTCGCCGGTGACCCGGTGCTTGGAGTAGTCGAGCCGGAGATCGGCGGCGGTCGCCGTCATCCGGGTCGCCCGCCCGGGATCGGCGGCGAACAGGTGGCGCAGATCCTCGTCGCGGATCGTGTCGAAATGACCGGCCAGGAGGCGCCACTCCGAGGTTGCGGTGATGTCCTCTGCTGCTGCCGACATGGCGGCCTCCGTTCCCGTTCGATCGGACTGGCCCGGGATCCCGGGTGCTCTCCGCACCGTACTGCGGGCCGATCGGACCCGGCCGGGCGCTCAGATCGTCGGGGTCAGGGTGGATGCGTCCGCCGGATCGCCCGTCGGATCACCCCCCGGTTCGGGCTCGGGCGGGGCGCCCGACGCCGCGGACTCACCGGCCTCCCGTTTGGCCGCCGCCTCGGCACTGGCCTGGCCGCTGGCCACCTTGGCGTTGGCCTTGGCCTCGCCGTGCCGGACCATGGTGTTGGCGGCGTCGGCGTCACTGATGGTGAGGGCGACCACCGCCCCGATGAGGGCGATGCCGGAGGCGGCCAGGAACGAGGCATGATACGCCCAGAGGTTGGCGGTGAGGTGACCGGCGACCACATGCTCAGTACCCACCAACGCCAACACGGTGGAGAGGACAGCCACCCCGACCGCACTTCCCAGCTGCCGTTGGCTGTTGAACAACGACGAGGCGTACCCGGTGTCGGCCCGGGAGATGGTGGCGAACGACGACGCCTGGCTGGAGATGAACACCTGGGCCATCGACAGCCCCATGGTGAACATCAGCAGGCGCATCCACCACAGGTCGGTCCCGAACCCGATGAGGGTCATCAAGCCGATCGACACCGACACCCCCACCAACCCGGCGGCGACCAGGCGGCGGGGCCCGATGACGGGATAGAAGTAGCGGCTGGCCAGCTGGGCGCCGACCATGATGCCGATCGCCTCGGGGAAGGTGTTCAAGCCCGACTGGAGCGCGGACAGCCCGAGCGCCAGCTGGAAGAACAGCGGCACGGTGAACAGCACTCCGAGAAACGCCATCACCGACAGGACCAGCACCAGGCTGGTGGAGCGGAAGAGCCGGTTGCTGAACAGCCGGAGCTGGACCAGGGGCGCCTTGGTCCGCAGCTCCACCGCCACCATGACCGCGATCATCACCGCGCCGACCGCGATGGCGCCGTCGATCAGCGGGGCGCCCCAGCCCCGGGTCGGGGCGTCACTGATCCCGAACATCAACAGCGCGAAGCCGAACCCGGCCAGAACGAACCCGGGGATGTCGAAACGGCCGATCGACGGCTCCCGCTGCTCCTCCAGGAACAGCAGGCCGAACAGAAAGGCGAGGATCCCGATGGGGAGGTTCACGAAGAACACCCAGCGCCACGACAGGTCGGTGACCAGCAGTCCCCCGAGCACCGGGCCCACCGCCGGGGCCACCGCGGTCGGGACGGTGAGGATGCTCGAGGCCCGCACCCGTTCGGCGGGTGGGAAGGCCCGGAACAGCATGGCCATCCCCACCGGGGTCAGCATGCCCCCGCCGACTCCCTGGATCACCCGGTAGATCACCAGTTCGGAGAGGGAGCCGGCCGTCCCGCACAGCACCGAGGAGGCGGTGAAGATGGCGATGGCGATGAGCAGGACCCGCTTCATGCCGAACCGGTCACCCATCCAGCCGGCTGCGGGGATGAACACGGCCAGGCTGACCAGAAAGCCGATCGCCACCGAGTCGAGGCTGGCCGTGCTCTCGTGGAACTGCCTGCCGATGCTGGGGAGGGCCACGTTGACGATGGTGATGTCCATGATGCTCATGAACATGGCGGAGACGAAGACCACGCTCACGGCGATCTTCTGGCTGATGTGCAGGCGAGGCATTGAGGTCCTTCGGATAACAGGGCGGTCGTCCCGGTCCCGCGGCAAAGCTGGGCGACGGGTGTCCGCTACCACAACCCCACGGGCCCGCCGATCATTCCGGCGATCTTGGATACTTCCACCGGCCCTCACCGGCACCGAGCGGCCACGAAGGACGGTCACCCGGCCACAGAGCCGGGTCAGCCGGTCTGGGCGCCCTCATCGCCCAGGGCGCAGTTGCCATCACCTCCATCATCCCGGCCGTGGGCGCTCAGCCAGCCACGAAGCTGAGGCGCACCGTCCGGTGGGGATTGTCCTCGTTGGTGTCCACCAGCACCACCCGTTGCCAGGTCCCCAACTGGACGGCTCCGTCGAACACCGGCAGGACCGTCGACGGGCTGATGAACACCGGGAGCAGGTGGTCGGCCCCGTGACCGGTGGAGCCATGCCGGTGCCGGTACCGGTCGTCCCGGGGGAGCAGGCGCTCGATGACCTCGATCAGGTCCGACTCCGAGCCGGAGCCCAGCTCCATCAACGCCACCCCGGCGGTGGCGTGGGGGGCGAACACGTGGACCAACCCGTCGCCCTTCCCCCGGCAGAACGAGGACACCGCCTCGGTCAGGTCCGCCACCTGTCGGGCCGAGGTGTCGACCCCGATGAGCTGCGTCTCCATCTCCGCATCCTGCCACCTGGCCGTCGCTCCGCTCTACACTGCGGGAGGCGATGGAGCTCGCCGAAACCGCCGGAGACGGCTGATGGCTCCTACCGGATGACCACTCGTCGTGACCCCGGAAGGAGAGCCAGTGCCCGCAGCGAAGCCGAACGCCACCGAATGGCTCTCGCAACCCGTGCGCCGCATCCTGGTGATCGCGGTCGGCGGCGCGCTCGGCACCCTGGCCCGCTACGAACTGGGCCAAACCGTGGTGGCCGCCGCCACCGGGTTCCCCTGGGCCACCTTCGCGACCAACACCTCCGGTTCGTTCCTGCTCGGGGTGATCCTCACCGTGGTGGCCGAGCGATGGCCGCCCACCCGCTATGTCCGCCCGTTCGCGGCGATCGGGTTCTGCGGCGGTTTCACCACCTTCTCGACCTTCACCGTCGAGGCCGTCCGGCGGACCCAGCTCGGCGACCCGCGGGTGGCCGTCGTCTACCTGCTGGCCTCGCTGGCCGCCGGGGTGGCCGCGGTCGGCCTGGGAGTCCTGCTGGCCCGCCGCGGGCCGAGCCAGCTGGCCCGCCTGATGAGCACCGATCCCGACTCCGACTCCGGTCCCTCGGCCGGCCCTCCCTCCGTAGGCCCGCCGCCGGATCTCGAACCCGCCCTCGACAGCGACCAAAGGACCATCCCATGACCCATCTCTCCGGACCGGCCGAGCGACTGACCATCTACATCGGCGAGTCAGACCGCCATCATCACGTGGCCATGCACGCCGAGATCATCCACCGGGCCCATGCCGCCGGCATGGCCGGTGCCTCGGCCTGGCGCGGCTTCGAGGGATACGGGGCCAACAACCACATTCACACCACCCGGATCCTCAGCCTCAGCGAGGACCTGCCCATCATGGTGGAGATCATCGACACCACCGAGAAGATCGACGCCTTCCTGCCCCAGATCGCCGAGCTGGGGGTCAGCGGCCTGGTGGTGCGGGAGCCGATCCAGGTGGTCGCCTACGGCACCGACCCGGGAGCCGCCGGGTGATCATCGCCGGGCTGATGGTTGCCGGAGCCGCCGGGGCGGTCCTCCGCTACCTGGTCGACCGCTTCGTCCAGGAAAGGGTCGAATCCGACTTTCCCTACGGCACCCTGGCCATCAATGTGACCGGCGCCCTCATCCTGGGCTTTCTCACCGGATCGGCCCTCCACCACGGCCTTTCCGCCAACTGGGTCACGGTCCTCGGCACCGGGCTGATCGGCGCCTACACCACCTTCTCCACCTTCAGCTACGACACCTTCCGGCTGCTCAGCAGCGACGCCCCGATCGGCGCGATGGCGAATGTCCTGTTCAGCGTGGTGGGGGGGGTGGGGGCGGCGGTCGCCGGGCTGGCCCTCGGCACCTTTCTCTGAGCCTGGGCCGGCCTCCGAACACGCCTGGGTCGGGAATACTCAGATTTCCAGTCTGTTGACATAGCAACAGTTACGAGAGGTAGCTGTAGCGATTGGAGCAACCGTTGGAAAAGACCGTGGAAGAGAACAGCCAGAATCTGCCCTTGCTTCCCCTCACCTCGGGGGTCGTGCTGCCCGGGATGGTCTTCACCATGGGGCTCGAGTCCGACGAGGCGCGGGCGGCGGTGGAGGCGGCTGAGCTGGCCGGTGGCCAGTTCGTCATCGTCCCGTTGATCGACGGGCGCTACTCCACGGTCGGCGTGATCGCCGAGGTCATGGAGAGCGGTGAGCTGCCCGGCGGGATGCAGGCGGTGGCGGTGCGGGGCATCGAGCGGGCCACCCTGGGCACCGCGGTTCCCGGAACCGGCCAGGCCCTGTGGGTTCAGGTCGAGGTGGTCGAAGAGCCCACCCCGCCCGACGGGGTCAATGAGCTGGCCCGCGAGTACCGGGCGGTGATGGAGAACATTCTGGTCAGCCGCGGCGCGGGCCGGTTCGCCGAGCGTCTGGGTGACGTCACCGGGGCCGGCCGGATCGCCGACGTGGCCGGCTACTCCCCCGACCTGACCCTCGAGCAGAAGGTCCAGGTGCTGGAGGCCATCGACGTCGAAGACCGGCTGCGGCTGGTCCTCGGCTGGGCCCGGGAGGTGCTGGCCGACATCACCCTGCGGGAGCGGGTCAAGACCGATGTCGAGGAAGGCATGGAGAAGACCCAGCGGGAGTTCTTGCTGCGGCGCCAGCTGGAGTCGATCCGCAAGGAGCTCGGGGAGATCAACCCCGACGGCGAGGAAGCTCCCGACGATTACCGGAAGGCGATCGAGGACCGCGATCTGCCCGAGGCCGTCCGCAAGGCGGTCGAGCGCGAGATCGGCAAGCTCGAGCGCACCAGCGAGCAGAACCCGGAGAACGGTTGGATCCGGACCTGGCTCGACACCGTGCTGGAGCTCCCCTGGGGCAAGCTGTCCGAGGACCGCCTGGACATCGAAGAGGCTGCCCGCAACCTCAACGAGGACCACGACGGTCTCGATGATGTGAAAGAACGCATCCTCGAGCACCTGGCCGTGCGCAAGCTGCAGGCCGAGCGCGGCCTGAAAGAGGTGACCGGACGGGGCAGTGGCGCCATCCTGGCCCTGGTGGGCCCGCCCGGCGTCGGCAAGACCTCCCTGGGTGAGTCGGTGGCCCGCGCCCTGGGCCGCTCCTTCGTCCGGGTCGCCCTGGGTGGCGTGCGCGACGAGGCCGAGATCCGGGGGCACCGCCGGACCTACGTTGGCGCCCAGCCCGGCCGGTTGGTGCGCGCCCTGCGCGAGGCCGGGACCATGAACCCGGTCATCGTCCTCGACGAGGTCGACAAGCTGGGCGCCGATTACCGCGGCGACCCGTCGTCGGCCCTGCTCGAGGTGCTCGACCCGGCCCAGAACCACACCTTCCGGGATCACTACCTGGAGGTGGAGCTGGATCTGTCGCGGGTGCTGTTCATCGCCACCGCCAACATGGTCGACACCATCCCCGGCCCACTGCTGGACCGGATGGAGATCATCCGGCTGGACGGCTACACCGAGGAGGAGAAGGTGGCCATCGCCAAGCATCATCTGGTGGGCCGCCAACTCGAGCGCTCCGCCCTGCGGGAGGACGAGGTCGTCATCACCGACGACGCCCTCCGCAAGGTGGTGGGCGACTACACCCGGGAGGCCGGGGTCCGGACCCTCGAACGCGAGCTGGGACGGCTGCTGCGCAAGGTGGCCACCCGGATCGCCTCCGGTGAGAAGACCGCGCCGGTCACCGTCGACGCCGACGATGTCACCGGTTGGCTGGGTCGGGCGCGCTTCTTCTTCGAGGCCGCCGACCGGACCGCGGTTCCCGGCGTGGCCACCGGGCTGGCCGTCACCGGGGTCGGTGGCGACGTGCTCTACGTCGAGGCATCGGTGAACGACGGGCCGGAAGGCCTGACCCTCACCGGTCAGCTGGGTGACGTGATGAAGGAGTCGGCGGAGATCGCCCTCTCCTACGTCCGCTCCCACGCCGCCGAGTTGGGCATCGACAGCCACGTCTTCGAAGGCAAGCGGTTCCACGTCCACGTTCCCGCCGGGGCCACCCCCAAGGACGGGCCGTCGGCCGGGGTCACCATGACCACCGCGCTGGTCAGCCTGCTCCGGGGCGTGCCGGTGCGGTCGACGGTGGCCATGACCGGGGAGGTCACCCTCCAGGGTCGGGTCCTGCCCATCGGTGGTGTGCGCCAGAAGGTGCTCGCCGCCCACCGGGCCGGTCTCACCGAGGTCGTGCTTCCTGCCCGTAACGGGCCGGACCTCGAGGACGTGCCGGAAGTGGTTCGGGACCAGATGACGTTCCATCTGGCGGCCGAGATCGGTGACGTGCTCACCGCGGCGCTGGACGGGCCGGACACCGTCGCCGATGTGCTCGGCGACGCCCCCGGCGAGTTGGTGGGCTCCGCCGCCTGAGGCTCAGCCTGCATCCAGGTAGCTGCCGAGTATCCGGGCCAGCTCCAGGGGTTGGTCTCCCTGGATGCTGTGCCCGGCTTTTTCCACCACCATGACCTCGGCGTCGGGACGCCGGCGGCGGAACTCCGCCACGTCGGCGTCGTCGACCACCGGCGAGAGCGCCCCGCGCACCAGCAAGGTGGGCGCGGTGATGCTCCCGAGGTCGTCCCACAGCGAGCCGAACTCCACCGATTCGACATGGAGGCCCGAGGAGCCCGCCGGCCGGCCCAGCTGGTGGCGCCAGGTCCAGGTGCCGTCGTCGCGTTCGACGGCGTTGTGGAGGACCCCGCGCCGGAGCGACGACTCCGACCGGGTCGGGTTGAACTCGATGGTCCGCTGGAGGATCTCGTCGAAGCTGGCGAACGACTCCGGACCGGCCAGGAACGCCCGGATGTCCGAGCTCTTCTCCCCGTCGACCCCCGGGGTCACGTCGACCAGGACCAGCCGGGGGACCAGGTCGGGGTGGCGGGCGCCGAGGGCGATGGCGGTGATCCCGCCGAGGGACATACCCACCACCATCCGGGCCTCTGGGGCCAGGGCGCGGACGGCCACGGCCACGTCGTCGGCGATGAGGGCCGGCTCGAGCGCCCACGAATCCCCGGGCCAGTCGGAGTGGCCGTGGCCGGGCAGGTCGATGGCCACCAGCGGGCGGTCGAGGGCCAGGGCCACGGTGTCCCAGGTGTGGGCGTTCTGCCCGCCGCCGTGGATGAGCACCAACTCGGCCGGCTTGTCGCCCCACACCAGGGCGCTGAGCTGCCGGCCGGGGCCGACCTCGACCGTTTCGCGTCGCACCACCGGGTCGCCCTTCCAGGGGAGCCCGACCTCGGATGCGTTGTCGGCGAACATCGAGAACTCGTCGTACTCCCGCGCGGGTTCGGCACTCACGTCACGGCCCTCCTTGGCTTGGTTCGTCCTGCCCGACGTTACGGGAAGGCCGGCGGGCCGGCACCCCGGGTGGGTAGGGTCGGAGGGTCGGAGGGTCGGAGGGTCGGAGGGTCGGAGGGTCGGAGGGTCGGAGGGTCGGAGGGTCGGAGGGTCGGAGGGTCGGAGGGTCGGAGGGTCGGTGGGTCGCCACGTCCCGGCCGGCGGGGAGAGGAGAACGATGCCAGATACGGAGAGCTCGGTCCGGGTGATCCTCAACCGGGACGAGCTGCGCTACGAACTGTGGTCCGGCGACCGGCTCGACGGCTTCGCCGCCTTCCGGGAGCGCCCGGGGGCCATCGACATCTTCCACACCCTGATCGAGCCGGAGCTGGAGGGTCATGGCCTCGGCGGTCGGCTGGTGGCCGGGGTCCTCGACGACGCCCGCGCCCGGGGGCTGATGGTCGTCCCCACCTGTTCGTTCGTGGCCTCCTACGTGAGCCGGAATCCCGGGTACGCCGACCTTCTGGTGGCCGGCTGAACCGATTTCGACGGCCCGCCGTCGCTTCCCGTCCTCCCTCCGCACCGCCTGGCCTGCACCAGCCTCCGGCCCGGTGGCACACTGAGGGACGATGCCCCCTCGAATCTGCACCCCCGCCGAAGCCGCCGCCCTGGTCCGGACCCGCGACACCCTCGCATTCGGCCTGGGTCCGGCCAATCCCGACGCCTTGCTCACCGCCCTCGGAACCCGGGACGACTGGGAGGACCTGGTCCTCGGGGGCTCCCTGTTGCTCGGGTACTACACGGTGTTCACCCACCCCAAGGTGTCCTACCGGTGCGGGTTCTTCGGACCGTCCGAGCGGGTGCTGTTGGGCCAGGGCTACAACGTCGAGCTGGTGCCGGGCGGATTCCGCCAGTTCGCCCCCATCCTCCGCCGCTTATCGCCCCGGATCATGACCGCGGCCGGCGCCCCGCCCGACAAGGACGGCAATGTCAACCTCTCCCTCCACCTCGGAGGCACCTACGACGAGATGATCCTGGCCGGCAAGGATCCCGAGCGGGTGCTGATGGTCGAGGTCAGTCCCAACTTTCCCCGGACCGGGTCGCTCCCCCCCGAGTACACCAACACCCTGCCGGTGGATCTGATCGACGTGCTGGTGGAGACCGACGGTCATCCCTACGCCCTGGCCGAGGCCGCCCCCGACGAGATCGACCATGCCATCGCCGACCTGGCCATGGGTTTCATCACCGACGGTGCCACCCTCCAGATCGGGATCGGCGCCATCCCCAACATCGTGGCCCACCAGCTGGCCGCCGGGACCGGTGGCGGGTACGGGATCCACAGCGAGATGTTCACCGACGGCATGATGGGCCTCCATCTGGCCGGCAAGGTGACCAACACGGCCAAGGGGATCTTCGACGGGGTGTCGGTGACCACGTTCGCCCTCGGGTCCGCCGAGCTCTACCGGTGGCTCGACAACAATCCCGATGTCGCCTTCCTGCCCGTCGAGGTGGTCAACGACCCCGCCACGATCGCCCGGAACCAGAAGCTGATCTCCATCAACGGCGCCCTGAGCCTCGACCTCTACGGCCAGGTGGTGGCCGACAGTATCGACGGTCGCCAGATCTCCGGAGTCGGCGGGCACGAGGATTTCGTGTCGGCCGCTGCCCTCCGGGCCGACGACCACTCGTTGATCTGCCTGCGCTCCACCGCCACCGTCAACGGCGAGCTTCGATCGCGCATCGTGGCCGCCCACCCCGAGGGGACGGTGGTCTCCACCCCGCGCCACCACACCGGGGTGGTCGTCACCGAGCACGGGGCCGCCGACCTCTACGGCCTGACCGTCCGCGAGCGGGCCTACGCGCTGGCCGAGATCGCCGCCCCCCCGTACCGGGGTGAGCTCCAGGCCGCGGCCTCGACCCTGGGCCGGCACTGAGCCCTGGTGACCGCCCCGGCCCAGCTCACCGTGGCCACCTTCAACGTCCACTGCGGCGTCGACGGATGGGGTCGCCCCTTCGACCTGGCCGCGGAGTGTGCGGCCCTCGACGCCGACGTCCTGGTGCTCCAGGAATCGTGGACACCGGCGGGCGGTGGCCCGAGCACCGCGGCAGCAGTCGGCCAACAACTCGGCTACCAGGTCTACGAAGAGCAATTGGCCAGCGGCCGGATCTTCCCTCCCCATCCCTCGGCCAACCACCGGTGGGGGCCGCGGCCCCGCAGCGCCAGCGTGGTCTTCCGTCTCGACCATCCCCGCCGGCCGCCGGGGCGCAACTTCGATCGACTGCACCCGGAGTATGCCCTCGGCACCTTCGGGTTGGCGGTGCTCACCCGGGTGCCGGTCACCCACCGGGACGTGATCCCGCTGGGCCAGCTGAAGACCGACGCCTCCCGCCGGTTGGCCATCGCCACCACCGTCCCGGTGGGCGAGGGCTCGATGACGGTCGTCGGCACCCATATGTCCCACCTCCTGCAGCGGTCCCCGGTGCAGTTCAAACGGCTCCGGGCGGCGTTGCCCGACCCCGGCGACATCGCCGCCGTCCTCACCGGGGACATGAACATGTGGGGCCCACCCCTGTCGGTGTTCTTCCCGGGCTGGCGGCGGGTGATCCGGGGGCGCACCTGGCCGTCCTTCCGCCCGCACAGCCAGCTCGACCACCTGCTGGTGACCCCGTCGGTCGCGGTGGTCGACGCCCGGATCGCCGAGCGCACCGGATCCGACCATCTCCCGGTGCGGGCCACCCTCGCCCTCGCCCGACCTCCGGCCCCCGAGAGCGTGGGCCAGGCCGGTCATACCGGTCATACCGGTCATCAGGCGAAGTGACGACGGCGTCCACGACGGGGACGACGCCGGGCCATTAGCGTCATCGCATGGTTGATCCACTGGAGGGATTCGAGAAGGGCAGCTTCACCGCCGAGGGCAAGACCCGGACGGTGTACCGGATGGGAACCGGACCGGCGGTGATCGTCATCAGCGAAATGCCGGGCATCACTCCCCACGTCGCCGACTTCGGGCGGAAGGTGGCGGCGGTCGGGTGCACCGCGGTGATGCCCCACCTCTTCGGGGAGGACGGGCGCCGACCGACCGTCGGGTACACCCTCGGAACGCTGGCCCAGGTCTGCATCTCCCGCGAATTCACCACTCTGGCCTTGAAGAAGACCAGCCCCGTCACCAGCTGGCTGCGGGCGCTGGCCAAGGCCGAGCACGAGACCTGTGGCGGGCCGGGGGTCGGGGTGGTGGGGATGTGCTTTACAGGCGGGTTCGCCCTGGGCATGATGGTCGACGACGTGGTGGTCGCCCCGGTGCTCAGCCAGCCGTCGGTGCCGTTCTCGGTGAGCAAGCGTCACAATCGGGATCTCGGGATCTCCGACGCCGATCTCCGAAAGGTCCAGGATCGGGTGGCTGCCGGGACCTGTGTGCTCGGCCTGCGCTTCACCGGCGACCGGTTGAGTCCCCCGCAACGGTTCGAGCATCTGCGGGAGGTGCTGGGTGACGGGTTCATCGGCGTGGAGATCGACTCGTCGTCGGGGAACCCGTACGGGCACAAGTCGATGGCCCACTCGGTCCTCACCGAGGACCTCGACGACCGGGAGGGCACCCCGACCCGGGCGGCGCTCGACCAGGTACTGACCTTCTTCACCGAACGGCTGCTGGCATGACCGCCGCCTCCGACCGCTGGGAGTCGCGGGGCGGGCGGATTCCTCTCGCCGGTTTCGAGGTCTTCGTGGTCGACATCGACGACGCCGGCTCCGGTGGACAGGAGCCGTTGCTGGTCATCCATGGCTTCCCCACCTCGTCCTTCGACTTCCACCTGGTGGTGGACCAACTGGCCGCGGATCGGCGGGTCGTCCTGTTCGACATGGTGGGCTACGGACTGTCGGCCAAACCCGACCTCGCCTACACCGTCGACATCCAGGCCGAGGTGGCGGTGGCCCTCTGCGAGCGGCTCGGCCTCGACAGGATCTCCCTCCTCACCCACGACTTCGGGGACACGGTGGGCGGCGAGCTGCTGGCCCGCCAGGAGGAGGGCCGGTGGCCGGTGGAGATCGTCCGCCGGGTGATCACCAACGGCAGCATCTACATCCAGATGGCCCACCTGAGCGACGGGCAGAAATTCCTGTTGAGCCTGCCCGATCAGCGCCTGGACGACAGCGCGCCGATGGACGCCACCACCCTGGCCACGAGTCTGGCCGCCATCTGCGGCTCGTCGTCCACGGTGAGCCCGGAGGAGCTGGCAGGAACCTGTGAACTGGCCGCCCGGGCCGGTGGGCTCCAGCTCCTGCCCCGGACCATCCGCTACATCGAGGAGCGCCGCCGGAGCGAGACGAGGTTCACCGGGGCGATCGAAGACCACCCGTCACCGCTGCACGTGGTGTGGGGGGCCGACGATCCCATCGCGGTGGTGGGCATGGTCGACCGCCTCCGCGAGGCCCGGCCCGATGCCGGCGTCGAGATCCTCGACGGGGTCGGCCACTTCCCGATGCTCGAGGCCCCGGAGCGGTTTCTGGCCGGGGTGCAGCGCGGGTTGACCTGACGCGGGGCAGTGCCGGTGGACGGTGCGGTTCGATCACACCGTGCAGATGACCTCGCCGTGCAGGACGGCGAACCAACCGTCGGGCTCGGCCGACCACTCCCGCCACGCCTCGGCGAAGCCATCCAGATCCTGTCGGGTGGCGATCTGGCGGGCCACCAACTGGTCGGCCAACGACGACCTGGTCACCCGGTCGGCCCAGAGATCGCCCCACCAGTTCCGGTCCTCGGGGGTGGCGAAGCACCACACCGAGGCGGAGGGGACGACCGACCGGAAGCCGGCCTGGTGGGCCCATCCGAGGATCTTCCGCCCGGCGTCGCACTGGGCGCCGTTGGCCAGGGTGGCGGCCCGGTAGGCGACCAGGCTCCTTTCCAACTCAGGGTACGAGGGATAGGCGATCATCGCCGGGTAGTCACCGTCACGGGCCGCCACCAAGCCCCCCGGCCGGCACACCCGTTTCATCTCCTCCAGCGCGGCCACCGGATCCCCCAGGTGCTGAAGTACCTGATGGGCGTGGACCACATCAAAGGTCCCGTCCTGGTAGTCGAGGTTGAAGAGGTCGCCCACTCCGAACGTCAACCCGGGCGGTCCGTTGCCGGCGAGGAAGCGGGCCTCGTCGACCACCTCGGCAGAGGCGTCCAGACCGACCACCCGACCCGGTGCCAGCCGGGCGGCCAGGTCGGCGGTGATGGTGCCGGGCCCGCAGCCGACATCGAGGAGAGACATCCCGGGCTCGAGATGGGGAAGCAGGTAGCCGGCGGAGTTCTCGGCGGTGCGCCAGCGGTGGGATCGAAGCACGCTGTCGTGGTGGCCGTGGGTATAGGGGATAGTCGCCATACTCCCAGTGTGTGCCCCGGT
>Ga0307373_10010644_pt1 | contig 13487 bp, 16 predicted proteins | sample OX2MG_FD_202534 | JGI IMG/M metagenome (GOLD analysis project Ga0307373, IMG submission 202534) | Soil microbial communities from Risofladan, Vaasa, Finland - OX-2 | ecosystem: Environmental > Terrestrial > Soil > Coastal area > Acid sulfate soil | place: Finland: Risofladan, Vaasa | collected... | reverse complement strand
TTTCCGTTCACCGACACGGTCCAGATGCGAATCGCACGCTAACGCTTGATTGGCTCCGTCCGCGCGCGCTTGACGAAACGCCGCGCTTAGTTTTATTTTGCAACTATCATGAAGATACATGACTTCACCCAAGCCCCGAATCCGCGCCGGGTTCGCGTCTTTCTTGCTGAAAAGGGAATCAAGGTTCCCTTCGTGCAGGTGAACATCGCCGCCGGCGATAACCGCAAGCCCGAGTTCCTCGCGATTAATCCGATGGGCGGACTTCCGGTGCTGGAACTCGATGACGGAACCCATATCGCCGAATCGGTCGCGATCTGCCGCTACTTCGAGGCGCAGCAGCCGGCCCCCCCACTGATGGGCGTTGACGCCAAGGACAAGGCGATCGTCGAGATGTGGAACCGCCGCATGGAGTTCGAGATCCTCGCCATGACCGCAGGCGCGTTCCGCAACACCAGCGATTTCTTCAAAGGCAGAATCCCGCAGTCGCCCGAGTACGGCGCGATCTGCCGCACCGCGGCGCTCAAGCGTCTCGAATGGCTCAACCAAGAGCTCGCCAAGCGCGAGTTTATAGCAGGCAATCGCTATACCATCGCCGATATCACCGCGCTGATTGGCATCGATTTCGGGCGTACCACCGGAATCAAAATCACGCCCGAACAGAAAAATCTGCAGCGCTGGCACGACGCTGTTTCCAGCCGCCCGAGCGCCAAAGCCTAGCCGGCATCGGCATCCACGATCGCAACGGAGCGGCTCCCGGGCCGCTCCATTTTTTTGTGCGCGAGCCGCCTCACGGCATGATCGGCGTGTACAGAACGTAGAGCATGAAGTAGATCACGACGCCGGTCACCGACACGTACATCCACAGCGGCCAGGTCCAGCGGGCGATCCGGCGATGGCTCGCAAAACGGCCGCGCAACGCATATGAAGCGGTGAAGAGCGCGAGCGGAACGATCGTCACGGCGAGGATCACGTGCGGGATGAGAATCGCGAAGTACACCGGACGAATCCATCCGCTCCCACCGAAGCGGATCTCGCCCGCGTGCAGATGAAAGGTCACATACGAGACCAGGAACAGCGCCGAGACCACGAGCGCCGCGAGCATGCAGGCGCGATGCGCGGGTACGTTCTTGCGTTTGATGAAAACGAAGCCGGCGGCCAGCAACGCCGCGGCGGCCGAATTGAGAATCGCGTTGAGCGGCGCCAGAAGTGAATATGAAATCAACGCCGGCCGCCCGCCAATTCCACCTTAAGATTGCGGCGGCGCGGAAACGGGCTCGGCCGCCCGCGGCGTCGTCTGCTGAACATGAGCCCACGCGCGCTTGCTCAAATCCGGCCGCAACATCAGGTAGCAGAACGCGACCAGCACCAGCGGCGTCGCCGCGATCACCCACAACCCTTTGCGCTCGGTCGCAAGATGCATGAAATACATCGCGACCAGTACTGCCTTGGCCAGCGCCAGCGCGACCAGCAGGCCGATTTTAAGATCACTCGGAAAATTCATCGCATAGACCAGCAGCTCGACGCCGGTCAGGACCGACAAATAGATGAAGACCGCTATATAGCTCGGCCCCGAATGTTCCGCGTGCGCCGAGTGGGATTCCATTGCCGCTTGTGCCGCCATGATCGATTCTTTCGCCTCCGTCGGGGCGAGCCCCGCGCGCCGCGCTAAATCAAATATACGAACGTGAAGATCAGGATCCACACGAGATCGACGAAGTGCCAGTACAGTCCAGCGATCTCGACCAGCCCTGCCTTGCTCTGCGGAATCTTGCCCATCAGGCCGCGGATCCAAAGCACGGTGTTGTACACCACTCCGCCGAACACGTGGCAGCCGTGGAACCCGGTAAGAATGAAGAAGGTCGCGTCAAACAGATCGCGGTGAATCGACATCCCGCGCTCGACTAGCAGATGATGCCACTCGAAGGCTTGCATCGTCAGGAACGCCACGCCACCCAGGATCGTGCCGAACATGTAGATTCGGAACTTGGACTGATTGCCGTTCTGGACGCCGGTCAGCGCCTCGACCATCGTGACGCTCGAGCAGATCAGAATGAACGTCATGATGGCGGTGGTGGTGATGCCCAGGTAGTAGGATGGATTGGGCCAGTTGATGTTGTTGTAGCGCAGCGCGCCATAGGCCGCGATCGCCGCGCCAAAGGTCATCGCGTCGGCGGCCAGAAATACCCACATCCCGAGCTTGCCGGAGTTTCCCGGCGTCAGCGAAGGTTCGTATTCGTCCACCATCGCGCCATGCGCGTGCGGATCCGCTGCCAGAGCCTCACTCATCTTCGTCTCCCCGTCTGATTCGAGCCGCGCGCTTGACCAGCCCGCCGTGCTCAGCGCTTGGCGATTACCGAGAGTCCTTCCTTGCGCACCGAGCGCCGGTAGGCGCCATATATTATCGCGCCGATCGCCCCCATCGTCAGGTACGGACCCGCCAGCATGAACAGCACGCTGGTGTTGAAGGCGTGGATCGCATGGTCGCCCGGCGACAACCCGCACATCGCGCACGCGTCGGCCACTCCTGACGCCATCGAAATCGCCGCGGCGGCCTGGGCGATGATTCCTGTACCCCGCAAAGTATTTTTCAAGAAATTTCTCATGGTTCCCTCGATAACTCCGCCGCGGATTTCTCCGCTTAAGGCAATCGTCACAAAAGATAAACCAGCACGAACAACACCGGCCATATCGCACACACGAAATACCAGTAAACCGCGCACAACTCGACCGCCGAGGCGTTGCGCACGTTGTAGCGCCCCCGTATCGCCACCGCCGCGACGCAGACGAGCCACACAACCCCCGCGCTGACATGCAGGCCGTGCAGTCCGATGAGCAGATAAAACGTCGCCCCGTAGTTGCCGCTCGCCAGCGTCAGCCCCTGCGCGACCAGCCGCACCCATTCGGAGCCCTGCACCGCAAGGAACACGACGCCCAGCAGTCCCGTCACTCCGATCCAGCGCCGCAGCAGCCGCTGACGGCTCTGATGCACCGCACGAACCGCCAGCGCCATCGTGACCGCGCTCGCCAGCAACACTCCCGTGTTGATCCATGTGACCGCTATCGGGAGCCGCGGCTGTGTCGGCGGCGGCCAGAACGCCGCCTGCATCCGGAAGATGATGAACGAGCCGATGAGCGCGCTGAACAGCATCATCTCCGTGCCGATCACCATCAGCACCGCCAGCATCCCGTTGCTGATGAACCTGCGCTCGGTCTCGTCGCCGGGCGCGGCGCCGCGCCGCGGCGGCGCCATCAGCGGACGAATCTTTGCGGTGGTGACGCTCACGCTCTAATCACCTCAGTGCTTGACCAGGATCGTCACGACCGAAACCATCACCAGAAAAACGATCACGCCGATAATCGCCCACAGCACCCGGCGGTTTTCTTCGCGGACTTCCTCACGGTTCACCAATGCGCGCATCGTTTCTGCCTACAGCTTGTCGATTACCATCATCAGAAGCACGATTGGCAGATAGATCAGCGACGCGAAGAGCAGCCGCCGCGCCGCTTGCGCGCGTCCCGGAGCGCGAATCATCGCGACCGCGAACCCCAGCATCGCGACACCCAGAATCGCGGCCACCACGGCGTACGCGGCTCCCGCGAATCCCATCATCCACGGCGCGATACTTATCGCGAGTAGCCCGGCGCTCGCGCCGATCATCACCGGATCCGACGGGTTGCCCCAGCTTCGATCCTCGGGCAGCAAATGAATTCCCGCGCGCGCGTAATCTTCGCGGTACAGCCGCGCGACCGCGAAGGTATGCGGCAATTGCCACAGAAACATGATCCCCACCATCACCAGCGGCTCGGCCGCGACCCTGCCGCGAGCAGCCGCCCATCCCGCCAGCGGCGGCAGCGCACCCGGAATCGCCCCGATCACGTCGCACAGCCATGAGCGCCGCTTGAGCGGTGTGTAGGCGAGCAGATAGATCGCAGTGATCGCCGCCGTTACCGCGGTGCAAAGCGGATCCGTCGCCTCCAGCAGATAAATGAAGCCGATTCCCGCCGCCGTGCACCCGAACACCAGCGCTTCGATCGGGCGCAGCCGTCCGTCGGGCAGTGGGCGATGCTGCGTGCGGCGCATCAGCGCGTCGATATCGCCTTCCATGTACTGATTGAGCGCGAGCGTGCCGCCAGCGGCCAACGCCGTGCCCACAATCAAATTGAAGGCGAGCAGGAAATCGAAGCCACCGCGGCCGCCGAGATAAAACCCCGCAAGCGTTGTCACCAGAACCATCGCGACCACGCGCGGCTTGGTGAGCTCGAGATACGCCACGAGCCTTGCCCGCGTGGCGCCCGCTTCGGCCTCGAGGATCGCAGCCTTCGCGTTCACGCCGACACCTGATGCCGGAGCGCGTGCCCGCTCGAGGCCGCTTCGGCGGCTGCATTAGCGCGCCCACCGTGGTTTGTAAGTCCGTAAGCGTGCCAAGCACGGATCGTAATCGTAAGGCTGGTCGCCAGCACGGCGGCTCCAATGAGCACATGGCTGGTGGTCGGGATCACTGCGCGCCCGCTCCAAATTGTGATCGCGCCAAGGCAAATCTGCATCACCAGCAGCAGGACCAGGCCAAGCGCCGGACGCCGAAGTTCAGGTTCATCGCGATGCGACCGAAGCACGCGCGTGGCGGTCCACACGACCATGATCGTCACCAGCACGGCGCCGCATCGATGCGCGAAATTCACCGCGATATATTCGTTCCAATAGGGTGGGATCACCTGCCCGAAGGCGAGCGGAAAGTCCGGGATGGCAAGGCCGGCGCCGAGATGCCGCATCACCGCCCCGACTATGATTTGCAGGTAGATTACCGCGGTCGTGATTCCCGCCAGCATCGCGAGCGGGATTCGCGTGCTCCCTTCCGCGCGGCGCGGCGTGCGCTCCCAGCTCGGATTGGTGAAAATCGCGATCGACACCATCAGGCAGAAGAACGCCTGCGCCGTCGCCGCGTGCGCGACCGCGATTGGCAGCGGCAACTCGAACAGCACTGTAATTCCGCCCAGGATCGCCTGCACGATAATCAGCCCGAATGCGCCCAAGATCGTGATGCGGACCCACCTGCGCGGCTCGACCCGCCACGCCCACGCCATCAGCACCAGCGTCAGCGTCACCACGAGCGCGGCGACCACGCGATGCCCGAACTCGAAGCGGATTCCGCCCTGCCACGCGGGGACCAGCTTGCCGAACGCCAGCGGCCAATCGGGGACCGCCAGCGCTGAGCCGGTCGAGGTCACCAGCCCGCCGACGAAAATCAGGCAGAACGTCGCCCCCGCCGCGAGCATCGCAAACCGATGCAACGCGTGCGCGCGAGCCGAAGAGATTTCAGTATCAGTCATCCGACCAGCGCGGCCCTGCCCTCAATCCGCGGCCGCCGTCGCGTGTTCGGCAACCTGCCATTGCGGGAGATAATCCGCTTCCGATTCGGGCGAGCTGTACTCATAAGGACCGCGGTACACTGCCGGCACCGCACCCGGCCAGTTGCCGTGCCCCGGAGGCGACGGCGCGCTCCATTCGAGCGTGTTGGCGTTCCACGGATTCTCAGAGGCCTTTTCGCCCTTGAAACAGCTCCAGATGATGTTCGCAAGAAAAATGAACTGCGCGGCTCCCAGCACGAAGGCGCTGATCGAGATGAACATGTTGATCGGCGCGAGCGGCTTTAGAAAATCGTACTGCGTCGGGTTGTAGATTCGGCGCATGTGGCCGCCCATGCCAAGAATATGCATCGGGAAAAACGTGCAGTTGAACGCGACGAACGTGATCCAAAAGTGCAGCTTGCCCAGCTTCTCGTTCATCATACGTCCGAACATTTTCGGAAACCAGTAAGCCACTCCGGCGAAAATTCCGAACAGGCTGCCGCCGAACAGCACGTAATGGATGTGCGCGACGATGAAGTAGGTGTCGTGGATGTACATGTCAACCGGCGTGCAGGCCATGAAAATCCCCGATAATCCGCCGATCACAAACATCGCCACGAACGACAGCGCATTAAGCATCGCGGTCGTGTAATGGATGTCGCCCTTATACAAGGTGCCCAGCCAGTTGAAGGTCTTAATCGCCGACGGCACCGCGATCACCATCGTGCTCAGCATGAAGCTGGTGCCCAGCTCGGGATCCATCCCCGACTGGAACATGTGATGGCCCCACACCATCCACGACAAACCCGCGATCGCGCAGATCGCATACACCATCGAGCGATAGCCGAAGATCGGCTTGCGCGAAAACGTCGCGATGACCTCCGACGCGATCCCCATCGCCGGCAGGATCATGATGTAAACTTCGGGATGCCCGAAGAACCAGAACAGATGCTGCCACAGAATCGGCTCGCCGCCCCCGGACGGCAAAAAGAAATGCGTCCCGCCCATCCGGTCAAAGAGCAGCAGCGCGAGCGCCGTGGTCAGCACCGGCAGTGCCAGCAGCAGCAGAATCGCGGTGATGAACAGCGCCCAGATCACCAGCGGCATTCGGAAAAAATACATTCCTTTGGTCCGCATGTTGATGATCGTGGTGATGTAATTGATTGACCCCATCAGCGAAGACACGCCGAGCACGATGATGCTGATGCACCAGAGGTTCTGGCCCCAATCGACGCCGGTGTAGATCGGCACCGCGCTGAGCGGCGCGTACGAGGTCCATCCCGCGGCGGCTGGACCGCCCGGCACGAAGAACGACGACAGCATGATCACGCCGGCGACCGCGCCGACCCAGAACGAGAGCATGTTGAGTTTGGGAAACGCCATGTCGCGCGCGCCGATCATCAACGGGATCAGGAAGTTGCCGAAGCATCCCACCAGGATCGGCATCACGACGAAGAAGATCATGATCGTCGCGTGCATCGTGAACGCCGAGTTATAGGTCGCGGCGGTTATCGCGCTGTCATTCTGAATCGATTGCGGAAAGATGCGCAGAAAGCTGAACTGCGTGTCCGGCCACGCCAGGTCCAGCCGCATCAGCATCGCCATCAAGCCGCCTATCGCCATCATGAACAGCGCCAAGAACAGGAACTGGCGCCCGATCATTTTGTGGTCTTCCGAAAAAACATAGGTGCGCAAAAACCCGAGCTCGTGATGCTCGGGATGCGCGCCCCCTATCGCAACCGCTGCCGTACTGCTCATTCGAGCCAATCTCCTCCGCGCCACGCGCGGCAAACCCGTCCCTTACTGGTTGGCGTTTGCGTACTGATCCTTGAGCCACTTCTGGAAGTCGGCTTCCGACTCGACCGTGAGCGTCCCCTGCATCCCCGAATGTCCAAATCCGCACAGCTCCGCGCACGGAATCGCATAGGTGCCGATCTCCGTCGCCTCGAACCAGACCTTGATAACCCGGCCCGGCACCGCGTCCTGTTTGAGCCGCAGGTTAGGCACGAAAAAGCTGTGGATGACGTCCTTGGACGCGAGGTCGATCCGCACCACCTGATTCACTGGCACGTGCATCTCGTTCTCGATCGTCACGTCGTCCTTGGTCCCCAGTTTGCCGTCGGGTCCGGGATAGGTGATTTCCCAGTTGAACTGCTTGGCGGTGACGTTGTAGAAAACCTGCCCCGCGGGGCCGTTCTCCTTGATGTCGGCCCATGTCGAGCGGCTCATCAGCGCGAGGATGATCATGATGACCGCAGTGGCGCTGGTCCAAATGACCTCGAGCCGCGTGTTGCCTTCGATATATTCAGCCTTGCGTCCCGGTTTGGTGCGGTACTTGACCAGAAACACAACCATCGTGATGGTGACCGCGATCCAAGTGACGACTGTGATCCAGAAGATCAGGGTGAACAACCAATCAATCTGTGGCCCGAAGGTTGAAACATCGTGCGGGAAATACATGAATTCGAGCATTTTTTCGAGCATCTCTGAAGTCTTACCCCCTGCGCTCCGGCAGGCGCGATCGCAATGCACGCCTGAACCATCGAGCGTGGTCCCGCGCGCGCGCAAAGCTTCCCGGATTCATAAATTCCGCGCGATTATGCGCATCACCGACGCCATTAGTGAAATGAAAAATTCTGTGCTGCCGCAGTTAGTCAAGCTAACGCAAGATAGCAGCGTAATCCTGACTTTTCCAGCTATTCACGGCATTCTCCCGCCTGCGGCGCCGCCGTCGCGGATTCTTTGGAACTCACGCGGTCGCCTTGCGATCCATGAATACGCTTGGCTGCGGCGCGTTCCCGTCTTGATGCGCGTCGGCATCCCGAGCTAATCCGAGCCGCCGCCCGCCCTGGCGCGGCCACAAACCGCAATCTCCGCCCGGCGCACACCCGCCGGGTTTGTTTGGCGGCATATCGTGTTTGGGCTAATACTCGCTTCTCACGAGGTGGAGGCCCTGAGCGCATATGGCGGACCGTGTAGCGACATTGGCACTCGCATTCGAGCAACAGGCCGCGAAGTACGGCGATCGTACCTTCCTTAGGGACAAGCGTAACCAGCAGTGGCAGAGCCATTCGTTCAGTGCGATCTCAAATGCCGCTGGACGGCTGCGCGCCGGCCTGATCCAGCTTGGCGTAGGCGGTGGAGACCGCGTCGCAATCCTGGCGGATAATTCCCCGCAGTGGATCGTGGTCGATCAAGCTGTCCTCGGACTCGGCGCGATCGTCGTGCCGCTTTACACCACCAGCGGTGCCGAGGAGACCCACCACGTCATCACCGACTCGGGCGCCAGCATCATTGCCGTGGCCGGGTCCGATCTCGTCAAGAAGGTCCTCGCGATGGCCCCGTCGCTGCCGCCGCTCAAGGCGATCATCGCGATCCACTACGGAGCCGAACCGCAGGCCGCCGCGAACGGAGAGCCTCAGGTGATGACGCTCGAGTCGGCCAGCGGGCATACTCCCGCGCCGGCCGCGCAGGGCGGCGAATCGGACCTTGCCACCATAATCTACACCTCGGGCACCACCGGGCCCTCCAAGGGTGTGATGCTGACCCACGGGAACATCCTTGCCAACTGCTACGACGCGCTCGATGCGTTGACGCTGTGTGATACTGACCGGACGCTGTCGGTGCTGCCGATCGCGCATTCGTTCGAGCGTACGGCGGGCTACTACGCGGTGACGATGGCGGGAGGGTCAATCGCGTTCGCCGAGGGACTTGCGTCGATCGCGGCGGACTTGCGGGAGATTCGGCCGACGGTGTTGCTAGTGGTGCCGCGCCTGCTCGAGGCGATTTATAGCCGCGTGATGAAACAGGTTGAATCGAGCCCCGGTTGGCGCCGCACACTATTTTACGCGGCGCTGTCTGCCGGCAAGCAGGCAACGGAATACCGGCATCATGGAAAAACGGTGCCGCTGCGGCTCGCCCTGCCGATGATGCTGTACCGCAAGCTGGTGTTTGCGCGAATCACGGCGATTTTCGGCGGACGGCTGCGCTATCTGATTTCGGGCGGAGCGCCGCTGCCCAAGGAAATTTTCCGCTTCCTAGCCGCGGCGGAGGTTCCAATCGTCGAGGGCTATGGACTCACCGAGGCCGCCCCCGTCGTGTCGGTCAACCTCGACCGCGGACGCACCCGAATCGGCACCGTCGGCCGCGCGCTCGCCACCGTCCAGGTTATGACCGCACCCGACGGCGAGCTTCTGGTCCGCGGCGCGAACGTGATGAAGGGCTACTACAAACGCGAAGATGAAACCCGCGCGGCGATCGACTCCGACGGATGGCTGCACACCGGCGACATCGCGAGCATCGACCCCGAGGGCTACATCGCGATTACCGATCGCAAAAAGGAAATCATCGTGCTCTCCGGCGGCAAGAACATCTCGCCCGCCAATCTCGAGACCCGCCTTGCGACCGACCCGTATATCGCGCAGGTGTGCGTGATCGGCGACCGCAGAAAGCATCTGGCCGCACTGCTGGTCCCTAACCTTGAAAACCTAGGCGACTATCTGCGCCAGCACGGCCTCGACGGCAAGCCGCCCGAGGAGCTGGTGCAATCGCAGGTCATGCGCGAGCTTTACGGAGCCAAGCTCAAGGAGTTCAACAAACCGCTTTCCGACGTCGAGGCGATCTCGGCGTTCGTACTCATCGCGCGCCCGTTCTCGCAGGAGAACGGCGAGCTGACTCCCACGCTCAAGTTACGCCGCAAGGTCGTGCAAGAGCATTACCGCGAGCAGATCGATTCGATGTACCGCGACTGAATCGGATTGGTCCGTCACCGGATCGGAGCGCGGCGCGACGAGCAAATTTTCCTGCTCGCCCCGTATGGGATTGGAACCAAACTTGATCACATACCCGCGCGCCGCAAAATTCTTACCCCTCGCCCTGAAAGTGAGAGGCCGGGAGAGCGACCATCGGAATTGAAATGCCCGCGCCCCTCGACGCGCGGGCGGGCGATGTTGCATTGTGGGGATGCTGGGTTACGACGATGGCCGCAGTCGGCGAAAAAATTCCCGCGTTCACACTCGCCACGATGGATGGCGGCGAGCGCGCGTTCCCATCCGGGCGCCCCGCCCTGCTCTGCTTCGTCAAAGAAGACTGCCCCACCTGCGTCGCGTCGATGCCGCTAATCGAGGCGCTGCATCGCGCGTTCGGCGCGCACGCCGAGATCCTGGCGATCGGGCAGGACGCCGCTGGAAACCGCGCGCTGGTAGAGCGCTTCGGCTTGAGCGCCCCGATGCTCGATGACTCGGCGCTGGCGGTTTCCTTCGCTTACGATCTCGATACCGTGCCCGCGATTATTCTGGCCGATGGCGCCGGCGCGCTCATCTCTGAATTCGTGGGTCTGGCGCGCGACGATTGGAAAAATCTCGCGGACCAACTCGCAGCGCTGACCGGCCAGAGCGCTCCCGCGATCGATTGGGAGTCAGTCCCCGAGCTGCGCCCCGGATGCGGCTCGAAATCCGTCGAGCCCGGCATCGCCGAGCGCCTGGCCGCCGAGGCGCGCGGCGAGCGGATGCAGGCGCGGCGAATCGAGCTTGGCGACGGCGAGGACGTATTCGACTTCATGTTCGAGCGCGGCCTGACCGACGGCCTGCCTGTCGTTCCACCGACGCCCGCGCGGGTGGCGCGGATGCTGACCGGGACGCGGCGCGACCCGCGCGAGGTGGTTGCGACGGTGGCGCCGAATCTCGCGCCGGTGACGATCGAAAAAATCGCGGTGAATGCGGTGATGGCGGGATGCCGTCCCGAATATCTGCCGGTCGTCATCGCGGCTCTGGAAGCGGTCTGCACCGACGAGTTCAATATCCACGGCGTGATGGCGACAACCTGGGGCGCCACTCCCGTGATCATCGTCAACGGCCCGATTCGCAACCGGATCGGCATGAACATGAGGATGATGGCGCTCGGCTACGGCAATCGCGCCAACGCCACTATCGGGCGCGCGGTCAAACTGGTGCTGCGCAACGTCGGCGGCGCGCGGCCGGGCGAGATCGAGCGCTCGACGCTCGGCGCGATCGGCAAGTTCACCACCTGCTTCGCCGAGTGGGAAGAGCGCAGCCCCTGGGAGCCCCTGCACGTCGAGCGCGGCTTCCAGCGCGAGGACAGCGTGGTCACGGTGTTCGGACTCGAAGCGGGTTCGCACCAGATCGCGGATCAGGTCTCGCGCACCGCGCGCGCGCTGGTCGGATCGATCGGGATGGGTCTCGAAGCGTGCTGGCATCCCAAGCAACACGGCGGGGGCGAAATCCTGCTGGTGGTTTGCCCCGAGCATGTCGATACGATCGCGCGCGAGAAATGGAGCAAGGCGCAGGTCCGCGCGCGTATCCAGGAAGTGACTTCGCGCTCGATTCGCGAGCTGATTCCCGACGCCGACAGCGCCGAGGGCGTGTCGCTGGGGGCGCTCGGGCTCGACAATCCGAAGCCCGAACAGCTCGAAGCGAAAATTCCCAAATTCCGCCGCCCGGAGTATATAAATATGATTGTCGCCGGCGGCGAGGCCGGCAAATTCTCAGCAGTGTTCGCCGGATGGGTTTCCGGGCCGATGGGTTCCTCGAGCACCAGCCGCAAAATTGAACAAGCGCCGTGAGCGCGCAACCTCCCGCGCGCCAACAGGAGATGCCATGCGAGAAGTGATTGTCGATCCCACCGATGAGCGGGTGCCGATTCGGCGCACGCTGGCGCCGCGCAGCGGACAGGTGACAGGCCGCATCGCGCTGCTTGATATCGCCAAACCGCGCGGCGACGTGCTGATCCAGCGGCTGGCAGAGCATCTCGAAGACCGGCTGCCGGGCGTCGAGATCAAGCGCTTTCGCAAACCCACCTTCACCAAGCCGGCGCCCGACGAGTTGCGCCGCCGTATAGCGCAGGAGAGCGACTTCGTTATCGAAGCGCTCGCCGATTGAGGGTCATGTACAACGTGCAGTGTGCACGACTCAGTATGGTTCGAGAATAATCACAAGCCGGCGGTGATGATCGCGTCGGACGTGTTTATCGACGCGGCCGAGAAGCAAGCCGCGGCGCTGGGATTGCCGGAAGTCCGCCGCGTGTTCGTCCCGCATCCGATTCAGGACGCAACCGACGCCGAGCTGCGCGCCAAGGCCGACGCAATCGTCGATATGGTGATCGCCGCGCTGAAAAACTGACGCGCTTTGACGGCCGCGCAAGGGTTACGAGAACGCAGGTTATACGTGAGCGCACAGGCGGCGGTCGCCGCACCCTCAAACGCAAGAACGCCCCTAAGTGATTCGCCAGGCCCGCGCCTAGTGCGCGATGGCGGCGCCCGCCGCGTAGGCGACATCCACCGGCATCGCGGCGGTGAGCCGGAATCTTCCGGTGGCGGGATTGTAAACCTCGGCGTTGCCCGAGCGGCCGCCCGCGATCAGCACCTTTGCGCGGGGTAGCATCGACGCGACCCCGCCGATATGCACGCTCAGCATCGACGCGGTCGTGGAGAACGCTTCTTTCACCGGATCGTAGATCTCGGCGCTCGCAAGTGCCTTTTCAGGCGCTTTCTCTCCTCCTGCGATCAGCACTTTGCCGTTGGGCATCAGCACCGCCGCCTGGTACATCCGCGCCGCGGTCATCGTACCGGCCGGGATGAAGCTTTGACCCGCGGGGTCGAACACCTCGGCGGTGTCACTGACCGCGTCTCCCGTCCATCCGCCCGCGATTAGCACCCATCCGAAGTGTCCAACGCCGTTACGGGTGCTCATCGAGTCGCGGTCGCTGCCGCCCCCGAGCAAGCCCAGCTCGAGTCCAGGATAATTGAGCGACGGCGATGAACCGACGGCCGACCCGATCGCGGCGCCTGCGCCAACTTCGGCCGCGGGCATCGCGACGCCCGGGCTTCCGACGGCACTGAAGGCCGCGCGCAGCGCCGCGAGTTACTGAGCGGCGAGGGTCGCGGGATTGATCGACAGCCGCGCGTCGAACTCGGGAATCCGCAAGGTCTCGGAATCCTGGTCGTCCGCCTCCGATTCCTGCGCGCTCTGGTCGGGCGACGGAAGGTTTATCAGCGTGACCGGCGCGTCGCCGGAGGGTGGCGCCGCGGCCTCGTGCGGTTCACGCGCTCCGGTGGCGAGCGTCATCAAGTTGGCCGCGCTGATGACAGTGCGCACGGTATCGCCTAAGCTCTCCCCGATGGCCGC
>Ga0307373_10010642_pt1 | contig 13489 bp, 11 predicted proteins | sample OX2MG_FD_202534 | JGI IMG/M metagenome (GOLD analysis project Ga0307373, IMG submission 202534) | Soil microbial communities from Risofladan, Vaasa, Finland - OX-2 | ecosystem: Environmental > Terrestrial > Soil > Coastal area > Acid sulfate soil | place: Finland: Risofladan, Vaasa | collected... | reverse complement strand
GATCTCTGCGGCGCGCCGGCGACCAGGCTTGTGGTCGCCAATGCCGAGTACTCATATCTGAAATGCTCGGCCTGCGGCTTTCGCCGCCGGCATCCTCTGCCCAGCGCCGCCGAAGAGGACGAGCTGTACGAGGAGGACTACTACCTCGATCGAGGCCTCGAGGCAGACCTCGACCACCAGCCGAGCTTGATGCGAAGCCTCATCGAGCGTCGGGTCCAGATTCTGACCAAGCTCAACGGCGGCCCTGGAAGGCTCCTCGACGTGGGAGCCGGCACGGGGCTCTTCGTCGAGGCGAGCATGCGTGCCGGCTGGAAGGCAGAGGGACTGGAAACCTCCACCTCCGCCGTCGCCATCGCAAGCCGCATCACCCGCGCGCCGGTGGCGTTGGGCCGCCTCGAGGACCATCCCGCCAAGGAACCCCTCGACGCCATCACGCTTTGGGATGTGCTGGAGCACGTCCCCGACCCTCGAGCCACGCTTGGGCTGATCCGCGGAATGCTGCGCCCGGGGGGCCTCGTCGGGGTCACGCTGCCCAACGTCACCGGGATCAAAGCCCGACTGCTCGGGCACCGATGGCGCTACTACCGGCGCGACTTCGGCCACGTTTCGCACTTCTCGCCGCGAACCCTGGCTATGGTCTTGGGCCAGGCGGGATACCGGGTCGAGCTGCTGGAGACCAACGGTTCGTTCAACATCGGGAAGCCATTTGGGCTCGATCCGGTATCGATGCGCGAACGGCATCACCCGCTGAATGCCACCCAAGGCCTGGTCGACGGGCTGACGGGTAGGTTGGGGTTAGGCGAGAGCATGCTGGCTTTCGCCCGGTCCGCCGCCAATTGAGATTGAACGTCGGGCTGGATGCGAGCGTGGTCACCTCCAGCGTCGGGGGCACACGCGTGTATGCGCTGCAGCTGCTCAACGAGCTGATTGCGTTGCGGGCGGATTGGACCTTCTTCCTATACCTGCGCGCGGAATCCGACATGAAGGAGCTCGGACAGCTGGCTCAGGCTGAAAACGTCCGCGCCAGAGTGGTGTCTGGCCGGCCCAATGCGTGGCGGGTCCAGATGGTCTTGCCCTCGCACCTCGAACGCGATCGCGTCGACGTCTTCCACTCGCTCGGATTCTTCGCACCAATCAGGTGGCGCGGCATCAAGGTCATCACGGTGCACGACCTGAACTTCATGGTCACCTCGCGCAACTGGCTGCGGGGGCCGACTCTGTTGCGGTGGCTGGACCTGCGCCTGCAGGCCGTGGCGTCGATCCGGGGCGCCGACACCGTGATCACGGATTCCCATTCGTCGCAGGAGCAGATCACGAGGCTCCTGCGGATCCCAAGAGATCGCGTTCAGGTCATCCTGCTCGCCGCCGATCCCTTTTTTGCTGAGGCGCCCACCCAAGACGAACTCGCCGCCGCCCGCACCCTGGCGGCGGGCCATCCGTTCGTCTTGTTCGTCGGAATCCTCTCGCCGCAGAAAAACCTCCTGACCCTGGTGGACGCCTATGCTCGCTCCCGGCTTCCCGCTGCCGGGGTGCAGCTGGTCCTGGCCGGTTCCGACCAGGAGAGGTATGCGACCACGATTCGAGACGCGGCACAAGCCGCGAGGGTGGCGGAGTCGGTCCGTCTACCAGGCTTTGTCTCTCGCCCGATGCTCCGGGCGCTTTACCGCAGCGCCCTATGCGTGGTCCTGCCGTCGCATGGCGAAGGCTTCGGCCTGCCTCTGGTCGAGGGCATGGCTTGCGGCACGCCGATCCTGGCCGCGAACCGCCAGGCGATCCCCGAAGTGCTGGGGGAATCCGGCATTTTGTTCGAGCCGGACGACCCGGCGGGGATCGCTTCGCTGCTCGACCGCGTAGTCGACGACACCAGCTTTCGCGAGAGCCTCGCGCGTCGCTCGGCCGACGGCAGGAAACGTTTCTCCTGGCGGCGGACGGCTGAAGAAACGGCCGCCGTCTATGAGACGGCTGTAGCCAGAAGGCGACGATAGAGGGCTGCATACTGCGCCGTGATCGTTCCAGGGCTGAACTCGCGCCTGGCGCGTTGCTTGCCCGCCGCGCCCATGCGGGCCAAGAGCTGGGGGTCGTCGAGAAGCCTGACCAATGCCGCTGCGATGGCAGCCGGGTCTCGAGGGGGCACCAGGACACCGGTCCTGCCGTCCTCGACCGCCTCGGGGATCCCGCCCACGGCCGAGCCCACGATCGCGCGTCCGAGCGCCATGACTTCAAGGGTGACGAGCGGGAAGGGGTCGTAGATCGAGGGTATGACCACCACGTCCATCCTCTCGATGAGCGGGCTTGGCTCGGCCTGATAGCCCGCGAACTCGACGGACTGCGCCACGCCCAGTTCACGCACGAGGCTTTCCAGCATCGGCCGGTCCGGACCATCGCCGACGATGAGGAACTTCGCTTGGGGATGAGTGGCCAGCACAGATGGGGCGGCGTGGATCAAGAACTCGACTCCTTTTTGGTCCGCCAATCTGCCCACAAACCCGATCACCTCGTGGTTGGGAGGCTCGGGGGCGTCGGCCATCTCGTCGATCTGGATCGAGTAGGCGTTGTGGATCACGGTGATCTTTTCGGGTTTGGCCAGGCCGCGCTGGATAAACTCCCGCCGGTCGTGGTCGGAAACCGTGACGACCGCGGTCGCCGGCCCGCAGCTCACCAGTTCGGCGGCTTGATTGCGAAAGCGCGACCAGGGCCCGATGTCGTCGAGGTAAGACGGCCACTGGACGGTGTACAGGCTTTTCGGCCTGCCCGCCAGCTGGAGCGCCAGCTGGCCCAGCGAGCCCGCGAACTGACCGTGCAGCTGGACCAAGTCTGGCTTGAGGGCGCGGATGGTCGCAGCAAGGCGGGGGATTTGCGCGGTAAAGCTCCACTTGGTCGTGAGACGCAGCGTGTGAACTTTGACCCCCGCCGCCACCAGCCGGCTTGGCACATCCCCCTGCCCGTCGCAGATGACCTCCATGTCGAACTCGCTGGAGAGGCGCCTGCAGATGATCGCGAGCATGTTGGGGCCGCCGCCAAAAGCGGAGGAATGTATGACGTGGACGATGCGGGGCTTGTTCAGGCGGCTACCTTCCGGTAGATGTCGAAAGTTGCCTCGGCGCTGCGACGCCAGCTGAACTGCTTGGCCCTCACGAGCGCCGCAGCCTTCAGGTTCTCGCGCAACGACGCGTCATCGAGAATTCGGTGGATCGCTTCCACCATTGATTCGACCGAACGCGGATCGAACATCACGCCCGCATCGCCACAAACCTCCGGGATTCCTCCCACGTTGGAGCAGGCAACCGGCACGCCGTGGGCCATCGCCTCGAGGACCGGTAGACCGAAACCTTCATAGAGCGAAGGAAGAACGAAGACCGCGCTTTTCTGGTAGCAGGCCGCGAGCTGGCGGTCCGTCACGTAGCCGGTGAAGTGGACGCGCGCCGCTGTCGAACTCGCGGACCGAACTATGTCGTCGCCCAGGAAGCGCTTCGGCCCGACCACCAACAGGTCCATGTCGTGCCCGCGATGCTCGACGAGCTCCTGGAAAGCCGTGAAGAGGCGGCCCAGGTTCTTTCTGGGCTGCAAGTTGCCGACCGCCAGGACGTAGGGCCGGCGGACGTCGGGGGCAATGGCCCCGAGCTCCCGCCGCGCGTCCTCGTCGCTGATCGCCTGGGCGCCGCCCCCCGGACCGTTGGGGATGGCTGAGATGCGCTCCTCGTCGACGTCGTAGCGGTCCATGATCTCGCTCCGTGCAGCATTCGAAACCGTGATGACATGCGCCGCCCTACGGATGGACCATGGCACCAGGGCCGAGAGCATGAGGCGGTCGCGGGCGGAGAACCATTCCGGGTTGGTCGCAAAGCAGATGTCGTGCACCGTCACGACGATCGGAACCGCCGACCACGGCGGCGCGACGTATGTCATGTGCAGGACGTCCAATGCCTGTCGGGACCGGGTCGGCAGCTCGACGCCCAAGCGAAAGTAGGGGCTGGCCGTTCGGAGCTTGGTGAACTGCAAATGCTCCCCGGGTGGCAGCCACGGTGTGCCTACGTGGTAGACGACCAGGTCGAGATCTGTGGAATCCAGCAGCCCCTCGACGAGTCCTTTGACGTAAGTCTCATTGCCTGTCTCCTGCCCGCCCACCATATGGGCATCGATGCCTATCCTCACCCCGCAAGGGTCGCACGATAGACGCTCAGGGTTGTTTCGATGGCGGCATCCCAGGTCAGCGCTTGGGCCCGCTTGACCCCGAGCTCACGTAACCGCGAAGCAAGCCGGGCATCGGAGACGGCCCGCCGCAGGCAGGCAGCCAGCTCGTCGGCGGACCAAGGGTCGAACGTCATGGCGGCGCCCGCGGAAACCTCTTCCAGCACCGGGATTCGACTGTGAACGACGAGGGCGCCTGCAGCGAGGCCTTCGCCGACGGGCAGGCCAAAGCCTTCGTACAAGGAGGGGATGACCATCGCGGTGGCCCGCCTCATGAGGCCCGTCAGCTCCGCCCCAGGCACGAACCCGATGTGCCGGACGCGAGTCTGCATCGCTCGAGCCTTGAGCTCAGCATCGAGTTGAGCGATCTGCTTTGGGAGCCAGTGCCCCGCGATGAGCAACTCCTCCCGCAGGTCCGGGCACGAGGCCATGGCGTCGATCAGTACGGCCAGGTTCTTGTTGGGGTTGGGTCCACCCAGGAACAGGAAGTAGGGCCCCCTTGCTGTGCTGATGTCGGTAGGGCTTGGAGGTCGCTCGATGCCTGGTCGCGCCACGACGATCCGCGGGCGGGGGATTTTGAGCTGGTCGGCCAGGTCAAAAGCCGTGTACTCAGAAATGGCAAACACCATGTCGGCGCTGCGAAGAGCTCTCAGGTATGCGGTGTATCCGAGACGAGCGAGCAGCCGGCGCGTCGGGATGCCCTGCTTGAGTGGAATGAGGTCGTAGGCAGTGGTCAGGAGCGTGCGCTTGGGCAGGGGGGTCAGCGCATCGGGGTCTGTGATGTGGACCACCCGGACGTTACTGGTCGCCGCGCGCCGTCGCATCGCCAGCTGGGCGAAGAGCCACGCCCCTCGGTAGTCGGGCATCGGGAACCGGCGAAGGCCGACGGCGCGGTGGGGTGGAGGCACATCGATGAGGTCTGGCCCCGCCCAGCCCCAGAACTCGATCGGAATCTCGCCCTGGCGCCGCAAACCGTCCGCGAGTCCCCGGACATAGGTCCCGATGCCCCGGTAGCGGTGGCCGTTTTGAAGGGGTGTGGCGTCGAAGGCTATGGCAGGGGCTGACAAGGAGATTCGAACCGAAGATATAGCAGCCGGGGCGAACTGCCGTCTGCCCTCCGGGCGGTTAACCTAGTGCCATGGCCCGTCGCCTGCCAGACGCTGAGGCCCCTGTGGGCGGGTCAGCTCAAGGGGCAAAGGCACCTGCCGACTCAGAGGTGGCGCGACCACTTGAGGCAGTGAGCTTGCCTCGCCGCGCCCGTGCGCTGCCGGCCGATTGGCTGCCGATCGCGTTGCTGCTGGGCGACGCGCTGATCGCAGCCGCCGCGGTGCCCCTGGCCTATTGGATCCGATATGGAAGCGCCGATCAGCAGCTTCCGTTCGCGCCGTACTTGGCAGCAATGCCGGTGGTTGCGGCCATCTACCTCTTCTCTCTGGCCGCCAATCACCAGTACTCGTCGTGGCGCGGCCGTACCTTGGTCGACCAGCTCTTTTCCCTCTACAGCGGGGTTGGCGTGGCCACCGTCCTGATGCTGGCGGCGATCGAGCTGGGAAACCTGGGTACTCGCTATTCCCGCCTCACGGTGGTCCCCGTATTGCTGATCACCGCGATCCTGATGACGCTTGAACGGTACCTGCTCCGTCAGTACGAAACGCGTCTCCGCCGGCAGGGAATCGGTACCGAGCGGGTGCTGATGGTCGGTACGGGTGCGGGCAGCGAGCTGCTCATCCGCCGCATGAACATGTTTCCCCAATACGGGTTCCACGTGGTCGGCGTAGCCAGCGATGACGTGGCCAAGGACAGCGACTACGTGGGGGTGGCGGTGGTCGGAAGCGTCAAGGAGCTTCCGGACCTGGTCCGTGATCTGAACGTCGACCAGGTGTTCCTCGCTCTGCCCGCCGGCCAGCGTGACCGCCTTCTTCACCTGGTCAAGATCTGCGAGGACGAGAACCTCGAGTTCCAGATCGTGCCCGACCTCCTCGAGGTGATGAGCACGCGGGTGGCCGCGAACGCCATTGACGGCCTGCCGCTGGTCGGCATCCGTCACAACCAGATGCGCGGCGGAGCCGCGCTCGTCAAACGTTCGATCGACGTTTTGGTCAGCGCGGTGCTGCTCGTGCTTGTGAGCCCGCTGCTCTTGCTGGTTGGGGTCTTGATCAAGGTGACCATGCCCGGGCCGCTCCTTTTCACGCAGGAACGCATCGGGCGCCAGCGGCGAGCGTTCGTCATCTACAAGTTCCGTTCCATGATCCCCGACGCAGAGGCTAAGACGGGCCCAGTGGTGGCCAAGCCGGGTGACGAGCGGGTTACGTGGCTGGGACGTTGGTTGCGGAAGTTGAGCATCGACGAGCTGCCGCAGCTCTACAACGTTCTCCGCGGTGACATGAGCCTGGTCGGCCCCCGGCCGCAACCGACATTTTTCGATGACCGGTACAGCGGCGAGGTGCCTCGGTATCTGGAGAGGCAGCAGGCGCGCCCAGGCTTGACGGGTTGGGCTGAGGTGAACGACCTGCGGGGAGCGGCGCCGATCGCAGATCGCACGCTGTATGACGTTTATTACATCGAGAACTGGTCGCTCGCGCTGGATCTCAAGATCGTGGTGCTCACCGCGCTCCGCCTGCTTACGCAACGTCACGCGTACTAGACGCCCGCTTGTCAGAGACCGTCCACCGGCTGGAGCGCCTGCTCGCAATCGCGCGCCTTTCGGGAAGGCCAGAGCTGGCTTGGCAGGCTATGCGAAACCGTTGCCAGGTGGTCGTGCTGAGCTTTCTCCATGCGGGCGGGCGCGTCACCGCCTCGGACATCCTATATCGCGATCTGCGCCTGCCCAGAAAACTTTTTAGAGGACCGGACCTCTCCGGAGTTGGCTACGTGCAGAGATTCGTCGACTTTGGCGGGGCCATCACCGGCGGGCACGGAGGCCCGCTGGTCGCGACCTTGCCCGATGGCATTCGCTTCGAGGCAAAGCCCGCGGCGCTCCTCGACATGCTGGGCATGCTCGTGGAGAGGTTCGTCGATGATGAGTACGCGTGGCTCGACGCTGCCGGGCGAGTGGTCGTCGACATCGGCGCCAATGTGGCGGATAGCGTGGTCTACTTCGCTCGACGTGGGGCGGCTTACGTTTACGGTTACGAGCCAGACCCTGCGACATTCGCCGCGGCGCAGCGGAATCTCGCACTGAATCCGTTCCGCAATGCGGATGTGACTCCGCTGGCGGTTCAGCGCGAGACGAGCGACGGTCAAACTTCGTTCGCCGATGTGCTTGGTCGGGCGAGCCAGGAACATCCGGATCTGCCGATCATCTGCAAAATCGACTGCGAGGGATGCGAGTACGAGATCTTTGCCCCAGGGGGAGTGGCCCCTCCCGGCCTGGAGCGCGTCTCCCAGATCATGATCGAGTACCACTGGCGCTCGCCTGAGCCCCTGTTGGCCGCATTGGAAGGCCTGGGATTCCACGTCGAAAGTTCCCCCGGAGCCCCGGGCGTGGGTTGGATCCGGGCGCAAAGGCCCCAATGATGGAAAGCGTTCGCTCCGGACCCATCACTGCGTCGGTCTCGGCGCTCGACCTCGGCCGGTACCCGATCTCGCTGGTGCTGGCCGGTGTCACGTGCGCGCTCACTCCCGCATATATCGTCCGTTGGCACTTGGGGCCATACCCGAGCACGCTGCTCGAGGACGCCATCGTGCTGACGGTGGTGGCCTTCGTATACGAGTCGTGGCGTTTGAGAGCGATGCCCAACTTCTGGAGCCCGTTCACGCTGCCCGCCGTGCTCTTCGTCGTCGCCGGCGCCATCTCGGTGGCTGTCGCTCCAGACCGCCGGGCTGCGCTGGGCATCTACCGCGCTTACTTGCTCGAGCCCATCGCTTTCTTCTTCGTGGTGAGCGCCGTTGCGAGCACATGGAGGAGGGCGGCCGTGGTTCTCGCGGGCCTGGGGCTGGCGGGGCTGGTCGTCGGAGTCGCCAACTCAGTCTTCATCCTGGATGCGCTCCGCAATCACAGGGTGAGCGCTGCAGTGACAGCTCCGGTGGTGGTCTACACCAACGCCAACGACATCGCGCTCTTCCTGGTCCCCCTGATCGCCATCGCGGCCTCGATCACCCTCTACCGCGACGACCAACGCGAAAGGGTGGTGAGCGGCGCGTTTCTGGCCGTAGCGGTCATCGCGACACTGTTGAGCTTTTCGAGGGGAGGCTACCTGGCGCTGGCGGTGGTCGCCATCGGACTGGCGCTATCGCACCGCTACCGCTGGCGGATGCTGGGCGCAGCCGTGGCGATCGGCATCGTTCTCGTGTTGATCCCTCCCATCCACCGCCGGATTGCCGTAGAGCTCGATTTCTCCAGTCCCCAAAACACTCTGGTCGGCCGGTTCGAGCTGTGGAGGGTGAGCCTGCAGATGCTGCAGCACCATGTCCTGCTGGGCGCCGGCTTGTCCGGGTTCGCCCAGACGATCGCGCCGTACTGGAATCCCACGCATACCGATCGATTTATCTATCCACACAACATCGTCCTTACTTTCTGGAGCGAGACCGGACTCCTCGGCCTGGCAGCGTTCGCTTGGATCCTGTTCACGGGATTTCGTCTCGGCTGGAGAGGCTGGCGCCAGGCAGCTCGCGAATGGAGGCCGCTTCAACTGGGCGTGACTCTCGCTCTGGTGGCCGTAATCGCTCATGGTCTGGTCGATGTGCCGTACTTCAAGAACGATCTCTCGCTCGAGTTCTGGGCGCTGATGGGATTGGCATGGGCCGGCAACCGCTGGGGACTCAATGCTGGATGAAGAACCACTCGCCCTCTCGCGCGGCAATCCGAGCCGGCGCGATGTGCTTTGCGACCTCGCTCTCGTGCAATGGGTTCATCTCGATTAACGGTGCGTCCCCGTAACGCCTTCTGAATCTGAGCGTCTTCAGCCAGCGTGGCCCAAACTGCGTTCGGATCCTGGACAGCCCACGCGGTGGTTCGGCGATCTGGCAGATGACGAGCCCGTCGGGCTTCACCACGCGAACGAGCTCTCGCAGGACCTTACCCTGCATCCTGCGAGGAATGTGCTGGATGACGTATACGGAGAAAGCCAGGTCGAAAGTGCTGTCCGCAAACCGACTGAGGTCGCCGCTGAAGTACTGGCAGCGGTCGCCGTGCCGATTCAACTTTAGGGCTTGGGCGATCATTGCCTCGGAAATGTCGACTCCGACGACCTCCTCGTAATGGTCAGCGAGCGCCTGGGTGATACGGCCCACTCCACATCCGAGGTCGAGTGCTTTCGAATTGCCCTGGAGGAGTCGATGCTTGGAGGCCAGCGCCAGGGCAGAGTCAAGCTCGGGAGTGTGCGCCATGAACTCCGCGATGTCCCATTTCCCTCCGCGCTTTTTGGGGTCGCTGAGGATGGCGAACAACGGATCGTCTGCCGCCCACTGCTCCCACGTTTCCTGAAGCCGCTTGGCTTCGTCATTCAAGGGATCATTCACTCGTCAGCCAGCTTAATGGACTCCTTCGCATGATCGTCCTGCGTCGGATGGCAGCCGGCAATCGGACCGAGCTCACCGCCGCGCTCAGTTTGCTGTTCCTCTACCTGGCCCTCATGAACGGCCATCTCATCAGCGTCGACGGCGTGGTGATGTGGCGCCAGGCACTGTCGTTGGTCCAGCACCAGACGTTTAGATTCGATCCGACCATCTGGTGGGGAAGCTACATCTACACCAGCAGCCGAGGAGTGGCTGCTTCGCTGCAGTACATCCCGGGCGTCCTCGTGTTTGGATGGCTGCGACCGTACGAACCGGCCTCGCTGACGGCGACGTATGACTACGGGCTGTTCTATGGCGACCGGCTCTACACACTCGTGGGGGCGCCTGCATGGGCGCTGATCACCGCCACCACGGCCTTAGTCGTCGGCCTCACCGTCCGATCGTTGTCCCAGGATCGGCGCGCCGTCCTGTGGGCGATGGCGTTCTACGGATTGGGGTCGCCGGCCCTTTTAGGCGCGCGGGGCGACTTTCCTCAGCCGCTGGTTGCGATGTGCTGGGCGGTGGGAGTGTTCGCTTGCGTCCGGCTCCGGGGCGGCGGATCCAACCGATGGCTGTGGCTCGCTTCCGCCGGCATTGCATACGGGGTGCTGACTCGCCCGCTGGAGGGCTCAATGCTCCTTCCTGCCGTTTTGCTGTTGCTGCTGCCGGGTTGGCGCTCATCCCCTTGGCGACTGGTAGTGCCGGCGGCGGCCTGGGTCGCGGCCGTGGCGCTCACCCTAATCATCAACTGGACGCGATTCGGCGCTCCGCTCAATTTCGGCTACGGCGCCCTCTCCTGGAGCATCCCGATCTGGATTGGCTTTCCGTACGCGCTCCTGAGCCCTGGGCGTGGCGCCCTGTGGCAGTTCCCAGCGATGCTGCTCAGCGTGTTCGGGGCCTTCCACATGTGGCGGACCGGTCGGCGACTCGAGACGATCGTTTTGGCTGGACTGCCGGTGGTTCTGTTCGTCGAGTCCTGTGTCTTCTTGGGATGGATCAACGGTTGGGATTGGGGATTCAGGCTGTTCCAACCCGCGCTGCCTTTGGTAGCGATTTTGGCCGGTATCGGCGCCGTCAAGCTGAGAGGCCGGCTCGCAGGATGGCTGCCCGGCGTGCTCCTCGCAGGAGGCCTGGTCTGGAATGTTCCCGCGGTCGTAACGGACTTGCTGGGCGGCTACGCTGCCACGTACGACAACCTCGCGTCCTGGTCGAGGTTGGATGCCTATCCACCTCTTGGCGCCTGGCAATTCCTGCATCACGTCAGAGCGTTGAACGCGGAGGACTCCGCAGCAGTCGATATCGTTTGGTTCCGAGCCGCGAGAGCGACCCACTGGCTGTCAGTGGTTCCGTTCGCTTTGCTTGTAGGTGCATCTGCGGCGCTTTGGTATCGAGCTGTGAAGGCCGATAGAATTGCCGCCCGAGAAGAAGCCTTCCATCGGGACGTCTAGCCTCACCCGATAACCAACCTGAAGGTTTGGGTGGTCATCCCGCCTTCAACCAAGCCAGGTCCCTGGAACGCCTGCTGCCGCAATCCCGCGCGAGCTTTGCGATCACGTTGTCGTGGTCAATGACGGTCTGACTGACGAAACCTCGCCGGCGGCGGCGTGCAAAGCAGGCGCCGAGGTGATCGAGCGCTCCTCGCTTCTGAGACGCCATCCGCGGAGCGGCGATACAGTGGTTGATCCATGAGCGCAAACTCGCAGGGGATCCTCTCGGTGATGATCCCCGCATACAACGAGGCCAGGACCATAGAGGTGATCCTTGGCCATGTCCTGGAACGGCCCGAGGTGGGGGAGGTGATCGCCATCGATGACGGTTCTAGCGATGGCACCTGGGAAATCCTGGAGCGGATCGCCGGAACCGATTCGCGGCTCCGCATCTTCCGGCAGGAGGTAAACCGCGGCAAGGGAGCGGCTCTCCGGCGGGCGATCCAGGAGCTTCGAATGCCATTCGCGCTGGTCCAGGACGCCGACCTCGAGTACGACCCTCGTGACTATGCGGAGCTGCTCGAACCGCTGGTCGAAGGGAGAGCCGACGCGGTTTACGGTGTGCGCGGCTTCGCGGGCCAAACCGCGTTCAGCTTCTGGTTTGTGATTGGGAACAAAGCTGTGACGCTCGCCACCAACGTTCTTTTCGATTGCTACATCTCGGACATGGAAACCGGGTACAAGATCCTGAGGTCGGAGCTCTGGAAGCGACTGAACCTCCAGGGCGCTCGTTTCGACATCGAGCCGGAGATCACCGCGCGGGTGCTGCGGCTCGGTTACAGGATCCACGAGGTGCCGATCCATTACTACGCCCGCAGCCGTGATGAAGGCAAGAAGCTCACGTGGGTGGACGGCGTCAGGGCCATCGGCGCGTTGGTAAGGATGCGACTGAGCTCAGACGGGAGGCTGTTCGGTCCATCCGCGGCCGACGATTACCATCGCGTGCGACGAGGTGAGCTTTCGAGCAATCATCCGTTGATAACCCGCTCGAATCGAGAGACGAGAACCTAATTAGGGGAAGAGCCGCCACGATAACGAGGTTCTTCCGAAGCGCCGGCGGGTGAGCACTCAGAAACCAGGGCAAGGGAGCCCTAGCCCGACCCCGTCTAGATCACTTCGTGGCAGTCGCCCATAGGTTCGCTCCGATCTCGAAGCTGCCGGAGGTCACCTTGCCGGGGTCGAAGCCGGCTCCTTCGATTGCCGTTCTGATTTCGCCCGGGGTGTAAGTGTCCTTGTGCTCCTCTATCTCGGCGCGGCTGACCAATCCGACGCGCGCCATGAGCTTCAGCAGCCAATCGGTCCAGCTCGAAGGGGTGGTCATGACGAAGGTGCCACCAGCTTGAAGCACCCGGTGTACCTCGCCCAACAGAAACTTCAGCCGGGCCGGTTCGATGTGCTCGAAGACGGCCAGCATCGTCACTACCGAGAAGAAATCTGCCGCGAACGGAAGTGAGGCGTCGCGCTGAAGGTCGAATGGGATCAGCGCCACGCGCCCGCTGTCGAGCCGGAGTGTTGACTCGGCGTGGAAGACCTGGTCGATCCCCCATTTCTCTGCGAACCGAGTGGTGGTGAGAAAGTAGGGATAGCTTCCACAACCGACGTCAAGCAGCCGGCCACGCCGTTGCTGCTCAGGAATCAGCTGGTTGGCTTTTTGCGCTCGCTTGCGCGCAAGGTATGCCTCGAGCGCTCCGTGTCCCCTGGTTGGCGGATCGGCTTTCAACGCTCGCGTCATGTTAATCGACAGTTGCCGGCGGTCCGGCGGCGGACTCAGCGCGACCTATGGGGGGTCGGTATCCGGATACGCCCCAGGCCGTACATTGTTGGTCGCTGAGACCGGCTTAAGGAGACGACCATGTCCACCCTCGCGCATGATCCCGAAGAGACAACCCAGTGGGAGAAGACCCAGCCCCGGACCATCAAGCCAGAACAATGGAAGAAGTTCGAGGGCTACGCCGCCGAGATCTTCCAGTCCTTCGGCATGGACCTGGACACGCCCGGCACCCGGAGCACCCCGACCCGCTTCCTGCGCGCCCTTTATGACGCGACGGCCGGCTACGAGGGCGACCCCAAGCTCCTGACCGCTTTCCCGACCGAGTGCCGCGGCGGCCCGGACTGCAGCATCAGCCAGGTCATCGAGGGCCCAATCGAGTTCTTCTCCCTCTGCGAGCACCACGCCCTACCGTTTCACGGTCACGCCTACATCGGCTACATCGCCCACGAGGAGATCATCGGCATCTCCAAGTTGACCCGGCTCGTGCGTGTCTTTGCCCGCCGCTTCACCGTGCAGGAGCGCATCGGGGTCGAAATCGCAGACGAGC
>Ga0307373_10010641_pt1 | contig 13490 bp, 11 predicted proteins | sample OX2MG_FD_202534 | JGI IMG/M metagenome (GOLD analysis project Ga0307373, IMG submission 202534) | Soil microbial communities from Risofladan, Vaasa, Finland - OX-2 | ecosystem: Environmental > Terrestrial > Soil > Coastal area > Acid sulfate soil | place: Finland: Risofladan, Vaasa | collected... | reverse complement strand
GACCCAGCCCTCAAGCTCGGCCCGAAGCAGCTGGACCTCGGCGACGGCCGCGCCTACGGCCGCCTCGCGCGCGACCAAGAAGGGCTCCCCCTGCCGGCGCTTGAGCTCGACTCCCCCCTGCTTGAGGGAGCGCGGCGACACGGTCACCCGAAGTGGCATCCCGCGCAGGTCCGCATCCGCGAACTTGACCCCGGGGCTGACGTCCCGGTCGTCGTAGAGGACCTCCAGCCCGGCTCTCTCCAGCCCCTGGTAAGCCGCCTCGGCCAGCTCTACCACCTCCGGCTCGGATCCCACCGAGACCAGCGCCACCTGGAACGGCGCGATCGAGATCGGCAGCGAGAGGCCGCGCTGGTCGTGATGCTCCTCGGCGGCGCAGGCCAGCATCCGGCCCAACCCGATCCCGTAGGACCCCATCACCACCAGCTGCTGGCTGCCGTCCTCCTCCGTGAAGGTGGCCCCCAGAGCTCGGCTGTAGTCGGTGCCGAGCTGAAAGATGTTGCCGAACTCGATCCCGCGGCGGATCTCCAGGGCGGCCCCGCAGTGGGGACAGGGGTCGCCGGACACCGTCGCGGCCAGGTGGGTCACCACGTCGACATGCCCATCCCTCTCGAGGTTGAAGTTGCGCAGGTGCATGCCCTGACGATTGGCGCCAGTCACCAGGTTGCGGCGGCGGCTCACGCCCTCATCGGCAACCACCGTGACTCGGGCCGGGTCCAGCCCGTGGGGCGACATGTAGCCTGCCACCAGGCCGGCCGCGGCCAGCTCCTCCTCGGTGGCTGGCCGGAGGTCGATCGCCCCCACCGCATTGCGCAAGCTGGCGAGGTTCACCTCAGCCTCCCCGGGGACCAGGGCGAGCACCAGGCGAGGCGGCTCGCCGCGCACCAGCTCGGCCGCGTAAGCGACGCTCTTGGCGATCCGGGAAATGTCCACGGCGAGGAACCTGGCCACCTCAGCCACCGTGGTGGTGCCCGGTGTCGCCAGCTCCTCCAGTGCACGCTCCGGGTCCTGCTCGGGCTCCGGGAGCCGAGACTCCGCCACCTCCTGATTGGCCGCGTAGCCACAGTTGGGACAGAAGACCAGGGTGTCCTCACCGACATCGCTGAGGTACATGAACTCGTGAGCCATGTGGCCCCCCATCATGCCCACATCACTGAGCACGGCGGCCACCGGCAGACCGGCCCGGGCCGCGATCCGCAGGTAGGCCCCGAAGTGAGCCCGGTAGGCGCGCCGGAGTCCGGCCTGGTCCCGGTCCAGGGAGTAGCTGTCCTTCATCAGGAACTCTCGGGTGCGGATCAGGCCACCCCGTGACCGCGGCTCATCGCGAAACTTGGTCTGGATCTGAAAGACGATCCGGGGCAGGTCCCGGTAGGAGGAGACCTGGGAGGCGGTCAAATCCGCCACCACCTCCTCATGGGTCATCGCCAGCGCCATGTCCCGACCGCGGCGGTCCTTGAAGCGCACCAGGGTCTGGTCCACCTTCTGCCATCTCCCGCTGCGCTGCCAGAGCTCGCCGGGATGCACCACCGGCATGGACAGCTCCTGGCCCCCGATCGCGGTGATCTCGTCCCTCAAGATCGCCTTGATCTTCTCCTGAGCGCGCAGGCCCAGGGGCAGGGAGCTGAAGATTCCCGCCGCCAGCTGCTGCACGTATCCCCCTCGCAGCAGCAGCTGGTGGGAGATCAGCTCGTCCGCAGGTGCGGAGCGCAAGGTGTTGCCGAAGAGCTGGCTTACCCTCATGGCAACAAGTGTACGGGTGAGGCCGGCCCCGGCCGGGCCTTCGATTCGATCACCCAGGGGCGCTAGCCGCCTCCCAGCGGCTGACCAGGTCCGCCCACGAGCGCAGCGCCAGCGTCCCGGGCGCGATCCGGGGCTCTGCGGCGACCGGGCGAGGTGCCAGCAGGGGCAGCAGGCCGGCGGCCCTGGCCCCCTCGATGTCAGCCTCAGGCTCGTCACCGACGAACCAGGTCTCGTCCGCCTTGGTCCCGAGCTCGGAGAGCAGGGCCGCGAACGCCGCGACGGCCGGCTTGCGATAGCCGATCTCGCTGCTGAAGAGGATCACGTCAAAGTAACCGCTCAGGCCCTGTTGCTCCAACATGGCGCGCATGAGGCCCGGCTGATAGGGAGCGTTCGAGAGCAGACCCAGGCGGGCTCCGCTTCTCTTCAGGGCACTCAGTGCGGGCTCCACGTCAGGCTTCACCTTGATCGCCTGTCGCCATGGCAGTTGCAGCAGATCGCCTGCCTGCCGGACCTGCCTGGAACTGGGCTCCACGCCCAGGGTGGTCTGCAACGCCTCCTGATAGAGCGAGTAGATCTCGACTTCGTGGAGGGGATCCCGAAGGTGGGCGAGCGCCACCAGCTCGTCCACCCGAGCGTCCACCAACTGGGCCACCTGGTCAAGCTTCATTTCCGCCGGAGCCGGGATGTCCAGAATGCCCAGGAGTCGCCGCCCGGCCCGCGCCAAGCCCTCACGGGGATAGCCGATCTCGACCAGCGTCCTGCCGTAGTCGAAGCCAATCGCTCGAGGTGAGCCGGTAGGGCTCAAGCCACCGGGGGAGGGGTTCCTCCAGAGGAGGCTCCCCGAGGGCGGCGCCGGCGTCGGCGCCGATGCTCACCGGTGGCTTGAGACGGGGGACGGGAAGCCACCGCCGGGGGGATGGTTGCCGACGGCTGTTCGCCCGGGGACCTTCGCGGCCCCCGCCCGGGGTGGGACGAGCGCCCGGATGGCCGCGCGCCCGTGGCGGGGGTGGCCGGCGCCGAGGATCCGCTACGGTGACGACGACGGCGTTTGCTGCGACTGGGGACCGCCACCGCGAAGCGGGCCAGCAACTGCTCCTGCCGGCTGGGGTCCCAGTGGGCTTGGGGAAGCTCCGGGTACGCCTTCAGGCGCTCCTCGAGGTCGGCCATGAAAGCTTCCAAAGGCCGCTTGTCCTTGGTGGCATTGAATATCTGCTTCTCGGCCCAGGGCTGATAGTGGGTCGACTCAGGATTGAGGAACTCCGGCAGCGGCGCCGTCGGAGGCTGGGAGGCGCTGGGCGCCAGGGCCTCAGGACCCTCCGCGACGCTGGGCCCTGGGATCTCCGGAACCTCAGCGGCGCTGGGCGCTGGGATCTCCGGAACCTCAGCGGCGCTGGGCAGGGGAACCGCAGAAACCTCAGGGGGATCGGAGTCTGCCATCACCTGAGTATATGTCTGGCCTGACGCTCGAACCGGGCGGCGGCAGAGCAGCGGGATCGTCGCCGACGAGTTGCCGGCCGGCGGCCCGCTTCTCGCGAGCTGGCGCCTGGGCCTCATCTCTCCGGATGGGGAAGGTCCGCTGGGCGCGGAAGAACCGCCCGCGGACCACCTCCGCGCGCCGGCGGCTCTCCCCAGGCCGCAGTAGCCGGGGCCGCCCCGTGGCTCGGTAGTCACGAGATCTACACTGCGGGGGCGGGATCGGGCCCGGCCACAGCGCGCAAAGGAGTCCAGCCATGGACCATCTCATAGCTCCCGGGATCTGGCAGATCGACACCGAGCTGGGCGGCTGGCAGGAGCTGAACTCCGTGTTCCTCATCGAGGGGTCGCGGCCGTGTCTGGTGGAGACCGGCCCCCAGAAGGATGTCGAGAAGGTGCTGGCGGCGCTGGCCGCCAGGGGTCTGGGCGCCGACGACCTCGCCTACGTGGTGCTGACCCATATCCACCTGGACCATGGCGGTGGGGTTGGCGAGATCGCGGCTCACTTTCCGAAAGCCCAGATCATCTGCCACCCCAAGGGGGTTCGCCATCTGGCCGACCCCACCCGGCTGGTGGCGGCGGCCGGCCAAGTCTACGGGCCCAACCTGGATGCCCTCTACGGCAGGATGACCGCCGTCGACTCCTCCCAGCTGCGGGCGGCCGAGGACATGGGGAGTCTCGATCTGGGCGGGGGGCGCCAGGTCACCCTGGTTTACTCTCCCGGCCATGCCAAGCACCACATCGCGATCTTGGATGACTCCACCGGCGTGCTCCTGGTGGGGGACGCGGTCGGGGTGAAGGTGCCCGGGGGCGGTCCGCTCCGCCCGGCCATGCCCCCGGACGACTTCGATCTGGCCTTGGCGCTGGGCTCGCTGCATCGTTTCGCCGAGCTCCGCCCTGCTCAGGTGGTGCTCACCCACTTCGGACCTGCGGGCGATCCCCAGGAGGCCCTGGAGGAGGCCGAGGCCACCATGAGTCGGTGGTGCCGGGTGGCCGAGCAGGCGTACCTGGAGGAACCGTCTATCGACCATATCGAGCGGGCCCTGCTGGAGCGGGTGTACGACCCCGCCTCCGAGCCGGACCGGCAGCCGGTTGTGGACGCCCTCAACGGGGTGCCGTCCAATGCAGCCGGAATCTACGGCTGGCTGAACCGCAGGCACGCGGCCGGCGACCTCGGGGCCGGCCCGATGGCTACTTCTGGAGGGCCGCACTGAGCGCCTCCAGCGGCCTTCTCGGCCACCTCCATGGCCAGGTGGCCTTGCGAGAGATGAGATCGATCAATACAATGCGCCTGATGGCCCGGAGCCTGAGTTCGGGTCCCAATTCCAGCGGAGGGGTACATACATGGCCGTTACCGGCTTCTGCATGAAGTGCAAGACGACGAGGGAGATCAAGGACCCTCAGCCGACCACGCTGAAGAACGGCAAGCCGGCGGTGACCGGTACCTGTCCCGTCTGCGGCACCAAGATCTTCAAGATCGGAAAGGCCGCCTGATCCGGCTCGACCTCGGTCAGGGTCTCCAACGAGGCCCTGACCGATGAGCGGCGGGGAAGTCCTGGCCAGCGGCATCTCCGCCAGGGAGAGGCCGCTGGTGGAGGGGCTCAAGCGCTGGGTGGCGATTCCCTCGATAAGCACCGACCCGGAGCGGGCCAGCGATGTCGAGGCATCGGCGGAGTTCCTGCGCGACTACGCGCTTGGCTGCGGCATGACCAATGCGGAGATCTGGCCTACCCCGGGCCATCCGGCGGTCTTCGCCGAGCGGATCGAGGATCCCTCGCTGCCCACCGTCCTGGTCTACGGGCACCATGATGTCCAGCCGGTCGACCCCGAGAACGAGTGGGAGGCTGCGCCGTTCGAGGCCCTGGAGCGTGAGGGGATGCTGCTCGGGCGCGGCACCGCCGACGACAAGGGCCACATCCTGATGCACCTGGAGGCCATTCGCGGCATCCTCGACACTCGTGGCCGTCTGCCCATCAATGTCAAGTTGATCGCTGAGGGGGAGGAGGAGGACGGCTCCGAGCACTTCGGGGAGGTGGTCCGCGACCATCGCCGACAGCTGGCGGCCGATGTGGCGGTGATCAGCGACACGGGGATGCTGGCGGAGGACGTCCCCGGCCTCACCGTGGCGCTGCGAGGCCTGGCCTATTGGGAGGTTCGGATCGAGACCTCCAGCACCGACCTCCACTCCGGCGTCTACGGGGGAGCGGTTCTCAACCCAATCGCAGTCCTCAGCCAGATGCTGGCGGGCCTTCACGACGCTCGGGGCCGAATCACGGTCCCCGGCTTCTACGACGAGGTCAAGGAGCTGAGCCGTGCCGAGCGCGACGAGCTGGCCAAGGTGCCGTTCCACGAGGGCGGATTCCTGGCCTCCGTGGGGGCGACCGCCGGCGGCGAAGCCGGCTACTCGACGATGGAACGTCGGACCATCCGGCCGACCATGGAGATCTGTGGGATCTGGGGCGGCTATCAGGGTCAGGGAGCGAAGACCGTGATCCCCTCCAGGGCCGGCGCCAAGCTCTCGTCCCGGCTGGTTCCCGACCAGCGGGCTGACCAGGTCACCGCCGCGGTCGGGGCTCACCTGAGGGCGGCTGCGCCGGCGGGAGTGCGGGTCGAGTTCGAGCTGATCCACGATGGGCGATGGGTCCTGACCCCCTCGCGGCATCCGGCCGTTGACGCGGCCGCGCGGGTGGTCAGCGAGGTTTGGCAGGCTCCCTGCGTCTTCATCCGGGAGGGAGGCAGCATCCCGCCGGTGGCCACCATCGCCGACGAGCTGGAAGTGCCCTGCGTGCTATTCGGGGTGGGCCTGCCAGACGATCGCATCCACGCTCCCAACGAGCGGGTGGTCCTGAGCCAGCTGTTCAAAGGGATGCAGGCGGTGGGGCGGCTCTGGGACGCCTACGCGGAGCTCGGGCAAGCTGGGCTCAGCGCGCCGCCTGGCTGAGCGCCTCCGCCTCCTCCAGGAGGAAGTCAGAGCTGGGTCGAGTCGTGAAGATAACTATCTGATCCCCAGCCAGCAGGGGGGTCTCCGGACTCAACTGGTGGCCGTCCCGCACCAGCAGCAGCACCTTCTCCTGACCCAGCCCGCGGAGTTCCCCGAACGGGTGGCCGACGGCGGGGCCCAGGGGAACTGTGATCCGGACCAGGGCTGCCTCGGTGCCCTCCAGGGGCATCCGATGGATGTCGCTGTCAGTGGCCAACGCCGTGTCGATCTCGTTGAGGATGAGCTCCGTGGCCGACACCGCCACATCAACCCCGAGGCGGTGAAACAGCTGGACATTGCTGGGGTTGTTCACCCGGGCGATGGTGTGAGGCACCTTGAATTTGCGTTTGGCCAGCTGACATGCCACCAGGTTGTCCTCGTCATCCCCGGTGACAGCGGCCAGGACATCGGCGCGTTCAATCCCACTGGTGGCAAGGAAGGCCATCTCGTCACCGTCTCCGACCAGACAGGCGCAGCTCCCCAGCTGGGCCGAGATGGAGGCGGCGCGAACCCGGTCCTTCTCGATCAGGGCCACCTCGTAGCCGGCGGTCAGCAGGCGATGGGTGAGGTAGAAGCCGACCTTGCCCCCCCCCACCACGATCACGTAGGCGGGACGCTCAGGCATCGGCGTGCCCCGCCGAGGCGGTGACGGCCTGGCGGGCCCTGTCGGCCGCCTCGGGGCCAGCCTCGAAGTAGGTCTTGGCGATAGCGGCTCCGACCAGGGTCGGGCAGTAGGTGTAGAGGCCCATCTCCCGGTAGACCTGCTCTCGAATGGGGTCGTAGATCCTGGTCATCACCCGGGGAATTTGGAAGATCTCCTGGGCCACCTGGGCCGACATGATGTTGCGGTTGTCGCCGTTGGTGACTGATATGAACCAGTCCGTCTCCGCCGCACCGGACTCCTCCAGCACGTGCTGATCGGTGCCGTTGCCGAGCACCAGCCTCCCCGGGAACCCGGGGCCGAGCCGATCGAAGGCCGCCCGGGAACTGTCGACCACGGTCACCTGATGCCCATCGCCGGCCAGGTTCTTGGCCAGCGCCGAGCCGACTCGGCCACAACCCACTATGAGAACCCTCACGCGGGCGAGTATAGCTTGAGTTCGAGAGTCGCCATCCCCCCGGGCCGGGCCAGGTCGGTGCAGGGCCTCCCCAGAACCGCCACAATGGGCCTCGTGGCGTCTCGATTATTTCGCTCCGGCTCCAACAGCGCGACCGCTCCGGAGCGGCTTGGGGTGCTGGGCCCGCATCGAATCGTGGTTCCGGTTCGGGGAGCCCAGGTCGATGAGGACGCTCTGCGAGCCGCCTGCCGGCTGGCCCGACCGGCCAAGGCCAGGGTCCTGATCATCGCCGTGCTGGAGGTGCCGCGGCATCTTCCCCTCGGAGTCAGCCTGGGCGAGGAGCTGGCCGAGGCCGAGGGAGTGCTGGGCAGGATGGAGGACCTGGCGACCCAGCTGGGCACCAAGGTCGACACCGTGGTGCTGCAGGCCAGGGAGGCGGGGTCGGCGGTCGTGGACGAGGCGAGGCGGTGGGATGCCGACCTCATGGTGGTGGGTCTGGGCGCGCCCCCGAAGTTCGGGGAGTTCAGCCTGGATCGAACCGCCGAGGAGCTCCTGGGGCGGGTCCATTGCCGGCTGATCATGATCCGCCCGGCGCTGGATGCGGCGGCTACGGGCAGCAGCGTTTCCCTGCCTGGATCTCCCGACTGACCTCAGCCGAGGCGGTCGCCGCGGCGACCGCGCAGTCGGGTCCACGCGATCCATGCGATCAGGGCCACCAGCAGGAGGCCACCGCCTATCAGCAGGCCGGCCGGACCGAGCCTCAGGATGGTGGCGTAGTGCGCCCCCAGGGCGTCACCCACCGAGGTCACGGTGGTGCACCACACCAGCGCCCCCAGGAGCATCGCCGGGTAGAAGATGCGCGGCGGGATCGACGCGATCCCGGCCGCGTACGAGGCCAGATTGCGCGCGAACGGGATCACCCGGGTGAGGAATACCCCGATCCCGCCTCGTCTGCGGACCCAGACCTCGGCCTCAGTGAGGCGGGCGTCGGAGATCCCCACTCGGGACGCGATCCTAGCCACCACCGGCCGCCCCAGCGCGTAGCCGATCTGATATGAGATGGCGGCCCCGATCGCCGACCCCGCCACCGCGCAAAGGATCAGTGGTGGCAGAGAGACAGTTCCCCGATGCGCGAGGAAGCCCAGGGTCAGCAGCACCGCCTCGTCCGGCAGGGGCAGCCCGGCTGACTCTGCGGCCAGCCAGAGCAGCACGAAGCCGTAGACGCCCAGGGGAGGCAGGTGGGTGAGCTGGAAAAGGATGTGGGTCACTGCGGCCCCACGCTGGCACCGGAATGGCGGCCGCCGAAGACTAGGCCTCCTCGAGGTCGCCGGGAGGGGCAACCCCCGCGATCGACCCGATGGTGTCCGAATCGTCCAGCCGCATCAGGATCACGCCCCGGGTCTGGCGGCTTGAGATCCTGACCCCCTCCAGGGGCATTCTGATGATCTGGCCCCGGCTGCTGATCAGCATCAGCTCCTCGGAGAGGTCCTCGACGATCCGGCTGCCCACGATCTCGCCCACCTTGGAGATCGCGTTCTGGTCGAGGGTGTATACCCCCTGGATGGCGCGGCTCTTGATCGGATAGTCGTCGACCGGGGTGAGCTTGCCGTAGCCCCGCTCGGTCACCACCAGGACATAGCCGTTGTCACGCACGATGTCCATGCCCGCGACGGCGTCCCCAGGACGCAGTCGGACCGCGGTCACCCCCTGGGTGTCGCGCCCCATGGGGCGGACCTGGCGTTCGCTGAAGCGGAGAGCCTTGCCTTGCCTGGTCACCAGCAGGATGTCATCCCCGCCGGTGCTAACCCGGACCCAGTCCAGTTCGTCGCCCTCGCTCAGGTTCATCGCGATCAATCCGTTGCGGCGGACGGACGCGTATGCCGCCGCGGGGGTCTTCTTGATGTGGCCGCGCAGGGTCGCCATCACCATGTAGGCCTCATCGGAATACCCGTCCACGGACAGCATGGAGGTGACCCTCTCGCCCTGGTCCATCTCCAGGAGGTTGATCGCGGCGGTGCCCTTGGCCTGCCGACTGACGTCGGGGATCTCGTGGGTGCGCAGCCGGAAGACGCGACCGCGATTGGTGAAGAAGAGCATGTCAGAGTGGGTGGACGCAACTCTCAGGAACTCGACATAGTCCTCATCGCCGACGCGCTTGGCGCCCATGACCCCCTTACCGCCGCGCCGCTGGGAGCGGTAGTCGCTGGCGGGAGTGCGCTTGATGTAGCCCCGGTGGGTGAGCGTCACCACCACCTGCTCGCGGGGGATCAGGTCCTCCTCGTTGAGCTCGATGTCGCCGTAGCTGATCTCGGTGCGTCGGGCGTCGCCGTACTTCTTGCGCAGCGCGGTGAGCTCCTCGCGGACCACCACCATCACGTTCGTCCGGCTGGACAGGATCTCCTGGAGCTCTCCGATCCGGCGCAGGAGCTCGGCGTGCTCCTCCTCCAGCCGGTCCCTCTCCAGCCGGGTCAACCGGCCCAGTCGCATGTCCACGATCGCCTTGCTCTGGCGGTCAGTGAGGCTGAAGCGCTCCTCCATCTGACGTTGAGCGGTGGCCTCGTCGGGAGCGGCACGGATCAGGCGGATCACCTCGTCCAGGTTCTGCAGGCAGATCCGCAGGCCCTCGACGATGTGGGCCCGCTCCTGGGCGCGCTCCAGGTCGTGGCGGGTCCGGCGCTCGACCACCTCCCGGCGGTACTCCAGGTAGTGGCTGAGCATGCTGCGAAGGGATAGAACCTGCGGCCGGCCGTCGACCAGAGCCAGCAGAATGCAGGTGAAGCTGGACTGCAGCTGGGTGTGCTTGTAGAGGTTGTTGAGGACGGTGTAGGGGCGGGCGTCACGCTTGAGCTCGATCACCAGCCGAGTTCCCTCCCGCCGCCCGGTCTCGTTGCGGATGTCGGCGATCCCCTCCAGCTTGCGGTCGTTGACCAGCTCGGCGATGGTCTGGAGCACCCGGCTGGGGTTCACCTGGTAGGGCAGCTCGGTCACGATGATCTGCTCCCGCCCGCTCTTGGACTCCTCAAAGGCGACCCTGGCGCGCTGCACCACCCGGCCATGGCCGGTGCCGTAGACCTGAGGGATGTCCCGCCCATAGACAATTCCCCCAGTGGGGAAATCGGGGCCCGGGATGAGCTTCATCAGCTCCTCGGTGTCGGCTTCCGGGTTGTCTATGAGCCGGATCAGACCGTCGCAGATCTCGGAGAGGTTATGGGGCGGGATGCTGGTCGCCATCCCCACCGCGATCCCGGCGGCTCCGTTGACCAGCAGATTGGGCAGCGCCGCGGGCAGCACTGTGGGCTCCTGCTTGGTGGCCGCGTAGTTGTCGGCGAAGTCGACCGTGTTCTTCTCGATGTCGGCCACCATCTCGGCCGCAATCGGCGCCATCCGAGCCTCGGTGTACCGGTAAGCGGCCGCTGGGTCACCCTCCGGCGAGCCGAAGTTGCCCTGGCCATCCACCAGGGGATACCGCATGACCCACCGCTGGGCCATCCTGACCAGGGTGTCGTACACGGAGAGGTCCCCGTGGGGGTGGTAGTTCTTGAGCACCTCCCCCACGATGGCGGCACACTTCTGATGCGATGCCCCAGGGGTCATCCCCTGCTCCTGCATCGCGTAGAGGATTCGGCGCTGGACCGGCTTGAGCCCGTCCCGCACGTCCGGGAGCGCCCGAGCCACGATCACGCTCATGGCGTAGACCAGGTAGGACTCCCGCATCTCCGAGACCAGCTCCACTCCCTGGATCCGGCCCACGCCACCACCTTGGTTGATAGCCATCGTCTAGCCCCTCGCCAAAGCGCCGGCGGCGGATGGATCGCCTGCCAGGCCCGCCAGCAGATCTGCCCTCACCGCGGTCGCCGCCACCCGCAAGGCGCTGGCCACCGCGGCGGCGTCGGACCGCCCGTGCCCGATGAAGACCAGGCCACGCACCCCCAGCAGCGGGGCGCCCCCGACCTGCCGCCAGTCCATTCTGTGCCGGAGCCGGCGCAGCCCGGGCAGCAGCAGGACCGCGCCCATCCGAGATCGCAGCCCAGACTCGGCCTCCTCACGGAGAGCGCTCATGATGGCCTCGGCCACCCCCTCGGCGGTCTTGAGGGCAACATTGCCGACAAAGCCGTCGCAGACGACCACGTCCACGGCCCCCGTGAGCAGGTCGCGCCCCTCCACCGGGCCCACGTAGTTGAGGTCCAGCTGCGATATCAGGCGGTGGGCGGCCTGCACCAGGTCGTTGCCCTTGGAGCTCTCCTCGCCATTGCTGAGCAGGCCGACCCGGGGACGGTCGACTCCGAGCACCCGCCTGACATAGGCGCTGCCCAGGCTGGAGAACTGGGCCAGCCACTCCGGCCGGCAGTCCACCTGCGCGCCCGAGTCGAGCAGCATGGTGGTTCCCCTCGGGGTGGGCAGGGGGGTGGCGATCGCGGGCCGGGCGATCCCCGGGAGTCGGTGCAATTGCAGCAGCGCCGCCGCCATCGCGGCGCCACTGTTGCCGGCCGAGAAGCAGGCGTCCGCTTCCCCCTTGGCGACCAGGTCCACGGCCACGTTGACACTGGCCCGGGGCTGCGCCCGCACCGCCTCCACCGGGTGAGCGTCCATGGCGATCACCCCCTCCGACTGGGTCAGCCGCAGTCTGCCTCCGGCAGCCGCCACCTGTTCCCCGAGGAGGCTCTCCAGCCGGGCGCCCTCGCCGACCAGCACCAGGCGCAGATCGCGGTCCGCGCCCAGGGCGATCAGGCTGCCCTGAACCAGCGCCTCGGGAGCGCGGTCGCCACCCATGGCGTCCACCGCCAGTGCCGGGGCCTGTCGGCTCAAACGTCCAGGTTCCGCACGGTCTTGGCGTAAGCCTGGATGAAACGCTTGCGGTGCTCCACCGAAATCCCCATCAGCTTGTCGAAGATGTCATCGGCGGCGATCGCGTCGTCGACCTCAACTTTGAGCAGCACCCTCTGGTCAGGATCCAGGGTGGTGTTCCACAGCTGGTCGTCGCTCATCTCCCCGAGCCCCTTGTAGCGCTGCACCCTGGCCTTCGACCCCACCTCTTTCAGCGCCACCGCGAACTCCTCGTCGGTGTAGCACCAACTCTCCTTCTTGCCGTGCCACACCCGGAAGAGCGGTGGCTGGGCGATGTAGAGATGGCCCTCGGTCACCACCGGCTGCAGGTAACGCCAGAAGAACGTCATCAGCAGGGTGCGGATGTGGGATCCGTCCACATCTGCGTCGGCCATCAGGACCACCCGGTTGTAGCGCAGCCGGGAGATGTCGAAGCGCTCACCAACGCCGGTGCCGAGGGCGGTGATCAGATTGCGAATCTCCTCGTTCTGGAGAATCTTGTCCTCGCGCGCCTTCTCGACGTTGAGGATCTTGCCCCGGAGCGGAAGGATCGCCTGGGTGCGCCGGTCCCGGCCACCCTTGGCAGTCCCACCGGCCGAGTCCCCCTCCACGATGAAGATCTCGCACAGGTCGGGGTTCTTCTCCGAGCAATCGGAGAGCTTCCCGGGCAGGGTCGCGGTCTCCAGGAGCGACTTGCGCTGGACCAGCTCCCGCGCCCTCCCGGCGGCGGCCCGGGCGCGGGCGGCGATCAGCGACTTCTCCACGATCCGCTTGCCATCTCCCGGGTTCTCTTCCAGGTATTGCCCCAAGGCTTCCGAGAGCACGCTGGAGACCTGGCCGGCGATCTCCGAGTTGCCCAGCTTGGTCTTGGTCTGGCCCTCGAACTGGGGCTCTTGGAGCTTGACCGAGAGCACCGCCGTGAGGCCCTCCCGGACATCGTCCCCGCTCAGGTTCTGATCTCCCTCCTTGAGGATCCCAGCCTTGCGGGCGTAGCGGTTCAGGGTGGCGGTCAGAGCCGCGCGGAAGCCGGTCAGGTGGCTGCCGCCCTCAATGGTGTTGATGTTGTTGGCGTAGGCGAGCACATGCTCGGTGAAGCTGCCGTTGTACTGGATCGCCACTTCCACGGTGCTGCCCTCGATCTCGCGCTCGGCATACATCGGCCGCGCCTGCACCGTGCCCTTGCCCCGATTCAGGTGCCGCACGAAGGCCTCGATCCCACCTTCGAAGTAGAAGTTCAGCTCCAATTGGGGATCGGGCCGCTCGTCGATGAGCCGGAAGTGAACCCGCTTGTTGAGGAAGGCCAACTCCCGCAGCCGGGTGGTTATGGTCTCGGCCTTGATTACCTGGGTGACCTTGAATATCTCCGGGTCGGGCCAGAAGCGCACCGTGGTGCCCCGGCGGCCGGGGCGGCTATCGGG
>Ga0307373_10010639_pt1 | contig 13491 bp, 16 predicted proteins | sample OX2MG_FD_202534 | JGI IMG/M metagenome (GOLD analysis project Ga0307373, IMG submission 202534) | Soil microbial communities from Risofladan, Vaasa, Finland - OX-2 | ecosystem: Environmental > Terrestrial > Soil > Coastal area > Acid sulfate soil | place: Finland: Risofladan, Vaasa | collected... | reverse complement strand
CGCGATGCGCCAGGAGTGCAATCACTGTCGCGTAATCGTCGTGCTGGCCGCGCGGCGCGCTGATTGAGTAATTCCCGCCGCTCGTGCGCTTCGATTCGAGCATTCGCAATTCGCGCAGACTGTCAGCATGATCGAGCAACTTAACTCGCCCTTGCGCGAGCGCGAGTTTCAGGTCAAGAAAAATCTCCGGCTTGCTGCGCGCGGTGAAGGGAAGTTGAATCGCTTCGATGCCGCGCTGCGCGAGCAGTTCCCGCACGAACGAGAACGAAAACTGGTCGCATGTAACTGAGCTGAGGCCGTAGAGTTTCAGGAGTTTCGCGATTTCGTCGAGCACGACAGTGACAGCGGCGCGGCTCCATCCCCGCAAGCAATCAAACTTAAGCGTTACGGCGTGATGGCCGATGGCGAACGTGAAACGGTCCTTCCCGCTCAAGCCAGACGCATCGAGCGCGGCCACGTAATTGCGCGCCGAGCCCGGCGGGATTTCGCGGGTGCCGGAAAGAACGGCAATCGAAATGTCGCTGTCGGGCAAAAACTGGTCAACGTCATCAAGCCATTCGGCCAGAAACTCTCGCCGGTAGTTCTGTTGGTCTGCTGCCTCTTCGCGCGCCAGTTCTTCGGCGGGAATCAGCGGATTCATTAGCGGCGTCGGACAGTGGACGACGAGCCTGTCTGCGTCCTCAAAGCGCCGCTCGAAACGTTCGTAGAGAACGCCAGCCTTCATCCACGGTGAACCGAGCAAAACGAGCTTACGGGTAGGGAATTGCACCATCGCCGGTGTGAGCGATCGGACAACCTCGCGGTCCACGTCCGCGCCTTCGCTGCGCCAAACGCCGACTTCATCGAGCAACGCCAGCGGCGCCGTGATGCCGCGGGGCGCACGGTAGCTGCAAGTTCCAACGGATATGACGAAGCCGTTTTTCAATTCGATAGAGGTCTTGAAAATCTCGGCCACTTCGCCGCGCAACGCTTCGCTCTGCTCATAGAACGCGCTGAAATAACTCATCACTTCGCGGGCCACGTCCCTGGTTTGCAGAATCACTGGAACGTGCAGACGGTCGCTCTTTGTGGCATAGCGGCGAAAATCGTCGGTGTGGATCTTGTAAACCAGAAACTTGCACGCAGTCTTGGTTCCATGCGCGCGCCGGCCTTTCACGGCAACGAGTTCATGGACTGATTTCGCCGAATACTCATCGCGGCCGGTAAGCGTGCGGAGAAGCTCTAATGCGTTTCCGCGCAGCGGTTCGCCGTCGAAGGCTCGATATACGACATCCCATGCCGCGCTGATTGGCTCGCCCAGGATGTCGCGGCAGAATGCGGCGAAGCTAATTTTCGCTTTGCGCTTCATGCTGCGATTCCTTTTCGGCGATCTGCGCCAAGTGCTCTTGCAGGTTTTGAGGCCCGATTCTTTTCGCGCGGCGCTCGAGGCCAAGCGCCAAGGCATTCAGGCGTGCCGAGTTCCCGAACGTCGCGACAACGGAAAGCAGCGCGTGCGGGCGTCCGTTTTTCCGGTTGATAAGTCCTTCGCGGCCGAGATAGCTCGAAGCCAAACCCAAAACGAGCAGGCAAAGCCGCTGACTCTGCAAAATCGTCTTTTGCGCGGCCGTTACTTCGCTCTCGCCGCCGAGATCGTTCACCATCTCGGCCAAAAGCGCGTCAACGTCGGCGCGAATCTCGTCTGCGTGCGGCACGGGCGGCACCGCAGCGCCGCCAGACGCTATCGTGGCGTGAATGCCGTGCGCCAGCGCGGGACGCTGGTTGCTCTCGCGGAACTTGAGCAGGTTGCGCCGGCCGCTCACGGCTTGGCGCTTCCGACCGCTCGATTTTGGCGTTTTTGGCTCTTTACGCATTGGTTTGGTAGTCCAAAGTGCCGCTGTAACTCACTGAGTTCTCGCAACTTCTGGATGACTTTGCCTCTGCTTTGTCATGCTCGGTTCGCCGTTTCGTTCGCTCTTTTCCTCAATCCACGCATCCAGATCGACGCGCCGGATGCGCAGCGACCGCCCTACGCGCACAAATCGCATGTCGCCACGCCAAACCATTCTGCGAACCGTGAATTCGCAGACGGCCAGTAAATCGGCGGCCTGGGCGACAGTGAGTAGCAACTGTTCTGGCATTTTTTGACCAATAAAAAAGCGCGGCCATCTGACCGCGCTGAGAAAACTAAGATTTCAAACGGATTTGCTTGCGAACGCGCAAGCCTACGATGCGCCGTCAGTTGTCCCGCGAAGGAAGCGAAGCGAAAGCAAGTAAACATTCCGGCTTCTGTATACGGACTTAGCGATTCGGGCTTAATACATACTTCTGGTACGGATTTGAGCCATTACCTGCCCGAATATGAGCCATTCAATGGTTCAGTTTTGAGCCATTCAATGGTTCGGAAATGAGCCATTTCAGATGAGGTAGCAGTGATCGTCGCCGTACTTACTGACCCATTCTTGGTGGCTGACAACGCGGTAGTGTCCGTTACCGTTTTTGCCTTTTTGCGGTGCGTAGATGATTTCAAACCACCCGTGCTCAACCAGCCATTGGATCGACCCCATGATTGAATTTCTTGAAGCGCAGCACGCAGCGGCTGCGTGGCGCGTCGAAACGTAAAAATCCTGTGATTTAGCGGCGACACATACGGCCGTGGCGAAATCGTAGAGACTGAAGTGGGCCGGTTTGATGTGGCAGCGCGCAACGCAGCGCTTAGATGGCTGTGGCGCGGTTTCCCGGTGCGCGTGAGTCGCTTCGAGATCATGGACGCTCTTTTTGGCCACAGGTTCATCCGATTTCCGGATTCAGGGATTTTCGGTACTGCCGCAATAAATCGATGCACTCCTGCGATACTCGACGAATGGCAATCTCATGCTCGGGTCTCGGCGATGTTGTCCCACTCTCCCAGTAGGAAACTGCGGCGCCACTGACGCCGACGAGCTCCCCAAATTTTTCTTGTGACAGACACGTCTGTTCACGCAGGCGCAGAATTTCGGAAGCATTCAAGGCTGATTTTTCCTTAAGAATGGAGCCGCAAAAAGAAAAGGGCCGCCTGGAGAGCGGCCCCTCAAAGTGCGGAAACTGAAAGGGAAGCCGAAGGACTTCTGGTTCCCTATTAACTAGAAGAATTATTCACAAAGCCGCTGCTTCTGCGTCTGGAAAGCACCGCCATGTTTCTGAAAATTCAGCAAATAAAAAATTTTCAGGGCGCATGAATAATTCAGCCAAGCATTGCTTTACCTCTGCGCACGAGCCGACAAATCGTTGATTGGTCTATGCGATTCTCGCGCTCAATCTCGGCCTGCTTCTTGCCTTGCGCCCAAAGCGTACAAACCTGGAGCATTCTCCCATGCATCGCTGAAGGATTCGCGCGAAGGAACCTTGCCATCCTGTCCCGGTAGTCGTTTTCGGTCATCTCCGAGCGCGTCCGCCGTGCTGAAGCTACACGAATTTTCCTAACCGGAGCGAAGCCAGACAGGATTGTGTCTTGCGCTTCCGTGTTCGTCGCCGCCTCTGCTTCGGATCCGTTTTTGCCGACATCGCCAACGTTGTGATCCGCAAAGATTTCATCGTTAAGGCGAATTCGCATCCGGCCGACTGGAATTGCGCGGACGCTTCCGCCCGGATCATCTGCAACGCGTTCCTCACGTTCTTCGTGCCAGGGGTTCGGAATCTCAGGGCCTTCGCCGCTACATGGAATGCAGAATGTGATTGTGCGCTGGCCTTCCAGCCCAGTGTCACCACCGTCATCGTCAATCACATCTTTGAACCGTTGTGCGTCCTCGTATTCTTGACTGCCCGGCCCGTAGGCGAGCGACAAGAAAGCGACAATGCGCCGCGGCTCGCCGCGCGGGATTCTCTCTCCGCACTTCTCGCACTTTGACTCTATCCAAAATTGATCCGGCGAAATTCCAGTTCCGCTTGTAAGCATGAAGCTCTCCAGTTTCCGCGTTTGACTACCTGCCATTATTCGTACCACAGCGCCAGTCATTTCGCTACCGCCGCGCTGAACTTTTTTTGAGCTTAGATTTTGCGATTCGCAAAATGTAACTCAGTTTCAACTAGGCATTTCCGCACGCGCGTCGGGCCTCGCGCCACCCTTAGAACACGCGAGAACCAGAAGTCAGCAAGCGTCTCGGCCCTTTTATTTACTGAGCCTGTTTCGTGATAGTATCTGGAACCGAAATTGCCCTATGGACAGCATCAACTTCTACTGCACGAAGTGCGGTAATCAGACGTTCAAAACCCTCTCGGAGGTCAAGTCATGTCTGGGTTTGATCTTCGGCAAGTTCGCACCTAGAAATTCGAGTGTGGGACATTGGAACGCACCTGCCAAAATTGCGGTGTAACCTTAAAAGGGAAGCGCTCGAAGTGGTGTTCGACTCGGTGCCGGAATCATGTATGCAAGCCAAGCCTGCAAAGAGCGCATCGAGATAGACATCCGGAGCGAGTTTCATTTGAGCTTGCAAAACAGCGAGCGAGGCAAAAAGGATTGGAATTCTCGCTGACTGCGAAGGATATACCCGCTCCCCCTGAATTCTGTCCCATTTTTCCGTGGATCCGCTTAGAGCGCAACAAGGGACGGGCGAATCCGAATTCGCCTTCACTGGACCGTATTGACAACGCAAAAGGCTACGTAAAAGGCAATGTTAGGTTTATCAGTGACCGGGCGAACCGATTGAAGTCAAATTCTACAGATGAGGAACTTGTCGCGCTCGGAAAAGATGCCAGCGAACGACTCAAACCAAATGTCGCTGACAAAACAATCACCACCATGCCGACACCCTCTCGCGCATGACATAGATTAAGCGATTCGCATGTTTTTACGTTCCAGATGTTGAAATTTCAAACTGACCCACTACCCATGCTTTCGCAGCTGAATAGAGCGGGACTCATCCCGGATCGAGGCGGGTCGCTATTCCTCGGTTTCGGTACGTTGACGGCAGAGTTTTCGGAGGGCTGCGGTGGGTCTTGATCCATGCAAAGGATTATGCAAAATCTTGACGGGGTCAACACAAAGGCCACCTCTGGGGCTAAGGGCGTGGAATGCAGGTAGCAATGAAGGTCAAAGCCTGCATTGAACATTATGAAGTTTCTGGCCGCCGCTCGGATTGTATCCCGGACGCGGTCCCGCAAACGAGTGCGCGAGTATGACAAGATTGCTGAGGGAATCGAGCAGATACTCCCGCCAACCTTGCCCCTCTTGGGATTCGGTGGCGCCACCAAGAAACCAGCCACTTAGAACGAGATTGTCAGCCGTCGTGTAAGCAACCATGTGTGGCTCAACTAAGCGCGTCCCCGGCGCATCATCCCCCGTATAATAGAACTGCACCAAATGTCTGGAATCTATTGCTTCGCAAAGTGTCTGTAGGTTCATATCCCTCACCCATAGAGGGGGAGACTAAAACACAATCAAGTACTGCGCAAGGTACGAGGCACGCCCACGCGCCGATGGGAACGAAAAACTCACACAAAACTCAAACTCGATCCGTGGACAAAAACCCCGAAAATCAGCTCGCCGCAAGCGTCTGAAAACGCGAGTCCGTTCCTGCGGTTTTTCTGCGAGGCAAAATCAGGTGTTTATGGTTAGGGCTGTCCTCGGTGGCTTCTGTTTGTGATGTGATTAATGGCCGGGGACTTGGCGTTAGGCGTAAGGTGACTGGTAGGCAAGGCAACCGCAACCGGGTTCGACGCATGAAGTATTAGACCGACCCGCTTGGCTGTTAAAGTCCCTTGGGTCTGTTGATGGCCAATCAGACAATGCCGTGCCACGTATCTTGGCGTACTTCTCGGCACGGCTTAGTGTGTGGACGGATAGTGGATGCCCGCATCCGGCTTTCTTGCAAAGAGCGTCGTCGCTCATGCGGTTGTCCCACACGCCGAATCCTTGGCATTAAGCGCGGCTCCCAAAATGTACAAAAACGTATCTCTGGAATCGGGGTTGGTCTCTAGGTTGAACTGATGTCCCAACATTCGACCGTTTTCTTCCAGTTGCACTAAGAACCCCGTTTGTTGCTGCAATCGGAAAGTTCGGGAATCCTGCTGAAACGTCATTGACTGCCTTAGAAAATTATTATGGAAGCTTACAGGCCAAATGGCGTCCAAAACGTCCTTGCCTAAGACGCCCTCAACCTTGTGTCTAAAGTTCTCTGCATCCCGCTCCTTTTCGACTTCGTCGCGGCGCATCTTTGCGGCCCCTCGCTCAGCTTCCCTAGATTCTACCCGACTGGTGGCGTGGCCAATTAGTTCACGTATTTTATCATCCATAAATCACCTTGTTCCTTTTTCACTTGTGGAGCAATTGGACCTTGCTGCCAACGAGAGGCTGTGTATCTGGCGAGTTGCCCCACGAGTTCAGCGCCACAGTGAAGGATGAACCATCTGACCCGTTCAGGGTGACAAGGCCACTGGAATGGTCGATGACCGTGACTATGTGGATTGGAAGGCGCGAATCGAACATAGCCGGGTTGTTTTGGATTACGGTCATGAGACGTGCGAGTATACACCCAAATCAAGTGACTAAGCGTTGGCGAGTGTACCGGCAAGCGTCTACTTTGCGAAGGGGCGAGTGAGTATTCGATCAGGGTAAGAGCTTGGAACGTGGTGGAGTTTGTGCAGCGGGATTCTTGCTGGGTTCTTCTTTCTTCGGGACGATCAGTCCTTTTGCCGTCAGTATTGCTACATACGCTTCCTTTGTCAGGGTACAGCCGATCAATTCCGAAAACTGCGTCTCATTCAATTTCAATTGCTGACGGATCAGATGCTCAGGAAGGTCTTTGTTCCCATGCGAGCGCTTCGTGTATACGACGGCTTTGCCTTCGTATTCAAACCACGAGAGACGATCCCCTGAGTTTCGCGTTCTCAGGCCCAGTTTATTCTCGATTTTGCCGTATTCATGAACCTTCATCGCGATCGCGCTTAGCAATATAGCGTGACAACCTTTCGCGAACTTCGAGAAGGTGACCACTAAATGATTCCGATGTGACGGAAAGGCAGAGATAGAGTTCGGCAATTGTGTGACTGAAATCATCGATGGCGTCGCTGAACGTGTCACCGCGCCCGAATTCTTCTGCCCCTTCCCAAATCACACTGACTCCCGCCTGATCGCGCTCGACTCGAAGTGGTATTGGCTGACGTAGCTGCAGTGATGGGGATCGAAGCGCACCGAATAAAACCTTGCTAGGAACCGCTGGCAAACGACTTCCGGCAGGCAGCATTGCAGGGATGGCGAGAAGTAGTGAGTTGTCTTCTAGCCGTTCCTGAGATGGGAGTACACGTCCCTCTGTCGATTCTTGATCTGAAGGCCGAACGATCGAATTGGTACCCGGCGGCGAAAGGACATCTCGGGGCATCACTACTGCCGAGGCCATGGTGTTCCTCCTGGTTGGACCTGTTTCGCTTCCATCGTGATCCGAGCCAAATACATATCGTTTGCATAAAGCTGAAACTCGTACTTTCCCGCCTGCGGGATTGGAAGTCCTATCAGATTGATTGCCAATTCAGCAGCCCTCAACCGGCTGGGAATAACGGCCCTTGCGCTAGGCAACTCGGTGACCAACGATTCATCTTTCAAATCCACCAAGCGGATCTTGAAGTCGTATTCTCCCTCTGCGTCAACCAGCTTCGCATAGAGCGCGCAATTCAGTTGCGTTGGAAATCCAACCGCGTTCACGTCCTCGAACACTCCGATCAAGGACTTTTTCTTCGTCATCTCGTCGACGATGACCGAGTCGCAGAGCAACATCGCAAGAGTCGTAGGAACTAGAGACTCACTCATCTCGAAGAGATGCACTCACACAAGGCAGTTGCACAATGGAAGTCGTCGCCATTTATGTACTACCGGAGAGTACCCTGTCCTAGACGCTACGGGCAATAGGAGGCTCGTACCAATTTCGAATTTTTGGTGTCGCAGTCTGGGGATCTTCGCTTTAGCTTCACCCGCAGAGATTCTCCCAATTACAGACTAGGAAGATTGCGGAGACGTTGAAGAAATTATAGCCCCTGCCTTTTGTGCCAAATCTTTCTTCTGCTGCTGCTTTCCATAAACAAAAACGGCGACAAGTCCACCCAAGGCACCGATTATTGGAACCAACCCCTCAGCGCTTCTGCCTGTGTAAATCAGGAATGTTCCGCTTGCAAGCGCCGCCATACAAATCAGAAATCCCAAGATAGACCCAGCCTTTTGGGCGCGGATGCCAGCTGCAATGACATCCTTCTCCAATGTCTGCCGATGTTGGGATTGGCTTTCGGCCATTGCCATGATGCGTTCGGCACCGCCTGGAATCGCGTCATTATATTTCGCCAAAATCTCTGGCGGAGGGAGTGGTCCAGAAAAGTGCATTGCGTGCGCGGTAATTTGGAACCCACCGGAGGGACTGGTTGCGATTTGCTTTCGCTGTTGTCGAAGGTCTTTAGAGTGCTTGCTCACGCGAGTGCGCCGTGGCTTGGTTCAGCGCTTGAAGTAGGTCTTCTCCGACCGAACGCCAATCGGCATAGAGCGCAATAGCATCCGCTTCGGCGGGCGTACGACTCTGGTTGTATGAATCGTAGGTACCCCAGAAATCGAGGAGACGCGCCGTCCCGCCAATGAACGACGGGTTGGCAAACAGGAAGGTAGACAGATAAGCCACAGCAGCATGTTATCTGAATTCAGAAATATGGTCAAGCCGCCGTCGCGCCTGACGGGACCGAGGGCGGATTACAGTTTCCGGTCAGGAAAAAAGACCTTTTGGCCTGACCGGAAAGATGTTTGTCCCAGTCTATTCCTCGATAAGTGCGGATATAACAACTGATTTCGCCCCTTCTAAACCTGGCACATGCAGATCACGGCTTCGCCTTGGTCGCGGCGACAGGAAATCATGGTTGACTTGGGCTGTAGGATTTACCGTTGTGCTACACTCCCCCGACCAGAGTGGCCCCAATGGATACGCTGTCTGACCTTGATGAACTGATTCTCAGGTGCAGAGGCACGTCGGCCAAAGCATATATTGCGGAGGCGGTCGCTTGTTATCGCGGAGGAGCTAATCGGTCCGCAATTGTGGCGACTTGGATCGCTGTCGTGTTCGATTTCTTGGACAAGCTCAAAGAACTCGAAATGTCAGGCGATTTGAATGCTAAGCAGAAATTAGCGGATTTCGAGAAGTCCCGGGCAGCAAATAATTGGAAAGCCTCTCTTGAGTTCGAACGGCAGGTAATTACCTTAGCACAGCACGATTTCGAGCTGCTCTCACCAGTTGAGGCTCTTGACCTTGACCGGCTGCTTCAAGATCGTAACCGATGTGCTCATCCTTCAATGTCCTCTCCCGAAGATCCTTATCGCCCGAGCGCCGAGTTGGCTCGCACGCATATTAGAAACGCAGTTGTACACTTGCTTTCTCATCCGCCCGTCCAAGGTAAGGCAGCGCTCGACCGTCTGCTGAAAGAAGTCGAGTCCGAATACTTTCCCGCGGACCCTGAGACCGCAACGGAGTTTTTCAAAACAGGGCCATTGGCAAGGGCACGAGAGGCACTGATTCGAAACTTCGTTCTCGTCCTGTCAAAGACGCTGCTGAGGGTTCGGGCATCATCAGTAGCGCGAAAGCGTCGCTTCGCCGCACTGAATGCGGTTTTGGGAATGTATACGGAGCAAGGAGAGCGCACACTGGCAGCCCAGCTTCCGGAGCTCATCGTCACAGTCCCGGATGACAAGTGGTATCGAGTTCTATTTTTCCTGGGATATGTCAAACGGTCTTGGGAATTTATCGGGGATGCGGCCCAAACAAAGGCCCGCAGATATGTGCAGAATGCACCGGACGAAGACCTAGGCAAATTCCTCCCACACGCCATGGAAGTGCCCGCCTTGCGCGAACTAGCAATCAAAAGATTGCCGGAGGCTTCAGTTGAGACCCTCGCCAGAATCGTGTCACCGGATAGTCTTCCGGAGGTTGTGCATGAAGCGATAAACCGATTCGAGCGTGCGCGCTCATTCAGAACCTCTGAAAAGATTCTGGAGTTTCTTGTACTTCCACTCGCACCGGTTTTCCAAAAGACGGAAGTTGAACGAATCTGCAAGGCCTTTGTCACGAATTCGCAAGTTACCTATGCTGTGGGGATACCGAATTTACTGTTGCAATTGTTTCAGGCAATGCCAGCTCTCACCAAATCCACAAAATCGATATGGAAGGCCGTCTTCGACATTCTGGAAGGAGAAGCTGATTCGATCTCGACGGGGAAAGCGCTGCACGATAGGTTGCGAGGTGAATACGGCTTCTGACGGCGCTATCGATGTTGCGCGGGAACCGTCTCAGCCTTCGTCTTCCGTCCGCTCGCGCTCTGAGTCGTGACATTCGCAAGAGCAATCTGGATCGGAGCACTTCGCGCAATCACCGCGCCGGCATTCATCGGACATAAAAGACGCTTCAGTTTATCAACGCCGTATGCGACAAACGCAACGTCTCGATGGCTGCGCGAATCTGCGAGGCGAAGTTCGCACGAACTGCCAGCCATTCCGAAGTTGAACGGATGCCGCGAACGTCTTTGGGCATTAGTTCCGGCATGAAAAAGGATCTGTGAGTTTGCCAGCGAAGGTGCCCTCTACCCAGTAATAGCAAATCGGACCAAACGATAAAAAAGCCACACGCAGAGACCGCCTAGAAATCCCCACGGTGATATGAGCGCAGCTATTTCCGAGCTCTGTCCGTAGTTCACCTTGAGACCCAAAATTCGATTGCCTTCCGCAAGGGTCTCCGCATCATCTTGGGCGGATTGCGATGACAGTGTAGTCCCGGCATCATAATGTCGTGCAGGATATGTCGATACTCCAAAAACCAAAGTACACTCGGCGGCGCTGACATATCCACTTCCGTTTGCATTGGATATTCCCATCGGAACCCACGATTTTGAGTCAACTTGCAAGCCAGGCACATAAATCGAATCGCAACTTTTCTTAAGTGTTGCACGTTGAGTCTGAATGTCTTTCCTTTGGTCGTGATAATCGACCGCAAACCCGCCGACAACAGACAGAACCAATCCAAGCAACATGAAAATGACGGCTTCCCGCGCTAATTTTCGCACTGCTCCCTCCGGTGATTTTTACTGCCCTCAGTTTTGTGGCGGCGCCGACCACAGGATGTGATCGCTCGTCATCTGGGCGAACCTCCGTGGGTCCGGTATCAGGAGGGATCATAGGTTGGTAGCGATTCGATTTCAACCACTTCACTCTTGCGTAATCGTCTCCGTGTTAAAATATACGCTTGGACAGAATTCGCGCACCACACGCTTACTTCCTGGACCTCGCGTCCGAGGAGGTTGCATGCAGTAGCGGGGTCCTGCTTACGGACGACAATATCAAAACACTCTCTGTCCGTTATGACATCGACGAGTTTCGGGATTTGGAGCGAAGTGACCGCGAGACTGTGATGCGGCCCGAAGATTTCGAGGATGCCGTCCTGAATATCCGCAAGGCGATCGGTAACTTGCCCGATGCCAAGATGGGTCAGTTATCGTGCTTGATGCGGTCAGAGCGCTGCACGATGAAGGCTGTGACGCGATAAAAATTGCCGAGGCGTATCTGGTCATCAGTGAATCCGGCAAATACACCAGTGTAGGTGAGGAAGCAATTAAGGAAATCATTGCCATTTCGGGGCAGAACCCGTTGCATGTCCTGAAATTTCTGAAGGCCGTTGGAGAGATGCAGCGGCGAAGCATTTTCCTGTATGGCCGCGTTAAGCAGAAAACCTGGGATTGCGCGGTCTCACTGGACCGTTTGTTTGAGGGCGAACACATTCCCGACGACCCGATGGTATATCTCGATCAACGCTATATCGATTACCTTGCAAGGAACAGCGAAGAGATGGGGCGCATTCACGTGCGGAGCGGCGGTAGACTATACCGGGTCGCAAGGGCAGAATATGAGACTGAATGTCCGCTATTGCTTGTGGACCCCTCCGAATTTCAATGGCCCGATCAACTTGCAGCGATTGCCGAACGTCTCGCCCAGTTCTAACACGATCTGGGGATAGGAGTTTTCGAGATAATCACTAAGGTCTGGCGGATTGTACTTTCTGGTGGACAGCGTGAGTTCGGCGCTGGCGTTTCCCAGCACTTCGTATGAGTTGAACCCAGCAAGATCGTCTTCCGAACTTAGCGGGCCTGGTCGCATCATCACTGCTCGTTCAAGACCTCTCTCGGTGCCGTGTGGCAACCTAACGGCGATGCTGCGAACGTGAACCGTTGTGGGCGCGTTATTCCTGTTGTGGACACGGATGGTGGCAAAAATGTCCACAAACGGAGAATTGTGCTGGTACGTGTAGATCGTTCGTGAAGCACCGACAAGTTCGGCCTCAAACAGCCATCTTCTGAGTAAACGTTGACCTATTATGCCGAACACGCGGGTTGCATAGCCAATCCAGCCGGGCATGAGGGGAGTCTAGCACGGGGCACGCAATTGCGATTGCCAGGTGAAAGCTAGAACAACGGAGCATCCAACGTGACCCGTGCAGCGGAGTCCGCTCCTTCATTCCGCGAATTGTTTAATTTCGTGCTGACGGGATAGCGGCGCATTTGCTCTGCGTCATAGGGCTTGAGAATGTCCCGAATGGCTTCAAAGTCGGTCACGTCTGGGTCAAGCCAAACCTCGTATTTGTCCGCGGGCACGATGACCGGCATCCGGTCGTGCACGTCGGCTACAAGAGAATTTGGTATAGTCGTCAGGATCGTGCAACTCTCGATCACTTCACCATCAGGACTTTTCCATTCGTCCCACAAACCCGCAAGCGCAAACACATCTCCGTCACCGACTTCAAAACAAAAGGGCTGCTTCACGCGCCCCATCGCGCGCCATTCGTAGAATCCATCAGCGGGGATGAGGCAGCGTTTGGTGAGGATTGAATCGCGAAACGCAGGTGTCTTCGTGATCGTCTCCGACCGAGCGTTGAGCGTGCGGGTGCCGATGCTCGCGTCCTTAGCCCAATGAGGGATGAGGCCCCAACGCATGGTTGTAAATCTTCGCACTTTCTGGCCCTGTTCTCGGCGCACCGTGAGGACCGGCTGCGTCGGCGCGATGTTGTATCGAGGCGTGTCGTCGATTTCGCCCCACGCCTGGAACCGCTCGGCCAGATTGCGCTGGGAGCGAGTCAATCGGTATCTGTTGCACATGTATTCATTGTCGCAGATTCCTGCGACTCGTGGCATAGCACGGTATGGGACGGGAGTGGCCGCTTGAGTGCGAAGGCGGTTCTGGATTGGCTTATTCGCCACAAGACAGCGAGCCGCTCAGATTTTGAGAATCTCAAAATTTTGCGAATGGCGGGTTCGGATTCATGCCCACGCCTCGGCGTTTCCAATGAGAGCCGTTCAAGGAGATTTTGAGCACTTCCCGGCAAGAATTCAGCTCAGGCAAAAGCAAAGTACAGACAAAGCAACCGGAAATAAATTATTCCAGTTGTGCTAAACTTCTGAAAACAAACCGCGCCGGAGTGGCGGAACTGGCAGACGCGTTGGACTCAAAATCCAATGGTGCTTAGCATCATGAGG
>Ga0307373_10010638_pt1 | contig 13492 bp, 13 predicted proteins | sample OX2MG_FD_202534 | JGI IMG/M metagenome (GOLD analysis project Ga0307373, IMG submission 202534) | Soil microbial communities from Risofladan, Vaasa, Finland - OX-2 | ecosystem: Environmental > Terrestrial > Soil > Coastal area > Acid sulfate soil | place: Finland: Risofladan, Vaasa | collected... | reverse complement strand
ACCGTCCGGTCGGCTTCCGTCGAGCGGAGGCCGCGGACGACCTCGCGTCGCCACGGCCCGGTGGCGCTTCCGTCGGCGGCGCCATCCCCCTCGACGACGAGATCGCGGCGGGCCTCCTGCCCGTCCGCCCGCAACGGGCGCACAAGGGATCGTTCGGACGGCTGCTCGTCGTCGCGGGCTCGCTCGACTACGCCGGCGCCGCATTTCTCGTCTGCAGCGCCGCCGGCCGGGCCGGGGCGGGCCTCGTCACCCTCGCCGTACCCCAGTCGCTCCAGCCACTCTTCGCGGCGAAGGTCGTCGAGGCGACGACCCTGGGGCTGCCCGAGGACGAGGCCGAAGAGCTCGAACCGGAGGCGGCGCTCGCCCGCGTCCTCGACCACGAGCACGACGCCATCGTGGTGGGACCCGGCCTCAGGCCCGGCCTCGCGACACGGGCCTTCATCGCGGACCTTGTCGCCTCGGCCGGGGATGGGGCGCCGCCGCTGGCGCCACCGGTGGTCCTTGATGCCGAGGCGCTGCGGGCCCTCGCCTCGACCGACGGCTGGTGGGAGTCGGCAGCACGGCGGGCCGTCCTCACGCCGCACATCGGCGAGTTCGCCCGGCTGCGCGCCGGCGCTGGCCACGATCCGGCGGCCGACGGCGACCTCATCGATGACGACGCAGCCCGTGTCGCGGCAGCGTCGGCGGCCGCGGTCGAGTGGGGCCAGACGGTGGTCCTCAAGGGCGCCCGGACCGTGATCGCCGATCCGGACGGCAGCACGTCGATGGCCCGATTCATGAACCCGGCCATGGCCACCGGTGGGACGGGTGACGTCCTCGCCGGGACGATCGGCGCGCTCCTCGCCCAGGGCCTGCGGCCGGCCGACGCCGCCCGCCTGGGCGTCCACCTCCACGGGCTCGCCGGTGAGGCGATCGGCGAGCGGCTCGGCGACGCCGGGCTCCTCGCCTCGGACCTGCCGCTCGAGATCGCGATCGCCCGGCGACGCCTGGCTGCGATCGCCGCCCGCCGGGCGCGCGCCGGAAGCGTCGGGTTCGCCGTACGTCCCGCGCCCGCCATCCCCGGGGAGCCGTGAGCTGAGCGAGCGGATCGAGGATCGGCTCCGGCGGGCCGGCCTCCCGCCGCTGCCGCGGAGCGCCTGGATCGAGGTCGACCTCGATCGCCTCAGCGCGAACCTTGGACTCGTCCGCTCGGCGGTCCCGCCCGGAACGCGGATCGAGCTCGTCGTCAAGGCGGACGCCTACGGCCACGGCGCTGTGGCCGTGGCGAGCTGGCTCGAACGCGGCGGCGCCGACGGCTTCTGCGTCGCGACGTTCGACGAGGGCCGCCTCCTGCGGCTGGCGGGCATCGAACGCCCGATCCTCATCCTCTACCCGATCCCGGCGGACCTGGCGCCGGATGCGGCGAACCTCCGCCTGGCGGTCACGGTGGCCGATGAGACGCTGTTCGAGCGGACATGCGCAGCGATCGAGTCGACGAGGACGGCGCTCCCGCCTGTCCCTCCGCTCGAACTCCACCTCGAGGTCGAGACCGGCCTCGGTCGCGGAGGCATCGCGGTCGCGGAGGTGACGCGGGTGGCCGATCGGATCCGCTCGCTGCCCGGGGTCGTCCTGGGCGGGGTCTGGTCGCACCTCGCAGCGCCCTCGGACCGACCGCTCAGCGCAGCGGCGAGCGCGCGGTTCGATGCCGCGACGGCGCAGATCGCGGCGCTCGGTGGCGTGATGCCGGCCCGTCACCTCGCCGCGACCGGCGCGGTCCTCGTGGGGACGGTCCCGCTCCACGAGCGTGTCCGCCTGGGACTCGGGCTGTACGGGCTCACACCGGACCGTCTCGAGCTCGACGGGGCGTGGCGCGCCGTCGGCGAGGCCCTCGCTCCGGTCATGTCGATCCACGCCCGGCCGGTTCGGGTGCTCGAGCTTCCGGCTGGCCACGGGGTGAGCTACGGCCCGAGCTTCGTGACCGAACGACCGTCCCGCATCGCGACCCTGCCGCTCGGATACGGCGATGGTTGGCCGCGGATCCTCTCGGGCCGGTCGTGGGCCCTCGTCCGGGGGCGCCGCGTCCCGCTCGTGGGGACCGTCGCGATGGATGCGCTGATGGCGGATGTGACGGACGTGCCCGGTCCGCCGGTCACCGTCGATGACGAGTTCGTCCTCCTTGGCCGGCAGGCCGGCCCCGATGCCGGGAGTGCGGCGGCGGAGATCGCGGTCGCGGACCTGGCGCTCGCGCGCACCACGATCTCCTGGGAGGTCGTGGCCCAGATGGCTCAGCGGATGACTCGGGTGTACCATGCGGCGGCCGTACCGGTGGGCGTTCGGACGCTCACCGAGGAGATCCACCTGTGGTCGCCCGCATCGAGCTCTGGAACGGGGATATCTGCGACCTGGAGGTCGACGCGATCGTGAATGCAGCGAGCACCTCACTGTGGATGTCGACCGGGGTGGGCGGCGCGCTCAAGCGCCGCGGCGGAGACTCGATCGAGTTCGCGGCGGTTCGGCAGGGCCCGGTGCCGATCGGGTCGGCCGTCGTGACGCCGGCGGGGACGCTCGCCGCGCGGGTGGTCATCCACGCCGTCTCGCTCGAGACGAACCGACGGACGAGTGCGGCGGCCATCGAGGCGGCGGTCCGCAGCGCGCTCGAACGAGCCCGCGACCTTTCGATCGCGAGCATCGCCTTTCCCGCCCTCGGCACCGGCGTCGGCGGGTTCCCGCTGGAGGAGGCGGCCCGGATCACGGTGGACACCGTGCGCCAGGTGCTTCCCTCCATCCGGACGCTCGAGCGTGTGGTCTTCGCCCTCCGTGGGGCTGCGGCGTACCAGGCATTCCAGGCGGCGCTCGCGCGTCCGAGTCCGATCGAGGGCGTCGATCCGCTGCCCGCGAAGTCGCTGCCATGACCTTCCCGCCGGCCGTCGACGACGACTCCCGCGACGACCTCGTCGAACGGGTCGCCCGCGAGATCCAGTTGCGCGGCCTCACGGCATCGGCCGTCCACTTCCTCCAGGCGAGCCGACCGTACCGGCCCCTCGGCTCGAACGCGATGCTGTTCTTCGATCCCGGCGTGCACGGACTGTTCGGCGGTGACCTGACGATGGCCTCGGAGATCCTCGCCGACGACGACGGGATCGAGCAGCTCATCGATCGCCTCGAGGACCTCGAGGACGAGTCCGCCTGGGACGCCTGAGGGGCGTCCGGGACCGCTGTCGGTCCGTCCGGGTAGCATGAGCGAGTGACGAGCGACTCCCGATCGTTCTTCGCCCTCGACCTGGGCAGCGCTACCACGACCGCCTCACTCATCGGCCGGATCGACGGCCGATGGCGGCTCGTCGGATCGCTCGCCGTCCCGTCCGCGATCCCGGTCGACACCGTGACCGCCCACGTCGCGGCACGCATCGCGGCGGCGGACCCGGCCCTTGCCCGGACGCTCGACGTCGCCGACCCGAACGATGCCTCCGGCCGTCCGCGACTCACCGCCCGCAGCGGCCCACCCCCGGTCATCGCCGTGCTCGCCGCGAGCGAGGCCACGAGGATCCTCCTCAGTGACGCCGCGACGGACGCCGGCTGGCGGGTCGTCGGCGCGAGCCTCGAGCGCGACGACGTCCTCGCGCTGCTCGGGCTGGCGCTCGGTCCGCCGATCGAGATGATCCTGGCCGGCACGGCCGATCCCGCGCCCTCCGCCGAGCGGGACCGTGCCGCCACCCTGGATGCGCTCATCGCCGCCGTCATCGATCGGCGTCCGGACGCCACCGTGGTGCTGTCCGGACGGCTCGCCCTCGCCGCCATCGGCGGCCGGCCCGGTGGCGCGGAGGTTCTCTTCGCTCCGGCCGATGACCCGGCGGGGACCGTCCGCCGATGGCGGCGCGGACCCGTCGGGAACGACCGCCCCGAACCGCTCGTCGCCTTCCTCGAGCGGGTGCGCGAACGGCCCTCCGATGCCGCCACTGCGGTCGCCCGGACGACCGAGTCGCTCGCGGCGGTCCTTGGGCTCAGAGTGGAGGTCATCGACATCGGGATGTCGGCCGGGCGTCGTGTCGCAGCGTCGCCGACCGATCGCGCCGATCCGTCCACGAGCGGTCATGCGCGGGCGCGAAGCGTCGCCATCCGCGAAGCCGCGCTGGTCCCCCAACCCCTCGACGACGTCGCCGTCGACGAGGTCATGGCCTGGCTGACCACGCCGCTCGATCGGGTCCGACTGCGCGACCGCCTGCGTGAGCTCGGCCGGGTACCGTGGGGCGAGGCCGACGGCGGTGGCGCTGAACTCCGGGCGGCGGCCCTGCGGGCGGCACTCGCTCGCCTCGTCGCGGCCACCGCCGATCGCTTCCCGAGCGATCCACCGGACCTCGTCGTGGCGACGGGCGGTTCCGCCGCGACCTTGCCGGGACCGGCGATCGCGCTCGCCATCGCCGACACGGTCCGGAGACCGGGTGCCAGCGGGCTCGCGCTCGACCACGCCCGCCTCCTCGGCCCGCTCGGGACGATCGAGGACGACGACGAACGCCGACGGCTCGTCGAGGACCTCGCCGACGACCTGCTCGTTCCGCTCGGCAGCGTCGTGACGCCGGCTGGCATCCGCGCCGGACGGAGCGCAGGCCGCCTTACCGTCCGCGCCGGGACGGGCGTCACGGCGCTCGATCTCGTCCCTGGCGGCCTCCAGCTCGTGGACCTGCCGCCGGGCCATGTGGCGACCGCGGAGTTCGACTTCCGCGACCCGGTCCGTCTCGGGGCGCATGGCCGACGGTTCGCGATCGAGGCAGGTGGCGGACTCGGCGGGCTGCTCATCGACCTCCGCGACGTGCCGCTCCACCTGCCGGATCGGCTGGAACACCGGCGCGAGCTCCTCGCGGCGTGGCAGCGGGCACTGTGGGTGGGCTTCGACGGGTGATGACGGACGGCCTGGATCTCGTCGCCACCCGGCCGCTGGTCGTTCACGACCCGGTCGTCCGCCTGCCGTTCGAGATCGGCGACCGAGCGCTCGTCGACATCGGTGTCGCCGTCGAACAGGGCGCGGCGCTCGCCGTCCGGATGCGCGAGGTCACGGCTGGCCCGGCCGGCCAGCGACGCCGGGGTCGCGCTGTTCGGTCGGGATCGATCGAGGACGGGAGTGCCCGGTCCGGCAGCTGGAGTGGCGCCCAGGACGGCGCCGCGGGCGAGCGCCTCTTCGAGCTCGGCGGCGGCTGGTGGGTCAGCCGCGGGACGCCCGACGAGGAACTGACCGCGCCCGTCGCCGGCGTGGTCCGATCGATCCGGCCGGGCAGCGGACTCGAATTCGTCGCCTCGGGTGTGGCCGTCGCGGGCACGGCCGCGACCGGTGGGCCGGTCCGCGGCCGGCTGGAGGCGATCGACGCGCGAGACGGCGACCTGCGGGCCGGGGCGATCGACGTCGCTCGTGCCGGAGCGATCCTCGTCGTGGGCGGACGGGTGGATGCCGAGGCCATCACCCGGGCCCGCGCGATGGGAGTGCGTGGGCTCGTCGTCGGCGGGATGTCCGAGAAGGTCCTCCACGATCTCGCCGCGTCCGAGCGCCGCCAGCTCGCCAGTGTTCATCGTCCGCCGCCGTTCGCGGTCGTCGTCCTCCACGGCCCCCTTCGTCGTCCCCTCGATGGACCCGTACGGACGATCCTCGAGGCGGCGGCGGGTCGCGAGGTCGCCATCGTCGCCGACCCGCCAATGCTCCTGCTCGGCGAGCACGGCGGTTCCCTTCCGCAGATCGACCCGCTCGCCGTGTGGGTGACCCAGGGACCGCTCGCCGGACGGAGTGGTCGCTGGGCCGGACTTGCCGGGTCGCGACGGTTCCGGGCCGGCGTGCAGCTCGAGGCTGGCTTCGTGCTGTTCCCGGATGGCAGCCGGGCTGCGGTGCCGCTCGGCGATCTCGAGCGGCATGCCTGACGGGCGGATGATCGTGGTCCCGGACGCAGTGGCGATGGAGCGACTCGGCGGGGCCATCGGTGAGCTGGCGGCAGCCGGCGACCTCGTCTGCCTGTACGGCGAGCTGGGAGCAGGCAAGACGGTGCTCGCGAAAGGGATCGGCCGCGGCCTCGCCGTCGAGGAGACCGTCAATTCACCGAGCTTCATCCTCATGGCCGAGTACGTCGGCCGCCTGCCGCTCTTCCACCTCGACCTCTATCGCCTGACCGACGCGGTCGACGTCGTGGAAGGCGGCCTGCTCGACGAGCGTCAGGCGTCCGGCTTGACGGTGATCGAGTGGGCGGATCGCCTCGGTTCGGCTGTGCCGCCGTCCCGTCTCGACCTGCGGATCGACGGTGTCGGCGACGGACCGCGGTCCGTCGCGCTCCTGGCGAGCGACCCGCGCCACGCCCGCTACCTCGAGGTGCCGTGGTGAGCCCCGGGTTCGGCCCCGGACTCGAGCGCGCGATCGTCGCCATCGACACGGCGACGAGCCGGGTCGTCGTCGCGATCGGCCGGACCGACGGGTCGCTCGTCACCGAGACGAGCCTGGAGGCCGGTCGGCGCCACGGTGAGAGCCTCCTGCCGAGCCTCGAGCGGGCCCTGACGCAGGCCGCTCTCGAACGCTCGGCGATCGTCGCGATCGTCGTCGGCACCGGCCCCGGGACCTTCACCGGCTTGCGGGTCGGCTTGTCGACCGCGAAAGGCCTCGCCATCGGGCTCGGCCGGCCGATCGTCGCGGTCCCCACCTGGAAGGCGCTGCTGGCGGCGTCTCCGTCGGCGACTTCCGCGCTCGTCCAGCCGGCCGGTCCGCAGGGACGCCTCCTCGTCCATGGTGGACGCATCCGCGAGCTCGCCCCGGACGAGTCGATCGACCTTCCCGGCGAGGTGCTCATCGCGGTCGACCTGGCGGGTCGGGCGCCGCTCGACGCGTCGCACCGCGGCGCAGCGGCGCTGGCCGGTCTCGGTGGTGCCCTTGTCCGGCTCGGTGCGGCTCGTCTGGCGGCCGGCGAGTCCGACGATCCGGCGACGATCGTGCCCGAGTACGTCACCCGACCGCGCGGCGTCGTTCGCGAAGGCGGGGAGGTGGAGTGGTCGCGCGATCGCCCCTGAGCCCGATCGTCGAGCCGATGCGACTGGAGGATCTCCCGGCCGTCGCCGAGATCGAGCGGCTGAGCTTCACCACGCCGTGGCCGTCCCACGCCTATCGGACCGAGATCGAATCGAACCGGCTTGCCCACTACCGGGTGATCCGCGATGGCGATCGCGTCGTTGCCTACGCCGGGGTGTGGCTGCTCGTCGACGAGGCCCACGTGACGACGTTCGCGGTCCATCCCTCATGGCGCCGCCGGCACCTCGGCGAGCGGCTGCTCCTTGCCGTCCTCGACCTCGCGATCGAGCGGGGGGCCCGCGAGGCGACGCTCGAGGTGCGCCTCTCGAACCTGCCGGCGCGGCGGCTCTACGAGAAGTTCGGCTTCCGTCCCGTCGGCGTCCGGCCGCACTACTACACCGACGACCGCGAGGATGCCCTCATCATGACGACCGAGCCACTCGCCGATGCCGCGATGCGCGATCGGATCGCGGTGCGCCGTGCGGCGATCGCGCGGCTCGACGACGCGGAAGGGGATCGAGGCGACGCAGCCGCGAACCCGGACGCGGCGGAGCGGGGCGGATGAGCGGCCCGCTCCTCCTCGCGATCGAGAGCAGCTGTGACGAGACGGGGATCGCCATCGTGGACGGCGGGCGGCGGATCGTCGCCAATGTCGTGGCGAGCCAGGTCGCGCTGCACGCCCCGATGGGCGGGATCGTGCCCGAGGTCGCGGCGCGGGCCCACGTCCGCTGGATCGTTCCGGTCCTGGAGGCGGCGTGGACCGACGCCGGCGTCGACTGGCGCGACATCGACGGCGTCGCCGTCACCTACGGCCCGGGGCTCGCCGGCTCGCTCCTGGTGGGGATCAACTTCGCGAAGGCGCTCGCCTGGTCGCGTGGCCTGCCGCTCGTCGGGGTCAACCACCTCGAGGGCCACGTCTATGCGGCCTGGCTCGCCGACCCCGGTGCGGATCCGGCGCAGCCCGAGTTCCCGCTCGTCGCGCTCGTCGTGTCGGGCGGCCACACGTTCCTCGTCGAGATGCGCGATCACCTCACGTACCGGCTCCTCGGGACAACGGTGGACGACGCGGCCGGCGAGGCCTTCGACAAGGTCGGCCGCCTGCTGGGGCTCGGCTATCCGGGTGGGCCAGCCGTCCAACGGGCCGCCGCCCACGCGACCCGACGCGACGTCGCTTTCCCGCGGGCGTGGCTCGGGGACTCCTACGACATGAGCTTCAGCGGCCTCAAGACGGCCGCCCGGCGGATCGTCGAGGGCGCCCGTGCCGCAGAGGGGCTTGACGCGGACGATCCGCTGGCCGCGCTCTCCGCGGCCACCGTCGCCGAGCTTGCCTTCGGCTTCCAGGATGCCGTCGTCGACGTCCTCGTCACGAAGACCATCCGGGCGGCGGTCGCGACCGGCGCGCGGTCGATCGTGCTCGGTGGCGGGGTGGCGGCGAACGCGGAGCTGCGCGGTCGCCTGGCGGGCCAGGCCGCGGATCGCGGACTGCCGCTCATCGTGCCCCGTCCTGGGCTGTGCACGGACAACGGAGCGATGATCGGGGCGGCGGGCGCCCGGCGGTTCGCGGCCGGCGAGCGCGCTGGCCTCGATCTCGACGCGCGCCCCTCGCTGCGACTCGCCGGCCGGTGAGATGACGAGCCGCACAGTGCGATCGCGAGTCGATCCTGGCGCCGTTCGTCGGACGCTCCGTGCCGCTGGATTGACGGCGCGCCACGGCCTGTCGCAGAACTTCCTCGTCGATGTCGACGTCCTCGACGCGATCATCGCCGAGGCGGCGCCGCAGCCGGGTCGGCGGGTGCTCGAGATCGGCCCGGGGCTTGGGATCCTCAGCGCCGCCCTGCTCGATGCGGGTGCAGCCGTCACGTCGATCGAGCTCGACGCCGGGCTCGCCGCCCAGCTTCGCTCGACGTTCGGGCCTGCCCTGGAACGGGCGTCGATCGAGCCGTCATCGCCGGGCAGCCTCGTCCTCATCGAGGGTGACGCGCTCGACGAGGAGCTCAGCGCCCTCCTTGCACCGCCGTACGACGTCGTGGCGAACCTGCCGTACCACGTGACGAGCCCCATCCTCCACCGCCTCCTCGGAACACCGCCGCGGCCGGAGCGGATCGTGGTCATGCTGCAGCGCGAGGTCGCCGAGCGGATCGCCGCACCCCCCGGGTCGATGAGCTACCTGTCGGTATTCGTCCAGTACCATGCCCGGGTGCGAGTGGCGTTCCGCGTGCCGGCGGCGGCATTCGAGCCGGCACCCGCGGTGGAGTCGGCCGTCGTGGTCATCGAGCCGTACCCCGACGACGACGCCGACCTGCTGCCGGTCGCCGAGGAGGATGAGCTCTGGCGTCTTGTCCAGGCCGCGTTCCGCGAACGCCGCAAGATGATCCACAACGTCCTCGCCCGGCAGCTGCCGATCGCCGCGGAACGCGTCGCCGCGGCCCTCGCCGCCGCGTCGATCGACCCGCAGCGGCGCCCCCAGACGCTGGCCGTGGGTGAGTGGCTCGCCCTGCGCGAGCAGCTGACGCCGATCGCCTCGGACATGCGCGGCCGACACGTCGCGCCATGAGGACGCCGTCCGCACCAGGCTTCCGCGAATGACGTCCGAGTCGCGCCACGTGCCGGTCGTGCGGCTCGCGCCGGCCAAGCTCAATCTCAGCCTCTCCGTGGGCGGCCGTCGGTCGGACGGCTATCACGACCTCCATTCCGTCGTCGTTCAACTCGCCCTGTCCGATGTCCTCACGTTCACTCGAGCAGCGGGTCCGACGGACTCGCTCCATGTGAGCGGTCACGACCCGGGGGCCGTCGCGGAGAACCTCGTCGTGCGTGCGATCGCTGCGCTGCGCCGCGCGGTCGGACCGGCCAGCGCTCCGCCGCTGGCCATCCGCCTCGACAAGCGGATTCCCGTTGCCGCAGGCCTCGGCGGAGGCAGCAGCGATGCGGCGGCCGCCATCGACGGCGCCCTCGCGGCATGGGACGTCGAGCTCGACGAGCGGCGGCGGCGCGACATCGCGGGCTCGCTCGGCTCGGATGTGCCGCTGTTCCTCGGGGGTCCGGTCGCGCTCATCGAGGGCCGCGGGGAGCGCGTCACCGAGCTGCGCGGCGTCGTCGGTCGCGCCGACATCGGGGTGCTGCTCGTGGTCCCGGCCGCTGCCGTCCCGACGTCGGCCGTGTTCGCGGCGTTCGCGAGCGGCGCACGACCGACGGACCCGGGGGCGTCCCGCGCGGCGTCGGCGCATCTGGCGGCAGAGCTCGCGGCGGGTCTGACCGCGCGTCAGCTCCTCGATCGAGCCGGCATCCTCGCCACGGCGAACGACCTCGCCGCCGCCACGGTGGCGGTGCTGCCGGCACTCGGTCCGTATCGTCGCGCTCTCCGCCGCGCCACCCGCGCCACCGTCGGTCAGTCGGGCTCGGGCCCGGCGCTGTGGGCCCTCTATGCTTCTGAGGTCGCGGCCGAGGCCGCGGCGATGGAGGTCCGCGCTGCGGTCGTCGACGGGCGACTTCCCGACGTCGGGGGCGTGCCGCCGTCGATCCTCGTGACGACGTTTGCCAGCCAGGGAGTCGGCAGCAGGGGACAGGAGGAACCATGACCCGCGAGGTGATCCGGACCACCGCGGCGCCGGCGGCCATCGGCCCGTACAGCCAGGCGATCGGGACCGACGGCTTCCTCTACTGCTCGGGCCAGCTCGGCCTCGATCCGTCGAGCGGCGACCTCGCCGAGGGCATCGAGGCCCAGGCTGATCGCGCCCTCCGCAACCTCGAGGCCGTGCTCGACGCCGCCGGATGCACCTGGGGTGACGTCGTGAAGACGACGATCTTCCTCGCCGACATCGGCGACTTCGCAGCGGTCAACGCGGTCTACGCGGGCTACATGCCCGATCCGCCCCCGGCCCGCTCGACCTTTGCCGTCGCGGCCCTCCCGAAAGGCGCCCGGGTCGAGATCGACGCGGTCGCGATCCGGCGCACGCGATGACTGGGACGGCGCTCCGCCATCCTGCTGAGACGCGGCATTGTTGACACTCCGGACGAGCGCCTCCTACGCTTCCACCCGTCACCCATGACCAGCCACCAACGTCCGCCGGCCCCCACGCCCACCGACCGGCGCGGTTTCCCCGGATGACCGACGCGCCGACGCCCGGCGAGCGGTCCGTCGCGGTCGTCCTCGCTGCCGGCCTCGGGACGCGGATGCGCTCGCGAGTGCCCAAGGTCCTCCATCCGCTCATGGGCCGCCCGATGCTCGCCTACGTCCTCGACGTGGCACGGTCCACCACCGGTCGCCGGCCCATCGTCGTCTATTCGCCCCCGACCGCGGCGGTCCGCGACGCCTTCGCGGACGAGGCCGACTTCGCGCTCCAAGAGGAACCCACCGGGACCGGCGACGCGCTGCGGGCCGGGCTCGCCGCCGTGCCGCCTGCCGCCGCCGAGATCCTCGTCCTCATCGGCGACGTGCCGCGCATCCACCCGGGCCTGCCGGGCGCCCTGCTCGCCGAACGGAGGTCGGCTGGCGCCGCGGTGGCGATCACGACGGTCGTCACCGCCGACCCGGGAGCCCTCGGTCGGGTGATCCGCGACGACCGTGGGTCGATCCGCGCGATCGTGGAGGCCAGGGATGCCTCGCCCGGAGAGCTCGACGTCGACGAGGTGAACGCCGGGATCTATGCCTTCGACGGAGACTGGCTGCGCCGCCGCATCGGCGACCTCCGACCGTCGGCCGCGACCGGCGAGGTGTACCTGACCGATCTCGTGCGGTTGGCGACGGAGGACGGATCCGGCGTCACGGCGATCGTCGCCGAGGACGACGGGCGGCTCCTCGGCATCAACGACCGGCTCCAGCTCGCGGAAGCGGAGGGCGAGCTGCGGGCCGAGATCAACGAACGGCACCTGCTCGCCGGCGTCTCGATGGCGGACCCGGCCACGGCATATGTCGAACCCGGGGTCGAGCTCGCGACCGATGTCCGGCTCGAGCCGAATGTCATCCTGCGCGGTCGCACCCGGGTGGGGGAGGGAACCGTCATCGGCGCCGGCTCGCAGATCCTCGACTCGACGATCGGCCGCGGCTGCACGATCTGGGCGAGCGTGATCGAGTCGTCGGAGATCGCGGATGACGTCCTGATCGGACCGATGAGCCATCTTCGTCCGGGCTCCGTCATCGGCCCCGGCGCCCGTCTCGGGAACTTCGCCGAGGTGAAGAACAGCCGCCTCGGCCCGGGCGTCCAGCAGCATCACATGAGCTACCTCGGCGATGCCGACGTCGGCGCCCGGACGAACGTGGGCGCCGGCACGATCACCGCCAACTACGATGGACGGCGGAAGCTCCGCACGACCATCGGCGAGGACGTCTTCCTCGGCGTCGACTCGATGCTCGTCGCGCCGGTCCGGCTCGGCGACCGGTCGAAGACCGGCGCGGGATCGGTTGTCACCCACGACGTCCCGGCCGACGCGCTCGCGGTCGGCGTGCCGGCTCGCATCCGCACCCCCAGGGGGGACGTGTCGACGGACCCATGAACCTGCCGATCCCCGAACTGCTCGTCATCGTCGTCCTCACCCTCGTCGAGGCGTTCTTCGTCGCCTCCGAGATCGCCCTCGTCTCGATCCGCCGGAGTCGCATCGACCAACTCGTCGACGAAGGCAGCGGCCCCGCCCGGCGTGTCCGCCGCCTGCTCGAGACGCCCGGCCGTTTCCTCGCCGTGGTCCAGATCGGCGTCACGTTCGTCGGGTTCCTCGCCTCGGCCTATGCGGCGGTGAGTCTCGCCAACCTGCTGGCCGGCGCCGTGCGAGCGGTCCCGCTGCTCGCGAGCAGCGCGGACGTGATCGCTCTCGTCGTCGTCACGCTGCTGCTCGCCCTGTTCACCATCGTCATCGGCGAGCTTGTCCCGAAGAGCGTCGCCCTCGCTCATACGGAGCGGGTCGCCCTTTTCGTCGCCGGCCCGATCGATCTCGTCGGCCGTGTCCTTCGCCCGCTCGTCGCGCTCCTGACCGGCGTGACCGTGCCGATCACCCGGCTGCTCGGCGCCGATGTCTCGAGCGAGGTCCGGATCAGCGCGGAGGAACTCAAGCTCATCGTCGAACGGGGCGGCGAGCAGGGCGTCCTGGAGGCCGAGGAAGAGCAGATGATCCACGCCGTGATCGAGCTCGGTCAGGGCCGCATCCACGAGGTGATGGTGCCGCGGACCGCGATCGTCGGGATGCCGGCGGGGGCGACGTTCGACGAGGCCGTCGAACGCATCATCGAGGAGGGTCATTCGCGCCTGCCGGTCTACGAATCCTCGGTCGACGAGATCATCGGCATCCTCTACGCCAAGGACCTGCTCCCGTTCCTCAAGCGCGACGCCGGTCCGCCGCCGCCCATCAGGACCCTGCTGCGCGCTCCCGTCTTCGTCCCCGAATCGATGTCGGTCGACGACCTCCTCCACGAGTTCCAGCGCCGCAAGGTCCACCTCGCGGTCGTCCTCGATGAATACGGCGGCACCGCCGGCCTCGTGACGATCGAGGATCTCC
>Ga0307373_10010637_pt1 | contig 13494 bp, 14 predicted proteins | sample OX2MG_FD_202534 | JGI IMG/M metagenome (GOLD analysis project Ga0307373, IMG submission 202534) | Soil microbial communities from Risofladan, Vaasa, Finland - OX-2 | ecosystem: Environmental > Terrestrial > Soil > Coastal area > Acid sulfate soil | place: Finland: Risofladan, Vaasa | collected... | reverse complement strand
GATGCCGGGTGACGAGGTCGTGCCGAGGGCGCAGTTCAATGCGACCAGGGCCGTCACCGTCGAAACGCCGCCCGAGCGGGTCTGGCCCTGGATCGTGCAGCTGGGCTACGGCAGGGCCGGGTTCTACACGTACGACCTGATCGACAACGCGGGTCAAACAAGCGCCGAGCGCGTCCTCGAGGAGTATCAGCATCCCGCCGTCGGCGACTTGATGCCGATGTTCAAGGAACTGCACGGCCTGGCGATCGCCTACACCGTGACCGCCTTCGAGACGGACCACTGGATGATCTGGGTCCATCGGCCGCAACCGAACCAGAGACCGGACAGCACCTGGACCTGGCGCCTCGCGCCGTTGCCGGGCGGGCGCACACGGCTCGTGACGCGGATGAAGCAGGACTACCGGTGGGAGACGCCGGGGCTGGCGATCTTCAACTTCGTCCTCATGGAGATGGGCGACTTCGCCATGGAGCGCCGGATGCTGAAGGGCATCAAGAGACGAGCCGAGTCGGCGGCGACAAGCCCATCCGACTCGCGTCGTTCGCCTACCGGCGGCTCGCCCCTACCCCTCATAATGCATGAGGACCATGGCCCCGGCGATCAACGGTGCAGCATCATTGCCCGGACTGCCGCGCGGCTCCAAAACGAGCGAGGAGGCGCCACGCGGTCAGTCGCTCTCGATACCCCGGTTCCTTCCGTATCGCTCACCGCGATCCACACCTCGCCACCATCGATTCACGACCAATGCCCGACGCGTCACCGCATCTGGCAAGGGATGCTTCGCGTTCTTTCACGAGACATCCTCTGAGGAGGTAGGCATGGGTAACGAGGGGAACAGGGCGGTCGTGCGGCGCTTCGTGGAGGAGGTCCAATCGGATCATCGGATGGACCTCGTGGACGAGCTGTTCTCACCTGACTACCTCGACCACGCCGTTCCACTGGGTATGGCACCACAGCGCGGTCCCGGTTACTTCAACCGGTTCTACGCCGGCATGCTGACTGCGTTCCCAGACGTGCGGTTCACGATCGTCGATCAGGTCGCGGAAGGCGACAAGGTAGCCACCATCAAGACGGCTCGAGGGACACATCTGGGTGAATTCATGGGAGTTGGTCCGACCGGACGCGAGATTGAATTGCCCGTGATCGATGTCTTCCGCGTCGCCGAGGGCAAGCTGGTCGAGCATTGGGGCGCGTGGGATAACCTCAGGTTCCTGCAGCAGATCGGAGCGGCGCCCGCGCGAGGACGGAGCGGAACCTGATAGGACCGTAGACACCCGTAGGGGCGGAGGTCGGTTAACCACTTGTTCGTAGGCGCATGCTGCGCGGGCAGGAGCCGGCCGTGTAATGAATAGGCTCGGCACGGCCGCGAGCGAGATCGCGCTCCCCCATCCCGAGTGGTCCCGCGCATGGCTGATGGTTGCACTGCTGGAGTGCGACCGATGCCATCAGGTCGTGGCGCGGCGTGCAGCGACACTGCCCAGAGTGTCGACGAGCCCTCAAACGAGCCCGCAGCAGCCAGGCCGTGCGTCGCCACCCGCTCCAGCCCGTGAGCGATCCGCCCGAGATCGAGTTCGACCGCCGAAGAACCGATCCGACTCGCGTCGTTGGACGATGGGCGGCCAGCGGCTACCCCTCGTAGTGCATGAGCACCATGGCCACTAGGATGAGCAGGAAGGCCGCCAGCTGGATCAGGGTGTAGCGCCGCACCTGCCCGATGAGCCGCGCCTGTTCGTCGGGCGTCGCGGTGCGTGGGATGCGCGCGACGGCCGGAGTCAAGACCCATTCGCCAAAGGCGAAGAGCCCGACGGCCAGCAGCAGGGAGACCAGCCAGGTGAGCCCGTAGGCCGTGCCGACCAGGGCTGACAGGCTCTGCACCGGGCCGAAGACGGTGCCGCGCAACGCGCCGAGCACGATCGTGGCGACGGCCGCTCGCGGCTCGAGTCGTGCCGTGATCGGCCCGACCCGCTGCCCGAGCTCGCGCTGCCCGGCCGGCGACATCTCCATCACGGCCGGCATTAGGACGAAGTCCGTGAAGAGCGTCGAGCCAAACCAGAAGATCGCGAACAGGATGTGGAGCCACTGGATGCTCGCCTCGAGCCAGACCATCGTCCTCTGCCTCCTCGCTACGGATCCCCACGGCTGGAACACACGGTCGTCGACAGGATCGGCCGGGTCGGAGCTTCACCCATCAGCGCTGTCCACCACCCTCACCGCGGACGAGTGTCAGTGCCACGAGCGGGATCGGCCGGGAGGTCTTCGCCTGGTAGGCGTCGAGGCGGCCGTTGATGGTGTCGTTGATCAATCCCCACATGCGGCTGTACTCCGGATCGGACGCATCGATGGCCCGGGCCTGGCCAGCGAGGTGGAGCCGCCCCACCTGGAGCTCGACGGCGGCGTTGGCTTGAAGGTTGTTGAACCAGGCCGGGGGCTTGTCGGCGCCGCTGTTCGAGGCGGCGATGACGAACCGGTCGCCATCGCGCGCATAGCACAACCCGGTACAGCGGCGGATTCCGGTGCGCCGGCCGGTGGCGTAGAGCAGCAATGCCGTTGCGCCGATGATCCCGTGGCCGATCCGACCACCGCTTCGGCCCTAGAGCCACCGGTGGACCGCCAGCACCCGGTCCGGGGCCGTCCATGGGGAAGACCACCTGTTGAGCGCCCGAGGGAGGCGAGCCGGACCACGAGGAAGCTCAGCGCCGAGGTCCTGGGGAACGCTTGCGGCGCGGTCGATGGTCGTGGCCATGAAATCGCTCCTTTCTCCTTTCTATTCACCTGACTGGAGTTCTCAATCGCGCGGCCGCGCGAGGAGACCGCGCAGGACCAGGTCGACGACCTCCTCGCTCCGCTCCTCGAGGTCCGCGCCCCCTGACATGAGCAGCGACAGGGCGTCGAGGCCCAGGATCGTGGCGAAGATCGCGCGGGCCGCCGCCTCAGGATCCAGATCGGTCCGGAAGTCGTGGCCGCGCTGGCCCTCTCGGATCAGATCCGCGATCAGCTGGAGCGCGAGGTCCTGGAATGAGGCGTACGTCGACCCCGGCGCGGAGCGCACGTTGAGTTCCGAGCCGAGGCGGGTCACACAACCGAGCGACGGGTCTTCCCGGACCAGGCCGGCCCTCCGCCGCATCAGAAACGCCAGCCGCTCGGCGAGCTTCGGCGGTGCCTCCTCGGCGAGCAGCCGCGCCAGCAGCTCCTCCTGCTTGGCCCGGAAGCAGGCCAGAGCGAGTTCCTCCTTGGACGGGAAGTGGAAGTAGAAGGCTCCCTTGCTCACCTGGCTGGTCCGGACCAGCTCGTTCAGCGACACGCCCTCGTAGCCGTGCTCGGCGAAGGCCCGCGCCGCGGTCTCGATGATGTGGGCGCGAGTCCGGTCGGCGCGCGGTTGGCGGCTGCGAGCGACGGCCTGAGTCATTGCAGGACAGTAGCATACCGACCGGTCGGTTTACAAGCTCCTTTGTGGAAGGCTGGTTTCCTGGAGGCCCGGCGGTCACAGGCCCGGCGTCGGCGGGACATTCCGCCCGGGCAGACGTGACACCGTCTCTGGACGACGGGACACGTGGTGCCCCAGCCTCTTGCCGGTCGGGCGTCGGTCGCCCGTTTGCCATCAGACTCTGGGAGGACAGTCACATGAAGCTTCGTACCTTGGCGATCGCCGTCGCCGTCCTGGCGCTCGCCGCCTTCCTCGCGAGCGGCCTTGAATACGAGCTCCCCGGGTTCGCATCGCTGGTAAGCGAGGCAGCGTGGCCCGTGTTCCTGCTCGCCGTTCTCACCGAGGTCGGTCTTGGCATCACCGCACTCGTTCGACGGGCGCGCCACGGCCGTGTCGCTGCCGCGACCCGATAGCCCGGCAAGGGACGCACGGCTCACGGCCGCGCCCTTGCCGCCGCGATCAGTCGCCAACATGGAGGAGGTCGAGTGAACACCACGTGGGCCCGGTTGGTCCCGATCGCCGGACTCTGCTTGAGCCTTCTTCTGGCCTTGGCTGCTCCTGCACTCGCGGCAGCATCGGCCCAAACGGTGCGTCAGTCGTTCGTGCAGACCTCCGCCGACATCAACGAGTGCAGCGGACTGCCCGTGACCGTGACGATCAACGGAGACACGGTTCTGCACATCACGGAGGGTCCCGACGCCTCCGTCTCGGCGACGGTAGCCACGACGGGGACGCTCACGCTGACCCCGGATACGGCGGGCCAGCCCACCTACAGCGGTCGCCTCACCGATCTGTTCAGCGGCCATGGGTACGTGGACCCTGCCACCGGGGAGATCGACGTCCGGGCCATGACCTCGGTCCACAACGTGATCCTGCATGGGACCGACGGTTCGCTCATCCGGGTCCACGGCACCGCGCATACGACGCTCAGGCCGGATGGCAGCCTGGCCGTTTCCTTCGACCGTTCCACCTACGCTTGCCCGTAGCGCTTCTGCCGCGACGCCTGCGGGAGCCGTCGGTGGACCGCAGCTGGCGCGTGGCAGGTGGGGTGCTGGGTGCGCCTATTCCCTTGGCCTCGTAGCGTAGTGGCGGTGAAGCGAAGCGTGGTCAACCTGATGGCCCGACCTGTGCTCGGACTGGAGCAGGCGCTGCGGACCGAGCGAACCCTCCGACACGCCGCCTGGGCGGCCTCGTCGTTCTCGCTGGTGCTGCTCTTGGTCGCGCTGGCCATCCTGGTGCTCGGGGCTGGAGCCGGAGCGGCATCAGCGCCGGGTGGGCCGGACGTCGGCCAGGTAGCTCTCCTCGCCGGCTTCCAGCTCGTGATGGCGACGCTCGGCGCCCTGATCGTCAGGCGCCATACCCGGAACCCGATCGGGTGGATCTTCATCGTCGTCGCGCTGCTGTTCGGCGTCGCCGGTGCGGCCGGCAGCTACGGGTCGTTCGCCGTGGCATCGCTCCCCGGCGCCGGCATCGCCGCATGGGCGGCCACGATCGCCTCCGGCCCGGTGCTCTTCGGTGCCCTTGTCTTCCTCTTCCTGCTCTTCCCGAGCGGGCGCCTGCCGTCGTCCCGCTGGCGGTGGGCCGCCCGGGTGACAACGGCCGCGCTCCTGCTCGTGACGCTGAGCGAGGCGACGTTGCCCGGGCCACTGCAGAGCTATCCGTCGGTCTCCAACCCGTTCGGAATCGAGCCGCTTGGCCCCATCCTGCAGGCCGTCTTCGCCGGCGCCTCGTTGCTGCTGCTGCTCATGGTGACGGTGGCCGCCGTGTCGCTCATCGCGCGTTTCCGCCGCTCTCAGGGGACGGAGCGCGAGCAGCTCAAGTGGGTCGCGAGCGCGACCGCCGTCGTCGCGATCCTGTTCCTTAGTACAGGCATTCCTAAGTGGCGCGACGTAATCTCGGCAGCTACGATTCCTCCGAGAGGAGGAGCCGATGTCGAGACGGAGCCCGTATCGGATCGAGCTGACGCCCGAGGAGCGGGCCGCCCTGGAGCGCCGTCAACCGCGCCCTGGTCTACGGCATCCTCACGGTCGGCATCGTCGGCCTCTACATGCTGATCGTCGGAGGCCTGGGCGGGATCCTCCAGGCGCGGGCGAATGACCTCCTGCCCCTGCTGGCGACGGGTGTCGTCGCCGTGCTCTTTCAGCCGCTACGCGAGCGACTCCAGCGCGCCGCCAACCGCCTCATGTACGGGCAGCGGGATGAGCCCTATGCCGTCGTCTCGCAGCTCGGGCGCCAGTTCGAAGCGACCCTCGCACCTGACGAGATCCTGCCGGTCATCGTCGAGACGGTGGCCTCGTCACTGAGGCTGCCGTACGTCGCCATCGAGCTGACCGAGGATGCCGGCTCCATGACATCGGCCTCGTTTGGCAAGCCTCGGGAGGAGTCCCTCGCCCTCCCGCTCCTCTACCAGGGCGAACGGCTGGGTCCGCTCATCCTGGGCAGGCGACCCGGCGAGGCCGACTTCTCCGCTGCCGACCGACGCCTCATCGATGACCTGGCGCGCCAGGCGGGTGTCGCTGCCTTCGCCCTCCGCCTCACGGCCGACCTGCAACGCTCGCGCGAGCGGCTCGTTACGGCGAGGGAGGAGGAACGCCGGCGCCTCAGGCGAGATCTGCACGACGGGCTGGGGCCAGCGCTGGCCACCATGGCCATGCAAAGCGATGCGGCGCGCGACGTGCTGGCGAGCGATCCCAGTCAGGCCGACGCCTTGCTCTCCGACCTGACCGAGCAGCTCCAGGAGGCGACCGCCGACATCCGCCGCCTCGTCCACGACCTGCGCCCGCCCGCCCTCGACGATCTTGGTCTCATCGGCGCCGTGCGCAACCGCATCGTCCAGTTCGAGCGCAGCGGGCTGCGCATCACCCTGGACGCTCCCGCGAGCCTTCCGCCCCTGCCGGCCGCAACCGAGGTGGCCGCCTACCGGATCAGCCTGGAAGCGCTGAATAACGTGCACCGCCACGCTGACGCGCGGACTTGCCGTGTCGCCCTGGCCCTGGACGAGCGATCCGGTCTCCTGGACGTCGAGATCACCGACGACGGTCGCGGGATCCCAGGCGGACGTCGAGCGGGTGTTGGCCTGGCGTCGATGCGGGAGCGTGCCGCCGAGCTGGGCGGCGTTTGTGTCATCGAGCGCCTAGAGGCAGGGGGTACACGCATCCACGCGTCGTTGCCCGCCGGCTCTGGGAGTGGTTGTTCGGCGGCGACTTCGGATCCGGTGGCCCAGGCATGACCGAACCGATCCGGGTTCTGATCGCCGACGACAACCCGCGCTTCCGCCACGGCCTGCGCGCGCTCCTCCGATCCGCAACGGAGACAGAGGTGGCAGGCGAGGCGAGCACGGGCGAGGAGGCGATCACGCTGGCCGATCGTCTGCAGCCCGATGTCGTCCTCATGGATATCAAGATGCCGGACCTGAACGGCGTCGAGGCAACGCGACGGATCATGGCGAGCAGTCCGCATATCGGGGTTCTGATGCTGACCATGGTCGAGGACGACGACGCAGTGTTCGCGGCGATGCGGGCCGGGGCGCGCGGCTATCTCGTCAAAGGAGCCTTGAAGGCCGAGGTCCTGCGGGCAATCCGGGCGGTGAGCAGCGGCGAGGCGATCTTCAGCCCGTCCATTGCCCGCCGCCTCATCGACTACTTCTCGGTACCCCGGTCGGTCTCGTCCGATCAGCTGTTCCCCGAGCTCACCGTCCGCGAGCGAGAGATCCTCCGGCTCATCGCCGAGCACCTGACCAACCCGGAGATCGCGGCTCGGCTCTCCCTGAGCCCCAAGACCGTGCGGAACGTCGCATCGAGCATCTTCAACAAGCTGCAGGTGACCGATCGCGCGGAGGCCATCGTGCGGGCTCGGGATGCAGGGCTGGGGCGCAGCAGCGGCACGTAGGGAGGCGACTGGCCGCGCCCGCATGGGCTACACGGTCACCGTCAGACCGATAGCCGCTTGACCGGAGGATGCTCGATTAGTTGGCCGCGGTCACCCGGATCAGCACCTGCTCTGTCGGCTCAAAGGGATCGGGCATGACGATCGGCGTGCCGGTCACGGGCAGCAGCAGGCCCCGGTCGCTCAGGCAGAACGACGATGGGAATCCCGAGGAGCCCTTCATCTCGCGCACCGTCAAGCAAACGTCCACGAAGCCAGAGACTGGCTCGGACCAGCTCGTGGGCTGAAGCTGGTAGACGGTCTGCCCGTTGTCGGCTGAGAACGCCACGTTGCCGCCGGTGCTGCCGTCGGCGAACAGCGAACCTCCGCCCCACACGCCCTGCCCCAGGTCCAGTCGCAAGGGGGTCAGGACGCGACGGCCCTCTGGGTCGCATCAACGCCGGCAGATAGCGTGGCCCCGTCCGCGGGGAAGACCACGCCGCAGGCGATGACCCACAGGACGAAGAGGCCGGCACCGAGCGGAAAGTTCATGGGTCCGCCCGGAGCGATGAAGCCCGACGTGCCGAGGATCGTGATCGTCTCGAGCGCCTGCTCCACCACGAGCACGACGGTCAGCCAGCCGAACCACGAGGGCGCGTTGCTCTCGCCTCGCAACGATGCCCAGGCGATCGGCGCGGCGAAGAGGAGTACGCCGGCGGTCAGCATCGGCCCGACGTAGGCCGTGACGTCGAGGAGGGTTCGCGCGGTGTGGGCATCGAGCTGATCGGGGTGGAGCGCGGGGGCGACGGACAGCACCTGCCACACGGTCTGCGTGATGATGTAGGCGGCGCCACCGAGGAGGAGCACGTCGCGAGCCGCGCCGCGGATCTGGCGGCGGAACCACGCCACCAGGACCCCGAACGGCAGCAGGGCGATGATCGTGAGCCACGCCGAGGCCCGGATCGCGGCGCCGTCGTCGCGGAAGTACGCGACGACCTGGTCGCCGCTTGCGTTCGCGTCGGGTGGCCGAGCCCCGACCACCACGTGTCCCACGGCGAGCAGGAGCACGAACGCAACCGAGACGAGCAACGGCCATCGTCGCCAGAGACCGCGTCCTGATTCCATGTCGAGTTACCTCCCTTGTCGCGTTTGCGCCGGGGGTGAAGGCATGTCGCCGCGGTCGGTCGCTTCGGCGAGAGCCGTGGGGACTTCCCCGAACCCGGTGCGGCGGACGATCCGCCCCTGCTCGTCCAACTCCCACACCACGATGCGGGCGAGCTCGATCTGATCTCCCGTCGGGGGGCGGGGTTGGGACTGGCCGAGCTCAGTCCCCCTCCAGCCCGCACGGACGGCGACCACGTCGCCCGCCACGAGGGCGTCGGTGACGACGATCCGCATGTCGGGCCTCGCTCGCCGACACGTGCGCGCCCACGCTCTCGCGCCTTCGACCCCGCCCGGCAACCCAGGTGCCGTGCTGGCGTCGACGAAGTCGGGACTCAGTTGGTGGTCGAAGTCCTGAAGATCGCCCTCGCAGAACGAACGGTAGTGGTCTTCGATCAGCCGGATCTTGTCGCTGTCGGACAGTGCCATCGCCGGGCTCCTGGGTTGCTCGCGTTCCGCTGAGGTCAGCCAACCACGAAGGAGCCCAGCGCGGGGATCGACAACCGATACAGTTTGCGATACGGCTCAGGCCGATCGGCGGATCAGGCGACGGATCTGCTCGGGGTCACGCGGCAGCAGTCGTCCCTCGGCCACCAAATCCGCGTCGCGGGCCCCCAGGACCTCCCGCGTCCGGGCACGGTGCGCCTCGTAGGACGCGACCGCCACCGGGAACAGCGCCATCCCGAGGTGGTCGAGCCACTCCTCGACGACGCCGGCGACTCGCGCGGCCATCTCGTGTCGCCCGGCACGACTCAGCGCGTTGGCCACCGTCGTCAGCTTGAACACCGCGTATGCCTCGGTCCCGACCCCGACCATGCCCGCGACCGCGTCCAGGCCCCGCTCGATGGCGGCGTCGGTGTCTCCGCGGGCCAGCGCCAGCTCGGCGAGGCTGCCGGTGGCGTTGGCGATCCCCCACGGGGAACGGATCTGCTGGAACTGCGCCAGCGAGCGATCGAGGTGGCGCTGCGCGGCGTCGAGGTCGCCCTGCGTGGCCGCGATGCGCCACAGCCGAAGCCGGCTCATCGCCTGGCTGAATGTCGAACCTTGTTCTGTCGCCAGTGCCAGGCTGCGTTCGAGCAAAGCGCGAGCCGAGTCGAGCTCGCCTCGGACGAAGTGGGTCATCCCTCGCAGGCCGATGGCCTCCGCCTGCCACGCGGGAGGCAGTCGGTCACTGAGAAGGTCAGCCTGGTCGAGACGAGCCAGCGCCCCTGCTTTGTCGCCGCTCGCCCACGCCGCGTCCGCGTCGAGGACGACGAGCGGTCCGCCAACCTCCGGGTCGACGTCGACGTCCAGGGCCACCTCGATCCACCGTCGCACCTCGTCGGCTCTGCCGAGGTAGAACCAGTGCAGGGCGATGGCGCGCAGCAGGCGTTGGCCAGTCGGGCGGCTGCCGGGCCCGAGCAGCGTCCATCGCAGGGCGCTTCGGAGATTGGCGTCCTCGGCCTCCATCCACCGGCTGATCTCAGGCTCCGGCCACGCCTCGGGATCGTCGACGTCCCGCTCGGCGATCCTCGTCAGCCAGGAGGCCAGTCGATCGCGCGCGGCGTGTTCCTCGCCCTCGTTCCGAAGCTGCTCCGCGACGAAGCCACGGACCACCTCGAGCACGGCCACGCGATCGCGCCGGCGCCTCAACAGCGACGCCGCCTCCAGCCCGTTCACGGCGCGTGCCGCAGTCTCGGAAGAGACGGCTGCCACCTCCGAGAGGGCGGCCGCTGAGATGCTGCCCGTGGTGGCGCCCAGGGCTCGCAGGACGCACCGCTCGTCTGGAGCCAGCAACTCGTAGCTCCACGCGATCGTGGAGGACATGGTCCGATGGCGTTGGTCCCGCGCCGCGCCGCCGGCGTCGAGTACCGAAAGGCCGCGCTCCAGATCCCTCTTCAGCTCGCTGAGGCTGAGATCCCGGGTCCGCCGCGCGGCGAGCTCGATCGCCAGAGGGAGGCCGTCGAGACGACGACAGACATCAGCGACACCCTTGAGGTCGGCGGCCACCGACGCCCGGCGCCCCACCGCCCCGCACCGTTCGACGAAAAGGGTCACCGCGGGACCCGGGGCCCCGCCGTCTTCGTCGACGGCGAGGGGGTCCACGACGAACTCGTATTCTCCGTAGACGTCGAGGCGTGTCCGGCTGGTGCAGAGGCAGGTCAGATCGGGGCAGTCCTCCAGGAGCGCGACGATTACCTCGCCGGCCCCCGCCAGCTGCTCGAGGTTGTCCAGGATCGCCAGCTCAGGCTGGCGCCGGAGCCGTTCCCGCAGGCCATCGCGTCGGGGCCTTTCGGGGATGCCGGCGATGGAGTAGGCCGCGGCGAGCAGCTCGAGGATCTCGGCCGGCTCGGTCTCGGCTGCCAGGGGCACGAACGCCGGGCAGATGTCGTGCTCGCGCCCGATCCATCGTCCCACCTCGATGGCGACCCGGGTCTTTCCCACCCCCGGCGGTCCGGTGACGGTTACCAAGCGGGCCGGCCCGCCCGTGACCGCGAGCAGTTGGGCGAGATCGGACACCTCTCGATCCCTGCCGACCAGGTCGGTGAGCGACGCGGGCAGCGGAGCGGGGGCCGCCGGATCGCCGGCCGGGTCGAGGCCACGTGGCGCGGACCACGATCGCGCCCCGGCCACGAAGCGGTCCCGCTCGTCGATGCCGACGCCGAGCACATCTGCCAGCCGCTCGGCCATGGCCCTCGATGGTCGACGCTCCCCCGTCTCGATCTTGCGGACGGTGATCGTCGCGCAGCCAACCAGCTGGCCCAGCTGCTGCTGGGTGAGATCGAGCCCTCCGCGCCGTCGGCGCACCCACACGCCGAAAGGAATTGCGGCCGTCATCGGAACGAACGACTCTCGCAAACGGCCCCTGTCGACGGGGATACCTGATCCTCCGATGGGAAGCAGTCGGGTCCCATCTCCGCGACATGGCCGGCGGGTGTGCTCACCCTGACGATCCTACAACCCCGAGATCGGCACCATCGACATTGCTGAGCTCAACGTGGGAGCCTCCGCGAAGCTCCGCAACATCGCCGTCCACCCCGAGGTCAACTTCGTCGTCCACGGCGCCGTCGGCCCGCGCCGCGATGCGCTTCGTCGAAGTCCGCAGCCGCGCCGAGCAGGCTGAGTCCGGCTCCCCCGCCGCCAATACCCGGGCCGGGGCGCACATCGTGCGCCATTGTCCGCAACCGCGCGCCAGATGCGGCCCCTCGATGACCTAATCCTCGCTCGCGTCGAGGGCCCGAGCTCAATCCATGGGGTTGATCCGCCTCACACCATGAACGGATCGTGCGGTACGTCTCGTCCGTTGTTGTCGCCGTCCCGATGGTCGGCTGACATTAGGTGCCGGCAAGAGGCCGGACCCTCTACTTGGCGATCGCCGAGGCCTGGTTCGAGGGCAGGCTTTCGAGGCTGGCAGCGTTCACCGCGGTCACGTCGTAGCAGTAGCTCGCGCCGCTCGTCGTGGCGGTGTCGCTGTAGCTCGTCACGTTGCCCAGCACTGTCAATTGCGACTCGTTGCCGTCGCAGGTCGAGCCATTCTCCCGATACACGTTGTAGCCGGTGATCGCCGCGCCTCCGTCGCTGGCGGGCGCCGACCAATTGAGCTGGACACCGCGGGCATTGTGACCCCGCGCCGTTCGGGCCTGCAGGTTCTGGGGCGCCGACGGCGCGGTGACCGCGGCAGGTGTGGCCGACACCTCACTCGACGGCGCACTCTCGCCGTTCGTGTTCACCGCGGTTACCTCGTAGTAGTACGGGACGCCGTTCGTCAAGCCCGTGTCCGTGTAGGTCGTGGTGGAACTGTCCACCGTCACATAGGGCGTCGTGCCCTCGCCGCCTGACGTCGTTGCGCGGTAGATGTTGTACCCCGTGATCGGCGAGCCGCCGTCGAACGGCACGCTCCACGTCAGCGTCACCTGGCTGTCGCCGGCGCTCGCCTGCAGGGTGGGAGCACTGGGCACCGTCGACGTCGTCCCGCCCGTGGTGCCCGGGACGGTCATGCTGTCCATCTCCCAGCCCGGGTAGGTCGGGTCGGCACTCCGGATGTCGGTCCAGATCGGCTGGGCCTGGCCACTGAGCAGCGTCATCCCGTTGTAGTCGCCGATGAACTGGCCGCTGAAGAAGGCGTCCTGGCTGGGATTGGAGGGCGCGGTCGAGACCTTGGTGGGACTCGCGCCGTGCCACAGCCACTGGTCATAGGTGCCTTGTCCGGCGTTCACCTGGCTGTAGGAGACGAAGACGCCGCCGCTGCCATCGGGCGCGATGGCCGGGAAGAACTGGTCGCCGCCGCTGTTCGAGAGCATCGTCGCGCTGCCCGAGCTCCAGAGATAGGCGCGTCCTGGACCCGATCCGCTGTTGTACGCGGTCCAGGCGACCTCTGGGTTGCCATTGGCCACCGCGAGCGCGGGGAACGAGTTGTCGCGAAAGGCGAAGCCCGGCAGCGGACTGGGCAGGTCGGTAAAGCTAAGAGGGCTGATCGTCTCCCACGCATTCGCGCCGGAGAGCACCGCCCAGCCTGTTCCGGTCCAGTGGGCGAGCTGGATGGACCCGGTGGTCGCGGACGCGCTCGGATACTCCTCCCAGGCGATCCAGAAGCCACCCTGGCCATCGGGCTGGATCGACGAGCCCTGCGAGTAGGTCGACCCGGGCACGGGCAGGATCTGACTCGGGGAGACGGAGCTCGAACCCGTCGGGAGGACGGCCACCTTGATCGGCGAGGTCACCCCCGAGCCCGAGCAGGAGCCGAACTGCGTCCACGAGACATAGACGTGACCGGTGGTCTCATCGAGCGCGATGGCGGGCTTGTCCTGGAACTGCGCGCTGGAGTCGGCCGCGATCTGGTAGGAGCTCCAGCTGCCCGTGGCGGGATCACGCCGCAGCAGCTCGACGCCGCCCACGTTGCAGCGATAGAAGTTGAAGAAGAGCGAGCTGTAGTAGACGACGCCTGACGCGTCGACCGCGAGCCCGGGGTCACCGGCGCCATTGTTGTTGTTGTGAGGGAAGACATCGAGCGGACCCGCGTCGTTCCACGTCGCCCCGTCGGTGGACCAGTAGAAGCCATCCTGGCCCTG
>Ga0307373_10010634_pt1 | contig 13495 bp, 17 predicted proteins | sample OX2MG_FD_202534 | JGI IMG/M metagenome (GOLD analysis project Ga0307373, IMG submission 202534) | Soil microbial communities from Risofladan, Vaasa, Finland - OX-2 | ecosystem: Environmental > Terrestrial > Soil > Coastal area > Acid sulfate soil | place: Finland: Risofladan, Vaasa | collected... | reverse complement strand
CCCGGTCTCGGGTTCCGGCTGGTGCTCGCACTGGCCGGGGCGGCGGTCGCGCTGACGGTGGGTTTCGCGGGAGTGACGTTCGTCCGGCTGACCGGGCTGGTGGTGCTCGGCCCGCCAGCCGCGCCCCGCCCGGACGGGCCGGGGACGGGAGCGGACGGCCGGGCGGATTACGGCTGGCTCGGGCGTGTCGCGATCGTGATGCTGTCCGCCGCGTGCCTGGCCACCGCCGCCGCGCTGCCGCTGGTGATCCGGATGGTGGCGGCCGGGCTGGCCCCGGTGGTGCCGACGCCGGTGACCTCCGGCGCGCTGAAGTCGCCGTGGGTGGTGCAGCCGGTGTTCGGCGGTTTCTCGATCCTCTCGCCGTCGTGGCTGTGGGTGATGATGCCGCTGCTGGCCCTCCTGGTGCTGGTCTTCGCGCGGCTGGTGAGCGGGACCCGGCTGACCCGGGTCCGGCGGGTGCCCGCATGGCGCAGCGCCACCGCGGGCGTGGAAGGGGCGGACTGCTACACGGCGACCGGCTTCGCCAACCCGACCCGCCGGGTCCTGGCCACCGTCCTGCATACGCAGGCGGAGCTGCGTCCCCTAGCCGTCCCGCCCGGCCCGGAGCCGGGGGCCGGGACGCCGGGACGAGCCGGGCCGCGGCTCGGCTACACCTCCGATGTGATCGAAGTGGTGGAGGCCTACCTGTACCGGCCCGTGCTGCGCCCGGTCATGGCTGTGGTGCGGGTGGCCAAGCGGCTGCAGTCCGGGCGGCTCGACGCCTACCTGGCCTACATGCTGATCGCGCTGGTGGCCCTGCTGGCCCTGGTCACCGCACTCGCCTGACCCTGGGCCGCGGGGCCGCGGGGCCGCGGGGCGAGGCCGGCAGCGCCCCGGGGGCATGCGGCCCTGTCAGCGGGTGGCGTGCGTGCTGACAGCTGTGGCCGGGGGTACGTGCGCGGCAGTCAGGTTGAGGAACTCCGCGGCCCGCTCGAAGGTCTCCCCGACGGTGTGGCCTGCCAGCTGAGCCTGGTAAGCCCGGTACCGGGTCAGCTCCCATGCCTGCCCGCGCGGTGGAAGCAGGGCGAGCGCCGGCTCCGGCAGCGGCTTCCACCTCCAGCCGGCGACAGCCCCGCCGCCGGTGCCGGGCTGGGGGCCGGGCGCGCCGGGTTCGACGAGGTCAGCAGGATCGGTTTCGTGGGCGATGCGATTGCGGACGAAACGCAGGCCGGCCAGGGTGTCCTCGATCAGCCGCCGCTCTGCCGGGCTCCGGTCCCCCATCACGGCGTCGTATGTCTTCGGGTGATAACGCACCAGCGTGGCGTCGACGATCGTGACCCACCACACGGCCTCGCCGATCATGGCGAACGCCCGTGGCCGGTCCTCCGCGTTCACCTGGGGAAGCCGGTGCGCCGTATCGCCCATCGCGGCGATGGACCACAGCAGCGCGCTCGCCCCGGCCGACGCATCACCCATCGTCTGGCGGTTCCATTCGACCCGGCAGCGGGCAGAGCAGAACCGGGCATGCTCGCGGCGCGGCGCGAACAGTGTGCCGCATTGCTCGCAGCTACGGATATCAGCCACCTGGCCATTTTAGGCGCAACGTGCGCTAACAGGCGGCCGCGAGCAAACGCCGCGCCAGCGGTGGCGGCTCCGGCCAGGACGAGCCACCACCGCGTCAGGCATGTGCCGCGCCCCTACGCTGATCTTCGTGGATGCGGCCGTGCGGCTTCGCCAGGCCCGGCTGGCGGTGATGGCCTGCGCCGGGTCGGTCACGTGGGCGCTCGCGACCGGTGTCGCGGCAGTCAAGCTGGGGACAGCCGCTGGATCGGCGGCGCTGGTGGCGTTCGGCCTTGACTCGCTGGTGGACGGCTGCGCCTCGGGTGTGCTCGTCTGGCGGTTCGGTGCGGCGGGACGATCACCGGCCCGCAGCGCGCGGGTGGAGCACATCGCGGTCAGGCTGGTCGGCGCCGCGCTGGTGATCTCTGCCACGTATGTGGCGATCCAGGCCACCGAAGCGGTGCCCTCCACGCGGATGGCGTGCTCAGTGCGGCCGGAGCTGGGCTCGCCGCGGCCGCACTGCTGGGCTTGCTGCTTTCCGACACTCTGGGCTGGTGGTGGGCAGACGCGGCAGCCGCCCTGCTGATCGCTGGTGCCCTGGTCCGGGAGGGGTGGCGTGCGCTATCGGCCCCGCTGAGTACCTGACGATGCTCTGCGCTTGCGGGGCCTTCCTCTCCCCCGGCGTGCCGGCGCGCGCGGCCGCAGCCGCCATGCTCGGGGAGGGGCCTGGGCTGATACTGCTCACCGATGGTCCCCGCACGGCCCGGGCCTTCCTGCCGGGACAGGAGATCAGCACCGATGTCCCGGCGGTGAAGGTCGTGGACACCATCGGCGCCGGGGACGCGTTCGGAGGAGCGTTCCTGGCGTGGTGGTCACGAAAGGAACTCTCCCGGTCCGATCTTCATCTGGCTGGCGCGGTTCGCGAAGCGCTCCGGACGGCCGCCGAGGTCGCAGCCTTGACCTGCACCCGCGCCGGGGCCGAGCCGCCCTGGCCGGCGGAGCTACCCGAGCAGATGGTGTAGCGCCCTCGCCCGCCGTTCCCGCCGTTCAGCCCTGCGCGCCGGCCTGCTCCAGCGCCCGGCGCAGGGCTTCCACCGTGGGCGCTCCGTCCAGCCGGCCGTCCTCGCCGCGGTACAGGCGGCACGCCACCGCAGGTCCCCCGCCGGGCGCGGCGAACGGGTCTGCCCCGTCCACCAGCAGGGTCGGCGACCCGCACATCCCCCATCTGGCCGCCTCGGCCGCGTCGGCAACAACCCGCCGCCGCACCCGCACACCCGGCCGTCCGGCGAGCACCTCGGCCAGCCGCCGCTCCAGCACCGGGGCGTTCGGGCAGTCCGGGACCGCCAGTACCGTCAGCTCCACCTATGCCCCCTTGCCCCAGTCGGTGGTTACCTGGCCCGCCACGTCAGCGTGACGCTCCAGCCAGCCACGGGCGAACGGGCACAACGGCACCACGGTCAAACCGTCCCGCACGGCGCGAGCCACCGCTGCCGCGACCAGCGTGCCGCCGATACCGCAGCCCTCCAGTTCCGCCGGCACCCCGGTGTGGATCAGGACGAGCCGGTTCCCGTTGATCCGGTACCTGAGCTCGGCCAGGTGGCCGTCAGCCGTCAGCTCGAAGCGGGATCCGGCCCGGTTGTCGGTGACCTGCTGGGCATCGTTCATCTGGCCAGGTCCCCCGGGCGGAGCCGGAACTCCTGCAGGCGCAGGTTGTGGTACTTCTCGGTCTCGCCGACCCACTCCATGCCGATATGGCGGACAGTCGCCGCGGCACGTTTGTTGGCCGGCCGCACCAGCGCGACTACCTGTTCTATCCCCTGCCCGAATGCCCACTGCGCCAGCGCCAGCCCGGCCTCGGTGGCGTATCCGCGGCCCCACGCCTGCGGGTGAAGCTGCCAGCCCATCTCGAATTCCTCATCGGGCGGCAGCGGCAGCAGGGTCGCCCCGCCGATCACCCGGCCGTCCTCGCGGGCCTCGATCGCCCACCTGCCAGCGGGCGCCATCATGCGCGCGTCCTCGGCAACCCACTGCTGCAGGAGCACCCGCATGGCAGCCACGTCAGCGACTCGGTCCATCGCCGGAGCCAGCCACCGCGCGACCTGTCCATCGCCGTAGGCACCCAGTGCCGCCTCCGCATCACCGGCATTCCATCCGCGCAGTACTAGACGCTCGGTGACCATTCTGTGGGCCATTGATCCACCATAACCAGTGCCGCGGGGATCAGCCGGAGGCCCTGGCCTCCTCGATAGTGAGCTCGGCGGCAGGGTCGGCGTCCAGCCGCTCGTCCGGGATCGGCAGTTCGCTGCGGACCGAACGCCCATAGGTGCCATCATCCAGCCGGTGCAAGGCGCGGTCGATAGCAGCCAGCCGGTCCCGCATGCTTTCCGCGACGGCATCGTCCATGCCTTCGGCGGTCAGGGGCTGGGCGGCATCGGCGAGGTCGCCTGTCTCCTGCCCGGTCGCCCGGTCCTGCTGACCCGCCGACTCGGCACCGGCGAGCAGGTCCGCCACCTCGGCTCGTTCGGCCAGCAGCCGGGCTCGCGCCTGATCCTGGTCCACCTCGTCCTCCTCACGTTCCGCCGGGGCAACGCTGCCCGCGACTGTGGCCGTGTCACGATCCGGGAAGAGCCAGCTGAAGGCACGTGATTCCGCGCAGGTCCAGCCAGGCCCGGTCGGGCCCGCGGACCAGCCTGAGCACCACTTCCCCGCAAGCGGGGCAGCGGGCGACCAGGCCTGGCGCGTCCGGGTACACCCGCGCCTGGGCGATCGCGCCGCTGGTGCCGCACGCGACGCATTCGCCGACCGCGGCGGTGACGTCCACGGTGAACAGCTCGCCCAGTATCGCGGCGCCCGGAGAACCCGGGTGACACGATGCCCACCACCCAAGCCTGTCATACCCGGCCGGCGCGGGCTGGCTGACCGCGGGCCGGCCCGCGGCACGGGTGTGTGATGATGGGCAGTGAGACCGAGGGCTTTCCGAGCACGGGCAGCCACGCCTGCGCGGTCTGCGGCCTGCACTCTCAGCGCTGCCCTGCGCCGGGGCTAGGACGGCCGGCATGTTCGGCTTCAAGATCATCAGCCAGTACGAGCAGGGCCTTGTCTTTCACTGGGGCAGGCTCTTGCCCAAGGTCCGCGGTCCAGGGCTGACCTGGGTCAACCCGGTCAGCGACCGGGTTCGCAAGGTCAATATGCAGATCATGGTCGCGGCCGTGCCCGGCCAGCAGGCCATCACCCGCGACAACGTCACCGTGCAGGTCGGGGCGGTCGTCTACTACCGGGTCATCGACCCGGCCAAGGCAATCGTCAACGTGAAGGACTACACCTACGCCGTCACACAGGTCGCCCAGACCTCACTGCGGTCGGTCATCGGCCACAGCGACCTGGACCAGCTGCTGTCCGAGCGCGAAGAGATCAACACCAAGCTCAGGGACATCATCGACGCCCCCACCGAGCAGTCCTGGGGCATCCGGGTGGAACGGGTCGAGGTGAAAGACATCACGCTTCCCGACTCCATGAAACGCTCCATGTCGCGGCAGGCGGAAGCGGAACGGGAACGGCGCGCGCGGGTAATCGCGGCAGATGGCGAGTACCAGGCATCGGGGAAGCTCGCCCAGGCCGCCGACGCCATGGCCGCCGACCCCGCCGCCCTGCAGCTGCGGCTCCTGCAGGCCGTCGTCGAGATCGCCTCCGAACGCAGCAGGACCGTGGTCGTGCCCATACCGGTGGAATTGCTGCGGTACTTCGAGCGGGCGGGCCGCGCCGCTAGCCAGGCCCAGCCCACGGCCCAGCCTGCCGCGCACCCGGTCCGCCGGCCATCCCAGCCCGCTTCCAGCACGCTCACCCTGGCGCGGCCAGCTGGCGCGCCAGCCACCGCACCGCTGACCGCGCCCGCGGCAGCATCCTGAAGGCGCCGCTCACCGGCTGGCAACCACAGAACGAGGGCCCGGCACCCGTCTGAGCTCACACAGCGATCCCTTGTCCGCCCATGACCACGGCAAATGGCAGCCAGGCGCCCGGGCCCGGCCGCGCTAGGCGCTCACCCTGGCCCGCTGATCTCCTGCCCAGCCACCGAGCCCAGCAGGTGTCCGATGTCACTGACCGCGGCACTGTTGGCGACCTCGCCCGCGAGTTCGGACAGCAACCGGTTGCGGGAGCGAGCCGCCGCCCGCAGCACCGCGAACGCCTCGTCGGTGCTGGTGTGCAAACGCTCGGCGAGCACGCCCTTGGCCTGCTCGATCACGATCCGGCTGGTCAGGGCCGCCTGCAACTGGCCGGCGACTACTTCGCCGTGGTGGATCGTGCGCTGCTGGAGGATGCCTATCGTGGCAGCATCCGCCAGGGCCTGCGCCAGGCGCAGCTGTTCGCTGCCCAGCCCGCCGGGCGAGGCGTGAAAGAGGTTGAGTGACCCGATCACCTGGCTGCGCAGCCGCAACGGCAGCGCGTTGGCCGAGCCGAACCCTGCGCTGATCGCCCGCGGGGCGAATAGCGGCCAGCGCTCCAGCGCCATGTCCAGGGCTACGTTGACCACCGCTGCCCCCTGCTGATAGCAGTCACGGCACGGTCCCTCATCGTTTTGTATCTCGAAGAGTTCAAGCAGCCGGGCACGTTCATCGGAGGCTGCCATGGTCACCAGTGAGCCGCTCGCGTCTGCCAGGACCAGGCCGGAGGCGGCAACATCGAGCAGTTCGACACACCTGCCGGCGACGATCTGAAGGAAGTCGATGACATCGAAATCGGCGACCAGGGTGTCGGCCAGCTCTACAAAGGTCTCCGCGAGACGCTGTTCCCTATCGATTGCCGCCACTGTCGCACACCCCTCAATCATCGCTGGCGGCGACTCACGCAGCAGGCGGCCCCGCTGACGGGCATCGCCGTTCAATCGGCATCCTTGTCGAATCTCAGCCGTCGCGCCACCACGTCCGATGCCACATCCGCCAGGGCACGGCGATGACTGAACGCGTGGGCGCGCATCCGGATCAGCGCATCGGCCTGACCTACTCCGAGCTGGATACTGATCATCCCGGTGGCCTGGTGGATCTGGGCCCGGTACCCAGTCGGCTGATCAGCCAGCCACGTCGGCGGTCCGCGGCCGACGGTGCCATGCCCTAGCAGCGCACCTGTCATTGCCGCGGCCAGGGCCAGCAGATCGGTGAGCACCGTGCCGGCCATTGGCCCCGGCACATCACGGTACGCCAGCAGGACACCGAGGCGGATCGCGCCGATCTGCAGCGGAACCGCGAACACCGCCCGCACCCCAAGGTCCAGCGCCGCCGGCGTGAACACCGGCCATCGCTGCGGAATGACCCTGGCAAGGTCAGGCTCCAGGATGAGCTGACCGGAGGACGCCACATCCACAAGTGGTCCCTCCCCCAGGGTGAACTGCAGGTCATCAAGGCGAGCGCCAGCCCCGTCGCTCCGCCAGACAACGTCACCGCCCCCGCCCGGCAGCAGCACGCTCACCGAAGCCCCGGTCACTCCCAGCACCTCGGCGCACGACCCGGCCGGGACCGCCGCGAGACCACGCGAACCGTCCTGGGCCAGCGCAGCCACGATCTCCGCCATGCCGACGCTGATCATCACCTCACCCGCGTCCTAGCCGGCGGGCCTGGCCAGCAACGACGGCTATCGGCACGACTCCGGTCATCAGTCCGCCTCGCGCAGGTAGAGCGTGCAGCGAGGCGATATCGGGACCGGCGTATGGTCTGGACCTGATCGGGAACTCGTTCAGGCTGCCTGAGGAGCGCTCTCAACGAGGATACGCCCGCACTCACCGCCGTCAGAGCACGCCGATCCCCTGGCACTCTTCAGGTGGCGTCCAGCCGCCGGCCGCCAGGCCGTCAAGCAGCCGGGGTACCGTTGAGGGGTACACGCCCCGGGCCGAAGGCGCGGTCAAGACCCTGCCACCCGGCCTGGCGGCCGCCGCCCCGGACCTCGGCAGCACGTCATCCATGCCCCTATGTGCCATCGAGGAGTTCCTGCGGTGCAACTCTCTGGAGCCGAACCTGCCGTGACCCGGCAGCACCCACGATCCGGCTCACCGCCAGCGCCGGTGCGGGGCAGCGAATACGCCCAGCTGTCCCGGCAGATCAAGCAGGAGGGGCTGCTGCGGCGCCGCCCCGGCTACTACATCTGGAAGATCACTCTCACCGCCGCGGCCCTGGCCGCCGGATGGGCCGCTTTCGCCTTAGTGGGTGACTCGTGGTGGACGGTGGCGGTGGCCGCGTTCCTGGCAGTGGTGTTCACCCAGATCGGCTTCCTGGGGCACGACGCCGGGCACCGGCAGATCTCCCGCTCCGCGCGAGCCAACTACGTCCTGGGCATCCTGCACGGCAACCTCGGCATCGGGCTCAGTTACGGCTGGTGGGTAGACAAGCACAACCGGCATCACGCCCACCCCAACACCGTGGGTGCGGACCCTGACATCATGCTCAGCGCGCTGGCCTTCACCGACGCCCAGGTGCACACCAGCGGAGGCGCGGCCAGGCTCGTGTTCCGCTACCAGGCGTACCTGTTCTTCCCGATACTGCTGCTGGAAGCGTTCAGCCTGCACAGTGCGAGCATCCGCGCGCTGGCAAGCCGGTCCCACCGCCACCGGGCCTGGGAGACGGCACTGCTCGCCGCCCATGTCGCCGGTTATCTCGCCGTCGTCCTGCTGGTGCTCTCACCCGTGAAGGCCGTGGTGTTCATCCTGGTGCAGCAGGGCCTGTTCGGCCTGTACCTCGGCTGCTCCTTCGCCCCCAACCACAAGGGCATGCTTGTCCTGCCCGCGGCCGACCGGACTGACTTCCTGCGCCGCCAGGTACTGACGTCCCGCAACGTCCATGGCGGCTGGCTGACTGACTTCGTCCTGGGCGGCTTGAACTACCAGATCGAGCACCACCTGTTCCCCTCCATGCCCCGCCCCAACCTGCGGCGCTCCCAGACCCTGATCAGGGAGTTCTGCCAGCAGCGAGACCTGCCTTACTGCCAGAGCAGCCTGGTGGGCTCCTACGCCCAGGCCCTCCGCCACCTCAACACCGTGGGCCGGGCCGACCTGCCCACCACCGCAGACCGGGACCGGAGTCAGCTATCCTGACAGTTGCGCCCGCCGCGCGAGGCCGCGGAGGACGTCCAGCCACTGCTCGGGACGTCTGCGGGCAGGCGAGGCCATTCAAGTCAGCCTCGGCCGTGATTCCAGAGATTTTCGCCGGGCGATTTCCCCGGAGCTTCTTATCTGTGCGTCGAGGAGACGCACCGTTCCCCGGCCGCCCCTGGCTATCTGCTTGACCCGAAGATGTGCCGGCGCAAGGTACATCGCCGCTGGCGTCAGCAAGGAGCGACTCCATGCCCAGGGCGTACGCGCTACTCAGCACTTACCCACCCACGCAGTGCGGGCTGGCGACGTTCAGCGCGGCACTGCTCGCCCACCTGCCCGAACCAGACGATCACGTGGCCGTCGTGCGTGTCCTCGACGAGCCGACCCAGCCCAGGCCGCGGGTGGTGGTGCATGATCTCGTGAACGGCTCCCCCGCGAGCGCGGCGGTGGCGGTCAACGTGCTCAACGGCTTCGATGTCGCGATCGTGCAGCATGAATACGGCATCTATGGCGGACCGGACGGCCAGGACATCGTTCCCTTGCTGGCGGCGCTGCGCGTTCCGAGCATCGTGGTTCTGCATACGGTGCTTTCTCATCCCACACCACATCAGCGCATGATCATCGATGAGGTCGTCGCTGCCGCTGACGCCGTCGTCACCATGACACGCACGGCTCGCTCGCGATTGCTTGACATCTATGGGGCGAATCCTGAGAAGGTCTGCGTCATTCCGCACGGCGCCGCTGATCACAGGGCCGCCGTGTCACCCGGTGTCCCCATGCGGCCCATGGTCTTGACCTGGGGGCTGCTCGGACCGGGCAAGGGCATCGAGCACGCCATCGACGCGATCGCCCTGCTCCGCGACGGCGGGCTCCTGATCGGCTATATGGTCGCCGGCCAGACTCACCCCCGCGTGCACGGCCGCGACGGCGAGGCTTACCGGCTGTCACTCGAATCACGGGCACTGGCGCGCGATGTCGCAGATCTCGTCCACTTCGACGCCCGGTTCATCCCCACCGACACGCTCAGCCGCCTCATCAGCGCCACGGATGTCGTGCTGCTGCCGTATGACTCGCTGGAGCAGGTCACCTCCGGGGTCTTGATCGAGGCCGTCACCGCCGGAAAGCCCGTCATCTCGACCTGTTTCCCGCATGCGGTTGAGCTCCTGGCCGGAGGTGCGGGCCTCCTGGTCAACCGGAAGGACCCAGCCGACATCGCGAGCGCGCTGAAGCGGGTGTTCACCGAGCCCGGCCTGTCCGCCCGCATGAGCACTCATTCGGCAGACCTCGCGCCGCAGCTGCTGTGGCCGGCGGTGGCCAGCTCCTACCGGGAACTCGCATCCGTGCTGATGGAGACCACGTCAGGGGCCACGGTATGACCTATCCCCGTGCGCCGTTCCGGCACCTGCAACGGCTGACCGATCACATCGGCTTGCTGGAGCATGCCGAGGGCATCGTGCCCCGCTACGAGCATGGCTACTGCGTGGACGATGTGAGCCGCGGCCTGGTGGTGACGTGCCGTGAGCCATCGCCGTCCCCGGAAGTCGCCGGCCTGGCGCGGCGCTACCTCCATTTCCTCGCGCAGGCCCAGGCGCCGGATGGCCGCTTTCACAACCGCCTCAGCTACGACCGCCAATGGCTGGACCTGCCCGGCACCGAGGACTGCTGGGGCCGTGCCCTGTGGGGGCTCGGCACTGCCGCGGCACAGGGATCTTCCGCGGAGATCAGCTCGGAGTCCCGCGAACGGTTCGACCGCAGCGCACAGCTGTCCTCTCCGTGGCCGCACGCCATGGCGTTCGCGGCGCTCGGCGCCGCCGAGGTTCTCGGCATCTGGCCGGACCACTCAAGCGCACTCGCGCTGCTTGACGCGGCCAGCGCCGTCATCGGTGAACCCCCTCCCGGCACGACGTGGCCATGGCCTGAGCCAAGGCTCAGCTACGCCAACGCGGCGATCGCCGAAGCCGTCATCGTGGCCGGCTGGGAGCTCGGCCGTGACCCGGTCCTGCGGCACGGGCTGCGCATGCTCGAGTGGCTCCTGGCGTCCGAGAGCCGCGGCGGCCACCTGTCGGTAGTGCCATGCGGAGGCTGGGGCGCGGGTGAGGCCCGCCCCGCGTTCGACCAGCAGCCGATCGAGGTTGCGGCACTGGCGGATGCGTGCGTGCGGGCGGCGGCTGTCACCGGTGACACGAGCTGGCTGGCCGGTGTGGACATGTGCGTGAGGTGGTTCCTCGGCGACAACGATTCCCGGATTCCCATGCTGGACGAGCGAACCGGCGGCAGCTCCGACGGCCTGGGTGCCACCAGGCGCAATCGTAACCAGGGTGCCGAATCGACACTCGCGATGATCTCCGTGATGCAGCAGGGTGCCCGGATGGCCGTGGAGGCGCGGTGACAAGCACCCGCACAGGCCCGCTGGCAGCCCGGACGCATCATCGGCTCAGGCCGGATCCCTCTCGCATACTGACCCGGCTCTTCGTGCCGGGGCAGGAAACCTTGATCCAAGGCGGGTCGCGGGCAATGGCTGTCATCGACCGTGTCCTCACGATGACCGAGGACGAGGTGGACCGGGTGCTCGCCGCCACCATGGCCCGATTCTCGGCCCGGCATCGCGACCTGGGGGAAACCCTGGAACACAACTTCGGGCTGGTCGCCCCCCGGCTGGGCAGCCAGATCAGGCCAGGGCATGCCCGGCGGCGCCTGATCGGGGCGTATTTCACCCAGGAGCACGCGCTGGAGGCCGCCGCACTGTTCAACCCGTCGATCGTCCCGCACCCCGACCAGACCGGCTGTGGTCCCGGCGAAACCCGGTTCGTCATGAGCCTGCGCGCAGTCGGTGAGGGACACCTGTCGTGCATCGTGTTCAGGAGCGGCACGATCGACAGCGAATCCGGGATGCGCCTCGACCCGCCAGGCCGCTTCCCTGACTCCGGCCGCCTGCGGGCGGTCGCCTACGATCGTGACCTTTTCCGGGCAAGACTCGCCGAACTTGGCCATGACGGCGAAGACGCACGATTCCTCTGGAGCACGCTGCCGCATCATTTCGACGCCGCAGCGCTCGACGTGGCCGTCGGCGAGCTCACCCACCAGCGTGAGACGCGCGGAGACTCCCGGTCGCTCATCGACGCAGTGCGGTGGATGGCGGCGTCGAACTACGCGGTCGAGTTCGACGAGCACGTCGCCCTCTCCGACCGGGTCCTGTGGCCCGCTGGTCCAGCCGAAAGCCATGGCATGGAAGACGCGAGGTTCGTGCGCTTCACCGATGGCGGGCACACCGTCTTCTACGCCACGTACACGGCTTTCGATGGCACCCAGGTGGCGCCGCACCTGCTGGAGACCAGCGACTTCCGGACGTTCACCATCTCCCAGCTCTCGGGACCCTCAGCCCGGAACAAGGGCATGGCGTTGTTTCCCCGGCGCATCGCGGGCCGCTATGTCGCGCTGTCGCGCTGGGACAGGGAGAGCAACGCGATCGCGTATTCGGACGACGGCCGCCGCTGGGGTCCGGGCCTGCAGGTCCAGGCGCCCACCCGCGCATGGGAGCTGATCCAGCTTGGCAACTGCGGCTCCCCGATCGAGACCCCCCTGGGCTGGCTGGTCTTCACACACGGTGTCGGGCCCATGCGGGAGTACGCCATCGGTGCCGTCCTGCTCGACCTGGACCAGCCCGAGCGCCTGATATCCGCCCTGCCCGAACCCCTCCTCGTAGCCGACGAATCGGAGAGGGAGGGATACGTCCCGAACGTCGTCTACTCCTGCGGCGCGATGCTGCACGGCGAGACGGTCATGCTCCCCTACGGTTGCAGCGACTCGTCGGTACGGATCGCGACCGTCGACCTTCCCCGGCTGCTCGAACGGCTCACGCCCGGCTGACCGCGGAACCGGATCATCACGGGGTGCAGACGACGGTGATGTCGTGGGTGGCGTTGTTGGCGAAACCGCCCCGATTCCAGACCTGCCCGACCGGCTGGGTCTCGCCGTCGGCAGTACCGGGTACCCGCGGCGCAGTTTCCAGGCAGGATGGTCCCATGCTCGATCATGTTTCGGTCCAGTGCGCTGACATGACCGCCAGCGCCACGTTCTATGACGCTGTGCTTGCGCCGCTGGGCGGCCAGCGCGTCATGGACTTCGGCGAGGCGATCGGCTATGGAGTGCCGCCCATGCCCGACTTCTGGATCGGGCGCCAGGCCACCGGCGATGGCTTCCGGGAGTCCCACATCGCCTTCTCGGCACCTGACCGGGCATCGGTGCGGGCCTTCTTCGACGCTGCCGTGGCGCGCGGCGCCGAGGTCCTGCACGAGCCGCGGCTGTGGCCGGAGTACCACGCCAGCTACTACGGGGCGTTCGTCCGCGACCCCGACGGCAACAATGTCGAGGCCGTCTGCCACCTGGCAGAGTAGACACGCCTCTCCCTGGAGCTGGCCTGGCCCTTCGCCTATGGTGTTCCCGGTGCGGGACGTGCCGTGGTGGGGGGTGCTCTCGTCCGCTGCCGCTCCGGTGCTGCTGGTCGGCGGGTGGACGGTTGCGGCCACGCTGCAACCGGGTTCCTTCGACCAGGTGACCCAGACCATTAGTGCCCTTGCGGCGCGCGGTGCCACTGACCGGTGGGTGATGAGCCTGGCGTTGCTGTGCGTGGGGGCTTGCCATGTCATCACCGGGCTGGCGTTGCGGCCAGCGGCCTCACCTGGGCGGATCCTGCTGATGACAGGCGGTGTCGCTACCGTCCTCGTGGCGGCGTTTCCGGTGCCGGCCGGCGGAGGACGCTCAGTGCCGCATACCGTCGCGGCGGCGGTGGCGTTCATAGCCCTGGCGGCCTGGCCCGCTCTGGGCGGGAGGCGGGGGCCGGCCGTGCCGTGGGTGCTGCGGCCGGCTGCGTGCGTGGGCGCC
>Ga0307373_10010632_pt1 | contig 13497 bp, 11 predicted proteins | sample OX2MG_FD_202534 | JGI IMG/M metagenome (GOLD analysis project Ga0307373, IMG submission 202534) | Soil microbial communities from Risofladan, Vaasa, Finland - OX-2 | ecosystem: Environmental > Terrestrial > Soil > Coastal area > Acid sulfate soil | place: Finland: Risofladan, Vaasa | collected... | reverse complement strand
CCCTCGGGACGTAGGTTGTCGCTGACATGGACCGACATCTGGACGAGCTGATCCGCAGGGCGGCCTTCACGCACCTGCGTGACGTGACGGTGAGTTTCGGGAACGTCGTGCCCTACCGGATCCTGGCCAGTGGGTTCCCGTTCAGGGGCAGGACCGTCCACCTGGTCGCCCAGCAGGGCATCTTCATCCCGGCGGGAATGGATGTGCCCCTGTCGATCAGGACCTCGGCCGAGCGAGCCGACGGCTCGAGACCCTATGAGGACGACGTCGGTTCGGACGGTCTCCTCCGCTACCGATATCGGGGCGACGACCTCATGCACCGCGAGAATCTCGGCCTTCGAAAAGCCTGGGCCGAATCGATCCCGTTGATCTGGCTCTCGGGCGTGGCCAAAGGGATGTACGAACCGTTCTGGCCGGTGTTCGTGCACGGAGACGATCCTGAATCCTTGATCTTCACCGTCGCATTTGAAGCCGACGATGTGCTCGGGCCCGACTTGAAGCCCCTCGTCGTAGACGAGGCTCGGCGTGCGTACATCACTCAGGAGGTGCGCAAGCGCCTTCACCAATCCCGGTTTCGCAGCCGCGTCCTCACCGCCTATCGCACAACCTGTGCGATTTGTCGACTGAAAGAGGGTGATCTGCTCGACGCCGCACACATCGTCGCTGACTCCGACCCTCTTGGTGCGCCGGTCGTCTCGAATGGGCTTTCATTGTGCAAGATCCACCACGCCGCTTTTGATCGCAACATCTTGGGCATCAGCCCCGACCTCGTGGTGGAGGTCCGTCACGACATCTTGACGAAGACCGACGGGCCGATGCTTCGTCACGGCCTGCAGGAGTGCCATGGCGAACGCCTGCTCGTTCCCAGACGCCCAGAGGACCGGCCACGTCCACTATTCGTGGAAGAGCGCTATGAGCGGTTTCGAGACGCCAGCTGACGTCGCGGCGGTCCTCGACGCTCCAGGCTTCGCCGAGCGTCTCCTCGCGATCTGAACGGAGTCACGCCGGCCGAGGACGACCTGCGACGTCACCTGTTTGGGACCGAGCGCTCGACCTTTCCGGCGGTTCTTCGACGGGGGTTGGGGGAGCTACAGGCCGGCGCCTGCTTCTATTGCAACGCGATGCTCGATATCAATCGCTCTGCCGTCGACCATTTCATCCCCTGGGCGCGATGGCCCAACGATGCCATCGAGAACCTGGTTGCCGCCCACCCGGCCTGCAACGGTCACAAGTCGAACCGGATCCCGGGGCCGACTCCCCTTCGCCACTGGGCTGACCGGATGCAGGGGCAACGAGCCGAGCTGCGTCGGCTGGCCGTCGAAGCGAAATGGAGTTCGGCGGGGGATCGCACGGTGTCGGTCGCCACGAGCCTGTATGCGCACCTGCCCGTGGGCACGCCCCTGTGGAACGGACCCGGAGAAGTTGTCACTGCATCATCGGCCCAACTGCTCGAGATCTTGCACGGTTCGGCGTCCTGGTAGTGAGGGCCCGCTAACTCACGCGCTTGTGCCGGGCGTTTTCGGGACTTGGCGGAGAGGAAGGACCGGCGCGTCGGGGCGGACGTCGTCACATGGATCATCAAGGCGCAAGACGAACCTCCAGCCCTCGTACGACTCGAGGGCTTGCCCGAGCTCCTCCCAGCTGAGCGTCCTTCCGTCGACGACCACGTCGTAGGGCGTGCCGACCTCGTTGCCCTCGTGCCAGATCAGCCGGCCTCGCAGCTCGTCGTGCTCCTCCGCCAGCACCCAACCCGCCCGATGCTTGTTCGGCGCCAGGTACCGCCTCCCCAGCTCCTCGTTCGCCATGCGGCGGAGGTGAGCCTCCAACTCGGCAATGTCCGCGTCGTGGGGACCCAGGACGGCCAGGTGGAAGCCCTGCCGGGGTTCGAGGCTCGCATCTTCGAGCTCCATCTCGACGCCGGTGGGGGCCCGCCAGAGGCGAAAGCGAAGTGTGATGGGACGACCGTCGACGCCGGTCACAACGGTCGGAGCTGGGGGATCGGGCAGCTCGGGATAGCCGGTGTGGTGGGCAATTCGCCTGTCGGCGCAGCGGTCGCACAGCTCGTCCCCATCGATCGAGGTCCTGGGATCGGGGGCGCCGCAGTCCCGGCACGCTTCGGACCAGGCAGGAACGGTCGTGGGCGAGGCGCCAGTATCCCCGACGCGCTGGAAGACGAGCTCGATTGGATAGGTGGAGCCAAGGGGACCGAGGATCGTCCTCCGAAGGCGACGATTGATCGCCCCGACATCGCAGCGTTCAAGGCCACGGGCATCCTCGATGGCGAATCGACAAAGCCGGCCCAGGTCGTTCATGCAACCCAGGACCCTTCGATCGGCAGTCTTGGCGATCCGAACATGGGCAGGGTCGAGCCGACCGAACGTGTCACGTGGCAGCCCTTCCGAGTCGAGCTCGTGTTCGATGAGCCTGGTCGTGAAGCTCCCGATGGACCGGAGGGCGGCCACTCTGACATCGGGAGCGAAAGCCGAGAACATGGTTCCCGCATGAGTGACAAGGAGGCACTTGCGACCATCGAGCCAGAGCAGATTCATGTACCAGTCGTCGTCATGCGGAGCCATCGAAGACCCCGCAGTCTCGAGCGCGTCAGGTCCGAGAAGCTTCAGGATCTTCGCCGTGCAGCGCAGAACCACCGGTGTCATCGGCATTCGAGCGTACTGTTGCACGCCGAGTGGCAACACGACTGCGTCAGCAAGTGCGCCGTGACGGCGCCATGACGCTGATGTCAACGTCAACGACGCGTCGCCGACCAGGACTCCGAGGAGAGCGGGCGAAGGGAATCGAACCCTCGTTCTCAGCTTGGGAAGCTGATGTTCTGCCGCTGAACTACGCCCGCGGGAGGGCCTCACACTATCGTGCTGCCCCGTGGTTCTTTCCGACCGGACCATCCGCGAAGAGCTCGACGCCGAGCGGATCGTCATCGACCCCCTCGGGGAACAGTGCATCCAGCCGTCCTCGGTGGACCTCCACGTCGACCGCTACTTTCGGCTGTTCCGCAACCACTCCATGCGCGTGATCGACGTCCGGGAGGACCTCGAGGACCTCACGGAATTGGTGGAGATCCCCGACGGCGAGGCCCTGATCCTCCACCCCGGGGAATTCATCCTGGGGTCCACCCTCGAGCGGGTGGCCCTGCCCGACGACCTGGTGGCGCGGCTGGAGGGCAAGTCCTCCCTGGGTCGCCTGGGGCTCCTCATCCACTCCACGGCCGGGTTCGTGGACGCCGGCTGGGACGGCCATCTCACGCTGGAGCTCTCCAACGTGGCCAACCTGCCCATCACCGTCTACCCGGGCATGAAGATCGGGCAGATCAGCTTCTTGCGCATGACCACGCCCGCCGACAACCCCTACGGGTCGGCGGGCCTGGGCTCGAAGTACCAGGGCCAGCGGGGCCCCACCCCCAGCCGGTACTTCGAGAACTTCCGCCCCTGACCCCATCTGTCTGGAGGAGACGTTGCCCATCAGGATCGCCCTCGGCCTGGGCGCCACCGTCATCGCCTTCGCCCTGGCGGGACGGCGCTTCGCCTACCTCTTCCGCCTGATCGGGAAGGGCCGCCCCGACCCCGAGCGCTTCACCGACGTGCCCTCCCGCGTCTGGGCCGAGCTCTCCGAGGTCGGGGGCCAGAGGAAGCTCCTCCAGTGGACGGTGCCGGGCCTCGCCCACGCCTTCACCTTCTGGGGCTTCACCATCCTGATGTTCACCATCCTCGAGGCCTACGGGGCCCTGTTCGACCGGGACTTCGTCGTCCCCCTCATCGGCCGGGGTCGGGCCCTCGGGTTCATCGAGGACTTCTTCGCCGTGGCGGTCCTGGTGGCCCTGTGCGTCTTCACCGGGATCCGCTACGCCAACTCCCCCAGGCGCAAGGGCCGCTGGTCGCGCTTCTCGGGGTCGCACACCGGGGCGGCCTGGCTGGTGCTGGTGATGATCGGCACCGTCATGCTCACCCTGATCGGCTACCGGGCCGCCCAGGTCAACACCGGCAACTTCCCCTATGGCGACTCGTGGTGGCCCTTCGCCTCGCACGCCGTGGCCCTGCTCTTCCACCACGCCGGCACCGGGGTGAACAGCGTCCTCGAGGCGACGCTGCTCATCCTCAACATCGCCGTCATCGTGGGGTTCCTGGTCTTCCTGTCGTACTCCAAGCACCTCCACATCGCCTTCGCCCCCATCAACGTGGCCACCTCACGTCGGCCCCGGGCGCTGGGACCGCTCTACAGCACGCCCGACATGGACATGGAGAACGTGTCCGAGGACACCGTCTTCGGCGCCGGCCACATCGAGGACCTGTCCTGGAAGCAGCTCCTCGACACCCTGACGTGCACCGAGTGCGGGCGCTGCCAGTCGGTGTGCCCGGCCTGGACCACCGAGAAGCCGCTGTCGCCGAAGCTCCTGATCATGGCGCTGCGCGACAACCTCTTCGAGTCCTCGCCGCGCCTCATCGGGCAGAAGGCCAGTCCCGAGCCCGGCACCCACGTCGACCCCGCCGAGGCGGCCGCCCTGGCCAAGGCCGACGCCCCCACGCTGGTCGGTGAGCACTCCGCCATCCACCCGGACGTGCTGTGGTCGTGCCTCACGTGCGGGGCCTGCGTCGAGGAGTGCCCGGTGGACATCGAGCACGTCGACACCATCGTGGAGATGCGCCGCTACGAGGTCCTCATGGAGTCACGCTTCCCGACCGAGGCCGGCCTCATGCTGCGCAACATCGAGAACCAGGGCGACCCCTGGGGCCTCGGGGGCGCCAAGCGCACGGAGTGGACCGAGGCCCTCGACTTCGAGGTCCCCGTGATCACCGGCACCATCCCCGACGACATCGAGTACCTCTACTGGGTGGGCTGCGCCGGGGCCCTCGACGAGCGGGCCCGCAAGGCCACCCAGGCGACCGCCCGTCTCCTGCACCGGGCCGGTGTGCGCTTCGCCATCCTCGGGCCCCGGGAGTCGTGCACCGGCGACCCCGCCCGACGGCTCGGCAACGAGTACCTCTACCAGGAGATGGGCAAGGCCAACATCGCCACCCTCGATGAGGTCGGTGCCAAGAAGGTCATCGCCTCGTGCCCGCACTGCTTCAACTCGCTGTCGCGGGAGTACCCCGACCTCGGGGGGAACTTCGAGGTGATCCACCACTCCCAGCTGCTCGGGCACCTGGTGACCACGGGCAGGCTCTCGCCCGGGAAGATGGACGCCAAGGTCACGTACCACGACCCCTGCTACCTCGGTCGCCACAACCGGGTCTTCGACGAGCCCCGGGCCGTGCTCGACGCCATCTCGGGGGTGGAGCAGATCGAGATGAAGCGGTGCCGGGAACGCAGCTTCTGCTGCGGCGCCGGCGGGGCCCGCATGTGGATGGAGGAGAGCCTGGGCAAGCGCGTGAACCTGGAGCGCACCGACGAGGCCCTGACCACCGGCGCCGACGTCGTGTCGACGGCCTGTCCCTACTGCCTCATCATGCTCGACGACGCCGTGCGGGCCCGCTCGCGTGAGGACGACGTCAAGGTCCTCGACCTGTCCCAGATCGTCGAGGCCTCGCTCGACCGTTAGTGGACGGCCTTGGTGTCGGCGTCGCGCAGCCGCTGCGCCATCGCCACCAGGAGCTTGTGCGACAGCGTCGGCATGTCGTCCAGCAGCCCGTTGAAGCGACGCTGCTCGAGCACGAGCAGCGTCATGGGCGTCTCCGATATGACGGTGGCCGAGCGGGGCTTGCGGTCGAGGAGCGACAGCTCGCCGAACCACTTGCCGGCGTCGAGGGTGGCCTGCTTGCGGCCGTTGCGGGTCACCGCCGCGGTGCCCTCCACGATGAAGAAGAACTCCCGCCCGAGCGAGCCCTCCTCGCACAGGACGCGGCCCGCCGGCACCGACACCTCCTCGATGGCCTTGCGGATGGTCTTGAGCTGCCCGGCGGAGCAGGCCGAGAACATCCAGATCTTGCCGAGGTCGAGTTCGTGCTGGCGCGCCATGGCACGCAGGCTACTCAGCCGGCCGGGGCCGGTGCGGCTTCCTGCGCCTTCTCGCCGTGCTGGCGCACGCCGCCTCGCTGGGCGGCGATCGGGAGCGCTACCCTTTCGCCATGCCTGGAGGTCCTGACGACTCGGCGGGTGGCGCCCCGACCAAGCTGAGTCTGTGGCAGCGCATGCTCCTCGCCCTGCCGCACATGCGGCGCGACGCGGGCAAGGCGCCGCTCGGCGACCGGCTGCGCAACGCCGTCATGAAGCCGGTGGACCCGGCCGCGCCCTCGAAGCCGGGCAAGGCCGCCGAGCCCGGACACCAGTCGGTCGAGGAGATCGAGGCCTCGCTGCGGACCGCCGACGACAAGGAGCGCCTCGTCGGGCTCCTGGCGGCTCCCTTCGCCGCTGCCATCGGGATCATCGTGGTCAACACCGTCATCAGCAACCCCCAGACCGTGACGAAGAACGGCCACGTCACCAAGGTTCCCGTGAACGTGGGGGCCTACCACAACGTGGAGCTGGTCCTCCTGGCCCTGGCCGTCGGCATGATGGGCGCCGCCTGGTTCCGCAAGCGCCTGATCCTGGGCATCGTGATGGCCCTGTACGGCCTGGCCGTGTTCAACCTCCACTACTGGGGCTTCGGGATCCCGTTCCTCCTGGGCGGCTCCTGGCTCCTGGTCCGGTCCTACCGCCTGCAGCGCGACCTGCGCGAGGCCACCGCCGGCGGCACGCCCGGGCGTCCCGGGCAGGGACGGGGGAACCAGGGTCGCGGGCGGGGATCGACCGACACGTCGGGCCCCCGGCCCAACAAGCGCTACACACCGCCGCCCGCGCGACCGAAGCGTCCGCCCCCGTCGAAGCCCGGCGACGAGAAGCGCGCCGGCTGACCCGTCCGTGCGGGACCGTCCGTGCAGGGATCGGTTCGCCTGAACCGTCCGTGCGGGCCCCGTCCGTGCAGGCCTCGGTTCGGGCCCCGTCGGTTCGGGACCCCGGTGATCACGCCCGGGCCAGGCGCCGTCGTCTGAGGAGCAGGGCGCCCACCACGAGCGCCAGGGCCACCAGCAGGATCGTGGGGACGACGAACACCGTCCACGAGGCGTGCTGGCTCGCCACGGCGTGGGCGGTGGACAGCAGGGCGGGGTCGTTCGGGTCGCTGACGGCCCGGACCGTCGACCCCGTGGCTCGCAGCGTGTCGCCGGGGATGGCCTGGGTGTAGCGGTGGCCGCCGACGGTGTAGGTCCCCGTGCAGGAGTAGCCCGCGGCGTTGCTCCCGCTGCCGCCCAGCAGGCCGAAGCAGCCCGTCACCCGCACGGTCACCGCCACGCCGTGCTGACGCAACCGGGTGATCTGGGCGTTCTTCTGGGCGCCGGCCACGAAGAGGATGGCGGCCACGACGGCCAGGGCCACCAGACAGATCCCCACCACGCCCTGCCCGATGCGGCGGACGTCCACCGTGGCCACGTCGGCCCCCCGCAGCCGCGACACGGCCTCGTCGGGCGACCCGTCCGGGCCCCGGCTTCCGGAAACGTCGGCGGTCCCCGGAGACGCGGCGGTCCCGGGAGCGTGTGCGGTGGGAGCCCGTGGCTCCGAGTCGATCATCGGCCTGTCCATCCCCCCGTGATCCGCCGATCGTAGCGGCGGGGCGGCCGGGCGATCCGGGGCCGTCGCAGGGCGGTGCCTGGAGCGCGTTCCAGTTCACGCGTTGGTAACACTCCATATACGGAGCCGAAATCCTCGGCCTGCATCCTTGGCGGCGGCAGGGCGGACCTGCCATGGCTTGGCGCACCCGGTGCTGTGTGAGCCCGCCCCGTGGCAGTCCGCCGGATGGAAATTGAACCGCACGAGAGGAGCACTCGAGCCGTGCTAGGCGCTGCAGTATCCGTTCCGTATGCCAGTTGGCTGAATACGGGCGACAACACGTGGCAGCTGGTGGCCGCCACCTTCGTCGGCCTGATGAGCCTCCCGGGGCTGGCGGTCCTCTACGCATCGATCGTCCAGAAGAAGTGGGCCGTCAACGTCCTGGCGATGATGTTCGCCGGGTTCTCCCTGGTCCTCGTGGCCTGGGTGTTGTGGTCCTACAAGATGGGCTTCGGGGCCACCTCGCTGGGCGGGGGGGTGCACAACGGGGTCCAGACCCAGCTCTCGGGAGTCGGGTGGGTCAAGCACTTCTTCGAGAACTTCGTCGGGAAGCCGGGGCAGATCACCGGGGCCAATCAGGAACAGAGCCAGGCGGTGTCGGCGGCCAACACGGTCGTGCCCTTCCACTTCCCCACCACGACGCTCGCCTACTTCCAGTTCGTCTTCGCGGCCATCACCCCGCTGCTGTTCATGGGGAGCGTGCTCGGGCGGATCAAGTTCAGCGCCTGGTGCCTGCTGGTGCCGCTGTGGTCGACGTTCGTCTACGCCATCGACGCCTTCCTGCTGTGGGGCGGTGGCTACTTCGCCCAGGAGGGGGCACTCGACTTCTCCGGCGGGTACGTCATCCACATGTCGGCGGGTGTGTCGGGCTTCGTCGCCGCCTGGGTCCTCGGGCCCCGGCTGTTGCGAGATCGCAAGAACGCCATACCGAACAACCTGGTGATGGCGGCGGTCGGCGCCGGCATCCTGTGGCTCGGCTGGAACGGCTTCAACGGTGGCGACCCGTACTACGCCGGGGCCGATGCCGCTGCCGCCGTGGTCAACACCAACCTGGCCACCGGCGTCGGCGTGCTCGTGTGGATGGCCATGGACGGCTGGTTCACCAAGTCCAAGAAGCCCACGTTCCTGGGTGGCGTCAACGGCATGATCTGCGGCCTGGTCGGGATCACGCCCTGCGCCGGTTTCGTGAACGGCTGGGGCGCCATCGCCGTCGGGGCGATCTGCACGGTGATCGTGTGGGTGGCCTGGAACTACCTGTCCAAGGTGCGGCCCTTCTCCAAGGTCGACGATGCGCTCGGGGTCATCTACACCCACGGCATCGCCGGCTTCTTCGGGGGCATGCTGCTGGGCATCTTCGGCGACCCCAACACCCTGGAGCTCGGCTGCGGCAAGCTGGACGCCAACGGGCAGGTGATCAGCACCACCCAGCAGGCCTTCCAGACGGCGCACGGCGGTTGTACGCCGTTCGGGGTCGGCGGCCTCATGTACACCGGCTCGGCCCACCAGCTGTGGGAACAGTTCCGAGCGGCCATCTGGGTGATCGTCTGGTCGGCCGTCGTCACCTTCATCCTGATGAAGCTCATCGGGCTGGTGCTTCGTGGTGCCCGGTACAACGACGAGATCCTCGAGATCGGTGACCTCGCCATCCACGACGAGGAGGCCTTCCCCGACGAGGCGCTCGCCCACCGGGTCGGGGCCTTCGAGATGGCAGGCATCTCGACGGGGACGACGGCACCACCACCAGTAGCGTCTGACCCGGGATCACCGGGCGACGGCCGCTGAATCGGATCGAGCCAGGACGAAAGGGAACTACCCAAAATGAAGCTGGTCGTAGCAGTTCTCAAGCCCTTCAAGCTCGACGAGGTCAAGGAGGCTCTGAAGACGCTGGGGGTCGCGGGCATGACCGTCACGGAGGCCCAGGGGTTCGGCCGCCAACGCGGTCACACCGAGGTCTACCGGGGTGCGGAGTACGAGGTTGACTTCGTCCCCAAGATCCGGGCCGAGGTGGTCGTCGACGACGCCCAGCTCGACGAGGTCGTCGACGCCATCGTCCGCACCGCCGCCACCGGGAAGATCGGTGACGGCAAGGTGTGGGTCATCCCGGTGGAGTCGGTGGTGCGGGTCCGCACCGGGGAGAAGGGACGCGACGCCCTGTAACCCCTGATCTGGCCGTTTGGCCGGCCCGGCGCGCCTGCCCCCGGACGCGCCGGGCCGGTCGGACGGTCACCCCACGCGGGTGATCGTCTTCCCGTCGGCTGGGAGCCGTCCCGCCGGTTGGGCCTTCCCGTCGGCTGGGAGCCGTCCCGCCGGTTGGGCCTTCCCGTCGGCAGGAGCGCGTTCAGCGAGCGTGGTTCAGCCCGCTTGGCGGGCGACGGCCTCGGCGGCGGCCCGGATCGACTCCGGGTCGCCCAGCTGGCGGTCCTCCACCAGGGCCAGGTCGTCGTCGAGGCGGAACCACCACGGCACGCCCGTGGGGATCTCCAGGCCGACGATGTCCTCGTCGGCGATGTCCTTCAGGTACTTGACGAGCGCCCGGATGGAGTTGCCGTGGGCCACCACCAGCACGCCGCCGACGGCGTGCAGGTCGGGGGCGATGGCGTCCTCCCAGTAGGGGACCATGCGCACCACCACATCGGCCAGGCACTCGGTGTCGGGCAGGGCGCTGGCGGGCAGGTCCCGGTAGCGGTCGTCGTGGACGGGGTGGCGCTCGTCGTCGTGTGACAAGGGGGGAGGGCGGACGTCGTAGCTGCGGCGCCACAGCTTCACCTGGTCGGCGCCGAACTTCTCGGCCGTCTCCTTCTTGTCGAGGCCCTGCAGGGCGCCGTAGTGGCGCTCGTTGAGCCGCCAGTGGCGGCGTACCGGCAGCCAGCTGCGGCCCAGCTCGTCGAGGGTGAGGTTCGCCGTGCGCACCGACCTGGTGAGCACCGACGTGTGCACCACCCGCAGGTCGAGCCCGTTGCGCTGCTCGGTCGCCAGCAGGGCTCCGGCGGTGACGGCCTCGGTCTCGCCGGCGGCCGTCAGGTCGACGTCGGTCCAGCCCGTGAACAGGTTCTCGGCGTTCCAGGTGGACTGGCCGTGGCGCACCAGGACGAGGTCGGCCATGTCCCGAGCGTAGCGGCGGCCCATCGGGTGCACGGGATGCGCGGATTGATCGAGATGCCCGGGACTCGGGGGGCAGACCCCCTGGTCCAAGATTTATAAACTAGTATATGGGTTGATCTTATACACATTGATAAAGTCTTAGACATGGATCCCGTTGCCAACCCCTTTGCCCCGGGTGCCGGCCGGAGACCTCCTGAGCTCGCCGGCCGAGACCAGGAGCTGGATCGTTTCGAGGTCCTGCTCGCCCGGGCCGAGCGAGGCAACGTGGACCGGGGCATCGTGCTCACCGGTCTCCGCGGGGTCGGGAAGACCGTCCTACTCAACGAGTTCCGGGCCATCGCGGAGGCTCACCACTGGATCGTCGGAAAGGTCGAGGCGGGAGTCGACCGCTCCTTTCGCCACCTGGCGTCCCAGGCGCTCAACGCCAGCCTGCGGACCGCAGGCGCGCGCTACGGAGGTGAGCGGTTCCGTTCGCTCCTCGCGGTGTTCAAGGCGTTCAGCCTGAAGGTGGCACCGGACGGCAGCCTCGCGATCGGTGTCGACGTGGCTCCGGCCAACCGGGCCGACACCGGAGATCTCGAGACCGACCTGACCGAGCTCCTAACCGACCTGGGCCACACCGTCGCAGAACTCGGCACCGGGGCCTTGCTCCTCGTCGACGAGATGCAGGACCTCGACCGTTCTGAACGGGAAGCGGTGGCCGGAGCATGTCACGAGGTGAACCAGCGCAACCTTCCGGTGGTGGTCGTGGGAGCCGGGTTGCCGAATCTCCCGGCGGCGCTGGCCGAGGCTCGGTCCTATGCCGAGCGGCTCTTCGAGTATCGGACGATCGGCGCGCTCGAACCGCACGCCGCTTCCTTCGCACTCACCCGACCCACCGAACAGCTGGGTGTGCGGTGGGAGGATTCGGCTCTCGACGCCGTCCTCGACACCACCAACGGCTATCCGTACTTCCTCCAGGTCTTCGGCCGCATGGTCTGGGATTACGCCACCGACAATCCGATCAGCACGCAGGACGTCGTCGCCGGGGTTACCGCGGCCCGCCAAGAGCTCGATGCCGGCTTCTACGGCAGCCGCTGGGAACGAGCCACGCCGCGCCAACGCGATTACCTACGGGCGATGGCCGAGCTCGCCGGTGACGATCCTGTGGCCACCCTGGCGGTGGCCGATCACCTGGACCGGGAGATCACCAAGCTCAGCGTGGCTCGCGACCAACTCATCCGAAAGGGCCTTCTCTACGCTCCCGAGCGGGGCACCATTGCCTACACGGTGCCCGGCATCGCGGAATTCATCCTGCGCCAGCCCGCAGACTGACCTGCGAGAGGGCCATTTCTAAGAGTTTATCTGCCCTTATAAGAGATCTGCTTATAAAGTCAGCCCGCCATGCGCGGGCGACACCGCCGCCGTGGGACCACTCCAGGTCGTCGGCCACCGGCCGCAGATCGGCCGTCCGGCGCCAGGCCTTCGCGAAGCCGGCGAGCCCGGCGACGAAAGCTGGCGCTGTGGCGCTGTGGCGCTGTGGCGCTGTGGTTCAGCGGTTCAGCGGTATAACCCCAATAGACCCCCGTCCCAGAGCAGCCTCGAACGGGGAGCGCCTCGCCTGGCGCCGGGGACCGGTCACCCGATCCCCCGTCCGACTTGATACAAGGACACTCAACTTCGCTATACTGATGACAGTCAAATAAACCACCAGGCAGGAGGCCCGGGCGAGAGCGCCGGGGCCGTTCCCAGATTCGGAGGCACCCCCATGCCCAAGGCCGTCGGAATCGACCTCGGCACCACCAACTCGGTCGTGAGCGTCCTGGAGGCCGGAGAACCGGTCGTGATCCCCAACGCCGAGGGGAGCCGCACCACGCCGTCCGTCGTCGGGTTCTCGAAGTCGGGCGAGGTCCTCGTGGGCGAGGTCGCCAAGCGCCAGGCCATCACCAACCCCGACCGGACCATCCGCTCGGTCAAGCGCAACATGGGCACGTCCTGGTCCGTCGACATCGACGGCAAGAAGTACAACTCCCAGGAGATCTCCGCCCGCATCCTCCAGAAGCTGAAGAGAGACGCCGAGTCCTACCTCGGCGACACCGTCACCCAGGCGGTCATCACCGTCCCCGCCTACTTCGACGACGCCCAGCGCACGGCCACCAAGGAGGCGGGCCAGATCGCCGGCCTCGAGGTACTGCGCATCATCAACGAGCCGACGGCCGCCGCCCTCGCCTACGGGCTCGACAAGGAGAACAAGGAGCAGACCGTCCTCGTGTTCGACCTCGGCGGGGGGACCTTCGACGTCTCCGTCCTCGAGATCGGCGACGGCGTGTTCGAGGTGAAGTCGACCTCGGGCAACACCCACCTCGGCGGCGACGACTGGGACCAGCGGGTCATCGACTGGCTGGTGACCGAGTTCAAGAACACCGAGGGCGTCGACCTGTCCGCCGACAAGATGGCCCTGCAGCGGCTCAAGGAAGCCGCCGAGAAGGCCAAGATCGAGCTGTCGTCGGTGCAGGAGACCCAGATCAACCTGCCCTTCATCACCGCCACCGCCGAGGGGCCCAAGCACCTCGACCTGAAGCTCACGCGCTCGAAGTTCAACGAGCTCACCGCCGACCTCGTGGAGGCGTGCCGGGGCCCGTTCGAGCAGGCCGTCTCCGACGCCGGCATGACGAAGTCCGACATCCACCACGTCGTCCTCGTCGGCGGCTCCACCCGCATGCCCGCCGTGCAGGAGCTGGTGCAGAACCTGTCGGGCAAGGAGCCCCACAAGGGCGTCAACCCCGACGAGGTGGTCGCCATCGGCGCGGCCGTGCAGGCCGG
>Ga0307373_10010631_pt1 | contig 13497 bp, 12 predicted proteins | sample OX2MG_FD_202534 | JGI IMG/M metagenome (GOLD analysis project Ga0307373, IMG submission 202534) | Soil microbial communities from Risofladan, Vaasa, Finland - OX-2 | ecosystem: Environmental > Terrestrial > Soil > Coastal area > Acid sulfate soil | place: Finland: Risofladan, Vaasa | collected... | reverse complement strand
ACCCCGTCGACCGCGAGGCCGTCCTCGACCTGATGGCCGGCCAGCTGAGCAGCATCGTGAACCTTTGGACCGACCTCGTCCGCGGGGTGGTCTCCGGCCCGTCGGAATCCGGCCCGTCGGAATCCGGGGCATCGGAATCCGGGGCATCGGAATCCGGGGCATCGGAATCCGGGGCATGGGAATCCGGGGCATCGGAATCCGGGACGACCGAGAGCGGAGTGTCGAAGTCGGGGCCGACCGGCATGGGCCGTCTGCTGCAGTCCGGCGTCTCGTCCGGGGCCTCGACCGGGGCCTCGACCGGGGAGCCGCAGCGTCGGGTCGAGGGGCCCGGCTCCACGGGCGAAGCGTGGTCGCAACCGACCATGGAACGGCGATCGGAGCCCGCCGGACCCGATCCGGATCCCGGTCCCGGTGTTCGGCTCCTGCGGCGCCGGCCCACCACGGCTGCGACGTCGGCCTCGGCGTCGCAGCCGTGGACGACCCCGCTCAGAACCGTCACCATCGACGAACCGGAGCCGGACTATGAAGGCGACCGGCTGACGCGCGACGAATTGACCGGTGTGCTCAACCGGCAGGCCGGCTTCGCCGCTCTCGGCCGTGAGCTCGACCGTTGCCGCCGGGCCGGAGAGCGTTTCGTCCTCGGGTACCTGGACGTCGACGGCTTGAAGACGGTGAACAGTGTCGACGGCCCCCGGGCCGGCGATGAACTGCTGCGAAAGGTGACCGCGGCATTGCGGGCGACCTTGCGTTCGTACGATGTGATCATGCGTCTGGGGGGCGATGAATTCCTGTTCTCGTTGCCCGGCGCCGATATGGCGACAGCCGAACTTCGGGCCAACGAATTCGGGATCATCCTGAACGAGGAGGCCCCAGGGGCCTCGGCTAGCGTCGGGTACAGCGAGCTGCGCGGCAACGACACGCTGGACGAGATCATCTCGCGGGCCGAGATCGAGCTCGTAAAGAATCGGCGCTCCCGGGTCCGGATGCGATGAGCCCCGCGCCCGAAGGGGGCGGGAAAGAGGCGGTGACGGTCTCCGTCGACGGGGATGTCGCCATCGTCACCCTCCGTCGCCCGCCCCACAATCTGCTCACCGAAGTGGCCCTGCGCCAGGTGGCCGACGCCCTGCACGGACTTCCGGGGCGGGCCCGCGCCGCCGTTTTGGCCTCGGAAGGTCGATCGTTCTGCGCCGGCGCCGACTTCCGGTCCGGCGACGCCCCCGATCCAACCGACGAGGGGGGCTTCGAGACCCGGACGGGCGCGTTCTACTCCCAGGCGGCCCGGATCTACGAGTCCCCCGTCCCCGTGGTGGCGGCCGTCCAGGGTGCCGCCATCGGCGCCGGGTTCGGTTTGGCTCTGGCCTGCGACGTACGGGTAGTGGGCACTGGCGCTTGGTTCCAGGCCAACTTCGTGCGCCTGGGCATTCACCCCGGGTTCGCCTTGAGCCTGGTACTGCCGGACGTCATCGGACCGGCGCGTGCCAGCGAACTCTTCCTCACGGGACGACGGATCGCCGCCGATGAGGCGGGCGCCGTCGGACTGGCACTCCCCGCCGTTCCCGCCGGAGAAGAAATTTCGGCCGCCACCGCCGTCGCGGCCGAGATCGCCGCGGGCGCCCCGCTCGCCGTGTCATCGACGCGCGCCACGCTCCGTCAGGGTCTCGGTGCCGCAGTCCGCGCCGCCATGCGCCACGAGTTGGCCGAACAGACGGCACTGGCCGGCACGGCCGACGCCGTCGAAGGAGTGAACGCCATGCTCGAAGGCCGGGCTCCTCGGTTCGAGGGTCGCTGAGACCGGAGCCGGTCGATCAGCCCGTGACCTCGGGCTTCAGGTGGTGAATTCGGGCATCACCCGGGGTGGCGAATTCCTCGACCCCTGGCCCTTCCTTCGACCGCCATCCGCAGACGAGATAACCGATGCCCGCGTCGCAGAAGGCCGCCGCGTTGCGGGTCACCTCGTTCCAGGGTTCCGACAGGGAGAGCGACGCGGCCCTGAGCTACGCCATAGACGTCCCTGGGACGTTCGTGGCCCGGACCGGTAGCGACGAGCGCGGCGAAGCGGTGGTCTGCGCCGTCAGCGGCCGTACCCCGGATGGGCGACGGCCAGCTTGGCCGCCACCGTGGCTCGCACCACGTCGTACACCTCGGCGGAGCGATCGTCGAGACGCCCGCTGCGGATGGCACCGGCCAGATCGGCCTCGTCGGCCACGGCCAGCCCCGCCAATCGGGCTGCGTGTTCGGACGCCTGCCGGGGTCCGACCGACAGCTCGCGAACCACCATGGCCACCACATTGGCGGCGACACGGGCGTGAAAGCGCAGGCGTCCGTCGGTACAGGCCATGACGTCACCGGCGAGGAATTCGCCCACGGCGGCGAGCAACTCGGCGGCGGACGGCGCGTCGTGCAGGGTGACGACGGGGACGTCGGCACCGGAAACAGTGTCCCCGGAGCCCTGCGCTCCGAGCGGGGCGTCAGCGGCCAGACGCTCCCCGGTCAGGAGCTCGAGGAGGTCCCATTCGACCTCACAGACCCGACGGCCGATGGCGGCCAGCTCGACGGAACGAAGGGTTCCGGTCAAGTGGGTCACCATCTGCACGATGCAGATCACGCCCCAGCGCAGCGTGCCCAAGACCTCCCACCAGTGAAGGGCGGCACCGTCGACGGTGGTGCCGCCCGACTCCTCATAGGCCCGGACCAGTTGGTCGACGGAGCCGAATCCGCCAACCGGGAGAGCCGAACCGAAGCGCCACGCCTTCACGCACAACCAGCCGAGATCTTCCAGAGGGTCACCGAGGTGAGCGAGCTCCCAGTCGAGGACGGCCCGTATCCCGTCGGACCCCACGATGAGGTTGCCGTTCCTGAAGTCGCCGTGGACGACGCCCTGGGACGAACGCGGCGGCCGGTTGTCCCCGAGCCACCGGAAAGCCAGTTCGAACGCGGGGTGGGGCTGACCGAGCCGGTCGACGATGGCGCGCAGCTGTTCGACCGGGTCCCCACCGGGGAGACCCGGTACCTCGTGGGGAGGAATCCGGTGGATGGCGGCGAGAACCCGGCCGCACTGGGCCGCCATCTGGGCACGGGCCGATTCCAGAGACTCGTCGCGCAGGATCTTCCGGGGAATTGTCTCGCCCTCGATGAAGCGCATGATGAGCGAGCCGGCACCGAGTACCGCGTCGGCGTCACCCACCACCAGGACCTCGGGAACGGGAACGCCCATCCGGTGGGCGGCCCGAAGGAGATCGCCCTCGAGCCCGAGACCCGAGGGCGGCGCACCGGCCGGATCCCGCCGCAGGACGAGGCGGTGCCGGGTGCCGTCGGAGGCCTTCGCCGTGAAGATCCACGTCTCGCGTGACGCCCCTCCCGGGGCCCGGGCCAGGTCCTCGACCACCACAGCGGAGCCAAGGACGGGCGCCAGAGCGGCGCCGAGCTGCTCGGGCAGGTCCTCCTGGGTCATGGCCAGAGGCTACGTCGGCCCCGCGGTGCACCCACGGGTACCTCGATAGGGTGGGGCATCGCCCTTCGCCTCGAACCTGCCGACGAGTACATGCACGAGTTGGGACCCGAGCCCAACTTCAACGAGTCGATGTACTTCAACGCCTATGACCCGGCCAGCCGGCTCGGTGGTTTCTTCCGGCTCGGCAACCGGGCCAACGAGGGCACGGGCGAGATGACCGCCTGTCTGTACCTCCCCGACGGCCGCGTCGCCTTCATGTTCCGACGTCCGAAAGTGACCGACAATGCGGCGTTCGACGCCGCCGGCATGCGCTTCGATGTCGTCGAGCCGTTCACCGAGTTGCGGGTGAGCTACCAGGGCCACGTCGTTCTTCTGGACAACCCTCTCGAGATGGCCGACCCCCGGGCCGCCTTCACCGGAAATCCCCACGTCGAATGCGGGGTGCAGCTGACCTACACGGGACGGTCCCCCATGTTCGGCGGTGAGCCCGACCAACCGGCCGAACGGCCCGGGGAGGAGTTCGCCCGAGGGCACTATGAGCAACTGGTGGAGGCGTCGGGGACCGTCCAAGTGGGTCAGGACACGTGGGAGATCGACGGCTTCGGGCTCCGGGACCACAGCTGGGGCCCGCGCTACTGGCAGGCCCCGTGGTACTACCGTTGGTTGACGGCGAACTTCGGATCCGGGTTCGGATTCATGGGGTCCCGGATCGCCCGGCGCGACAGCGACGGGATCCGCGGTGGCTTCGTCTGGGACGGGGAGAAGCTGCGATTGTGCACCGACTTCCATATCAGCACCACCTGGGAAGGCGACGACCGGTATCACGCATCGTTGGAGGCGCGCCTCGTGACCGACGACCGGACCTGGGCCGTGAAGGGTCGGGTCCTGCGTCTCATTCCCCTGCGCAACCGACGCCAGACACCCGACGGCCATGACATGGTCACGCGTATCTCCGAAGGCCTGACCGAATGGACCCTGGACGACGGTCGGGTCGGTTACGGGCTGTCGGAGTACCTCGATCAGATCGTCGAGGGACAGCCCGTGGGGGTCGCCGAGTAGTACCCCAGGGACCGACTCGGAGATCGACCCGACATGGACCAGCCCACGATCGACGTCTACGACCAACGCGGCGCGCTGTGGGCCGAGCGTCGACGACCTGTACGGCGGGCGGCCGCCGAGGCCTTCGGCCGGCGAGTGACTCCGGGCACGCTCCGGATCGATCTCGGTTGCGGAGCAGGGCGCTACACCGGGGATATCGGTCGGCCCGTCGTCGGGCTCGATGCCTCGAGAGCCATGCTCACCCTCTGTCGCCGGACGACCGCCGTCCCACTGGTCCAGGGCGATCTCGAGGCCCTTCCCTTCCGTCGGAGGTGCTTCCATGGCGGCTGGGCCAACATGAGCTATCTACACGTGCCGAGCGAACGGCTTCCGATGGCCTTGGCCGAACTGCACCGTGTACTCGTGGTCGGTGGCAGCGTGGAGATCCAGGTGCTGGCGGGCGCCTACGAAGGCCGGGCCTTGCCTGACGACGACATCGGTGGTCGCTTCTTCGCCTCGTGGCAACCGGAGCGGCTGTGTGACGTGGTCGTCGGAGCCGGCTTCGAGATCGGCGAACTCGATCTCGACGGCGATCTGGTGCGGGTGCGGGCTGTACGTGGACGCACTCTGGCCGACACCGTCGGGCCCGGGATGCGGTTGTTGATGGTCGGCCTCAATCCGAGCGTGTACTCGGCCGACGCCGGCGTGGGCTACGCCCGACCCGGCAATCGTTTCTGGCCTGCCGCCATGGCCGCCGGACTGGTCACGCGCCGGGCCGATCCGTATCACGCGCTGGCGGCGCACGGGCTGGGCATGACCGACGTGGTGAAACGGGCCACGGTGGGAGCGAAGGAGCTCAGCGCGGCGGAATACCGATGGGGCATGGCCCGGGTCGAACGCCTGGCCGAGTGGCTGAAGCCCGAGGTCATCTGCATGGTCGGGCTGACCGGATGGCGGGCCGCCGTTGATCGCCGCGGACGTGCCGGCCTGCAACCGGAGCCGCTTGGAGGCCGGCCCGTGTACGTCATGCCTTCGACGAGTGGCCTCAACGCCCACGCGCAGTTGCCCGATCTGGTGACCCACATGCGTTGCGCACTGGCGACAACCGGGAGGGGCTGAAGGACCCGGGGCTCTTGAACCCTGAGAGTCCGCCACATATTCCGATGCGTGCATTACCCTCGCTTTGAGTGGTCATGAGCGGCACCAGCGATGTGTTCCCCCGCACCGTGGCAGCACGCAGGACGAATTCCGGTGTCGGTATACGAACCGGATTTCGAGCGGCCTACGACGATGAAGAGTCGGCCATCTCGTACGCGCAGCACTTCGATCCCGCGTTCGGTCGACGATTCGCCGAGCGCGCACTCGACGCGCTGGTTGTCGTGCGCGGAGCCCGGGTCCTCGACGTGGCCTGCGGAACGGGCGTCTTCGCCCGGCTTTCGGCCCACGTGGTCGGACCGGCCGGGCAGGTGGTGGGCATTGACCCGTCCGCCATCGCCGTCACCACGGCCCGGCATATCGATCTGACGAGCACCGTCGACTGGCAGCAGTGGGACGAGGGTGGGCTTCCGTTTGCCGATGGCAGCTTCGATGTCGTGGCCTGCCAACACGCGCTCCACCGCTTTACCGATCCCCTTCCGATCGTCGAGGAGATGCGGCGAGTCCTTGTCCCCGGCGGTCGACTCGGTATCACCACCTGGGGTCCGATCGAGGAGAACCCGGCGTTCGCCGCTCAGCTCGACGCCGTCGTAAAGGCGGGACTCAATGACTCGGGCGTCGTCGAATCCCTTCTCGACGCCTTCGCCTGGCACCGCACCGACGATCTCGAAAAGCTCGCTCACGACGCCGGCCTCGTGGACATCTCGTGTCAGTCCGTCCGCATGCTGGCGGCGCTCCCCCGGGTGGCGGAGTGGGTACGCGTCTACCCATCGCTCCCCCCGTTGTCCGAAGTGTGGCAGGGATGCGACCAGCAGGTCCGGCTCCGGTTCCTCTCACGGGCCACCGAGCTCTTGCGCCCCTTCGAGCACGACAGCGTCCTGCGGGTGCAGGCCTCGTCGCGCCTCGTGGTGGCTCGTCGCCCCCGCGACTAGAGCCCGCGCCCAAAGCGGGAAGAGCATCTCGTAGTGTCGGTCGATGTGCGACACCGCGGGCCGACCCGACCAATACCCCAAAGCTCCGACCTTGACGATCAGCGCCCTGTCGGCCGTCGGCCGAGGACGTCCGGCGTAGGCTGACAGCAGTGCCGGACGACGACGAAAACAGCCACAACGGCGGACATCCGGATACACCGGTCGACCCTGCCTCGCCCTTTGCTCCCCCACCCGTCGGCCGTCCGCCGGTGGTCGCTCCGGCGGAGGCGACGCCTGGCGCCGCTCCCCCTGGCGCTGCTCCCCCTGGCGCCGCTCCCCCGGGCGCTGCTCGCCCTACGGGCCCCGCTCTGACCGGGGATCCGCCCGATCGCACGGCCCCCGGTGGGCCGACACCGGCGACCTGGCCCCCGACGATGTTCCCATCGGCCGTGTCTCCTCCGACAGCCGGGGGTTCCCCCTTCGGACCGCCTGCCGGCCCGGCCGTCCTCGGATCCTTCGGTATGCCGAACGGGGCCGGCGACCACCCGGCGCCGCGACGCCGGCGACGGGCCTTGGTCACGGCCATCGCGGTCATTGTGGTGCTGGCCCTGGTGGGCGGAGGAGTCGCCGTCTTCACAGGCCCGACCGGCACGGTCTCGTCCACGGCGAATGGCACGACGGCACCGACGGCACGGACCCTTCTCAGATCGGCGCTCCGGGCAGCCGCCCACAACTCCTTCCACTACGTGGCTTCCTCATCTCTGTCCGGCCCGAACGGCGGCTCATCGAGAACGATCGGCGACGCCGGACCCGACAGCGGTCGGCAGGACATCACGAGCGGTACACAGCGGTTCACCGTCCTGGTGATCGGTTCCGCCTGCTACCTGAAAGGAAACGCCTCCGCCCTCGTCGCCAACCTTGACTTCTCGACCGCGGACGCCACCACCCATGCGGGACAATGGATCTCGCTGACCCGCAACGACGGCCCCTACGCCACCGTCTACGCCGCCGTGACCGCCCCGGCGGCCATCGCCGACAACATCACCGTGGTCCCCCGAGGCCAGGAGCCGACGACGAATCTGAAGGGGCGCCCGGTCCAAACCATCACCGGCACGATCGCCCCCGTGACCATTCCCGGCCAGGGACCGACGCCGACACCCAAAGGCACGGCCACGTTGGCCGTGCGGGCGGCCGCCCCCCATCTTCCCGTCCTCTACCGCGAGCGGGGCACGCTCAAGCACCAACGGAGCTCGGCCACCGTTTCTTTTAGCAAGTGGGGAGAACCGGTCCACATCTCCACGCCGGCGGGAGCCATTCCGTGGGCACAGATAGGGGCAGGCTCGGGACCGGTGTCCCCCACGCCCAGTGGGACTTTTCTGACCTGACGACCGCCCTCCTCGAGTCCCTCAGGCCCGCCGTCGATATTGGCGGACGGCGAAGGGAATGAAGAGGAGGAGGAGTCCGATGCACCAGGCGAGCGCCTGGAGGACCGGGCTCGCCGTGGGACCGCCGTGCATCAACGCCCGCGTGGCGATGACGACGACGCCGATGGGCTGGTGGTTGGCAAAGGGCTGGAGCCACCCGGGCATGGACTTCACGGCCACAAAGGCGGGTGATGCAAAGACGAGGGGGAAGAGGATGGGAAAGGCCATGACCTGCGCCGTCTCGCTGTTGGGGGCGGAGAGGCCGATCACCGCGAATCCCCAGGACAAGGCGTAGGCGAACAGCAGAAGAATCAGGATGCCGGCCACGAAGGCCACGACGCCGGCGCCGATCCGGAAACCCACGGCGTAGCCCACTGCGGTTATGACCCCGACCACGAAGATGTTGCGCACCAGGTCGGCCGTGGTCCGGCCGGTCAGAACGGCGGCGCGGGCCATGGGCAGGGCCCGGAATCGCTCGAGGAGGCCCTTCTGGAGATCCTCCGACAATCCGACGGCTGTGCTGATGGATCCGAAGGCCACGCTCTGAACGAAGATGCCCGGCATGAGGTAATCGGCGTAATTCTTGAAACCCGGCGGGGGATGGATGGCGCCGCCGAAGACGTAACGGAACAACAGCACGAACATGATCGGCTGGATGGTGGAAAAGAAGAGGAACTCCGGGATCCGGGTGTAGACGATGAGATTCCGACGGGTGATCGTCAAGGTGTCGGTGATCGCCCAACCGATGGAACTTCCTCCCTTTGCTGCCGGGGGTGCACCTTCTGGGACCGTGGTCATCCCGGTCGTCGTCGCTGCCGTGGTCGTCATCGCGCCCCTCCCGTCGTCGACGCGGCTCGTGCACCCTTACGACCGCGTCGGCGAGCACCGTCGCCTGTCGCCCCCTCGGCTTCGTCGTCGTCGGCCTCCGTCCGTTTTCCGGTCAGCGCCAGGAATACGTCGTCGAGGCTTGGCTCACGCAAGACGAAGGCCGTGGGGACCACGTCCCGAGCATCGAGAAGACGCAAGGCCTCCATGGCGGCACGCGGGCCATCGTCGACCGGCAACTCGATCGACGATCCGTCAACGCTCGGCCGCTTCGTGCCTACCTTTTCCAGAATCTCCGCCGCGCTGACGGCCGCGGCAGGATCGTGCAGACCGACGGCGAGAACGGTGGCGCCGAGATCGGCCTTCAGCTGCTCGGGCGTTCCCTCGGCGATGACGTGGCCGTGGTCCACCACGGCGACCCGTTGGGCCAAACGGTCGGCCTCCTCCAGGTACTGCGTGGTGAGAAGAACAGTGGTCCCTCCGTCCACCAGCCCCTCGATCATCTCCCACAAGTCGTTGCGGCTCCGAAGATCGAGGCCGGTGGTGGGCTCGTCAAGGAAGAGCACAGGGGGTCGGGCCACCAGAGCGGCGGCCAGGTCGAGGCGGCGACGCATACCGCCCGAGTACGTCTTCAGGGTCCGGTCCCCGGCGTCGCTCAGCCCGAACCTCTCGAGAAGTTCGGCGGCACGGGTCGAGGCCACATCACGTGGCAAATGGTTGAGCCGGCCCACCATGAAGATGTTCTCGCGACCGGTGAGGTTCTCGTCGACAGCGGCGTACTGCCCTGCCAGGCCGATGAGGGAGCGGACCTGTCCCGCCTCGGCGACCACGTCCCGCCCGAGCACCCGGGCCGATCCGGCGTCTGGTTGCACGATGGTCGTGAGCACCCGAACGGCCGTGGTCTTCCCCGCTCCATTCGGCCCGAGCAACCCAAAAACGGTGCCCGGTTCGACGGCAAAGCTGACACCGTCGAGTGCACGAACCGTGCCACCGAAGGTCTTCTCGAGGTTTTCCGCCTCGATGGCGTAGGTCATTTACCGGTGTCCTTTCGGCTGTTCTTGGCGATGTCCGTTGGCTTCGAGCGTGCCAACCTGACCTTCTTTGGCGTGGTGGATGTCGGCGTCGCCCGAGTGGATCGCCGACCAAGTTTCGCTTCCACCAAGCGCTCCTGATTCGATGTCGCCGACAAGCGTTCGCAACCAGGCGAGCTCGGCGTCGAGGAGCATCGTCTTGTACTCGTATTCCACGCTGAACAATCGCGGTATGTGTTCGTCGAGTCGCGAATGCACCGAACGACGTCCCGTGAGTTCCATGTCGAGCCGGGATACCCGGGCACTGAGCAGAGCAACCGCCTCGGCTGGCGAAACCACCGGCAGGAACGAGAGTCCCGCTTCGAACTGTGTGTACTCCTTCACCGGGGTGCTCAACAGCTCTCCGAGCCAGTCGAGAAGTTCGTGAACTCCGCTGTCGGTAACACGATAAACGGTCCGCTCGGGACGCCGACCCTGGCGGGTCGTTTCCTGGGTTTCGATGAGGCCACCTCGTTGGAGGGCGTCGACGACGGAGTACAGGGACCCGTAGTTGAGCTTGATGCTCTCGTCTTTGTTCCTGGTGCGCATCGTGGTCGCCATCTCGTAGGGGTGCATCGGCCGTTCGTAGAGACAGGCCAGGACGGCCAAGGCCAGCGGATTCGAGATCTTGCGACGGGCCATGTCCTACGCATCTCCGCCTTTGGGGGTATCTCTCCGAATATCAGAGTCAGAGTATTCTGAATCAAGGAAGCCGGGCCGTCAAGATCGCCGCGGACGGCCGGTCGAGATGACGGGTCGGGCAGCTGAACAACCGGGCCTCGGCGTCAGTCGCCGGATCGACGGGCGAACCGGCGCCGCTCCCGGGGCGCGGCCAACAGGTCCAGCACGGCACCGATGGCCTGGTCACGACCGGTGAACTCGGGGAGCGGCAGGTGGGACTGGATCTCATAACGGTTCCGTCGGCCCTCTTTGTTCTTGACCACATAACCGCCCACCGTGAGGTCGCTGACGATGGCATAGGCCCGGCGTTCCGAGATGGCGAGGGTGGTGGCGATCTCGCGCAAACGCACCTCGGGGTCGCGAAAGATGCACAACAGGGCCCGACCGTGGTTGGTCAGGAAGCTCCAGTTCGTCACCTGATTGAGACTAGCAACCGTTGTCTAGAAATAGATTACAGGTTTCCTCTTTTCGTCCGATGTTTGAAATACCCCCGCGGACGAGTCGTCGACGACGGCCAGGCATCCCGAGGCAGACGAAGGAGTCGGTCATGGTCAGCCCACTACGCCGTTGTACGACGGCGGCCACAGCGGTGGCCACCGCCGTGGCCATGGTTCTGCTGGGAGGGGTCCTCGGTGTCCCCTCCGCCTCGGCGGCGCAGCCTCCCGTGGGGCTGGGAACAGCCACACCTTTCTCCGTGCTCGGGGGTCAGACGATCACCAATACCGGTCCCAGCGTCATCTCGGGAAGTCTGGGGCTGAGCCCGGGTAACGCCAGTTCGGTCACCGGCTTCCCGCCGGGGCTCGTCACCAACGGATCGCAGCACGCCGCCGACGGCGTGGCTCTCCAGGCCCAGAACGACCTCACCACGGCGTACAACAGCGCGGCGGGGCGGACACCGGTCACGGTCGAGTCGAACCCCGACCTCGGGGGACAGAATCTGGTGGCCGGCGTCTACAAGGGAACCTCGTCCCTCAGTCTGACGGGCACGGTGACCTTGAATGGTGAGAACAACGCCAATGCCGTGTTCATCTTCCAGGCCGGATCCACCTTGATCACGGCGTCACACAGCACGGTCCGTCTCATCAACGGCGCCCAGTGGTGCAACGTCTTCTGGCAGGTGGGCAGTTCGGCCACCCTGGGGACGGCCACGACGTTCGTGGGCACCGTGATGGCCCTGACCTCGGCCACCCTGGACACCGGAGCCACCGTGAGCGGCCGCATTCTCGCCCGCAACGGCGCCGTCACCCTGGACAGCAACACCATCGGTCAGCCGGGGGGATGTGTGGCATCGACCACGACGGGAACCACGGCCACGCCATCGGGCAACAATCAGGCAGGCGGTGGCCCCGGCGGCAACGCCAGGGGCAGCGGTGTCAATGGGAACGGTCTCGGCGGTGGCGTGAGCGGCAACGGCCTCGGTGGCGGCGTGGTTCCCTTCGGTTCGCCGTCGACCGGCTTCGGGGGTGCAGCCCACGCTGGTGACCCGGTTCTGGTCGCCGCGGGCGGTATGGCCCTGGTCGGCGCCGTTCTGGCCATGATTCAGGCGATCCGTCGGCGCCGGGTGCTCCTGGGGACTCCCGGCGGCAAAGGCACCGCGACCGACGACGGATGACCACGCCATTCACCCTCGGCGGTGCACAGCACCGCTCGAGGGTGTGGTGGGCGGTGTCCGGGGTTCTCCTCGTCACCGCTGCGGGCTGCGTCACCGTCGGCCTGCGCGGCCACCAACGCCCGTTGCCGGGCCCGGTGGCCCAGCGACCGATCCCCCCGGTGACCCCGAAGCCCCCCGCGGTCACCCCCGCCGTGGTCGTGGACCGCTCCGTTCCGACATCGCTTCGGATACCGGCCATCGCCCTCTCCGTTCCCCTGTCGATGTTGGGTCTGAACCTCGACGGGACGGTCCAGGTACCGACAAGCGGTCAAGAGCCGGGTTGGTTCCGGCTGGGACCGTCGCCGGGCCAACTGGGTTCGTCGGTCATCCTGGGTCATGTGGACACTTACAAGGGTCCGGGCGTCTTCTTCAATCTGCGGACCCTGCAGCCCGGTGACCAAGTCCAGGTGAGCCTGACCGACGGAGCCGTCGCCACCTTCGCCGTGAGCTCGGTGGCGACCTATGCGAAGACGCAGTTCCCCGCCGACCAGGTCTACGCCTCACACGGCGACAGCACCCTGCAGCTCGTCACCTGCGGGGGGACATTCGACGCGCAGACCGGTCACTATCTCTCGAACATCGTTGTCTACAGCTCCTTCGTCTCCGCTACTCCGGCCACCACCGTCCCCACCGTCCCCACCGTCCCCACCGTCCCCACCGTCCCCACCGTCCCCACCGTCCTTACCGGCGCTGCGGCCCCCACAGCCCCCACTGCCCCCACCGAACCGGCGGCGACCCAGATCTCGTCCGTCAGCCGAGGGTGAGCGAGGCGCGCACGGGGAGGTGATCGGAACCGGCCACCTTCATCACCTGGCAGGCACCTGAGGGGACCACCCCGGCCGTGACGAGGATGTGGTCGAGCTGGGCCAGGGGCCGCCACGCCGGCCACGTCCGACCCCGAACCACCCGTGACCAGCCCGGGAAAAGCACCGACAGAGGTGGTCCCCAGAGATTCATATCGCCGGCGAGCACGGCGGGAACTGCCGGATCGGTGATGAGGCGGCGCAGGGCACGCAGTTGGAAGACGGATCCGTTGCTCAGGTGTGACATGTGGGTGCCGACCACCCGAAGGGATCGTCCGCCGACGTCCACCTCGACCGCCAGGGCGCCGCGCCGCGCCGGGTCGCGCCACAACTGGCCGAGATCAAGTGTGGTGGCCCGGATCACGGGCACTCGTGACAGCAAGGCCATCCCCCAGGTCCCGTGGTCTGCCACGACGGCGGTGGCGGCCGGCCCCGCCCGGCCGGGACGGGGATCACCCACCCGGAGACCGTAGGGGCCGGTCACACGC